>ENA-UPTA01004993-UPTA01004993.1-activated-sludge-metagenome-genome-assembly--contig:-NODE-4993-length-12368-cov-13.821896_pt1 | contig 12368 bp, 9 predicted proteins | sample MGYA00238184_ERZ773361 | MGnify/ENA primary metagenome ERZ773361 (study PRJEB29100, sample SAMN05720205) | activated sludge metagenome | isolation source: anaerobic digester from wastewater...
GAATCCACCGCCGGGTGCTGGAAGTCGATCTCGAAGCTCAGCGTGAAGCCGTGGTGCGGCGCCAAGCGCGCCCACTTGAGCTGCTCGCCCTCGCCCTCGCGCACCTCCACCGGCTTGAGCACGCGCAGGAACTTGCGCGGCGCCTTCTGCCACTCGATGCCGGCGCTTTGCAGCAGGTAGACGAAGGAGGAAGCCGAGCCGTCGAGGATCGGCACTTCCTCGGCCGTGATGTCGATGTAGAGGTTGTCCAGCCCCAGGCCGGCACAGGCCGACATCAGGTGCTCCACGGTACGCACCTTGGCGTCGCCCGCCGACAGCGTGGAGGCCAGCCGGGTGTCGGTGACGGCCTGCGCGTTCACGGGGATGTCCACCGGCTGCGGCAGGTCGATGCGGCGAAACACGATGCCGGTGTCCGGCGGCGCCGGCCGCAGCGTCAGCTCCACCCGCTCGCCACTGTGCAGGCCCACGCCAACCGCACGCGTCAGCGCCTTCAATGTTCGTTGCGCAAGCATGGTGTGATTTTACGAAACCGGCAATTCTGGCGTTGACACGCGCCAGCAATGCACCAATGGCCGCGGAGCAGGCCAGTCCAGCGAACGCCGTGGCCGGACCTGCGCCGGCCACTGGTGCAGTGTTTCGCGCTGTCAGGTACTTATAGCGAGTCGCCAAGGGGCCAGCTGCGCGGCGCGTGGCCGCAGGCATGGTGGCTCCATGTCAAGGCCGCGCAACAAAGCAGATGGCCCCTTGGCGGCTCGCCCTGCGGGAAGCCAGAAAGGGGGGGAAGCGGCGTCAGCCGCTCAGGGGGGTGACCGTGGTCAATCGGCCTGCTTGCGCAGGAAGGCCGGGATCTCGAAGTCGTCCATGCCGCCGGAGGACAGCGCGTCCACCCGGGCCGCCGCCTGCGTGCGGTTGGTGCGCCACACGCTGGGCACGGCCACGTTGCCGTAGTCGGGCTGCGCCGGCGCGCCCATGCCGGGGCCACCGACGGCTTGGTTGACCGTGGGCACGTTGAACGGCACGTTGTCGGTGCCGGTGCGCAGGCCGCCTTGCAGCACGGTGATGGGCTGGCGGCGCGCGCCCTGGCGCGACAGGCCGGTGGCCACCACGGTGACGCGGATCTCGTCACCCAGCGCATCGTCGTAAGCGGCGCCGTAAATGGTGTGGGCCTCGGGCGAGGCGTAGGCGCGGATGGTGTTCATCGCCTCCTTGGATTCGTTCAGCTTGAGCGAACCCTTGGACGCCGTCACCAGCACCAGCACGCCCTTGGCGCCCGACAGATCGATGCCTTCCAGCAGCGGGCAGGCCACGGCCTGCTCGGCGGCGATGCGGGCGCGATCGGGGCCGCTGGCGGTGGCCGTGCCCATCATGGCCTTGCCGGGCTCGCCCATCACGGTGCGCACGTCTTCAAAGTCGACGTTGACGTTGCCGTAGTTGTTGATGATTTCGGCAATGCCGCCGACGGCGTTCTTCAGCACGTCGTTGGCCTGCGCGAAGGCTTCTTCCTGGGTGATGTCATCGCCCAGCACTTCGAGCAGCTTCTCGTTCAGCACCACGACCAGCGAATCGACGTTGGCCTCCAGCTCGGTCAGGCCGGCCTCGGCGTTGGTCAGGCGGCGGCCGCCCTCCCAGTCGAAGGGCTTGGTGACCACGCCGACCGTGAGGATGCCCATGTCCTTGGCGATGCGCGCGATCACCGGCGCCGCGCCGGTACCGGTGCCGCCGCCCATGCCGGCGGTGATGAACAGCATGTGCGCGCCGCGGATCGCCTGGCGGATGTCATCGGCGGCGGCCTCGGCCGCCTCGCGGCCCTTGTCGGGCTTGCTGCCGGCGCCCAGGCCGCTGGTGCCCAGCTGCACGGTCATGCTCGCGTTGGAGCGACTGAGCGCCTGCGCGTCGGTGTTGGCGCAGATGAACTCCACGCCCTGCACGTGGCGCGAGATCATGTGCTCGACGGCGTTGCTGCCGCCGCCGCCGACGCCGATCACCTTGATCTGGGTGCCGGAATGAAAACCGTCGGTTTCAATCATTTCGATGCTCATGCTGGACTCCTTTTCTTGCCTGCCTAACCTTGGAATACGAACGCTGTGATGGGGGTGAACACGCCTCGGGCGCGCGCCGTGGCGGCGTCACGAGGGCGGCCCCGTGCTCTGCCATCGATGGAAAACCGGGGGCGACGCGCGGGCCTGGCCATGCATGTGTCTCATCAGAAGTTCCCCACGATGAAATCCTTCAGGCGCCCGAAGGCGCTCTGCACGCCACCGGTCTTCTGCGCCACCTTGTAGCCACGCAGCCTGGCGGCGCGGGCTTCCTCCATCAGCCCCATCACGGTGGCCGCGCGCGGCTGCGCCACCATGTCGGACAGGGCGCGCGAATACTTGGGCACGCCACGCCGCACCGGCTTGAGGAAGATGTCCTCGCCCAGCTCGACCATGCCCGGCATCACCGCGCTGCCGCCGGTGAGCACCACGCCGGAGGACAGCAGCTCCTCGAAGCCCGAGTCGCGGATCACCTGCTGCACCAGCTGGAAGATCTCCTCCACGCGCGGCTCGATCACGCCGGCCAGCGCCTGGCGCGACAGCAGGCGCGGCGTGCGGTCGCCCAGGCCCGGCACCTCGACCTGGGTGTCGGCGTCGGCCAGCAGCTGCTTGGCGCAGCCGTGCGCGACCTTGATGTCCTCGGCGTCCATGGTCGGGGTGCGCAGCGCCATGGCGATGTCGCTGGTGATCAGATCGCCCGCGATCGGGATCACCGCCGTGTGGCGGATCGCGCCACCGGCAAAGATGGCGACGTCGGTGGTGCCGGCGCCCACGTCCACACAGGCCACGCCCAGCTCGCGCTCGTCGTCGGTCAGCACCGCCTGGCTGGACGCCAGCGGGTTGAGCATCAGCTGATCCACCTCCAGCCCGCAGCGGCGCACGCACTTGATGATGTTCTCGGCCGCGCTCTGCGCGCCTGTGACGATGTGCACCTTGGCGTCCAGCCGCATGCCGCTCATGCCGACCGGTTCGCGCACGTCCTGGCCGTCGATCACGAATTCCTGCGGCTCGACCAGCAGCAGGCGCTGGTCGCTCGAGATGTTGATGGCCTTGGCCGCCTCGACCACGCGCGCCACGTCGGCGGGGGTCACTTCCTTGTCGCGGATCGGCACCATGCCGCTGGAATTGATGCCGCGGATGTGGCTGCCGGTGATGCCGGTGTAGACGCGGCCGATCTTGCAGTCGGCCATCAGCTCGGCTTCCTTCAGCGCCTGCTGGATGCTGGCCACGGTGGCGTCGATGTTGACCACCGCGCCGCGCTTGAGGCCGTTGCTCGGCGCCACCCCCAGGCCCGCGAGCTTGAGATCGCCGCCGGCCAGCACCTCGCCCACCACCACCATGATCTTGGCGGTGCCGATGTCCAGGCCGACGATCAGGTCCTTGTACTCTTTTGCCATGAGGTATTCGCTCTTGCTCTCTTCTTTTCGTCTCAACGCCGAGGTGCCGCCGGCTGGGCGTCGGAGCGCACGGTGCTGACCCCGCGCAGTCGCAACGCGTAGCCGCCCACATGCCGCAGATCGGCCGCCTCGACCGCCGCCACCGGCCGCTGATGGCGCGCCGCCACTTCCTTGACCGTGCCGACGAACTGCTTCAGGCGCGCCGCCAGCTCGGCGGGGGTGCCCTGGCCCAGCTCGATCACGGCGCCGCTGTCCAGCTCGGCGCGCCAGTTGCCGCGCCCCTGCAGCGTCAGCTCGGCGAGATGCGCGTCCAGCGGCTCCAGCAGCGGGTTCAGCAGTTCATGCATCGCCAGCACCGAGGCCGACTGGCCCTCGGGCCCGCGCAACACCGGCAGCTCGCGCTCGCCAGGCTCGTCGGCGGTGGCCTCGAACACCTCGCCGAAGCCGTTGATCAGGTGGCCGTCATCGTCGCCCCAATGCGCCACCGCCACGTGCTCCTGCAGCGTGACGTTCAGTCGTCCCGGAAATTCGCGCTGCACCACCGCCCTGCGCACCCAGGGCACGGACTGGAACGCCGCCTGGGTGGCCGACAGGTCGAGGGTGAAGAAATTGCCGCTCAGGCGCGGCCCCACCGTCGCGCGCAGGCTGGCGGCGCTGTGGTGCGCCGTGTCGCCGGTCACCACGATCTGCCGGATGGCGAACGCCGGGTTGCGCAGCACCCACCAGAACGCGGCCGCCACGCAGGCCAGCACCAGGCCGGTGGCCAGCAGCGCCGTGGTGACGTTCATCAGCCTGACGTCCAGCGGCATGGGCAGCGAATCGGTCATGCGCGCGCTCCCACCGCCGGCGCGTAGTCCAGCGCCGCATCGGCCAACAGTTGCAGGCACAGGGCTTCGTAGTCGATGCCGGCCGCGCGCGCGGCCATCGGCACCAGCGAATGCCCGGTCATGCCGGGCGAGGTGTTGATTTCCAGCAGCCAGGGCTGGCGCGTGACGCCGTCGATCATCACGTCGATGCGTCCCCAGCCGCGGCAGCCCAGCACGCGGTAGGCCTTGAGCACCAGCGCCTGGACGGCGGCCTCCTCGCCGGGCGGCAGGTCGCAGGGCACGCGGTAATCGGTGACGTCGGTGAAGTATTTGTTCTGGTAGTCGTACTGGCCTTCGGGGGCCACGATGTGGATCACCGGCAGCGCGCGCGCCCGCGCGCCGGCGCCCAGCACCGGGCAGGTGACCTCGTCGCCGCTGATGAACTGCTCGCACAGCACGTCGGCGTCCAGCCGCGCCGCATCGGCCACGGCCTGCTGCATCTGGTCGTGGCTGGTGACCTTGGTGACGCCCAGGGACGAGCCTTCGCGCACCGGCTTGACGATCAGCGGCAGACCCAGTGCCTCGGGCACGGCGCGCACCTGCTCGGGCGTGCATTCGCCCGCGCGCAGCAATACGTAGCGCGGCGTCGGCAGTCCCTCGGCCAGCCAGACGCGCTTGGTCATGACCTTGTCGATGGCCATGCTGGAGGTCATCACCCCCGCGCCGGTGTAGGGAATACCGAGCAGCTCCAGCGCGCCCTGCACCGTGCCGTCCTCGCCGAAGCGCCCGTGCAGCGCGATGAAGCAGCGGGTGAAGCCCAGCCGCCCGAGGTCGTCCATGGGGCGCTCCGCCGGATCGAAGGCATGCGCGTCGACGCCACGCGCCCGCAGCGCCGTCAGCACGCCCTGGCCGGACATCAGGGAAACCTCCCGCTCGGCCGAGCGCCCGCCCATCAGGACGGCGACTTTTCCGAATTGAACGCTGTGTGGCTGCATGGTGATCGACTCAGTCCGGATTATGCTCAGTTTTTTGTAGCATATCAACGATTTTCGCCGGCACGCCACCAATTGATCCGGCGCCCATGCACAACACCACGTCGCCGTCGCGGGCCTGTTCGGCGATGACGCGTGGCAGCTCCGCCACGTCGTCGACGAACAGCGGCTCGACCCTGCCGGCCACGCGCAGCGCGCGCGCCAGCGAGCGACCGTCGGCAGCCACGATGGGCTCCTCGCCCGCGGCGTAGACCTCGGTCAGCAGCACATGGTCGGCGCCGCCCAGCACCCGGACGAAGTCCTCGAAGCAGTCGCGCGTGCGGGTGTAGCGGTGCGGCTGGAACGCCAGCACCAGCCGCTGGCCGGGAAACGCGCCGCGCGCCGCGGCCAGCGTGGCCGCCATTTCCACCGGGTGATGACCGTAGTCGTCGATCACGACAAAGCGCCCGCCGTCCTGCGCCGGCAGTTCGCCATGGCGCTGGAAGCGCCGGCCCACGCCCTTGAACTCGGCCAGCGCCTTCTGGACCGCGGCATCGGGGATGTTCAGCTCGACCGCCACGGCGATGGCCGACAGCGCGTTGAGCACGTTGTGCTCGCCCGGCAGGTTGAGCACCACCGGCAGGTCGGGCAACTGCACGCCGTTGCGCCGCTGCACCGTGAAGTGCATCTGCGCGCCGACGGCGCGCACGTCGACGGCGCGCACCTGGGCGTCGGCGGCGAAGCCGTAGCTGGTGACCGGGCAGCTCAGCTCGCCGGCGATCTCGCGCACCGCCGGGCTCTCCAGGCACAGGATGGCGGTGCCGTAGAAGGGCATGCGGTGCAGGAAGTCGATGAAGGCCTTCTTGAGCCGGCCGAAGTCATGGCCATAGGTCTCCATGTGGTCGGCGTCGATGTTGGTGACGACGGCCAGCACGGGCAGCAGGTTCAGGAACGAGGCGTCGGATTCGTCGGCCTCGACCACGATGTAGTCGCCCGCGCCCAGCCGCGCATTGGCGCCGGCGCTGTTCAGGCGACCGCCGATGACGAAGGTGGGGTCCAGGCCAGCCTCGGCCAGCACGCTGGCCACCAGGCTGGTGGTGGTGGTCTTGCCGTGCGTGCCGGCGATGGCGATGCCCTGCTTCAGGCGCATCAGCTCGGCCAGCATCATGGCGCGCGGCACCACCGGGATGCGGCGCTCGCGCGCGATCAGCACCTCGGGGTTGTCGGACTTGACGGCGGTGGAGGTGACCACCGCGTCCGCGCCCTCGACGTGGGTCGCGGCGTGGCCGATGAAGGTGCGGATGCCCAGTCCCGCCAGGCGACGCAGCACGGGGCCGTCCGCCAGGTCGGAGCCGGAAATCACGTAACCCAGGTTGTGCAGCACCTCGGCGATGCCGCTCATGCCGGCGCCGCCGACGCCGACGAAGTGGATGTGGCGGATGGCGTGTCTCATGCGGCCAGCCCCTCGCAGGCGGCGACCACCTCGTCGACCGCCTGGGTCTTTTGCATGGTTTTGGCCTTTAGCGCCCGCTCCACCAGCGCCAGACGCTCTATATTTTGTAGCATTTTCGCCAAGTGTTCGGGGTTCAGTTCGCTTTGCGGCACCAGCCAGCCAGCCCCCTGATCGACCAGGAAGCGGGCGTTGGTGGTCTGGTGGTCGTCCACCGCGTGCGGAAACGGCACGAACAGCGCCGCCGCGCCGATGGCGGCGATCTCGGTGACCGTGGTGGCGCCGGCGCGGCAGATCACCAGGTCGGCCTCGGCCAGGGCCTGGGCCATGTCGTCGATGAAGGGCAGCAGTTCGGCCTGCACGCCGGCGGCGGCATAGTTGGCGCGCAGAGCGTCGATCTGTCTGGCGCCGCTCTGGTGCTGGACGATCGGCCGCTCGCCCACCGGCAGCAGGGCCAGCGCGCGCGGCACCACGTCGTTGAGTGCCTGCGCGCCCAGGCTGCCACCCACGACCAGCAGGCGCAGCGGGCCGCTGCGCCCGGCAAAGCGCGCCCGCGGATCGGGGTAGCGCGTGAAGGCCTCGCGCAGCGGATTGCCGACCCAGCGCACCTGGCGCGCCCTGGGCAACACGCCCGGAAAGGCGGTGAACACGCGGTCGGCCACGCTGGCGAGCACCTTGTTGGCCATGCCGGCCACCGAGTTCTGCTCGTGCAGCACCAGCGGCTTGTTCAGGGCCACGCCCATCAGGCCACCCGGGAAGGTGATGTAGCCGCCCAGGCCCACCAGCACATCGGGTTTGACGCGCCGGATCACGCCGATGCTCTGCGCGAATGCCCGCAGCAGCCGCAGCGGCAGCAGCGCCAGCGTCGCCAGGCCCTTGCCGCGCACGCCGCCGAAATCGATCGCCTCGAACGGGTAGCCGCGCGGCGGCACCAGCTGCGCCTCCATGCTGGCGGGCGCGCCCAACCAGTGCACGCGCCAGCCGCGCGCGCGCAGCGCATCGGCCACGGCCAGGCCAGGAAAGATGTGGCCGCCGGTACCGCCGGCCATCACCAGGGCGCACTTCTGGGTCATGCGCGGCCCCCGTGCATCAGGCGGCGGTTCTCGACATCGACGCGCAACACGATGGCGATGGCCACCAGGTTGGCCATGATGGCCGAGCCGCCGTAGCTCATGAAGGGCAGGGTCAGGCCCTTGGTGGGCAACGCGCCCAGGTTGACGCCGATGTTGATGAAGGCCTGGAAACCCAGCCACAGGCCGATGCCTTGCGCCACCAGGCCGGAGAACACGCGGTCCAGCGCAATGGCCTGGCGGCCGATGTGCATGATGCGGCGCGTCAGCCAGAAGAACAGGAAGATCACGCACACCAGGCCGACCAAGCCGAATTCCTCGCCGATCACCGCCAGCAGGAAGTCGGTATGCGCCTCGGGCAGCCAGTGCAGCTTCTCGATGCTGCCGCCCAGGCCGACGCCGAAGATCTCGCCGCGTCCGATGGCGATCAGCGCGTGCGACAGCTGGTAGCCCTTGCCCAGCGCATGGTCCTCGCTGAACGGATCGAGGTAGGCAAAGATGCGCTCGCGTCGCCAGGGCGAGGCCCAGATCATCACCGCGAAGGCCACCACCAGGACCGCCGCGATCATGAAGAACATGCGCGCGTTGACACCGCCCAGGAACAGGATGCCCATGGCGATCACGGCAATCACCAGAAAGGCCCCCATGTCGGGCTGCGCCAGCAGCAGCAGGCCGACCACGCCGACGGCCACGCCCATGGGCAGCACGGCGCGGAAGAACCGCTCCTTGACCTCCATCTTGCGCACCATGTAGTCGGACGCGTACAGCAGCACGGCGATCTTGGCCAGCTCGGACGGCTGGAAGTTGATGGGCCCAAGCGAAATCCAGCGCCGCGCGCCGTTGACCACGGTCCCCACGTGCGGAATCAGCACCGCGATGAGCAGCGCCAGCGCGCCGACGAACAACCAGGGGGCGACCTTTTCCCACCAGTCCATGCGCACCTGGAAGGCGATCAGCGCCGCCACGAAGGACAGCACGATCCAGAACGCGTGCCGCAACACGAAATAGCCCGGTGAATAACGAGCGAAGCGCGGATTGTCGGGCAACGCGATGCTGGCCGAATACACCATCACCAGACCCCAGGCCAGCAGCGCCACGCAAACCCAGATCAACGACTGGTCGAAGCCCAGCACCCGCGTGGGCGTGCTGGCGGTGCGCGCATACGGCATGCCGCCGATGCGCACCGGCAGGTCGTCGGTCGGGCGCTGGCGCGGCCGCGCCCGGCGCGCCTTCTTGCCAACGGGCGGCAGGGCTTCGGCGGTGGTGCTCATGCCAGCATCTCCAGCTCGACGCCGGCCGCCAGCGCCTGATCGCGCACGGCGGCACGAAAAGCGTCGGCGCGCGCCACGTAGTTGGCGTACATGTCCAGGCTGGCGCAGGCTGGTGACAGCAGCACGGCATCGCCCGGCTGCGCGCGCTCGCGCGCCAGCGCCACGGCGCTGGCCATGTCGTCGGCGTCGCGCAGCGGCACTCCGGCATCCTGCAGGGCAGCGCGAATCAGGGGCGCATCGCGCCCGATCAGCACCGCCGCGCGCGCGCAGCGCGACACCGGCGCCGCCAGCGGCGAGAAATCCTGCCCCTTGCCGTCGCCACCCAGGATCACCACCAGCTTGCGCTCGGCACCCAGGCCTTCCAGCGCCGCCACCGTGGCGCCCACGTTGGTGCCCTTGCTGTCGTCGAAATACTCGATGCCTTCCAGCATGCCGACCGACTCCACGCGATGCGGCTCGCCGCGGTATTCGCGCAGGCCGTACAGCATCGGCCCGAGCGCGCAGCCGGCGCTGCTGGCCAGGGCCAGCGCGGCCAGCGCGTTGACCGCGTTGTGGCGGCCGCGGATGCGCAGCGCATCGGCCGGCATCAGGCGCTGAATGTGCAACTCCACCTCGGCGCCCTTGCGGCGGCGCTGGGTCTCGTCGGCCTCCTGCGCGCGCACCAGCCAGGCCATGCCGGCCACCACCTCGATGCCGAAGTCCCCGGGTGCCTCGGGCAGGTCGGCGCCAAAGGTCACGACGCTGCGCGGTGCCGGCCGCGGCCCCTTGACCGGCTTGGCCGCGAGCGCCGGCCGCATGCCGCTCACCACCGGGTCGTTGCGGTTCAGCAGCATCACGCCGTGCTCGCCAAACACCCGCGCCTTGGCCGCCGCGTAAGCCGCCATGTCGCCATGCCAGTCCAGGTGATCCTGCGTGACGTTGAGCACCGTGGCCGCCGTCGGCTCGAAGCCCACCACCCCGTCCAGCTGAAAACTCGACAGCTCCAGCACCCAGACCCGCGGCAGCGCCTCACCATCGAGCCGCGCCTGCAGCGTGTCGAGCAGGCTGGGTCCGATGTTGCCGGCCACCGCCACCGACAGACCGGCGCGCTCCACCAGCTGGCCGGTGAGCGCGGTCACCGTGGTTTTGCCGTTGGTGCCGGTGACCGCCAGCAGCGCCGGCTGATAGTCGCGCTGCTGCTTCAGGCCCGCCAGCGCCTGCACGAACAGATCCAGCTCGCCCCCCACCGGCAGGCCGCGCTCGCGCGCCGCCCGCGCCACGCCGGCGATGCTGGCGGGCGACAGCCCGGGGCTGCGATAGACGGCGCGCACGCTGGCGTCGTCCAGCAGCGACGCATCCAGCGCGCCGGACACGAATCGCGCCGTCGGCAGCTGCTGGCGCAGCGCGGCCAGCTGGGGCGGCTCGGCGCGCGTGTCGGCCACCGTCACCGATGCCCCCTGCGCCGCGCACCAGCGCGCCATGGCCAGGCCCGACAGGCCCAGACCCAGCACCAGCACATGACGGTCTTGCAACAGGTTCACGGGCTACCTCAGCTTGAGCGATGACAGCCCCACCAGGCACAGCAGCATGGTGATGATCCAGAAGCGCACCACGACCTTGGTCTCGGCCCAGCCGTTCTTCTCGAAATGGTGGTGCAACGGCGCCATCTTGAGCAGGCGCCGGCCCTCGCCATAGCGCCGCTTGGTGTACTTGAACCAGCCCACCTGCGCGATCACCGACAGCGCCTCGACCACGAAGATGCCGCCCATGATGGCGAGCACGATTTCCTGCCGCACGATGACGGCGATGGTGCCCAGCGCGCCGCCCAGGGCCAGCGCGCCAACGTCACCCATGAACACCTGCGCCGGATGGGCGTTGAACCACAGGAAGGCCAAGCCGGCGCCGGCCAGCGCGGCGCAAAAGATCAGCAGCTCGCCCGTGCCCGGAATGTGCGGAATCAGCAGGTAACGCGCATACACCGTGTTGCCGGTGACGTAGGCGAACACGCCCAGCGCCGAACCGACCAGGATCACCGGCATGATGGCCAGGCCGTCCAGGCCGTCGGTCAGGTTGACCGCGTTGCTGGCGCCGACGATGACCAGGTAGCTCAGGACCACGAAGCCCAGCACGCCCAGCGGGTAGCTGATTTCCTTGAAAAAAGGCACCAGCAGGCCGGCGGCGGGCGGCAGGTCGATGCTGAAGCCGGAGCCGACCCAGTTGACGAACAGCGCCCAGACGCGTGCGTTGGACGCTTCGGAAATGCTGAACACCAGGTAGAAGGCGGCCACCAGGCCGATCACCGACTGCCAGAAGTACTTCTCGCGCGAGCGCATGCCTTCCGGGTCCTTGTTGACCACCTTGCGCCAGTCGTCGACCCAGCCGATGGCGCCGAAGCCGAAGGTGACGACCATGACGATCCACACGAAGCGGTTCGACCAGTCGAACCACAGCAGGGTCGAGATGGCGATCGACAGCAGGATCAGCACGCCGCCCATGGTGGGCGTGCCGCTCTTGACCAGGTGGGACTGCATGGCGTAGCCGCGCACGGGCTGGCCGATCTTCAGCGCCGTCAGCCGGCGAATCACCCAGGGCCCGAAGGCGATGCCGATGACCAGCGCGGTCATCGCCGCCATCACGGCGCGGAAGGTGAGGTACTGAAAGACGCGGAAGAAGCCGAATTCCGGCGACAGCGTCTGCAGCCAGGCAGCCAGACTAAGCAGCATCGTGGGCCTCCGCCTCGCCGCGGGTGGACGCCATCAGCGCCTCGACCACGCGTTCCATGCGCATGAAGCGCGAGCCCTTGACCGCCACCGTGGCGCACTGCGGCAGGTGCGTGCGCACGGCGTCGATCAGCGACGTGATGTCGTCGAAATGCCGCCCGCCACCGAAGGCCATCGCGGCATGGATGGCCAGCGGCCCGTGCGCCAGCAGCCGCTCCACGCCACGCTGGCGCGCGTAGACGCCGACCTCGGCATGAAAGGCCGGACCCTGTTCGCCCACTTCGCCCATGTCGCCCAGCACCAGCAGGCGCGGACCGGGCAGTTCGGCCAGGACGTCGATCACCGCGCGCACCGAATCCGGATTGGCGTTGTAGGTGTCGTCCACCACGGTGATGGCGCGCCCGCGTTGCCGCAGCACCAGCGTGCGCGAACGGCCCCTGACCGGACGAAACGCGTCCAGGCCCTGCGCGATAACCGGCAGGGCCGCGCCGGCAGCCAGCGCACAGGCCGTGGCGGCCAGGGCGTTGTGCAGGTTGTGACGGCCGGCGACGTGCAGGGCGCAATCGAACTCGCCCGCTGGCGTGCCGATCCTGGCCGTCCAGTGGTCCACCGTCCATGCGGCGCTGACCAGGGTCACCTGGCCGGTGTCGCCAAAGTCCAGCACGCGC
>ENA-UPTA01004996-UPTA01004996.1-activated-sludge-metagenome-genome-assembly--contig:-NODE-4996-length-12366-cov-4.900333_pt1 | contig 12366 bp, 13 predicted proteins | sample MGYA00238184_ERZ773361 | MGnify/ENA primary metagenome ERZ773361 (study PRJEB29100, sample SAMN05720205) | activated sludge metagenome | isolation source: anaerobic digester from wastewater...
TTATCCACAAAAATAAAACAATTGTCAGAAGGAAAAGATACAGCATGCGAATCGAATTCCAGCTCCCTTAGCATTGCTCCAAGAATTTCCTTAATTGCTTTATTAATAATTCTCGACACGGACATTTTATAAATTTTCCTTAGATCCAGACAAGCTTCATAAATGTCACGACTCACCGAATAATGATATACAGCATAATTATTATTTTGCTCTTGATATTTTACGGTTCCTTCTACAAGTTTTCCCCTATTTAACAAGCATCTTCTCACCACATTCTCAACAATTATATTTATCATTTCCGATTCCCTTTTCTTTTTCAATAAAGCCGCTTTTTTAAGTAAGTTCACTGATATATCATCAATATTAACTGTTGTTCTTAGCATGTCCATATTTACTCCTGTATAAATAAAATACGGATTACGAATTTTTTTTTCGCAGAAACTGCGTTTATTTTCTCGAATGACTTGACTTCCAGGTGTTATTTGGCTATTTTGCCAAATATGAAAAGAAAAGAAGACTATTACAGAATACGTTCGGAAATACTGAAGGCTATGGCTCACCCTAGCAGGCTTTTTATTATCGAAGAAATTTCCAAAGGCGAAAAATGCGTCTGCGAACTTACCGAGATGATAGGATCGGATATTTCAACGGTTTCAAAACATCTTTCTGTTCTAAAGAAAGCAGGAATCGTCACAGACAGGAAGGAAGGAACTACTGTTTTCTACAGGTTGAGAGTTGAATGTATTATGGATTTTATGAACTGCATCGACAGCGTCATGAAGTCTAACGCTAAAACTAGTCTCAGCGCAGTAAAATGCTGTAAATAATATACAGCACTAAAATGATTCAGATTAAATGGAGGACTCATGAAAGTGATAAAAATTCTTGGAACTGGGTGCATGAAATGTGAAAAGCTTGAACAGAGTGCACGCAAAGCGGCCGAGGAACTCGGTATAGAATTTTCGATTGAGAAAGTTAAAGATCTCAACAAAATCATGGATTACGGAGTTATGATGACCCCGGCGCTTGTAATCGACGACGAAGTAAAATCAGTCGGCAAAATTCTTGATCCCGATGAAATTAAAAAATATTTAAAATAGGAGAACGATAATGAGTTCATGCTGTTGCGGCAATTCAAATGTAACAATTATTTATGCGTGTTCGTGTGCAGCAGATGTAGGTTCCCTAAGCGATCTCACGGCAAGAAAACTGAGAGATGAAAAGATCGGGGCTATGAGCTGTCTCGCCGCTGTTGGAGCCGGATTAAGCGGTTTCATTGAATCGGCAAAAGCCGCTGACCAATGCATCACCATTGACGGATGCCCTGTAGCTTGTGCGAAAAAGAATCTGGAAAAAATCGGTGTTACACCTAAATCCTTTATTATAACAGAAATGGGATACGAAAAAGGTAAAACTTACGTAAACGAAACTATTGTCAATGAAGCTGTTTCAAAAATCAAAAATAATATATGCGGGTAAATCAACATGAATAATCTTAAAAAAAATATCATCAGAACGCTTATCATAGCAATAACAGGTTCATTTGTATTTTTTATTTCAAATGTTTCTTTTAACGGCTGTTCCTGCTCTCAAGATGAAGCAAACCAGTCCGGCGAACTTTCTGCAGCTGAACCGGAAAAGACCAAAGCAGATTTCGATCTTTCGGAAATCCATTTCATCGAACTGGGTGCCGAATACTGCGCTCCATGCAAAATGATGAAACCCGTCATGAAACGTGTGGAAGAAACATATAAAGGAAAAGTTTCGGTAATTTTTCACGATATCACAAGTAAAGACGGAAAAAAAGCCGCACAAGTATTCGGGATACGTGTAATTCCGACTCAGGTTTTCACAGACAAAAACGGAAAAGAGTTTTTCCGTCATGAAGGATTCTATCCGTTTGAAGAAATTCAGAAAATGCTTAAAGAAAAGGGAGTTGAATGATGATAGAAACTCTTTTTAATGCGCTTGCGGAAATGCTTTACGGCAATATGTATCTCGCTCTTGCATCATCATTCCTATGGGGAATTCTAAGCGTGATTCTGTCGCCATGCCATATCGCAAGCATTCCCTTAATAGTTGGATTCATTGGAAATCAGGGCGTAGGCAAAATATCAAAAAATGCAGTGATTTCATCTCTGTACTCCGCGGGAATTCTTTTAAGTCTTGTCATAATAGGATTTGTGACAATTCTTCTTGGACGCATAGCAGGTGATCTCGGATCAATTCCGAACATAATTGTCTCCGCTCTGATGATAGCAATCGGACTTTATCTGGCGGGAATTATCCGTTTAAAATTCCTGGATAACGCCTGCAAAGTTCCGGCACTGAAAAAACGCGGACTGTTTGCAGCATTCAGCCTCGGACTAATTATAGGTCTCGCAGTCGGGCCATGCACATTCGCATATCTTGCTCCTGTGCTGGGAATATCTTTCAGTCTCGCGAAGACCAATCTTCTTTTTGCAGTTTTACTCGTTTCAATGTATGCTTTGGGTCACTGCCTGGTTATAATTGCCGGCGGAACTTTTATTCCTGCCGTTCAATCATTTCTTAACTGGAGTGAAAAATCAAAGGGTCTTGTTATCGTAAAAAAAATATGCGGAATCATAGTAGTCCTCGCGGGAATTTACCTATTGTACAATACAATAACCAGTTTGTAAGGAGATATTATGATAATTAAGTTTTTATCAAACAACAAGAAGCTCCTTCTCTTCGCGGGAATATTCGCCTTCGCATATTTTGTTCCGTTTGAAAGCGCCGTAGTTTCCGGCGCGATCACGGAAGCATTTATCATGCTTTCTGATTACGCAAGAGAACACGTCCTACTTTGTCTCGTTCCGGCTTTTTTTATTGCCGGTGCGATTACGGTTTTTCTAAACCAGCAGGCGGTAATAAAATATCTCGGACCGAAGTCGAATAAATTTATCGCTTACTCTGTTGCATCATTTTCCGGCGCAATACTAGCAGTATGTTCATGCACCGTTCTTCCGCTTTTTAAGGGAATTTACAAAAAGGGAGCCGGACTCGGTCCTGCTGTATCATTTCTTTATTCCGGACCCGCGATTAACATTCTCGCGATTGTTTTGTCAGCGAAAATTCTAGGATTCAAACTCGGAGCGGCACGTGTCATCGGAGCTGTATCTTTTGCGTTTGTTATAGGTCTTATCATGCATTTCATTTTCAAAAAAGAAGATGAAGCACGCCTTACCGATGATCGTATGTTCAAAAACATCGATGCAGATATGCCTAGAAATCTTTTCCAGAATGCTTTATATATGGCGTCAATGATCGGAATTCTCGTTTTCGCTAACTGGGCACCTGCAAAAGGTTCTCTGGCTGTATGGGATTTTATATTTCATTACAAATGGTATATTGCAGGGGCATTCGCTCTTCTACTTATTTTTTCACTGATAAAGTGGTTTAAGAAGGACGAACTTAAAGAATGGACTGTTTCAACACGCGATTTCGCACTGCAGATTTTACCTCTTCTTTTCGGAGGCGTACTGGTTTCGGGTTTTCTTCTCGGAAGACCGGGCCATGAGGGAATTATTCCTTCAGAATGGATTTCATCTCTTGTAGGCGGAAATTCTCTTTTCTCGAATTTCTTCGCATCTTTATCAGGTGCTCTGATGTATTTTGCGACACTTACAGAGATTCCGATTCTTCAGGGTCTCATCGGCTCAGGGATGGGAGAAGGTCCTGCGCTAGCGTTACTGCTTGCCGGCCCGTCGCTTTCGCTGCCGTCGATAATCGTAATCGGACATGAACTTGGTTGGAGAAAAACTTCCGTGTATGTTGCTCTTGTGGTTTTTATGTCTACATTAGCCGGATGGATATTCGGAACATTTATTTGAGGATAAACTATGATAATACTTGCCGCCGTTACAGCTGTTTTACTTCTTGTTTCATTCATTTTTAACGCGGCAAAAACTATCAGCGCGCTCAGGATTGCTCTGCGGATGTTTTTAAATCTGCTTCCGCAGATGATTCCTGTTCTTTTTTTTATCGCATTCATACTCGCCCTTCTTCCGCCGGAAACAATTGAAAAATATATGGGTCAGGATTCCGGCATTACAGGTTTTCTCGTTGCCGGAGCCGCCGGCTCAATCGCACTCATTCCCGGATTCGTTGCGTATCCGATGGCTGGTGTTCTCGTTAAAAACGGAGTCAGCTATCCCGTTATTTCTGTTTTCATAACTACACTCATGATGGTTGGTATTCTTACGCTTCCGATTGAAAGAAAATTTTTCGGCTGGAAAGTTTCCATAACACGCAACATTCTTAGTTTTGCCGCCGCTATTGCAATCGGAACAGCTATGGCTCTTCTTTGGAGGTTTCTGTGAAATCTTATTTTAAAAAAAATAAATACGAAATTATAATCACATTTTTAATGGGAATATTCGTTTTGTTCTCACATATTTACGATTACAAAATAGGAATAGACAGCGCCCGGAATTTTTCTGATTCAATAATTGAAATGATTTCTTTTCTTCCTCTCATTTTCATTCTGATAGGTCTTTTCGACGTTTGGATTCCTCGGGGAGTCATTGAAAAACATCTGGGTGAAAACTCAGGAATGATGAGCATAGTCTGGATGGTCCTTCTCGCAATGCTTCAGGCCGGACCACTTTACGGGGCTTTTCCCGTAGCTTATATGCTTTGGAAAAAAGGCACGAGTGTTAGAAATATTTTCATCTACATAGGCGCCTTCACTACAATGAAATTACCGATGCTTTCCTTTGAAATCGGTTTTCTCGGACTCAAGTTTTCGCTTCTTCGTACAATTCTATCCATGCCCGTTTTCATTATCATAGCTGTAATTATGCAGAAAAAATTCGGAAAATCTTTTTCCATGAACGACGGAAAAAATAATTAACGGAGGTTTTATGAAAATACTTATCATCGGAGCAGTTGCTGCAGGTACATCAGCAGCCGCAAAAGCAAGAAGAAATAACGAATCAGCTGAAATTAAAATTTACGAAAAAGATTTACACATATCTTATTCTGCATGCGGAACGCCATATTATATCGGAGGAAGCGTTGAATCAATTGAATCTCTTACTCCGAGAAACGCGGCATTTTTTAAATCGAAATACAATGTTGATGTTTTCATCAGACATGAAGTTCTGTCAGTTAATCCGGCCGATAAAATAATTTCTGTAAAGAATCTTGAAGACGGCAAAACATTTACGGAAAATTATGATAAACTTATAATCGCGACCGGAGCAAAAAGTATCATTCCGCCGATTGACGGGATTGACAAAAGCAATGTTTTCAGTCTTAGAAACATAACATCGGCAGAAAAAATAAAAAAATATATCAACGCGAACAATGTTAAATCCGCGCTCATTGTCGGCTCAGGATTCATCGGAATGGAACTTGCCGAGAATTTTTCCGGCAAAGGGATTGAAACAACAATCGTAGAAATGAAGGAACATCTTTCACCGAAAATGGATTCTGACGTTTCAGTTTATATTGAAGACTATATCTCAAAAAAAGGAATCAGTTTTTTGACAGGTGATTCTGTCATCAGATTTTCCGGCGATGAAAAAGCCGAATATGCCGAACTCAAAAGCGGCAAAAAAGTAAGTGCTGAAATTTTCATAATAGCTGCGGGAGTGAAACCTGATACAACCCTCGCATCTAGCGCAGGAATTGAAATTGGAACTACCGGCGCGATAAAAGTTAACAAAAAAATGCAGACGAACTTTGCGGACATTTATGCGTGCGGCGACTGCGCGGAATCTTATTCTGTAATAACAGGAAAACCCGCCTATCATCCCCTCGGTTCGACGGCAAATAAAACGGGACGCATCGCCGGTGATCAGTCAAGCGGAGGCCAGCTCGAATTCAGAGGAATACTTGGAACAGGAATATTCAAACTTTTCGACATGACAATTGCGCAGACCGGACTTACAGAAAATGATGCGCGTGCGGAAGGTTACGACTGCGAGATAGTTCACAACATTAAGCCCGACAAACCTGAATACGCAGGCGGAAAAGAAATGATGATTAAGGCTGTTGCCGATAGAAAAACAGAGAGACTTCTCGGCGTGCAGATAGTCGGATATGAAGGAGTCGATAAACGCATTGATGTCTTCGCAACTGCGATCACTTTCGGCGCGAAGGTTACCGATCTTTTTCATCTTGATCTCGCCTACGCGCCTCCTTTTTCTACTACAAAAGATCCTGTCATGTATACAGGAATGATTCTCGATAATGCAATTAATGGAAAACGCAAACTGATTACTCCAGCAGGACTGAAAGAAGCAGTTTCAAACGGAAAGGTTCAGATAATAGATGCCCGAGTATCAAGCCAATATGAGAAAGCCCATGTCGACGATGCAGAAAACATTCCGCACGAGAAACTGCGCGGCTGCTGTGACAACCTGAACAAAGAAATTCTGACAGTAACCTACTGCAATAAAGGGGTCACAGGCAATGCCGCCCAGAATATTTTAATAAACAAGGGATTTAAGGACGTGAGAAATCTTTCGGGCGGTCACAAGAATTACAGTATGTCGAAGAAATAGAATCCTCTCTCCCAGCCTCTCTCCTTTAACAAAGGAGAGAGGAGCAATAAGAGAAATTTTTCATTGAATTTATTCTGCTGGACATGGCGTTAACTTATCGTCAAGTTCTTTGATATTGAGAAAGTTTCATAATTTCTTCTTTACTTCAATGAAGGGGTTGAAGTGATTTATAATTTAACGATTTCAAACTGAGGCTTATCGTGAATAACAAAATATTAATTTACAAAATGAATGAATCCGACATCGAACAATCGGCTGAAATCTGGCAAAGCTGTTATAAAAATTTTTCATCCGGCAATGATGATTTTCCTTCATACTGGACACACAGTTTAACTGAGATCAAAGATTTTCTTAAACAGAAAGTGAAAGACGGATGTGCAATAGCAGCAGAAGCAGACGGCAGATTAATCGGTTATCTCGCGTTTGATGAATTTAATTTTAACGGAGAGGACTCCGTTTTCTGCCCTTCAATCGGGCACGCTGCAATAGAGGATTACAAAGATAAAGCTTATCCGCTATTATATCAGGCCGCTGCTAAAGACTGGGTAGGCAAAAATATATTCAATCACATGTGGACAATTAACTATAATGACTCAAAGTTGAAAAATACACTCTATGATCTTGGTTTCGGTTCATATCTAATAGATGCATTTGCGCGTACAGATACAAAACCCGATGCTGATTCAGGATATGAAATCAGAAAAGCTGATTTAAATGACACAGACATTTTATTCACATTAGCAGAAGAGTCAAGACACTACTACGCATCGTCTCCCTTATTTCTTAAACGTGATCCTTATTCATTTGATAATATCTCGCAAATCATTGAAAATGGAAACGTATTCATTGCTTTTGACAAAAATATTCCGGTTGGGTTCATAAACTTAAGCATCTCAAATGAAAATAATTGCATTGATCTTTCTGTCAAAAACTGCGGAATAATTGATGAAATCGGCGCCTACATCAAGCCCGAACACCGCGGAAAAAATCTTGGCAACGATCTTTTAACAACTGCATTTAATTACTGTGCTTCAAATAACATCGAACTCATTCATGTCGATTTTGAAACGGCGAATCTTTTCGCTAACAAATTCTGGAAGAAATATTTTTCTCCTCTGCTACTATCTGTAAGACGAACTATCAATAAAAATATAAATGATTAAAAAACTAAACCATTAGATTTATCTCAAGGTTATTAAATAACTACTTATATGCCTCAATTGATATCAAAAACATATTGACTTACTATATTTTTTCTGCAATAATCAAATGTGGGTTAGTTTTATGAAGAATCTATCATACAATGTAATCATTAAAATATTAACTTCGATACCCGGATTTTCAAAAACATTTGATATCAGGAATTTTTTCCTATGAGCAAATTACGAATTGGCCTACAGACTTCCAGGCTTGATTACGGTTACGGAGTAAAAATATGGCAGGCTGCCATGATAACTGCCAGACAAATGGATGTTGATCTGATTATTTTTCCAGGGCGTAATCTTGATTCGCCGCACGGATGGGATTACCAGTATAATAGCATTTTTCAGTTAATGAATAAGGATACAATTGATGCTGCAATACTAATAACTACCCTTGTCAGCAATTATGTCAATGAAACCCGAATCGAAAATTTTTTCCGTGAGTTTTCTGATATACCGATGGTCAGCGTTGGAACAAAAATTGACAACATTCCAAGTATAATTATCAACAATCAGTCCGGGATCCGAGAATTAACAAGACATCAAATAGAAATTCATAAAGCTGAAAGAATAGCGTTCATAAAGGGTCCCGAAACTAACTGGGAAGCAAATGAACGATTCCAAGCATTCAAGGAAGAACTTGAAACTCATGGAATACCAATTGACGAGAGCCTTATCGGGCACGGAGATTTTACGACTCACAGCGTAGAGCCTGAGATTGAAAAAATACTTTCAAACAACACTGCCCTTCCAGACGCATTCATGTTTGCCAACGATGAAATGGCAATTGAAGGAATGAGAATTTTAAGAGAAAAAGGAATTAAAATTCCTGATGATACCGCAATAATCGGATACGACGATATAGGTCAGGCGGCGTCGCAGTCTATACCCATAACAACTATTGCCCAGCCTCTTTCGGATATAGCTGACTGTGCAGTAAAAACTGCAATAGATCTGGCACTTGGAAAGGAAGTTGATAAACTTGTTGTTCTCCCGACAAAGCCCGTAATACGTTCATCATGCGGCTGCATGCTGCACAGTATAAACAATGTTCTTCACATTAATAACAATAATGATTTAATTTTAGAAAATAATATAATTGCAGATAAAGTTATAAATATTCTTTCAACTTCAAACTACTCGCATAACAGTGATCAAAACAGCATAATTAAAGAAGTATTAAACTGTATAATAGATATTTCCAAAGAAAAAGATTTGGATACTGCGGATGATAATGCCGTCTTCGATTTTCTTAACCGTTTTACCCGCATCCTCAGGCTTGAAGCCGAGAAAGGATTTTCCCCCGAGCAATGGCAACTTCCGCTTTCGATTCTTTCCGAAATAGTTGATTCATCTTTTGAAACAGAATTTTTCATGGACCGGTTTAGATTCATAATCAGAGCTTGCACAGTACTTACTCTTGACACAGCTCTTTCGGTACACGGTTCTCATCAATTCGAATTTGAACGAACAATGGAAAAACTTCAGAATATTGAATATAATATATCTTCAATAATGGAAATTAATGATCTCGTTCAAACTCTATACAGACAGCTTCCCAATGTCGGAATAAATACATTCATACTTTCAAAATACGATAACGAATGGACTCATAACCATGATGAAGAATGGAAAAACAGGCCCCAACTTTTTACTGTTGCGTCAATGTATGACTGCAAGGAATATTCTGATTTCAATGCCGGAACAATTACTGACCGGATTACACCGATAAAAAGACCAAAAGAAAGTAAATCAAGAGCTCTCGCAGTATATCCACTTTTTTTCAGAGAAACACATTACGGAACAATTACATTTGAATTATCCTTAAACGGCGGTTTTATTTATGAAAGCATAACAACCCAAATATCGGGAGTACTTAAACGAATATTTCTTTACGAAGCAAAAAATAAAGCAGAAAGCAGTCTCCGCAAAGCTCTCCATGATCTCGAAGATTTCAACGAGCAGTTGAATCAGCTTTCAATTACAGATGAACTTACAGGTCTTTTTAACCGCCGGGGCTTCATGAAAATGGCTGAACATTCACTTTTTTTATCACGGCAAATGAAACACTCATCATTGCTTGTATTCGGGGACTTGGACAGATTAAAGATCATAAACGATACATATGGGCATGACGAGGGAGATTGGGCGATTAAAACAACTGCTGAAATAATTCGAAACGTATTCCGTTCAACCGACATTACGGCACGACTCGGCGGAGATGAATTCACAATATTTGCGGCGAATATGAAGGAAGAACTTGTACCGGTTTTCCTAAAAAAAATTAATGAACTTCTTGAAGAAAAGAAAAAAGCCAATGGCAAAGAATATGTTCTATCAATCAGCCTTGGTCACATAATATGTCCTCCGGAAGGAAAACTGGGAATTGAAGATTACATGCAGGCCGCTGACAAGAACCTTTATGAACAAAAAGCTGAAAGACACAGGAAAACCTGCTATGAATAAACTCGTGTAATTATATCAGAATTATTACTGAATATTTTTTTCAAAACGGCTCGGTAAAACCGTCGGAAGCTGTTCGATAATCAATATCGATTCAATGTCCGGGAATGCAGAAATCGGAAGCGTCTGGTACTCAGATGAAGCCCGGAATACAGAAATCAATTCAGCAACTTCGTTGTTATTACTCACATACTTATTTGAAGTTTTGCATTACCGACGAATCGCATGGAAGTGCGACAATGACAATACATCAAGCAAACATGCTGCGGAATCACTCGGCTTCGAATATGAAGGCACTTTCAAAAAGCATTTGATTATCAAAGGAAGAAACCGCGACACAGTCTGGTTTTCAATTATTGATGACTCATGGTCTCAAAAAAAGATTTTAATAGAAAAACGCATCAATAAAAAAATAACCGGTTCTAAACGATAAACCTTACAAAATCGTTCTTCACATGACTATTAAACCATTATGCTTTTCTGTTGACTTTGCAAACATATGGATTATTAGAGTAATTTATATTCACGAGGAATTAAAAATGATAAAATTTACTATTTCATTTCTACTAACTGCAGCAACACTTTCATTGCCCGGATGCAGCAAATTAGAAAGCATTTTTTCGAATAAAGACGGCATCGTTTCCGTTCAAAGCGACGATCAGGAGATGAATCAAATCATCAAAAACGCGAGAGATACTATGGATCAATTTTTGTTAGCAATGAAGAATCCGGCGAAGGATGAATCGAATTTCATTGTCAAGTATCCCTTTAAAACCGATGAAGGCAGTGAACTTGAAGTCGAACACATGTGGATTACAGACATAACGATTGAAAATAATATCTATTACGGCATATTAAATAATGAGCCGGTTTACATCAAAGACCTAAAACTTGGAGATAAAGTCAAATTTGACATAAAGATGATTTCTGACTGGATGTATTACAAGGGAGATAAAATAATAGGCGGGAAATCCGTAAAATATCTTTTAGAAAAATCGGATAATTTGTCAGACTCCGAGAAAAAATATCTGAAAATGTTTAAGTAAACAGGAATCATCAATGAAAATTTCTTTTGATGAAATTGCAGACAATATCATTTACAGAATTTCTGATTATGACGCGAAATATGAAGATCTGTTAGAATTGTGTTTTTATCAGAATGATAATAATACTTACATCAAAACATATCCTTCTGATTCAAAATACATAGAAAAGATGACTAAGCGTTACGCAGAGTGCGCGCAGACAATGTTTGACCAGTTGGGATATTTTTCAATTGTTCCATGGCAGAATGGACTGAAAAAATTCTGCAAGATCATTAAGGATCACGATATTGACTGGTGGTTGACCGGAAGCTGTGCCGCATGCATCAGGGGAATTGAATTAAATCCTCATGATATAGATATTATGATAAATTCAAAGCATTGTGCTCAATTAACTGAACTTTTTCAGGATTATCTAATAGAACCGATTACTGACACAAAGGGGTGGCTTACAAAAGATTTCGGTGTAATTTTTATGGACGTTAGAATAGACATAGCAAGCGACCCATCTCCGGTTCTTGATGATCCTGAACCGGTTGACTGCGGACCTTTCGCGATGAATCATTTAGAAACTGTTAATTGGAATGGTTTTGAAATAAAAGTTCCGCCTGTTGAACTGCAGTTAAATGTTAACAAACGCAGAAACCGTACCGACAGAGTAAAAATAATTGAAGAATATATAAAAAGCCGCGCAAAATAAATCTTTTTTTATTGAAAAGAAATCCTTATCATTTTAATATTAAAGTGATTCGTGTTTTTAACTCCGGAGGCTTCATGCGTTTAAAATGTTTAATCTTATTAGTATCTTTTCTAATGTTTCAGCCGTCGTCATCCCAGCAAAAACGCTTTATTGACAATAAAGACGACTCAATCACAGATACAAAAACGGGTCTCATCTGGCTGAAAAACGCCGACTTTGCGCAAAAAAGACTTTATCCTCAGGATGTTGCTCCGGTTTATTCCAAACTAAGATCTGTATCCAAAAGTCAAAACTGGAGAGTCCCGACTTCAGCCGAATTTAATGCACTGTTGGAGGATATTGATCCCAAAAACAGAATTAAAATTCTCGGCAACGCCGGTTTTCAGAACGTAAGAGATCTTTATATTTTTGCAAACGGCGAAGCA
>ENA-UPTA01004997-UPTA01004997.1-activated-sludge-metagenome-genome-assembly--contig:-NODE-4997-length-12364-cov-5.895361_pt1 | contig 12364 bp, 7 predicted proteins | sample MGYA00238184_ERZ773361 | MGnify/ENA primary metagenome ERZ773361 (study PRJEB29100, sample SAMN05720205) | activated sludge metagenome | isolation source: anaerobic digester from wastewater...
GCCGGCGTCCTTCATTCCCGCGAAGCCGTAAGCCCCCTGCAGGAGGATCAGCACCGGACCGATGATCAGCGCGGCCGAGGCCGTCCCGATCATCTCCATGATCTGTTGCTTCCAGGGCGTGGTGCCGACGAGCCGGCCGCACTTGAGGTCCTGCATCACGTCGCCCGCAATCGCGGCGGCGCAGCAGATGACCGCGCCGACGATGATCGCAGCCGCCGGCCCGTTCTCCGCGGTCTTGCCCATGAGCAGCAGCAACAGCAACGAGGCAACCAGGACGGTGGAGACGGTGACGCCGGAGATGGGATTGTTCGATGAGCCGACCAGGCCGGCCATGTAGCCCGCCACGGCGGCGAACAAGAAACCTGTGCCGAGCATAATGACGGCCATAACGAGCGAGATGTGAACTTGTTGCACGTAGTGCTGGTAGACCAGAAACAACGGGACGACCGAGCCGACGATCATCCCGATGATCCACTGCATGGGCAGGTCCTTCTCCGTCCGCTCGATATCGCCCTTGCCCTCCTTGATGTTCCTGTAGGCCTTCAGTCCGCTGGTCATTCCACTGACGAGAGACTTTCGCAGGTGGAAGATCGTCCAGAGGCCGCCGATGAGCATGCCGCCGACGCCGATATAGCGGGTCAGCTTGGACCAGATCCGCTGCGCGTAGTCCTTGGCCGGCACGGGCTTGCCCAGTTTGGCCAGAACGGCGGCGTTGTGTTCCTGCACGTCGTTGACGTCCTCGGCCGACGCATTTGGATCGGCAACCGTGGCCTCGAGCACGAAGGCATTCCACGCCCGTGCCTCGCTCGTGCGACTGTCCCAGGCGGCGGGGTCGTTGGGATCGACGATCACGAAATTCGCATCCGCTATACTCCAGTCTCCAGGGACATGCCGGTTCAGAAGCTGGTATTGCGGCCATTCACTCCGGGCGGCGACGATGGGGATCGCCAAGTGCCAGTTGAGCGCCCCGCCCATAAAGATCAGAAAGGCGATGTTGAGTCCGACAATATATCCGACGGAGAGCAGGGCCGGACTGAGATTGGAGCCGAAGTAGGCGATGGACCCGCCTATGCGCCGGGCCCCCTGCACGATCTCAGGCCAGATCCCCAGAGCGTTGGCGCCGACCTTGAACAGAGCGCCGGCGAGGGCCGCTTTGACGATGTACTTGATTCCGGAGGTGTCCTTGCGGCCGGTCTCCAGCACTTTGGCCGTGGCGACGCCTTCGGGGAACTGGAGCTTGGTCTCGACGATCAGGGAACGCCGCAGCGGGATGGTGAACAGCGTGCCCAGCAATCCACCGAACCCGGCGATCAGCGCAACCCACGTGTAGCTGAACTGGTCCCAGAAGCCCATCAGCAGCAGCGCCGGCAGCGTAAAGATAACACCCGCCGCGAGGGACTCCCCCGCCGAGGCGCACGTGCCGATCAGGTTGCATTCGAAGATCGTGCTGTTTCGAAAGAACCGCATGATCCCCAGGGCCATGACCGCCGCAGGAATCGCGGCCGAAACGGTCATCCCCGCGAACAGGCCCAGGTACGCGTTCGCCGCCGATAGAAGCATCGACAGTATCACGCCGAAGAAGATGACTCTGACCGACAGTTCCCGTGGCGAGCTGCTGTTTTCACTCATGAAACACCTGTCTCCACAAACTCTTCTTGTTGTCTGCCCTGGCTATTTCACGAACTGCTCCACGAAGTACTTGGCCGTGAGGGACTCGCCTGTGGCGCGTTCGATCATCACGTTCCAGGGATAGAGGTCGCCGGCCTCGAAGACCTTGGTCTTCAGGAACCGGCCGGCTCTTTGCTGCCCGACATAGCTGACGTCCTGACCCGATTTGATTTTGAGCACTTTGGTCACCAGATGGTGCTGCAGTTGCGACGCGAGCAGTTCGCCCAGCATGTAGTTGTGGTAGTAGCACGGGGCGGCGGCGAAATGGATCTTCGCGGCCCAGTCCGGGCTGGCTCGCTCCGGCGGTCGCTTCACCAACTGGTACTTTTCGACGACGTCCCACCACAGCTTGTTGAGGTCCTGATCGGGATTCGCGTAGAGCTCCTTCTCGAAGCTGTACATGACCATGTCCCAGCGGGCGAAGATGAGCTGTTTGAGCTGCATGTACTTGTCGCTGACCTTCTCGATGTCGGCCCGCTGCTCATCCGAGAGGTCCAGCATCTGCTGCATCCAGGCCGGATTGCGGCTCAGACGCCCGAAGAACATCGCGATGGCTTCGGTGGTGAACGGATGGGCCGGCGAACGAAGCAGATACGGCGAGCCGAAATCGAGATACTTGTCATAGACCCCGTGGCCCAGTTCGTGCAGTACCGTCTCCATCCAGGCTTCGTTGCTCTTGATGTTGCACAGGATTCGCACGTCGCCCTCCCGGTCGATGTGCGTACAGAACGCGTGCGGGTTCTTGCCCTCCCGCTCGTAGAGATCGCTCTTGGCCAGGATCGCCTCGACGGACAGGCCGATGCCTTTGTAGAACGTCGCAGCCAGCCCCTCGAGGTTCTTGTCCTGGTAGTAGACGTCGAGGTCCAGATCGTAGACCATCGGCGTCTCCTGGAAGAACGGGTCGTGATAATGCCACGGCATGAGCTGCTCGGGCGCCACGCCGTACTTGGCCGCCAGGATGCGGTCCAGGTCGGCCTTGACCTTTCGGAACGGCTCATTCGTCAGCTCGTACAGTTCCGCGAAGATCTTGTCGAGTTCCCTCACGTCCTGCTCGCCCGTGGCCAGAGCCATCGTGTGATAGTTCGGGAAACCGAGCTTGCGGGCAGCCTCGTTGCGGAGCTTGACGAGCCGGACAAGATCGGCCGCGACCGCCTCGCCCACCTGCTTGCTGGCGAACCAGACCTGCTGCCGTTTGACTGAATCCGTCTCGTCTTTGAGGATCTGCTTGATCTCGTTGTCGGTGACCTTGCGGCCGTCGATCGTGCCTCGGAACGTGCTGAAGTTCTTCTCGATCTCGGTGCCCAGCTCGACGATCTGCTTGAGCAGGTCCGGGTCGATCTGGTTCGACAGATAGGCGTTGTAGAGCACCGTCAGTTGCCGAGCGAGGAGCTTGCTCTTGACCTGCTGGGAGTCTCTGAGTTCCCTCAGGAATGCGAAGTCCTTCGGGTCGCTGTAGATCCGGCGAATCTGTAGGGTCAGCTCGCTGGAGCGGTCGTACGCGTTCGGGTCGCCCGTCACAGCGGCGTCCCACCAAGCCAGATTCGCCTGCTTCTCCAACGGCTTGATCTTCTCGACATGTGCCGCAAGGAAATCCTTCAAGGCCTTCTCCTTCGCATTGGCCGCATCCACGCGCGGCGCGATTATCGTCAGGACCAGCGCCGCCACAATCAACAGATTCTTCATAATCACTGTACCCCCTGATATCAATGGTCTTGTCTCTCTGACCACACCATGCATTCCAGCGACAGAGCCTGTGCGTCCATACCGCCCTCGGCCATGCTCTCTCTTGTCATCCTGAGCGGAGCGAAGGATCTGGGCTGTGAGTGAACCGCAACCCTCGGCAGACGGTCACTGCTCAATTCGCCCGCCAGATGTTTCACTTCGTTCAGCATGACAAGCAACCACCACGATTTCTTTATCGACCGGCTGATCTCAATTCGCGGAGCGATCCGGATATGTGGGCTTTTTCGGCAGCTTCGGCGGATTCTTCTCCAACAATTGCACGGCCACGCCAACCGCCGTCTCCAACTGCGGATCCCGGCCGGCCACCAGTTCATGCGGGGCGTTCTCAACTTCATAGTCCGGATCGACGCCGTAGCCCTCGACGGCCCAGCCGTCGGCCTCGTACATTCCAAACGTCGGGGCGGTAACGTAGCCGCCGTCGATCAGCGACGGATTGCCGCTGATGCCAATCAGGCCGCCCCAGGTCCGCGTGCCCACGAGCGGCCCGAGGCCCGCCTCGCGGAAGTAGTATGGGAAGGCGTCGCCCCCCGAGCCGGACCAACCGTTCATAATCATCACCTTCGGGCCGGTGTGCGCCAGAGACGGCGTCTGCCAGTCGCGGTGGTCCCGCCGGGCCCAGTAGTTGTAGATCGGACGGTTCAGCAACTCAATGAACCGGTCGGGGATCTGCCCGCCGCTATTGAATCGCTCATCGATGACCAGGGCATCCTTGTCGAATTGCGGCCCGAACTGGCGGACCAGCTCATTCTGGCCGTTGACGCTCGTATCCGGGACGTAGATGTACCCGACGCGGCCCTGCGTGGCCTCCTCGACCTTCTTGCGATTGCTCTCGATCCAGGCGAGGTTGCGGAGCCGGCCTTCGTTCGACATCGGCTCGACCAGAATGTCGTTGACATCATTCATGTCCGGCGTGGGGCTGAGGGTCAGTCGCACCACCTCGCCCGCCAGGCCCTGAAACGCCGCCCAGGGGTCCATCGACGTATCGACCGGCCGGCCGTTGACCGCGAGCAGGTAGTCGCCCTCGTTCACCTTCAGACCCGGGGCCCGCAGCGGCGAGCGCACCTCGGTGTCCCAAGCCGCACCTTCGTAGATCTTGCTGATACGGAAGGCTTTGTTCCTCTGGTCCAGTTCGAAGTCGCAACCCAGCAGGCCGACGGAGAGGTTGCCCGGCCGGTCCATATCTCCGCCGCCGACGTACGTGTGCGAGGCGTTCAACTCGGCGATCATCTCACCGATCACATAATTGAGGTCCTCGCGATCCACCACGTAGGGCAACAGGGCCGCATACCGATGCTTCATCGCCTCCCAGTTCACGCCGTGCATGGCGGGGTCATAGAAGAAGTCGCGTTCGATTCGCCAGGCTTCTGTGAAGATCTGCTGCCATTCCTCCTGCGGACTGATCCACGCCTTGAGGTCCCCCGAGGCGATCTTGCCGTCGCCAACCTTCTTGTTCTCCCCGACGTCGATGATGCCGTAGGTGCCGCCGCTGCGGTAGAGGATCTTCTTGCCATTTACAGAGAGGTCGTAGCCATCGATGCCGTCGATGACGGTTTTCTCTTCCCGCTCTTTCAGATCATAGTAGAGCAATCGACCTGCCGGCTGGCCGGGCTTTCGAGCCCCTCGGGGCAACCGACGAACGAAGAGCAGCTTGCCCTCCACGCAGTTCAGCCCGCCGAGATTGCCCGCCTGGATCGGCAGTTCAAGGACGCGACCTTCGATCCCGTCGAAATCGATCTCGACCGGCTTGGGCCCCTTGTCGTCTTTCTTGTCTTTCTCTTCCTTCTTATCTTTGGCAGCCTCATCTTGATCGACCTTCGCCTCTTCACCTTCCTGCCGGCCATCCTGCTCGCCGGCGTCTTCCTGCGTCTGCTTGTCCGCCTGGTCGGCACCGTCCTCCTCGGGTTCCTCCTTCTTCTCCTCCTGTTCCTTCTTCTCGTCCTCCTTTTCCTTCTTGACCTCCTCCTCGTCGCTTCGCGGGGCCAGCGGGGACTCGATATCCTTCTTCAGCGTCACCACGTAGAGCTTCGTGGCCTCCGGGTAGATCCACGTCGAGTCCATATCGCCGTACATCGGATCGAACTGCCGGTCGGAGGCAAAGAACAGGTACTTGCCCTCAGGATCGAAGACAGGATTGGACTCGCTGCAGTAATCGCCCGTGACCTGATGGACCAGGCCGTCATTGGCGTCGCAGATCATGACGTTGCCGTTGCGATTGGCCTCTCTCTTGGTGTAGGTCAACCATCGGCTGTCCGCAGACCAGGAGTACGAGTTCACATTGAACCACTCGTCCTTGTCGATGAACCTCGGCTCGCCGGTCTCGACGTCGACGATGTACAGGCTGCCTGTCTTGTCACCGAAGGCGATCTTCTTGCTGTCGGGCGACCAGAGGGGACGATAGCGAAAGACGAGTCCCCCCGTAGTGACCTGCTTCTCCCGGCCTTTGCCGTCGGCAGGACGCAGATACAGTTCGTACTCGCCCGTTCTGTCGGAGAAGTAGGCGATGTGCTTGCCGTCGGGCGACCAGACCGGATCCCGCTCGGCCACGCCGGAGGTGTTCGTCAGGTTCCGCACGCTGCCGTGCTTCTCGGGGACCGTGAAGACCTCGCCCCGGGCCCCGAACACCGCTCGCTTGCCGCTGGGCGAGAGCGACCAACTATCGATCCGGTTCGAGACGTTCTTGAGTTCCGGCCGGATCTGCGGCAGATCGTCCGGGACCTGGATACTCAGGGGCTTGGAGGTCTCCGTGGCCAGATCGAGCAGGTGCACGGCCCCACCGTTCTCGAAGACGATGGAATCGGGCCCGATGCTCGGCCACTTCACGTCGTACTCGGCGAACTTCGTGACCTGCCGGGTCGCCTTCGTCCGCAGGTCATAGGCCCAGATGTTGAGCTTCCTCTTCGCATCCCGGTCGGAGAGGAAATAGATGATGTCCTCGTGCCACATGGGCACGGCATCCGTACCGGGGAAGTCCGTGAACCTCTCCGACGTGTTGTTGACGAAATCGTAGAGCCACAGATCGCTGGCCATGCCGCCCTGGTAGCGCTTCCACGTGCGGAATTCGGTCGAGATGAACTGGAAGGCCATGCGCAACCCGTCAGGGCTGAAGCTGGCCAGTTCGGCGTACGCAAGGGGCAGCGTCTCGGGCAGGCCGCCCGTGATCGGCTGCTTGAAGAACCGGTTGAATCGCCGGGACGGGCTCTTCATTCCCGACCGATACAGGACGTTTCTGCCGTCGGGGTACCATTCGACAACGAGGTCGCTGTCGGGGTGATGGGTGAGTCTCGTGGGCGTGCCGCCCTGAGCCGGGATCGTGTAGACGTCCGTGTTGCCGTCGTAGTTGCCGCTGAAGGCGATGAGCGAGCCGTCCGGGGAGAACTTCGGGAGCATCTCCTGGCCCTTGGGCGAACTGAGCCTGCGGGCGACGCCGCCGGCTTTGGGCACGATCCACAGATCACCCGCATAAACGAACACGATCTGTTCGGCGCTGACATCCGGAAACCGCAGCATCCGAGCGTCCGGCGTGTGGGTAGAATCCTGTGCCGCCGCGGCAAGCGCAGCCGCAGACAGCAACACAACACCGACTGATGCCAATACGTATCTCATCGTACCTCCTTATCCCGCGCAACGCGCGCCCGTGGACATTGACAACTTCGGGCAGGCATCGTATCAGCTTTCCAGGGGCAAATCAAGGCTGCGGCCGGGTTGCTTCACCACAAGGACGCACCCAGCCGTTCCGGTGAAGTGCTGCCCCTTGAGCCACAGCATTGTGACGTGGCTCTGCCATCCTGAGCGATAGCGAAGAGCCTGTCCTGAGTCCTCGAAGGAATCTGGGCTGGGAATAGGAACCTTGCGAATGTGCGTCCGTCGCCCGGATGCTTCACTGCGTTCAGCATGACAATCGCGTCAATGAGGCTCTCGATCCGCACTTTTGTTTGCTCCCGGCCGGTGACGGAATTACTATGGCGGCCATTCACGACTGATTTCAGGAGCAAACAGGACGACCATGGCCCAGAGCAAGCACCTCAGCGCACCGCTGCCGACGACGAAGATGCCGCCGGCGGTCCCGTACATCCTCACCAACGAAACCGCCGAGCGATTCGCTTTCTACGGGATGAGCTCCATTCTTGTGATCTTCATGACCAAGAACCTGCTCGGTCCCGGCGGTGCCCTGAGCGTCATGGCCGACGAGTCCGCCAGGGAGTGGTTCCACTGGTTCACGGCGGCGGTCTACTTCATGGCGATCGTGGGGGCCGTCGTCTCCGATCTGTGGCTCGGCAAGTTCAGGACCATCGTCTGGTTCGCACTCGTGTATTGCGCCGGGCTCTTCATCCTCGCGATGGACCACACGCGGCTGGGCCTGGCCGCCGGGCTGGTCCTGATCGCCAGCGGCTCAGGCATCATCAAGCCCTGCGTCTCCGCCAACGTGGGCGATCAGTTCGGACCCTCGAACAAGCACCTCATCCAGAAGGCCTATAGCTGGTTCTACTTCTCGATCAACGTAGGCGCAGCAGTCTCCATGTGGTGGTGCCCGATCCTGCTGGAGAAACACGGCCCCGGGGTCGGCTTCGGCGTTCCCGCGATCTCGATGGCCATCGCAACGGTCGCCTACTGGATGGGCCAACGCAAGATGGTGGACATCCCCCCGGCGGGACCCAAGGCCTGGCTCGAGATGTTCGACAGGGAACAAGCCGTCAATCTCGCCAAGATCGCCGTCATCTTCTTGTTCGTCTCGATGTTCTTCGCCCTGTATTACCAGTCGCAATCCGCCTGGGTCCTCCAGGCGGAGAAGATGGAACTCGAATGGCTGGGCATCACGTGGCTGCCCGCGCAGATGCAGGCGGCCAATTCCATACTGGTCGTTGTGATGATCCCGCTGTTCGCGTATGTCGTCTATCCCGCCCTCAATCGAATCTGGAAACTGTCCCTGCTCCGCAAAATGGGAATCGGCCTGTTCGTCACGGCCGGGAGCTTCCTGGTCCCGATCTGGATCGAAACGCAGATCCAACAGGGCGGCCGGCCCTCCATCGGCTGGCAGTTCGTCGCCTATATCTTCCTGACGGCTGCGGAGATCATGGTGTCCGTCACGTCGCTCGAATTTGCGTACACGCAAGCGCCGAACAAAATGAAGTCCCTCATTCAGGCGATCTATCTGCTCTCGATCTCGCTGGGGAACGTCTTCTCGGCGGTGGTGAACCACGTGATCAAGAACGCCGACGGCACGAGCAAGCTGCCGGGCGCGAGCTACTACTGGTTCTTCGCCATCGCCATGCTGGTGACCTCGTGTTTCTTTGTTCCCGTCGCACTCACCTACAAGCAGCGAGAGTACATTCAGGGCGAAGCCCCCGCCGCATAGAGCCGCATCGCCCGCGTTTTACACAGAATTTACTTCGGTTTCGCAGCGCGCTGCGGTACGGTTGTCGTCTGTACGGATAGCGATGATCGGGGCCTCGGGTTAGACCAGCAGGGGCGTATCCGAGACAAGCTGAATGAGAACGAAGAACCATGAAGGGAGAATGCGATGAACCGAAGCGCTTGGACGGGGACCGCCGTCCTCATGTCGTTCGCCTTTGCCTGCGTTGCAGCGGCTGAATCCTCGTTGACGATCTACAATCAGAATTTCGCTGTCGTGCGGGAGCGGTTGCCCCTCGACCTGAAAGCCGGGACCAACGAGGTCCGCGTGACGGAGATCACCGCGCACGTAGAGCCGGACTCCGTGATCCTCCGCGACCCGCAGGGCCAACGGGCCCTCCAGATCCTGGAACAGAACTATCGTTCCGATCCCATCTCGCAGGGCTTGCTGCTGTCGGTGTTCGAGGGCAAGGAGATCGACTTTCTCGTGCGAAAGAGCGACGGCAAAGACGAGATCGTCCGAGGGCGAATCGTCCGCAGCGGCTATGTACCCCATCAGTCGGGCATGCAGCGCTACGGGCGACAGTATGCGATGGCGCAATCCGCCTACGCTTATGGGCCTGCCGGCCAACCCATCATCGAGATCGACGGCAGGCTGCGGTTCAACCTGCCGGGCGAGCCGCTGTTCCCGTCACTGGCGGACGACACGATCCTCAAGCCGACGATCCAGTGGGTGCTCGATACCGACAGGGCGGGCAAGCTCGACGCCGAGCTCAGCTACGTCACGGGCGGCATGAGCTGGGAGGCCGACTACAGCATGCTCGCCAAGGACTCCGACGACACGATCGACGTGATCGGCTGGGTGACGATGGACAACCAGAGCGGCCGGACTTTCGAAAATGCCCGGATCAAGCTCATGGCCGGCGACGTCAGCAAGATCCAGCCGCAGGATCGAAATGCCATGTATGCCATGGCAGATGCCGCTTTTGCGGGCGGCCCCGCGTCCGTCCAAGTCTCCGAGAAGGCATTCGAGGAATACCATCTCTACACGTTGAACCGTTCGACGACGCTGCACGACCGGGAGACCAAGCAGGTCGAGTTCCTGCGGGCCGAGGGTGTCCAGTCCCAACGTCTCTACATCTACGACGGCCTCAAAGTGGACCAGAATCGCTACCGTGGCTACAACGATCTTCGCCACGAGCGGGACTATGGCACACAGAGCAATCCCAGGGTCTGGGTGATGAAGGAGTTCAAGAATTCCGAAGCTAACCACCTGGGGATTCCGCTGCCGAAGGGCCGCGTCCGGTTCTACTGCCGTGACGATGACGGTCGGCTCGAATTCACCGGCGAGAACCTGATCGACCACACGCCCCGCGATGAGACGGTCCGGGTCTACACCGGCGATGCCTTCGACCTCGTCGGCGAGCGGCGCAGGACCGACTATGTGGTCGACAACCGCGGTGACCGGCTCAATGAGTCCTTCGAGATCAAGCTCCGCAACCGCAAGGAGCAGGGGAGCGTCGAGATCCGCGTGATCGAGCACCTGTATCGCTGGATCAACTGGGAGATCGTCCAGAAGTCCGACGCCTTCATCAAGACCGACAGCCAGACCATCGAGTTTCGCGTGCAAGTCCCGGCGGGGGAAGAGAAAGTCATCACCTACAGAGCTCATTACACCTGGTGACCGCTTGACAGACGATTGCCGGCGGGCTACTTGGGATGCAGGTTATGCGCTTTTGAAAGGTGATCCGTATGCTCAAGAACGTTCCGGCGATCCTGTCGCCCGAGCTGTTGAAGATCCTGATGGAAATGGGTCACGGCGATGAGATCGTCCTGGCCGACGGCAATTTCCCCGCCGCCTCGGTCGCCCGGCGGCTCGTCCGCTGCGACGGCCACGGCGTCCCGGAGTTGCTGGAGGCCATCTTGGGATTCCTCCCCCTCGACACCTTCGTGGATCAGCCGGTGGCCCTGATGGCCGTCGGCCCCGGCTTCGAGACCCAACCCGCGATCTGGGACGCCTACCGCACCATTGTGAAGGACAGTGGCGAGCCGTTCAGCGACTTCGAACTCGTCGAGCGGTTCGCGTTCTACGAGCGGGCGAGAAAGGCCTATGCGGTCGTCGCAACCAGCGAGAGGGCCCTCTACGCCAACATAATCCTCAAGAAAGGCGTGATCTGACGCGGCAGCCGGCCAGGGAGGGCCGCGAGTTGCCCGCGACTACTTCCACGATTCCGCCATTGACACCTCCGGACAGGGGTGATAAAATAGGCAAATCTGGCAGTGCGAGAATGTGTCCGGCCGAGATGTGGTGTGATCGGTGGTAGCGTGGATCGTCCCGCGGCGGAAAACGGCGGATTTGATGCGTCGTTGTGCCCGTGGCAGGGAACAGACTTCGGCTCGAGCGCATCATATGCAGTGTGCGGCGTGCGAAAAACGCGTGAGTGTAGGCCAAGAGTAGGGAAGGACTGTAAGGAGCTGTAACATGCGTAAGAACAAGGGGTTTACGCTAATCGAGCTGCTGGTCGTGATCGCCATCATCGCGTTGTTGATGTCGATCCTCATGCCGGCCTTGAGCCGCGTAAAGAAACAGGCCCGAACGACGGCCTGCCTGGCGAATCTGAAACAATGGGGCCTCATGTTCGCCATGTACTGCCAGGACAACGATGGGAACTTCTTCACAGGCGAGGTGCAGGGGGGGCGACCGGGCACTGTCAACGCCACGATCTTTGGGGAGACTCGCGCGTACGCAACGGGCTCGGGTGGATTCTGGCGAATCGTCATGGCGCCGTACTCCAAGGACCCCTCGATGTGGCTCTGCCCACAGGCCGTGAAGCCGCTTCCCGCGGGGACAATTCCTCAGGGGACGTGGGCGTACACGGCGTGGCAGACTGATGGCACCATCGGCAGTTATGGGCTCAACGGCTGGATTCTCAACCTCAAAGGGGCGAAGTCCAACCGGACTGACGGCTGGGGGCGCGCCGATAGGGATTCGGCGGGCAGATCGCGTCATTGGGGCGCTCCGTCGAGCCAGTACGGCAGCCAATCGCCCGTCTTCACCGGCAGTTGGTGGGTGGACTCGTGGCCCCTGGATACGGACCAGCCGCCGCCAACCGAGAACGGACCGGCAGACACACCCGGCACCAATGAAATGAACCGCGTCTGCGTCGATCGTCACGATGGATTCGTGAACTCCCTGTTTGCCGATTGGAGCAGCCGCAAGGTGGGTCTGAAGGAGCTCTGGACACTCAAATGGCACCGCACCTATAACACGGGCAACTTCTGGACGAAAGCGGGGGGCGCGGACGCATCGTCCTGGCCGGAATGGATGAGGCTCTACAAAGACTATTGATCGATCAACCCGGTACGAACACGGTCTTGCTGGGTTGTGGTGAGAATCAGAATTCCCATCTGAGTGCCGCTCAGGTGGGAGTTCTTTTTTGATCGGCGGGTAGTCCCTACTGGCGGCTGCGAGCGTTGATCAGGGCTGCCAAGAGGATGTGCCGGAGCCGGTCGATGCTGAGGCTGTCGAGGTAGGGGTCGGAGAAGTCGAGCTTGAACCGGCCCCGGAAGTCTTTGATCCGCTTCTTCAGTTCATCCCTGCCCA
>ENA-UPTA01004998-UPTA01004998.1-activated-sludge-metagenome-genome-assembly--contig:-NODE-4998-length-12364-cov-5.238118_pt1 | contig 12364 bp, 11 predicted proteins | sample MGYA00238184_ERZ773361 | MGnify/ENA primary metagenome ERZ773361 (study PRJEB29100, sample SAMN05720205) | activated sludge metagenome | isolation source: anaerobic digester from wastewater...
CCAGGGCGATCTGGCAGATACGCAGCAGGCGGAACAAGCCTTCCGCGAAGCTATAGCCCAGGCCGGCCGGATTGACATCCTGATCAACAACGCCTCGACTTTCGAATCCGACACGATCTGGGATGCGACCGAGGACTCAATCCTGTCGAATATCCGCATTCACGCGATGGCGCCGCTGACGCTGGCCCGCCAGATGGCCGGACAGGGGGGCGAGGGCCACATCATCAATCTGCTCGATACGCGGGTGGCGGTCTACGACAGGGAGCACGCCTCCTACCACATCAGCAAGCGCGTCCTTGCGACGTTGACTCGCATGCTCGCGATGGAATTGGCCCCGAAGATCGCGGTCAACGCGATCGCGCCGGGCCTCGTCCTGCCGCCCCTCGGGCAGGATGAAAACTACCTGGAGAAGCTGGCCTACACGACCCCCTTGAAATGTCACGGACAGCCGCAGGATGTCGCCGACGCCATGCTGTTTCTGCTTCGCAGCCGTTTCATCACGGGCCAGATCCTCTACGTCGACGGCGGATACCACATGAAGGGACACATGTATGACTGAGGACACAGCACAGCCGACTTGCGACCGCATCTTTATTCGCGACCTGGCGATCCGCTGCGTCATTGGCGTGGAGGAGTACGAGCGACGGGAAAAGCAGGAGGTTCTGGTCCAGATCATGCTGGACGTCGATCTGGGCAGGGCCGGACGCACGGATGAACTGACCGACAGCGTGGACTACAGCTCGCTGAAGAGGCAGATTCTTCAGGCAACCGAGAATTCGCGGTTTCGCCTGATCGAGGCCCTCGCGCAATGCATCGCCGACGAATGCCTCAAACAATCGAAGATCGAACGCGTCCGCGTGGCCGTGGAAAAACCCTGTGCGTTGCGGTTCGCCCGCACGGTTGGCGTCGAGATCGTTCGGCACAGATAACCAGGATCGTGGCGGCTACGTCGTGCACGACTGAAGCAGATTGTCCTTCACGTACTTCACCGCGTTGTGGAATATCTTGATGCCGTCGGGGTCCAGGTCTTCGCCCAGCCGCGACCAGTGGGGGTGCTGGGTCCGGCGGACGTACCGCTCCGGGTGCGGCATGAGGCCCAGGACCCGACCCGTCCGATCCGTCAGACCGGCAATCGATTCCGTCGAGCCGTTGGGATTGATCGGGTAAGGGCCTTCCTGACCGTTCTCATCGACATATTTGTACGCGACGTAACCTTCGTTCTTCAGTCGTTGTAGGGCCTCGTCGTTCTTTGTGACGATCTTGCCCTCCCCGTGTGCGATGGGCACGCAGATCCGTCGCTGCGGCTCGATGAACACGCAGCGGTCACTCTGGGGCTCCAGATACACCCAGCGATCCTCGTACTTGTTGCTGTCGTTGTAGGTGATGGTGACATCCTCCTGGCGGAAGGGTTGCCAGCCGGGGGGGACGGTAGACTCGGAAAAAGGCACATCGGGCCTACTTTGAGGGGGAAAAATCTCCCTCTTCGATTTTTCCCCCTCAAACCCCGGTTGCATATCGAGAGACTCGGCCTGTCCATTCTTCAACGAAATCGAACCAAGAGATTTCGTTGAAGAATATAGGCCCGATGTGCCTTTTTCCGAACCGGGCAGGATGCCCGCTTTGACGAGGACCTGGAAGCCGTTGCAGATGCCCAGGACGAGCTTGCCGTCGTCGATGAACTTCCGCACGGAATCGGCCAGATGGTGAACGACCTGATTGGCCATGATCTTGCCGGCCGCGACGTCGTCGCCGTAGCTGAAGCCGCCCGGGAAGATCAGGATGTGATACTGATCGAGCAGGCTCTTGTCTTCGATGACCCGGTTGATATGGACCCGGTCGGCGCCGGCCCCGGCCAGCTCCAACGCATATTGAGTTTCCAGGTCGGTGTTGATTCCCGCCGCCCGTAAAACGATCGCTCGGACTTGTTCCATCTTCTACCTCAAATCAGAAAGCTCGAAATCCGAAATACGAAATCCGAAACAAATTCAAACGACCCAAATCCAAATGACCGAAATGCCGCGGTCCCTTGGATGCTCCGTTTTGAATTTTGGGTTTTGGCCATTCGTGCTTGTTTCGGATTTCGAAATTCGAATTTTGGATTTTCCTACCAGTTGAACGTTTTCTGCCACGCCTGCTTGAGCGTGTCGATCTGCGCGTCGATGAGGTTCCGTCCATCTTCGTCGCGGACGACGACGTTTGGCGTCGCGCTCACCGTGCCGAGCTGTCCGAAGGGCAGGTTCAGCATCCGCTTGGCGAAGGCGTCGAAATTCTTCGGCGTCACCTCGACGAGATACCGGCTGTTCGACTCGCTGAACAGTTGCGTATCGCTGCGGACACAGTCCTTGCTCCTGGGCAGTCCCCGCAGGCTGGCCTCGACTCCCAGGCCGCCGGCGAAGGCCATCTCCGCCAGGGCGACGGCAAGGCCGCCCTCGGAACAGTCGTGGCAGCTTTCGACCAGGCCATCGGCGATGGCCGCCGCGATTCGCCTGGCGATCTCGGGGGCCAGAGACAGATCGAGCTTCGGCACGTTCGCGCCGGTGCAGCCGTGCGTCTTGTAGTAGTGCGAGCCTCCCAGTTCGTTGTTCGTCCGACCGATGACGAACAGCAGGTTCCCCGGCTTCTTCAGGTCCATCGTGACGCATTTGTCGATGTCGTCGACGAGCGACATGGCGCTGATCAACAGCGTGGGCGGGATGCGAATGAGCGAGCCATCCTCGCAGACGAACTCGTTGTTGAGGGAATCCTTGCCCGAGATGAACGGCGACTGGAACGCCATGGCGCCGTCGTAGCAGGCCTGGGCGGCCCGCACGAGACTGCCGAAGACCACCGGATCGGTGCATCGCGCCCAACAGAAGTTGTCCAGCAGGGCGATGCGATCCGGCCGACCGCCGACGCAAATCAGGTTCCGGATCGCCTCGTCGATACCCGCCAGCGCCATCCAGTAGGGGTCGATGTCGCCGTAGAGGGGGTTCATGCCGCAACTGATGGCGACGCCGCGACGCGAATCCAGTTTGGGCTGAATCACCGCCGCATCGCTGGGACCGTCGTTGGCGACGCCGACCAGCGGTTTGACCACGGAGCCGCCCTGGACCTCGTGGTCGTACTGGCGGATGACCCATTCCTTGCTGGCGACGTTGTAGGACGACAGGATGCGCAGCAGATCGTCGTTGTAGCTGTCCTTTTCAGGCAGTCTGGGCTCGTTCACGCGAGGCTGCGTCCAGACGGCCTGCCGTTTGTACTTCGGCACGCCGTCGTGGAGGAAGGCCATGTCCAGTTCACCCACCTTCTGGCCGTCGTAGCGGAGGTGGAGCTTTCCATCCCCCGTGAAGCGGCCGATGACCGTTGACTCGACATTCTCGCCTGCGAAGATCTTCTGGATGGCGTCAAGGTTCTCCGGCTTGACCGCCAGGACCATTCGTTCCTGGGCCTCGCTGATCCAGATTTCCGTGTAGTTCAGGCCCGTATACTTGAGCGGCACCTTTTCGAGGTTTACCTCGGCGCCGAGTTCGCTGCCCATCTCGCCGACGGCGCTGCTCAAACCGCCTGCGCCGCAGTCGGTGATCGCCTCGTAGAGACCGGCCTCGTTGGCCTGAATCAGCACGTCGAGCATCTTCTTTTCCGTGATGGCGTTGCCGATCTGGACCGCGTGCGAGAAGATCGTCTCGTGTTCGTGCGTCATCTGGCCGCTGGAGAACGTGGCGCCGTGGATGCCGTCGCGGCCGGTCCGACCGCCGACGACGACGATCAGGTTGCCGACCTGCTGGTGCTTGAAGGCCTTCGTCTTGTCCATGATGCCGACGTTGCCGCAGTAGACGAGCGGATTGGCCATGTAGCGGTCGTCGAAGTAGATCGCGCCGTTGACCGTGGGGATGCCCATGCGGTTGCCGTAGTCGCGGACGCCGGCGACGACCCCGCGCATGATCCGTCGGGGATGCAGGACGCCCTTGGGGACCTCGCCCAGACTCTTGTCGGGCCGACCGAAACAGAAGATATCCGTGTTGGCGATGGGCCGGGCGCCCATGCCGGTCCCCATCGGGTCGCGAATGACGCCGCCGATGCCGGTGGCGGAACCGCCGTAGGGGTCGAGGGCCGAAGGGTGGTTGTGCGTCTCGACCTTGAAGCACACCGCCGACTGCTCGTCGAACTCCACGACGCCCGCGTTGTCGGCGAACACGGAGATGCACCAGTCCTTGTTGAGCTGCTTGGTGGCCTTGAAGACCGTCTCTTTGAGCAGGTTGTCGAAGTGGACGTGCTGACCATCATGGGTCATGTCCACCTCGCTCTTGAGGGTCTTGTGAACGCAGTGTTCGCTCCAGGTCTGGGCGATGGATTCCAGCTCGATATCCGTGGGCTCCCGTTCGAGCCGGCGGAAGTAGTCCTGGATCGTCTTCATCTCGACGAGGTCCAGGAACAGGTCCCTCTCTTTGCTGAGGGCCAGCAGGCCGGCGTCGTCGAGGTCTCGGATGGGCCAGTAGACGAGGTTCAACTCATAGGGCTTCAGGTGCGGGCTTGGCGGCTCCGCCTGATCGCCGATCACGACGTCCTCGATGACGTCGTTCGCGAGGATCTTGCGGGCAATCGTCTCGATCTGGCTCGGTTTGATCTCGCCAAGGAGCACGTACTTGCGGGCGGTCCGCACGCCGGCGGGCTCTACGCCCATGTCCTTGATCGCTGCCATGACGGACTCGGCGACCGGGTCCGTCACGCCGCTCTTGAGATGCACTTCGATCAGCGTGGCCTTCGCCAATCCCGGCGGGGGACCGCTGCGCCCCAGGTAGTACAGTTCGCAGACCGGGTCCGCCAACAGCTCGACGGCCACTCGTTCCGCGAAGTCGCGGTCGAATTCCGCCTCGATGAGAAAGACTCTCGCCGATTGCACCACCTCTATGGATTGAATCCCCAGCTCGCGAATGTCGGCCAGAACGCTGTTTCCCTGCACGTCCGGAAGGCCGGGCCGGTTGAATACTTCAATGCGCCACTGTCTCACTACAGTAATTCCTTCTTCCTGATCTTGTACTTGACGAGTGCGGCCCTCTTGTGACGAGCCTTCTCAAGCAGTTCCGTGATCCGCTCTTTTTTGCCGTCCTGGATCGCCGTCTGCAACTTCGACAATTCCGCGATGGCCCGCTCGATCCCGCTGGCGATGTTGGTGCGGTTGGCCAGCAGGACGTCCGTCCAAATCGAAGTGGGTCCCGACGAAATACGTGTGCTGTCGAGGAACCCTTTTCCGGCGAACTTCATGTCCTCATCGCTGCTGGCGTTCACCAGTCCAGCGGCCATCACATGCGGCAGATGGCTGATGTTGGCGAAGACGCGATCGTGCTCGACGGGATTCAGCAGCACGACATTGCACCCGAGGGCCGACCAGAATTGCTTCAGGGTCCTCGTCGCGCCGCGGTCTGTCGTTTTTGTCGTCGTCAGGATGCAACGCGCCTGGTCGAACAAGTCGTCCCGTGCGAATTCGACGCCCCGTTGTTCCGAACCGGCAATCGGATGTGATCCGACGTAACGCGTGGTCTTTCCAAGCCTCTGTTCGGCCCACCGGTGTGGAAGGACCTTGGTGGAGCCGACGTCCGTGACAATGCAACCCGCCGGGACCATATCGGCGAGGTCTGCAAAGTACTGTTCGAATGTGAAGATAGGCGTCGCCAGGATGACCAGGTCGGCTGTCCTGACGGCGGAGGCCAGGTCGCCGACTACGCTGGCGACAGCCCCAAGAGCTTCGGCCCTCCGCCTGGTCGCGGCGCGATGGCTATAGCCGACGACTGCGACGCCGGGCATGCGTTGACGCACAGCCAGTGAGATCGAGCCGCCCAGGAGCCCCAACCCAACGATGGAAACCTGCCGTAAGTTCTTCACACATAAGACCTTATAAGAGAAGTGTGCCACACGGGCGATACACAAGACTATAGCGATACGAGGCGACTGTCAAATTTTTCTTTCATTTGGGCCCGCCAGATGCTACATTTGAAGTTCAGAGAGCAGCCGAAGGACTCGGCGATGAAGACTTGGAGCCGCTGATGAGCGGCCGGTTTTTTGTACACATGACAAGGCGTCTGCGGACGCCGAGCGCAGTAGTACTCTGCGGAGTGGGCAGAATAGAGGATTATGGCACCCGAAGGTAATCGTTTGGGCAGCGGGTACTTGGATTTCGAGCAGAAGGTGGCCGAGTTGGAGCGGCAGGCGGATGAGCTGCGTAAACTCAGCATGAAGAAGGGGATCGACTATTCCACTGAGATCCGATTGATCGAAAAGGACCGCATCGCCGAACTAAAGCGAGTGTACTCGAATTTGACCGCCTGGCAGACCGTCCAGGTGGCCCGGCATCCCCAGAGACCCCTTTTGACAGACTATTTGAATCTCATGGTCAAGGACTTCCGCGAGCTGCATGGCGACCGGTGTTTTGGCGACGATCACGCCATTGTCACCGGGATCGGGCAGATCGCCCGGAACAAGGTCCTGATCGTTGGGCAGAACAAGGGCAAAACGACGAAGGAGAAGATCGCCTGTAACTTCGGATGTCCCAACCCGGAGGGATATCGCAAGGCACTGGCGAAGATGAAGTTCGCGGAAAAGTACGGCCTGCCCATCGTGACGTTGATCGACACGCCGGGAGCGTATCCGGGAATTGGGGCCGAGGAACGAGGGCAGGCCCAGGCGATTGCAGTCAATCTGGGCGAGATGTCGCGTCTGAAGGTTCCAATTGTCTGTGTCTGTATTGGAGAGGGTGGCTCCGGCGGGGCTTTGGGCATTGCAGTGGGCGATCGGCTTGCCCTGCTCGAGTTCGCATACTACTCCGTGATCTCGCCGGAGGGCTGTGCGGCGATTCTCTGGCGCGACGGGTCGCAGGCCCCGGATGCTGCGCAGGCCCTGAAACTGACGAGCAAGGACCTCCACAAGCTGGGTCTCGTCGATGCGATCATCCCGGAACCTGTTGGAGGCGCCCACCGCAACATTCACGATACAGTCTATAACGTCGAGTCTTATATCTCGCAGACGCTGGCAACACTCCAGCGGATGAAGATCAGCGACCTCGTGGAGAGCCGGTATCGCAAGTGGCGGTCGGTGGGCATGGATCAGGGTGTCAGGGCTGCCGGCAAGGTTGGGACGCGAATCGTCAGTACGGGTAAATCCACTGCGGCCCGGCGCAGCGCGTCTCACGCAAGGGTCTGATGAGAAGGCGAATCTGTCCGGTTCTTCGCCTCACGGGCACGCCCGACGGCAGGAGCCCGGTCGTTCGCAGTTGGATGTACGTGATGGAAAGGAGGAGCGATGATGAAGAGATGGTGTGTACTCGCGGGGGGCTTTGCAACAATCTGTCTGTTGGCCAGCCTCGGCTGCAACGGGTCCGCCAGCGAAAAAGCCGAGGCCAGTGCCGAGGTCAAACAGCTCAAGACTGCACTCCAGGAGAGCGAGCAGCAGAAGAGCCAGCTCCAGGGAGATGTGACGCGGCTGCAAGAGTCGCTGAAAGAGGCTGAATCCGGACTGGCCGACGCCAAGAAGGCTGAGGAAGATCTCCAGGGGCAGGTGGAGGGGCTGACGATATCCCGCACCGCACTGGAAAACAAAGTCCGTGATTTGGACACGGCGCGGGCCGATCTGGCGGCAAAGCTCGAACAGTTGACAGCGTCTCGCGATCAGCTTCAGCAGCGAGTGGAAGAACTGGTGAAGTCGCGGTATGACCTGCAGACGATGGTCACAGGCCTGGTCGACACTCGCGGCACGCTCGAAAAGCAAGTGGCGGTTCTGACCAAGTCACGAAACGCGGCTCTGGAGGACGCGAAGACGGCCCGGGCCAAGGTCGACATGCTCAGCGACCGCCTGAAGACCCAGACGCAACAGATGATCGAATTGCAGGAGCAGATGACGGCAGTCCGAGCCGTCTTGACGCAACTGCAACAGAAGTTGGAGTAGGCAGGCGTTACCCGTTCGGGACTTCTCGCGGGTCGCGTCCTTCCTCGATCGCGGTGATCTTGTTGACGCGTCTCTGGTGCCGTCCGCCGCTGAATTCGGTCGTCATCCAGGCTTCCACGATCCTGCGCAACAACACTTCGCCGATCTGGTCGCCCGAGAGACACAGGACATTCGTGTCGTTGTGATCTCTTGCGATTCGGGCGCTCAGTTCGTCGTGACACAGTGCAGCGCGGATGCCGTGGACCTTATTGGCGGCAATGCTCATGCCGAGCCCTGTAGCACAGATCAGGATGGCCCGGTCGGCCTTCTTATCCGACACGGTCTTGGAGGCGACATAGGCCAAATCGGGATAATCGACCGGTGTGGCGTTGTCGGTTCCAACGTCAATGCAATCGTGTCCCATCTGGCTGACGATCGCCTTGATCAGTTGTTTTGCGTCATAACCACGGTGGTCGCTTCCCACTGCTACTTTCATAATGCCAACTCACTTATTCTTGCCTTGATGGCCGCTTCGATACAACCGGCACACCTGTTGAAGTACTCCTGCGACTGGCCTATAGGGTCTGGGACCTCGCCGTCGGGAACCAAGAGATGACAATTGGGCTCCGCGATGGGAGCCAGATCAATAACCTGCTTACGATGCGCCTGCGTCATACAGAAGATATAGTCGCTGGCGACGATAAGAGATCGAGTCAAGGGCCGGCTCACATGACCGCTGATGTCCACTCCTTTCGACGCACAAGCCGTCACCGACTCAAAGCTTGCAGGAGCACCAGCCATCATCATCGTGCCTGCCGACAACACCTTATAGCCCCGTTCCCCGAGTTCGTCAACGTCACAGCCGATTTTTTCGGCCAGATACTTGCGAAACAAGCCTTCCGCCATGGCGCTACGGCAGGTGTTGCCCGTACAGACGAACAGGAAGACAATCTCGGACATCGTCCGGACATCGGCGGCCGAATAGACGCCTTCCCGCAGCAACTGGATCCCACGGGGGCCCACTGCCGCAACAGTGCTGCTTTTCCCGTATTTACAGGTCCCGCCATCGAGGACGAGGTCCACGTCGTCGCCCAACTGCGCCACAACGGCATCGGCGGTCGTTGCCGGTTCTCGCCCGGCCCGGTTCGCGCTGGGAGCGACCACCGGGCAGTCGGCAAGACGCAGAAGCAGGGAAGCGACGGGATGGTCAGGAAAGCGTATGCCGATTGAGCGGTTCTTGTAGACCGTGTCGGACACATCTGCGCCAAGGCGGTCTCTGTACTTGCCGATCTTCGCGCTGTCCAGCTCGAAGACGACGGTCAACGGACCCGGCCAAGCCTGCCGGAGCAACTTCTCTGCCCGCATTCCGATCTGTGGAACGTAGTTGCGGTAGTCGTCCATTTGGCCTATGTGCACGGTGTAGTGTTTGCCCGCATCGCGGCCCTTAATCCGATCCAGCCGCACCAAAGCCTTTCGCTCGGCCCGGCAGGCGATGCCGTAGACGGTTTCCGTGGGGAAGGCCACCAAACCGCCCGCCTCGACGATTTGGGCCGCTTCCTGGATACGATCCAAGTCCCCTTGGCGACCACCGACACTGACGAGTTTCACTGTCATGACGGTCACGATACCCGAAACGACGCTTCCCCGCAAGGGGCCGGACCGGATGTTCTTCGGATCGGGTAGTTGTATCGACCGATAATGGTAGGGCATTCGGATTCAGCACGAGTAGGTTCGGCAAAAATAACATCGCAATCGGAATATTCGCTAAATTCCATAAAGCCCCCACCTTGACCTTGCCGATGACGAGAGTGCTGGCTAAACCAAGTGCAATGGAGGTTCACACGATGGATACCTTGGTAGAACAACGCAGGGAGAGCAGGACGGAACTCTCGTGGCCGGTCAGTGTTTGGTTGCCCGAGGCGGACCGGTTCTTCAACGGTCGCAGCGCCAACATCAGCAAGACGGGCGCCCTGATTACGGTCCCGATCAGCACGCCTGCGCGCGAGGGCAGCGTGGTGGAACTGAACTTCCCGCGGACAGATGCCCTGGCTCAGGAGAAGGGGCAATATGCCCGCATCAAGAAAGGACGTATCGTCCGCGTGGATCGACGACGTACGCTGGACGACGCAAGCATCGGCTTGGGGATTGCCTTTGAGTAATCCCTGGGAGCCTTTGCAGGCTTGACCCGTTCCCGGAGGGATCGGCATGTCTGCACACACGGGGCAATGAAAAAGCACGAGGCTGACGGTCGTGACTGACCGTCAGCCTTTTGTCTTTGTTTTCGTCATCGCGCAGAACCGTGCGCGTTCGCATGGATCTCGGGGACACGGCAGGGGGCAAATTCGGTTGACCCCGGGTGCGGAATCTGCGATGATACAATCCCCCTATGCTGATAATCTCCAGTCGCAAGGGCGGTATTTTCGTGGACAGGGTGTATTGAGGTGCCAGTGTACTTGAGAGCGGCGAACATCAATATCGACGACTCCGTGCTCGTCCAGCAATCGCAGGCCGGTGACGCAACCGCCATGGAGCGGCTGATTCTCAAGTATCAGAACCGCATCTACAACGTCATCCTCAAAATGTGTGGAAATCCTGACGATGCGGCGGAACTTGCCCAGGAAGCGTTTGTCAAAGTGATAGAGAGCATTGACAAGTTTCAGGGCAAGAGCAGCTTTTACACTTGGCTGTTTCGCATCGCGGTGAACCTGACGTTGAACCACTGCCAGCGAAGCAGCCGGACGGCCGCTCGATCCCTGGATGCCGAAGAAATGGAGCCGGACGGAACGACGTCGCCCGCGTTGAGGGATTGTCTCAGCGACGAGCGCGCAGTCGATCCGGCCACCCTGGCCCAGAGCCGGGAACTCTGCGAACTGGCCAAGAAGTGCCTGCTGCAGCTTGAGGAACCCCAACGGGCCGTGGTCGTGCTCCGCGATATCGAGGGTATGGATTACGCCCAGATTGCCGAGGTCTTGAGCATCGAACTCGGGACGGTCCGGAGCCGGCTCAGCCGGGCCCGGGGCAATCTGCGGGAGATACTGGAGACGATGCTGAAATGAAACCAAACCCAAATCTCGATGAACTGCTCAGCAGTTTCATGGATGGGGAGCTGTCCCCCCGTCAGCGGACGGAGGTGCAGCGTATGGCGGCGCACGATCCGGCGGTAGCCAGGCGATTGCGCCAGCTTCAGAATTGCCGGGCTTTGTTCTGTGCGTTGCCGCCGGCCGAGGCCCCAAGCGATATGCTGGAGCAGATCAAGCAGTCGCTCGAACGAAAGACGCTTTTGCAGGAGCACCCCGCGTCGCGCAGACGTGCGGCGGGAGTCCTCCAGTTGGTGTTCCGTAAGTTCGTGGCCGCGGCGGCCATGATCGCCTTGGTGGCGGTCCTGGGAGCGGTCGTCTATCAGATCGTGTCGCCGGTTCCGAACGACGGACTGTCGCCCGTCGCAACGCCGACGAATCCACCAGAGTCTGTGCCGGAAAACATGGGGGGGCCGGCACCGGCTATCATGGTTGCGGATACTGGATTCTCTGGTCGGCTGGAACTCCAGACAGCGGTGTTCGCCTCGACGGACGCATTCCTCAGACGCGAGATCCAGACGTGTGGTTTGGAGAATGTCGCCGAGGCCGGATTGGCGAACGACCAGCGGGTCTACCAGGTCACCGGCTCGCGTGAGGGCATTACTCGTCTGGTCGCGTCGCTTAGCGGCGTCTGGCAGGATTTCGAGTCGGCCTTGCTGGAGGTGGACGCGACCGACGACGCAGCAGGTTCGGTGACAATCGAATCGGTTACGCCGGACCAGGTCGCGGCAGTAGTCGCCGGCGACAGCTACGAGACAGCCGCTACATATGCAGTCATGAACCGTCTCATGCACAATGGCTTGAACGGCGACGTTTCGTTGGTCCATGAGAACTCCGTCGGCTTCCTGGCCATGGACACCATCCCCATGCCCAAGCTGACCGGTCCCGAACAACCTGTCGAAGCCACACACACTCCTGCACAGGGAACGGCGCAGGCCAGTTTGACAATCGTCCTCCTTCGTACCACTAAGTGACTGGATGTAGTGCACGGATGCGCTTCCTCTTTTTTTCCCGAATCTGAGTTCTACGGACTGTAGAACGACACCGGCATTCTTCGAAGGGATCGAGTTCTGCGATTTCCTTGAAGCATCGGCCCAGGCTGTGTTATCCTCTGTCCAGCCGTCGCGTTTTGCGATAGATGATTGAGTTTTGCAGAGATCGACCCCTGTGGAGGTACAGAGGAATGCTGGATATCTCGAATTGCTGTCTCGTTGTCATCGATGTACAGGGCAAGCTCGCCCAGCTCATGGCGGACAAGGAATCCCTCTTCAAGAACATCCAAATCCTGATCCAGGCGGCCAGGATCCTCGACATCCCGATCTTGTGGTGCCAGCAGGTTCCCGAGGCGATGGGCCCGACGGTTCCGGAGATCGCCGAGCTGCTGGCCGACCAGG
>ENA-UPTA01004999-UPTA01004999.1-activated-sludge-metagenome-genome-assembly--contig:-NODE-4999-length-12363-cov-5.532093_pt1 | contig 12363 bp, 9 predicted proteins | sample MGYA00238184_ERZ773361 | MGnify/ENA primary metagenome ERZ773361 (study PRJEB29100, sample SAMN05720205) | activated sludge metagenome | isolation source: anaerobic digester from wastewater...
AAATATCGTGTTTGTAAGTTGTGCTTGGGGTATGAGGCCCTCGGCTGATAAAATGCCGATGGCGATCGGGAGGTCGAACGAGCTCCCCTCCTTTTTAACATCCGCGGGAGCCATGTTTATGGTGATCTTCTTCCCGGGAAACTTAAGTCCGCTGTTCTTAATAGCTGCAGTCACCCGTTCGCGGCTCTCTTTAACCGCGTTATCGGGAAGGCCCACGATCGTAAACGCGAGCATCGCTTTCTCAAGGTGGGTTTCTATCTCCACGATAAAAGCGTCTATACCAAATGTGGCCCCTGAGAGCACCTTCGAAAAATTGATCCTGTCTTCCATGTATCTGATATCCGGAATTGTCGGCAGTGAGTGACCCCGTGTGCCGATTGAACAAACAATATCTAATTTGATGTTATCTAAAATAGTCAAGAACGGTTAAATTTGACGACAGATTTTTCAAAAAAACGGCAAACATATGACTCACTTCTCATCATCCGGCATCGCTTACAAGGTTTTCGGCACAGGTAATAAACCAATTGTGCTGATCCACGGCTTTATTTTCGACTCATCCCTCTGGACCCGGCAACTACCCGCGCTTCAAGACGATTTTACTCTGATCGTCCCCGATCTCCGCGGTTTCGGTGAATCAATTAATTGTGACGGGATGATCACGATGGAGAGCTACGCGGATGATATTCTCGAGCTTATAAAAGAACTTAAGCTCGAAAAACCGGTGATAGCCGGTCTCTCAATGGGTGGTTACGCCGCGCTCAGGATAGCAGAAAGGCATCCCGAAATGTTCAGCGCCATAATTTTGTTCGATACCCGGGCTACAGGCGACAGTAACGAGGCAAAAGTGAAACGCGCTGCCGGTGTAAGAGTGATAAAAGCCGGGGGCCTCAGGATGTACGCTACCGCGCTGATGGAGTCGGTTTTTAGCGGGAAATTCAAGGAGAATGAACCGGATGAGTTTCAAGGCTTCATTGAAAGGGGTTCTTCCATAAAACCGGAGGGTGCCATCGGAGCACTACTGGCGATGATGGGGAGAACCGATACCACCTCATTTCTTGAATCAACCGGTTTGCCGGTTCTCGCGATCTGCGGTGAACACGATGCCCTCACGCCTTCCGCGGAGATGACCGCCATGATGAAAAATGTTAAGAGTGGTGAGCTACACATCATCCCGGGCGCTGGCCACGCCGCTCCGTTCGAGGAACCGGAAGCCTGTAACCACATCCTCAAAAATTTCCTGCTAAGGGTGAGGTGATTTGAACGGGTTCAACCATATCCCGGATCCTCATCCCTCAAGGCTCAGTCGCGAAAGGCACGACTACCAAAGGATCATCACTCTCCACCGGGAAGCATGCATGGCAGGGCGGTATACTTACCGCGACCCCTCGACGGGTTACTCGGTGTTCACGGCGCTCTATCACCTGAAGCGGGGGGCGTGCTGTAACAGCGGTTGCAGGCATTGCCCATTCATCGTGAATAAATAAACCCGGATGACTGCTTGATGAAAACCTATTCAACAACCTTTCGTGTAACCAAGATGGACTGCCCCTCTGAGGAGCAGATGATACGGATGAAACTGGCTTCATTTGACACTATAGAGGAGATGAACTTTGACATCCCGGGAAGGACCCTGCGGATAATTCACACAGGTGAAACAGCTCCATTGGATGAGGCTTTGGCTTCACTGGGGCTCGATTCCACCCTCATGGAAACTATCGAAGCGGAATCTCCCGGTACCAGTCCCGCAAAAGCCGACGACCACCATCAGCGAAAACTCCTGATCGCGGTTCTGGCTATAAATTTCTTCTTCTTTTTGCTTGAAATGGTCACCGGGGTTATCTCCCGCTCAATGGGACTGGTGGCCGATTCCCTCGACATGCTTGCAGACGCGATAGTTTACGGACTCGCTCTCTGGGCAGTTGGTTCCCATCTATCCCGGAAAAAGAATGTCGCCAAACTCGCGGGCTACTTTCAACTCACGCTTGCGGTACTCGGGTTCGCCGAAGTGATCAGAAGATTTATTCTTCCTGCAGAAACCCCTGATTTTATACAGATGATAACCGTCTCATTTTTCGCGCTGCTGGGGAACACCGCCTCTTTGATCATCCTGAACAGGTCGAAAGGGAGTGAAGCGCATATTGAAGCAAGCAGGATATTCACCTCTAACGATGTTATCGCTAACGCGGGGGTGATAATAGCCGGAGTATTGGTCTATTTCACCGGCACCCGGTTTCCTGACCTGGTAATAGGCACGGTGGTTTTCTATCTGGTTCTTACCGGTGCCATAAGGATATTAAAGCTGGCAAAGTAGGGCCCCGTTTCCCCTCTCCTTCCCCTGAAATTGCTTATATTTGTGACTGCAAATTTTAAGGATTACATGAACTTTTTTGAAAAGCTCACAAAAATAAAAGAAAAATTCGACCGTATCAACGAGCAGCTTTCAGATGAAGCGAATCTCGCGGATACCGAAAAACTCATCTCCCTCAGCAAGGAAAGAAGCGAACTCCTCCCGATAATGGAGGTGTTCGAAAAGTATTCCCGCGTCGTCTCCGATCTCGAAGAATCACGGGATATCATGCAGAACTCGACGGACCGGGAGCTGATCGAGATCGCTGAAATGGAACTCGACGGCCTTAAAGAACAAAAAGATATACTGGAAGAAGAGATAAAAGTTCTCCTTCTTCCCAAAGACCCGAACGATGATAAATCGATCATTATTGAGATCCGTGCCGGAACGGGGGGCGACGAAGCCGGCCTCTTCGCGGGTGACCTATTGAGAATGTATATGCGTTATGCCGAACTTAAAGGTTGGAAAACCGAGTACATCGACTTCAGTGAGGCAGGCGGACTCGGCGGCGTTAAAGAAGCTGTTCTTTCGATCGCGGGTACCGGCGTTTACGGCGAATTGAAATGGGAAAGCGGCGTTCACCGCGTGCAGCGCGTTCCCGCCACAGAAGCCCAGGGAAGGGTTCACACCTCAGCAGCTTCAGTGGCTGTGCTTCCTGAAGTTGAGGATGTAGCAGTTGATATTAACATGAATGATGTTAAAATAGATGTTTACCGCTCAGGCGGGGCCGGCGGGCAGAATGTTAACAAAGTTGAGACCGCTATCCGAATGACCCATTTACCCACAGGTATTGTGGTTCAGTGTCAGGATGAACGGTCACAGTTAAAAAACCGCGAAAAAGCTCTGAAGGTTTTGAAGGCGAGACTCTACGACCTTAAAATGAGCGAGCAGAACTCCGAGATCGCCGCCCAGCGCAAACTGATGGTAAAAAGCGGTGATAGAAGCGATAAGATCAGAACTTATAACTTCCCTCAGAACCGGGTTACCGACCACAGGATCGGGCTGACCCTCTACAACCTGAGTGATGTTATCAACGGAAACCTCTACGACCTGATCGAACAACTAAAGATCGCTGATCGGGCCGAGAAACTGCAGGCCGAAGTGTAAGTTTTTAGTGTAGAGTGTGGGATCAGTTTCTCTACACTCCATACTCTACACTCCACACTAAAACTTCACAGTTCACACTTCATCTCTGAGTATCCCATAAATAAGCAGATCATAATCATGACCGTCTTTGTGGAAGGCTTTTCGCAGTGTGGCTTCTTTCCGGAAACCGTTTTTTCTAAGCACCCGGGATGAAGCCTTGTTCGGTGATGCCACTTCAGCCTGGATCCTCACGATATCATAATAGGTGAAAGCGAAACCGACAAGCTGACGGCAAACCTCGGAGGCTATCCCCTTACCCCAAAACTTTTCACCGAGCCAGAACCCCATCTCGCAGGTTTTTCTTTCCACCCCACCGAGAAGGTGTACACCACCTACCCCGGCTATCTCACCATCATACCTGATCGCGAACACCGACTGCACATTCCCCTCGATCATCAGTTTGATGAAATCTTTGGCGTGATCGATCGTGTATGGTTGGGGGAACGAGTCACGAAGAAAACGGGCAACATTCGGGTTGTTGGCCAGGATTGCAAGATCCTCCGCGTCTTCCATGAAGAGAGATGTTAATTCAACGGTTTTATTATCGGATGTCACGATTTTACCTGTTAAAACGAAAATTCCATCCCTAAATTAAAAAATCTTTCGGTAAAGATCTGTGGCACACGCAGCGGCGACCGCACGCCGGGGATCACCTGATACCAAGAGTATCCCGCTATGTTGTAGTTATTAAACACATTTAACACCTCTGCCACCACCGTGAGGAATTTCTTTTCGGCTATCTCAAATTTTGCGGAAAGGCCCATATCCGCCCGCATATAGATGGGGAGCTCCCACCTTTTACTGTAGTCGACCACTAGATAGTTCTTTCCGTCGGGACCCACTTCAACACGGCGGGGATGGAAAAGTGTGCCGGTGGAAACCGCGAATCTCAGGTGCGACTGCCAGTTCGGGTGCTTCTTTATCTTGTCCTGGAGGAATATTTGCAGGTTATGGGTCTGGTCGAGAAGCCGCCTCTCATATCCCGCGTTGCTCCCTTTCAGGCGCTCGCCGCTATCGAGATAACCGTAAACAAACCAGCTGTTAAGCCCCTCCTGTATCTCACCACGAAGCATCAGATCGAACCCCTGAGCGTAACCCTCGAAAGAGTTGGTTTTGCCGTAAGAGATCCTCATTCCGTCGAAATCTACCGGGATCAGGTCGTCGAGCTGTTTGTAATAAAACTCGGCGCGCATTTCGAGGCCTTTTTTGAAGATGTAATGAAGTGCCGCGATGTAATGAACCGACTTCTGTGATTTCAGCGAGGATGTTTCTCCGGGTGTAAGATCCCTCAACTCATAAAAGAAAGGAGGCTGGTTGTAGATGCCTGCCCGCAAGTTAATAGAGAACTTCTCGGTTACCCGGTACTCAAGCGAACCTCTTGGCGACCAGAATGTTTCGCCATTGTAACCGGTCGAAGTGACCCTGAGTCCCGCGTTCAATTCAAGGCGTTCGTTAAAGGCTATGTCGTCATCGATAAATACCGACCAACTGTTAAGGTCTTGAGCCCGTGAATAGAGTGTTATTTCGGGTGCCGATGGGATTGAATTAACCCCCACTTCCCTCTTCTCTTCAAACACTGAGTTCTTCAGGCTTGCAATCTTTATCTCCGCCCCGGCCCTCAGTGTGTGGATCCCCGCCAGCCAGATCATCTCCGGGTTAATGCTTACCACAGAAAGATCGAGGATGTTTTCACCCTTTTCCGTTGCAGTTTTTAAGTAGTCGCGATATTCAGGGTAGTAGGCATCGGGAATGAGATAAATATCTGAGTAAAGGTCACGGGTTTCCGCTTCGGCAATATTGAACCAGGAAATACTTACACCCGCGAGCAGGTCACTCATTAGTTTATATTTGAAATTTCCACCCGCGAGGGTAGTGTTGTATGAATAGTTTGATGAGCCCGAATAGTCGGCTGCGATTCCCTGAATCACGCCATCGAGACGGAAGTGCCCCGTCCAATTGGCCGGGGTGAGATCATATTTGTTGTTGGCGCGAAGTAAAAAGAACCTTGAGGAGAAGTTACCCCCGGGGAGCCAGTTAACATCGAGTTGAACATCTTTGAAGTCGGGTCTGTAGTCACCGGTTGTATGTTGCTGCGCCGAAAAAATCCTCGGGTAGCTCCACCTCCCCGCAAGGCTCGCGGAGAGTTCCGCGCTTGAATATTGCAATGCTGTGCCGGCTGAAAGAAGGTTAGCCCTGACGAGCCCCCCGAACCCCGGGGCTCCGTTCCTGCCGTAGCTGATCTTGAGTGCCGATGCCATTTTATCACCGAAAACCGCGGGAAAGGCACCGCCGTAAAAGTCGAGACTGTTAACAAGATCCTGATTAACGAGTGATTGATTCTCCTCGATCCCCTGTCGCAGTAAAAACGGCCTGTATATCTCGAAGCCGTTCAAGTAGATAAGATTCTCATCGAAACTTCCCCCCCGCACATTGTAGCCCGAGGTCATCTCGTTGTTCATTTTCACGCCGGGGAGTATCCTTACGGTTTGCAGCACCTCACCATTAAGGGTGGGGATGTTGCTGATGGTTTCAGCCTCAAGGGTTTCTTTCTCCATCCCTTTTCGCTCACCGAGCACGACGAATTCTTCTTCCTGGTATGCCGAGGGGAGTAGAACGACCCTGAGTGTGTCACTCTTTCCCGGAATCGTCGCCACTTCGAGAGCTGTATCCCTGAAAGCTATGTGCCTTACCCGTAGAATATGGTTTCCCGCAGGGAGATCGAAACTGAATTTACCGTCGCCGGAGGTTATTACACCATGTGGGGTTTTTTGTATGAAGACGGCGCAACCGGCAAGCGGTTCGCCCGTGGGAGTAACCACCCTCCCTGAGAGTGTGGTCTGTGCCTGCAGAGGCAGGGCAAAGAAGAGGAGAAAAAGTAAAGTTCTGTAAGGAAACATAACGGCTGACAACCGGATTGTTTTAAGATAGTATAATTAACTCGCCGTCAATTCCTTTGTTTTTTGAAATGTTGCCGGTAAATATACCCTTCACGAACTTTTTAAGCAATTACAAAGTTTTCCTCTATATAGCGGGGTCCCGGATTCTAATTCAGGTTTTGAAAGAATTTTAATAACTCAATCACAGGAACAACCTCATGAAGAAAATCTTCGTTATTCTTGCTTTCTTGCTAACCACCGGTGGACTTTACGCGCAGGAATCTTGCTGCTCGACCGATAAGGACACCAAAGCAGGACACTCAGCAACCCCTTCGAACGACGCGCTTGCGATGTTCGCGGCCAACTCAAATGATCCCAATTTCATCGCGGCTCATGCCGTGCCAATGCCGTTTACAGTAGTTAACGGAAAAGGCGCGATGATCACTCTGACCCTTTCGGACAGAACAAAATCAGACGCTTATTTCGTAAGGGCAGATAAAAAATCGAACAAATGGCTCTTTATTTTCCACGAATGGTGGGGGCTGAACGACCACATAAAGAATGAAGCTGAGAAATACGCGGCAGCATACCCTGATCTGAATGTTCTCGCTCTCGATCTTTACGACGGAAAAGTGACGGCATCACCCGATACTGCAGCAATGTATTCCAAAGCCGTGAACAAAGATCGTGGGTTTAAAATAATCGAGGCTGCCAGAAAGCACGCAGGTAATAGCGCGCAGATCGGCACACTGGGCTGGTGCCTGGGCGGAGGATGGTCGATGCAGGCAGCGATCAAACTCGGCAAACAGGCCAAAGCATGCGTAATTTACTACGGTATGCCAGAAATGGACAAGGCCAAGTTAAAGAACCTCGCCGCGCCTCTTCTCGGCATATTCGCTGAAAAAGACACCTGGATCAACAGGGAAGTGGTAAACGACTTCGTAAAGGTGTTCCGCCCATTAAAGAAGAAATACGATCTTAAATGGTTCGACGCGGTACACGCCTTCGCAAACCCGAGCAACCCGGAATTTAATTCCGCGATGGCTCAGGAAGCTGAAGAACTCGCGATGAAGTTCATCGCCACCCACCTGCTGGGCAGAAAGTAGTTTCCATTTACCACAAAGGCACTAAGACACGCTTGGTGCCTTCGTGGCATAATGAAATATGTTAGTCTACCAGGCTGAGGGAAATTCTTTTTCTGTCGAGATCTACATCAGTGATAACTACATCAAGCACATCGCCCGCTGCAACTACTTCACTTGGGTTTTTTACAAAACCTTTTTTCATTTTGGAAATGTGGAGGAGACCATCCTGCTTTACGCCGATGTCAACGAACGCACCGAAATCCACTACGTTTCTTACGGTACCTTTCACCTTCATGCCAGGTCTCAGATCTTCCATTTTCATTATGTCACTCCTTAGGATTGGTGGGGGTAATTCTTCTCTAGGATCACGCCCCGGTTTTTTGATGTTTTCGATTATGTCTTGAAGCGTCATCTCGCCAATTTCTATTTGTTGCGAGAGCTTCTTTAGACCAACCTTGTTTAAGTAAAAGTCGATTACACCCCCTGTTTCCTTGATTTCTTCAGGTTTCAGGTTAACCATACCCAGCAGCCTGTGGGTTGCTTCGTACGATTCAGGGTGTATAAATGTATTGTCCAGTGGTTCTTCTCCGTCGGGGATCTTCAAGAAACCGGCACATTGCTCATATACCTTTTCTCCGACACCCCGCACTTCGAGAAGTTCGCTGCGTCTTTTGAACTTCCCTTTGGTTTCTCTGTGCTTCACGATATTGTCTGCCAGCCTTTTGTTAAGACCCGAGACATAGGTAAGAAGTGACGAAGATGCTGTGTTAAGATCAACCCCCACATAGTTCACGCAACTCACGACCACATCGTCGAGTTTCTTGGCGAGGAGCTTCTGGTCGACATCGTGCTGATAAAGCCCGACACCGATCGATTTCGGGTCGATTTTCACCAGCTCGGCAAGCGGATCCAGGAGGCGTCTCGCGATCGAGATGTTGCCGCGCTGCGAGGCTTCGAGGTCGGGGAATTCTTTTTTTGCCACTTCCGATGCCGAGTACACCGAGGCACCTGCCTCGTTTACTATTATGTACTGACACGGGAGTGAAAAACTTTTGATGAGATCAGAAACGAAAAATTCGGTTTCCCGGCTCGCGGTCCCGTTACCGATCGAGATAATTTCAACCTTGTGTTTCTGGATCAGATGCAGCATTATCTTCTCAGATTCCGCTTTTTTATTCCGGGGTTCATGCGGATAGATCGTGGCGCCTTCGATATACTTGCCCGTTTCATCTATAACGGCAAGCTTTGTACCCGAGGCGTATCCGGGATCCATACCCATAATGATCTTACCCGCAAGGGGTGGCTGAAGGAGAACATTGTGGAGGTTCTCGGCGAACACCTCAATGGCATGGAGGCCGGCCTCATACACAAGCTCGTTTCTCACTTCCCTCTCGATCGAGGGGAAGATCAGCCTTTTGAATGAATCTGAGACAACGCTGTTGAAGAAATCTTCAAAATTTGTATTCTTAAAATTAAAATAACTCTCCTTTACGCGGGAGTGCGCGGCTTCGGGCTCAATAACGAAGTGTACCTTGAGGAACTTCTCCCTCTCACCCCGGTCGAGTGCCATCACCTGATACGGTTTCAACTTTGTAATATCGATGTTGAAGTCGTAATAATTTCTGTAAACATCCTGCTCCCCTTTGGCTCTCAGCTTAAGGTTCTTTTCATCTGTTTCGGGAGCGTCTGCCGATCTTTCCGATTTAATAACCGAACCGTTGGAAACATATTCCCTGACCGATTTTCTAACTTCGGCATCGTCGCTGATCATTTCAGCAATTATGTCGCTCGCGCCTTGGATAGCTTCTTCAATCGTGAGTACACCCAGCTCCTCATTGATGTAGGCAGCGGCAAGATCTTCAAGGGTGGCAGACTCAAGAGGGTTCTCAAGGATATGAAGCGCGAGTGGTTCCAGACCTTTAGCTTTGGCTACTGTTCCGCGGGTTTTCCGCTTGGGTTTGTAGGGGAGGTAGAGGTCTTCAAGTTCCTGCAGGCGGAGGCTGTTTTCAATTTTTGCCTTCAGTTCAGAGGTTAGTTTCCCTTGCTCTTCGATGCTGTTAAGAATAACGGCCTTTCGTTCCTCAAGCATATTGAGGTATGAAAGACGGTCTTCGATCGTGCGGAGCTGGTCTTCATCCAGACCTCCGGTTCTTTCTTTTCTGTATCTTGCAATAAAGGGAATTGTCGCCCCTTCACTCAACAGGTTAAGAACGGAATCTACCTGATCTCTGCGTAAGCCAAGCTCTAGTGTAATTTGATTAGGTATGTTCATTCTTCTACTACGGAATAATATTGATATGCTAACAGCGGAAAGCTTATAGGGAGTGGGCTGACATGGATCTAAAAACTACGATGTAAAAACTTTGCCAATACGGGGGACAACGCTTCAATGATGAAAAAATTCTATTCTTTGGCTACAATGTAATGAAAATATTTAATTCGCAAGCAATAAATAAAAATTATTTCTGATTTTTTGCAGATTTTTTTTCATTTAACGGTATAATTTCGCCCGGATTGGGTAAAAGCAGGTTAAATTTGTAGTTCCGCTTGCTATACTCGGCAGTCACCGTACGGTGTGGGTCACCAAGTGGTTCATCCCCCATCGCGAAGGTTCCGTAGTGCATAGGGATGAAATTCTTCACTTTCATCAGCCTCGCGGCCCTTAAAGCCATCAAAGGTGAAGTGTGGTTGGCATGCATGAACCAGCGGGGTTTGTAGGCTCCGATGCCGATCATGGCAAAGTCGATCTCCCCAAAGAGCTGCCCCACTTCCTCGAAATGCGACCCGTAACCTGAATCACCGCCGAAATAGATCCGGGTATCGCCCGAATTTATCAGGAACGCGCCCCAAAGGCGGTAGTTGCGGTCGAACGGTCCCCGCTGCGACCAGTGCCGGGAAGGTAAAAAAACAACATCGAGTTCCTCTTCACCCAGATTGTATTTTTGGTACCAGCCGGCTTCGTAAATTTTGGCACCCGGGAGCCACTCTGAGAGAAGTTCCCCCATTCTCAACCCGGTAAGAACCGTTACATCCGGATTTTGTCTGTATATCTGCTGAAGCGATTCACGGTCGAAGTGGTCGTTATGGTCGTGTGAAAGGAAAATATAGTCTATATCCGTGAGTTCTTCCGGTTTGAAAGGAAGTTTCGAATATCTTATGTGGAGGAATGAGGGAACCGTGAAGATCGGATCGGTGATGATCGTCTTTCCCCCAATCCTTATCAGGAATGAGGCATGGCCCACCAAAACTATTCCATCCTCTTTGCTTTTAAGGAAATCAGAAGCATTCACCGTCTTCAACCTGAAAGTGTCATTTTTCTTCGCTTCAGCTTCAGGGTTTCCCCATGCCTGCCAAAGAAAGAAAGCATTAAAATCCTGCTGGGCGGGGAACTCATGGTTCACGAACCTGCCATCCTCATCCATCGGCGTACCCCTCCACCCCGGCTTCACCGTTGTGAGAGTATCGATGCTCATCACCCTGGCGGTCGAGTCCGGAGCCGTGGCATGGAACGCGGTTATCGTGATGGTAAAAATGATCAGTATGAGGGATAGGAATTTCATACACTTTTAAACAAAATTATGGGCTTGAGGTTCCATTTTAAGTGTGAACTGTGAGCTATGAACTGTGAAGTATTTTCACACCGCGTAAATCTCTTCTATCCCCCGAAGGGCAGGCGGTGTACAAGCGTGCTCTTAACAATCCGTGAAAATCCGTCTAATCCGTCTGATCCGTGTTCTATTCAACCCTTTGCGTTCTCTCCCAAAGGGACAAGTGCGTACTTCGCGGTTTACTCGCCTTGAACAATAATCGACCCCATCGAAAGCGAGCCCATAATAAGTTTATCGTTGAACCATGAGATATTTTCTTTCTCCTCTTTCAGCCCCAAGACATAGAGAAGTGGCAGGAAGTGCTCAGGTGTGGGTACCGAGAGACGCATATCATCACCGAGTGCGTCATATTTGGCGAGGGATTTGAAGTCGCCGTTGTTGATCAGATTGTGCAGTTTGCGGTCGGCCTCCCAAGCCCAATCGTAGCCGTAAACCGGTTCGTTCATCTTGTCCCACGCTACCAGCCGGAGGTTGTGCACCATGTTACCGCTTCCGACGATGAGCACTCCGCGTTCCCTCAGGAATGCCAGATCCTTCGCGAGTTCCAGGTGCCACAGGGGGTCTTTCGTTCGGTCAAGACTTAACTGCACCACCGGCACATCTGCTTTAGGGTACATATGTTTGATCACGCTCCACGCGCCATGATCGAGCCCCCAGCGTTCATCGAGGGCCACTTCGGTTTTCTTAACTCCGTTTTTCACTTCCAGCGCCATTTCAGGAGAACCGGGCGCGGGGTACTCGACATTATACAGCTCGCGCGGAAAACCGTAAAAATCGTGGATGGTCCTTGGTTTTGGCACCGCAGTCACCTGCGTACCGTTCGTCTCCCAATGCGCCGAAACGCACAGTATCAGCGATGGCTTCGGAAGTGTCTCCCCCGCCTGCCTCCATCCCGCGGAGAACTCATTCTCCTCTATCGCGTTCATCGGGCTGCCGTGCCCCACAAACAGCACCGGCATCTTGTCCGTTTTTTCGTTGGAAGCTTTAAGGTTTTTAATGTCGTTAAGGTTCATATTTCTCTCCGGGTTTATAATTATATGTTATAACATGTAATTTGGGGAGATGGTTCACTCGGGGGGGAGTTAATAGGTATTACTGGTCTTCTGGTCACTCATTGGAACAACATCACCTGATTTTATCTGGTCCAGAGCCTCCCGGAGACGCTCTCTGTTTTTGGGCGATCTGAGAAGATGAGCTGTTTCTATCAAGGAATCGTACTCTTCGAGTGATATGATAACCACCCCCTTGCCGGATTCCCGTTTCAGGAGAAGAATGTCGTTATCATTTTCAACTTTGTC
>ENA-UPTA01005001-UPTA01005001.1-activated-sludge-metagenome-genome-assembly--contig:-NODE-5001-length-12360-cov-5.867127_pt1 | contig 12360 bp, 10 predicted proteins | sample MGYA00238184_ERZ773361 | MGnify/ENA primary metagenome ERZ773361 (study PRJEB29100, sample SAMN05720205) | activated sludge metagenome | isolation source: anaerobic digester from wastewater...
ATGGCCGATCAGGGCACCGACAACTTTGACCGCGAGTTTGCCTTGAGCCAGCTGAGCGGAGAGCAGGATGTGATCTATGAAATAGACGAAGCTCTTCAGCGCCTGAATGAAGGCTCCTACGGTGTATGCGAAGACTGCGCTTGCGCAATAGCAAAGGAGCGCCTGCTGGCCCTTCCATTCGCCCGCCGCTGCATCAAGTGCAAGGCGATCTATGAGAAAGTGCACACGAAGTATCGTCCGCTTGGGCCTCCTGTGGACATGAAGTAGTTTCCGGAGCCGGAATGCTTGCCCTGCTGATTGCTTTATTCATCACTGCGGCCGACCAGATCACAAAATACATTATTCGCACAGAATATGTCCTGGCCGAATCGCGCACGGTCATCCCCGGATTCATGGACCTGACCTATTTGCGCAACACCGGCGCGGCGTGGGGCATGCTCGGCGGGCAAAATGCCTTTCTCATCATCTTTTCGGTCGTGATGCTGGCCCTGATGATCCTTTTCCGGAAGGCTTTTCTCAGCAGCACACTTGATCATCGTATCGCTCTGGGCCTGATGGCGGGCGGAATTCTGGGTAATCTGCTGGACCGTCTCCGGCTGGGGTGGGTGACTGATTTCCTGGACTTCTATATCAGGGAATGGCACTGGCCCGCATTCAATATTGCCGACATGGCAATCTGCATGGGGGTGGGCATTTATCTGATAACCTCGACATGGCAGGTGAAGCATCCCCGAACATGAACACAGCGGATGGTTCCTGGCCGGACCTACAGCGGTTGGGAAAACAGCGGTGGCGCACCGGATTGCCGCCGGGCGCGGGCTGGCGATCCTGTCGGCCGATGCAATGCTGGTGTACCGGGGCATGGATATTGGAACGGCTAAACCGTCTGCCGCAGAACGGGCGGCGGTATCGTATCTGGGTATTGATCTTGCAGATCCCTCGGACATGTTCAGCGCCGGCGCCTGGCTGGAACATGTGCGCGTCAGCCTCCCGGACGCACCCGTTATCGTGGCCGGCGGGACCGGACTCTATATCAAGGCCCTTCTGCAGGGGCTGGATGCCGGCGCGAAGCCCAATCCGGCCCTTCGTGCGGAACTGGAGTCGCTGGCGGCAGAAAGGGGTCTCGAGGCTCTGCGGCAGAAACTTCTGAACGAGCATCCTGACTGGTATGCTTCAGTCAGGGACCGTGAGAACCCGCGCCGCCTGATCCGCGCCATCGAAATCGCGCACAGCGGGGCTCCGCCTCCGAAGGCGAACCTCCCGCCGGTGAGAATTACGGGCTTGTATATGGAAAGAGGCGCGCTCGAAAAGAGAATCGCACGGCGCGTGGATTTGATGTACCAGAATGGACTGATGGAGGAAGTGCGTCGGCTGAGGGAACAGCATCCGCGGCTTTCAGAAACCGCCGCGCAGGCCATTGGCTATGCCGAAGCAGCGGCCGTGCTCTCGGGGAAGATGCCGCTTGCGGAAGCAAAAGAACGAACGGTGCTTCGGACCCGCCAGCTGGCCAAGCGGCAGATGACGTGGTTCCGTCACCAGGCTGAAGTGGATTGGATCGAAGTGAAACCCGGAATGACTGTCGGGGAAACAGCCGAACAGGTTTGCGCCGCATGGGCGAAACAGGGCCCGGTGCGGCTGAATGTGTGACCGATGATGCAGACGGAAATAAATAGAGAGAAAGCCCTGCTGGCGGGGGTGGCGATCGGCCAGGCCCGGGACTGGGAAATCCGCGACTCTCTGGATGAACTTTCCCGGCTTGTGGAAACGGATGGGGCAGAGGTGGTTCACACGCTGATCTGCCGCCGGCCCAAACCGGATCCCGGATACTACATCGGCCGCGGCAAGGCGGAAGAGATCCGGAGTCTCGCTGAGCTCCATGGCGCCCGGTGCGTGGTCTTCGATGAGGATCTCTCTCCCGCGCAGGCACGCAACCTTGAAGAGCTGATCGGCCTGCCCGTGCTGGATCGCACGCAGATCATTCTGGATATTTTCTCCATGCACGCCGATACGCACGAGGGCCGCCTGCAGGTGGATCTCGCGCGGCTGGAGTATCAGCTTCCCCGGCTGCGCCGCATGTGGACGCATCTGGAGCGCCAGGTCGGAGGCATCGGGGTGCGCGGCGGCCCCGGGGAGCAGCAGATGGAGGTGGACCGCCGCCGGATCCGTCAGCAGATCGAGCGGCTGAAGGATCAGCTGGAGGGGGTGCGCCGGCACCGCTCGGAACTGCGGCGCGGCCGCCGCCGGCATGGCTGGGCGTCTGTTTCCATCGTGGGCTACACTAATGCCGGAAAATCCACCCTGCTGAATGCCCTGACCGGATCGAGTGTGGTGACCAACGACCAGCTTTTTGTGACGCTGGACCCGACAACCCGGAGAGTGGAACTTCCCAATCAGCAGATGGCCCTTCTGACGGATACGGTGGGTTTTATCAGCAAGCTTCCGCATCATCTGGTGGAGGCCTTCAAGGCCACGCTAGAGGAGGTGGTGGATGCCGATCTCCTGATCCATGTGATTGATGCCTCGCATCCGCTGGCCGAACGGCAGATCGGCGTGGTGAACGATGTCCTCCGGGACATGGGCGCGGACGACAAGCCGGTGGTGGCTGTCCTGAACAAGATAGACTGCGAAAGCGGGCTCGCGCAGGCTCGGCGCCTGTCAAAACTGTTTCCCGGTTCAGTGATGGTGTCCGCGCGCACAGGGGAGGGTCTGGATCATCTGAAGGAGCAGCTTGCGGACACGCTGCGCCACCGCCACACCGAGGTCGAGCTCTGTATCCCGCTGGATCAGACGCGCCTGATTGCGGGCCTGCGCGCAAATGCCAGAATGGCCGATGAGAAGTACGAGGAGGACGGCTTCCATGCGAGAGCGTGGGTGCCTGAACGCATCCTTCACCTGTATAGACCCTATATCCGCGGCGAACCGCCCCATGCGGCCGCCCCTGATGACTGGAGCGAGGATGAAAAAGGATAACCTGGTTTACAGCATACCCGTGAAACAGCTGCCGGTGCGGGAACAGCCGCGTGAACTGTTCGACTGCTATGGGGCCGAAAATGTGTCCGATTCCACGCTGCTTGCCATACTCCTTCGCAAGGGCATCCCGGGGAAAAATGTCACGGTCCTCGCTGACGAACTCATGCAGAGGTTCGGAAGCCTGAGCAATATGGCCAAACAGTCCGTGCAGGATTTGCAGGCGGTCAAGGGAGTGGGGAAAGTGGGCGCGCAGGTTCTGAAGTGCGCCCTGGAACTTGCGGTCCGCATGGGCAGGGAAACCGCCCGCCCCCGCGAGAAAATCCTCACGCCGGCTCAGGCCGCGGACCAGGTCCGGCTGCAGGCCCGCACACTCAACCGCGAAGTATTCTGGGTGCTGATGCTGAACATCCGCAATGAATTGAAGGGCCCCCCGGTGGAAGTTTCGCGCGGGCTCCTGGATGCCAGTCTGGTCCATGCGCGGGACGTTTTCAAGCAGGCCATCCAGTCAGGCAGTCAGGCGGTGGTCCTGCTCCACAACCATCCGTCGGGAGATCCTTCTCCGTCGAAGGAGGACGTGGCGCTTACCCGCCAGCTTGTGGAGGCCGGAAAAATCATTGGCATCCGTGTGCTGGACCATGTTATTGTCGGCCACAGAAAAACCGAGACGGAGCAGGATTATATCAGCCTGCGCGAGACCGGACTGGTCGAGTTTGAGAGGGACTGATGGCATCTTCTGATATTCATATGACGGCTGTTGTTGAACCGGGCGCGGAACTGGCCGCCGGAGTCAGTGTCGGGCCGTTTGCCTATGTCCGGGCCGGGGCGAAAATCGGGCCGGGCACGGAGATCGGCCCGCATGCCGTGATTCATGAATTCACGGAAATCGGAGAAAACTGCCGGATTCATGCGCACGCTGTGCTGGGCGATCTGCCGCAGGATCTGGGATTCAAGGGCGTGAAGAGTTTTGTTCGCATAGGCAGCAGCTGCACCATTCGCGAAGGAGTAACAGTCCACCGGGGGACCATGGAGGGGTCAGCCACGGTGATGGGCGACAACTGCTATCTGATGGCCTATTCCCATCTGGCGCACAATGTCCGCCTCGGGAGCAGGGTGATTCTGGCCAACAACGTCCTGCTGGCCTGGCATGTGGAGGTCGGGGACGGCGTGTTTATCGGCGGCAGCGCAGCGGTTCACCAGTTCTGCCGGATCGGGCGGCTGGCCATGGTGGGGGGGCTTTCGGCGGTAAGCAAGGACATCCCGCCTTTCTGCACACACGCCAGCGGCGCGTTCAACTCCATCGCCGGTTTGAACGTGGTGGGACTTCGTCGCAACGGGTTTGACGGGCCCGCCCGCGCCGAAATCCGAAGCGCGTTCAAGACGCTTTATGCTTCCGGACTCAATGTTTCGCAGGCAGTGGAGAAGATACGCGCCGCATATTCATCTTCCGCCGTCCTTGAGATGTGCGAGTTCATAGCGAACTCCAAGCGGGGCATTTGCGCGTTTCGGGGCTCCCTGAGGGATGCTGCGGCGGAATGAACATCTGTTTGCGGAAAAAGAAATTCAACTTTTCTGCAAGTAGTGTTGACGCTGGCAGTTGGGATTTCTATACTGCATCTGTTTGATTTGTAATCGGCAGAATCCGGCACAGCAGTCCGCCGGACGAACGAGGCAGATTGATATGAAGAAGACACAACTTATTCTTGCCGCATGTCTGGCCGCCCTGCTGGGGTTTATTTCTCAAACCGCCTCTGCGCAGGCCGGCGCTCAGGATGTCGCCCGGATCAGAAAAGTCAGCGGGAGCAAGGTCAAGACTCCGGACTTCAAGGTTTCCGGGTTCAACACCTCCGGCGCGGCCAAAGACTGGTTTGCCGTGATGGTCGAATATGATACCGCTCCTGAATGGACAGAACAGCTGGATTTCACTTTTTATGTTGTGCTGCAGGGCAAGGATCCCAGATATCAGCTGCTGCGGGGCACCGTGTCCTGCGTGAATGTTCCGCGTGGAAGCCGTCACAAGGAAGTGATGTATCTGCATCCCTCTACTCTGGGGCGGTATGGAACGGTGTACCGCGCAGGTGTGGAAATCAAGCACAAGGGGGTTTCGGTCGCCGTGGAAAGCTCCGACCAGGGGAAAGGCCGCTGGTGGGAAGACCCGAACCTGCTGCCCGGGATCCGGGACGGGCTGGTGCTCAACCGTCTGCAGACGCCCTTTGCTTTTCTGCAGTACGATGAATACGAGGCCATCAATCCGGCACCGGCAAAGTAAATCCTTCGGGTAACAACAATATGCTCAACAAAGACCGTATACTTGCACTCGACATCGGCGCCAGCAGCCTCAAGATGGCTGAATTTGTCGCGCTAAAGTCCGGGGGCCTTGAACTGATCAACTTCAGCTGTGAATCACTGGGAGTGGATTCCCAGAGTGATGTCGATCGGGGCGCATTCATCGTGCAGGCCGTCCGGCGCATGATGCGCGAAACCGGCATAAAGCCCGGGCCTGCGCTGGTGTCTGTTGCGGGCCAGTCGGTCTTCTCGCGTTATGTGAAGCTTCCTCCTGTGGATTCGGAGAGGATCTATCAGATCATTCTCTACGAGGCACAGCAAAATGTGCCGTTTCCCATTGATGAGGTGGTTTGGGACTACCAGCTCATCGGCGGCGCGACCGGCGAAGTGGATGTGCTGCTGGCCGCCATCAAGGCGGAGATGATCGAAAAGATGACGGATTCGGTCGGCGAAGCCGGGCTTGACCCGGATCTGGTGGATGTGGCGCCGATGGCGCTCTACAACACGGTCCGGTACAATTATGATGATCTGGCCGGCTGCACTCTGGTGGTGGACATCGGTGCCCGCTCGACGGACCTGATATTCATCGAAGAGGGGCGCATCTTTACACGCAGTCTTCCGGTGGCTGGCAACACGATCACTCAGCACATCATGCGCGAGTTCAACATGAATTACGCGGACGCCGAAGATCTGAAGCGAGCCCACGCCTTTGTGGCCTTCGGCGGGGCTTATGAGGGTCCGGCCAGCGAAGTGGCGGACAAGGTGTCGAAGAGCGTGCGTTCCATCATGACGCGCATGCATGCGGAAATCAACCGCTCGATCAATTTCTACCGCAGTCAGCAGGGTGGGGGAAAGCCGGAGCTGATCCTCCTGACCGGCGGCACTTCCGTGATTCCCTATACGGATACTTTCCTTAAGGAGAAGCTCAAGGTTGAAGTGGATTATCTGAATCCCTTCAGGAATGTGGCGGTGGGGGCCAGTATCTCGGCTGAGGAAATCGGGAAATCCGCGCACCTGATGGGCGAGCTTGTTGGTCTGGGCCTCCGCAAAGTCCTTTCCTGCCCGATTGAACTGAACCTGATGCCCAAGAAAGTCCTCAAGGAAAAAGAGCTTCGCAAAAAAAGGCCTTATTTCATCGGCGCTGGCGTCGCGGCGGTTCTGGCCATGATGGCCGTCACCGGCTATATCGCGCGGGTCAAATCCTATGCGGCATCGCAGCTCGCGGATATCTCGGCCCGGGTTGACGACCTTGCGGCCATCGAATCCCAGCTTTCAGCCGAAGAGCAGAGAATTGGCGATATTTCCGGGAAAATGGATGAGATTTACGGGTTGATGAACCAGAGAAGCCTCTGGATCCGCATGATGAGCCAGATTCACTCCGCCCTTCCATCCGGCATGTGGATTGCTTCCATCGTGCCGGTTGTCGACAGCGGCCCGGCCGCTCCGGCAGGGCAGCCCAAAGCGCCGGGCGTTGTTACGGCTCTCGCGGTCAAGGGCCGGGGATACCTGGATGTGGTCCGGTCGGCCACTCCCATCCTGGAGTTCCGGGACAACCTTCGCAAGCTCGATTTTGTTTCGGAGGAAACCGAGATTCAGCGGCAGCCCGCTCCAGGGGCAGATGATTTCGCCCGCGAGTTCGAAATCAAAATTGTGCTGCAGGAGGGCCTGCCGTTATGAACTTGCGCAAGGATAAACTGGGACTGATCATTGGGGCGGCCGTTATTGCAGTGGTAGCCATTGTGCTGGCCGCGGTCCTCATCAAAGTCTGGCAGGGCTACAGCACCGTGAAGTCGGATCTGGACGGGAAGAAAGCTCGCCTGACGCAGCTGCAGCGGCGTGATCCCTATCCATCCAGAGAAAATGTCGAGCGCATTGCTGAAAACGCAAATCTAATGGAGCAGCGGTTTGAAGCGCTGATGGGCGACCTCCTGCAGGGACAAATCGAACCGAAGCCCATGGAGCGCGCGGAATTCCCGCCGCTGCTGGAGCGCTCTGTGCGCCGCCTGCGTTCGGCCGCCGAGGAAGCGAAGGTGACGCTGCCCGCCGGTTTCTCCATGGGGTTTGACCGTTACCTGAAGGGAGAACTTCCGCAGAACACGAATGAGATCAGCCGGCTCATTGTTCAGCTTCAGGAGGCAGAGAAAGTGCTGGGGCTGGTGTTCTCTGTCGGGCTGGGGGAGATTGTATCCTTCAACCGGGAGCTGTTCGAAGGCACGGCATCTGCGGCCGCGGAAATCGATGCGTCTGATCCCCGCGCGGCCCGCCGGGCCAGGCGGGCGGCACGAACAGAAGATGCTGCGGAGGCTTCCGGTCCGGTTGCCTTGAAAAAGCAGAGTGAGCTTTATTCTTCCGAGCACTTCGTTCTGGAAGTCCGGGGGCGCGAGGAGGCCATTTGGAGATTTCTGAATGAAATGGCCCGCAATGACATGAAAATCGTGGTCACCAGCATTCAGCTGACCAGTGACCAGCCTGATATCAAAAGGGCAGTCGAAGCGATCAAACAGGCCTCCAAAACGGCCGCCGATCTTGCCGCGCGGGGTGCCATGTCGGGCCAGTCTCAGAGAACCGGCATGTTCCAGCAGGGCCGCGTGCCAACGCTCGCCGGAACGGCTGCGCCCGCCATTGTACCCAGCGCAGAAGAACGGGTGGTTGCAGGCCGTGAACCGGTCACGGCAAAAATCGAATTTGATATCTACAGGTTCAAAACCCAGACCTCAACCCAGGAGACGGCGGAGTGAGTGCGGCCCCTAGAGAAAAAACAAGCTGGTTGGCCACTTCCTATGAGAAGCTGATCCTCGATGTGGCGCTCATTGTGCTTGCAGCTCTTTGCATACTGCTGGCGCTGAATTTGATCGGCGGCGATGCGGCTTCGTCGGTCCGCGGCTCCGGTGTGGCGCAGCAGGAGGGCATTACCGCGACGGAACTCGATCCCGCCGTCTGGGTGGAAAAGGACGCCGCGATGCGGAGTCCTTTCCAGATGACGATTCAGTCCAACCTGATGCTGGTCAGCCAGCTCAGGGTTTACTGCGTCAATCCCGCCTGCGAAAAACCGATTGCCTTCAACGCCGCCAAATGTCCATTCTGCCAGGCCGCGCAGCCCAGCCGTGAAGACATTGCGGGCATGGACTATGACGGGGACGGGATGCCCGACCAGTTCGAGAAGAAGTTCGGACTCAATCCCTATGATCCCGGCGATGCCGCACTGGACTTGGACGGCGACGGGTTTTCAAATGTGGAGGAGTTCCAGAACAAGACGGATCCCACCGATCCGGAGGACCACCCGTCTCCGGCGGCCAAGCTCCGCATGGTTCGCATGGTCGTGAAGCCGTTTTTCCTCCGGTTCCAGGGCGTGAGCGAGCTGGCAACAGGCAAGAGTTTCCTGTTGAACCTGCGCAGCGCGGATAAGAGCCACTTTGCCAAGTTGGGCGCCGTGGTGGAGGGGTACAAGGTCGCGGCCTATGATGAGGCTTCTTCAATCCTAACGCTGGAAAAAGACGGCAAGTCGCTTCAGCTCAAGAAAAATGAGCCCATCACCGCGAAGGAATTCATAGCCGCGCTGGTGTCTCTGCTCGACGGCCGTCAGTATCAGGTGCGAATGAATGACGCCATTGATGTCAAGGGACGCCCGCATAAAGTCATTGACATCAACCCTTCACACGTCTTAATAGAGGACGAACAAACGCAGAAGCAGATACAGGTTCCTCCGCTGACGGAAGAGGAACGCATGATTTTGCGCGGAATATCGGAGCCCTCGGCGATGCAGGCAGAACCGGGCGCAGTGGAAAGTGCGGCAGCGCAGTTCCCTCCGCCGGCTGAACCGTGAGGTTTCGGGGCGACCGGTTCCGCCGGCTGAAAGAGACCGGCAGGAATGAGGAAAAGTTTTGTTGGAATTTATAAAGCTGAATCAGACATATCCAGAAGGAGAATATCTATGAAATTGGCCAGAGCCATTGTAGCCATCATGCTTTGTATGTGGCTGAATCCCGCAGTGCAGGTGTCAGGTCAGGACGACCTCAATATAGATATGCTTCTGGAAGATCTGACGGGAGATCCCTCCGTCGCTCCTGCCGTTGTGGCGGAAGATGCCGCGGCCGAACTTCCTGCCGATGAAGAGGTGACGGCAGAAGATGAATTTCCTGATGAATTTCCTATGGGAGAGGAATCTCCTGCTGTTGAAGAGGCGGCTGCAGAAGAGATGCCTTCGTTCGAGTCAGAGGACCTGCCGGCCATGGATGAGCCCATGGATACACCTGAAATGGTCGTGACAGACGATATGGACCTGGACGCTTTTCTTTCTGAAGAACCCGTGATGGATATCCCGGAAGAACTGCCCGCTGAAGAAGCAGCGCCTGTGCAGGACGACCTGATGTTTGAAGCCCCTGTCGAGGAAGACGTGGTTCCCGCTGTCGAAATGGAACAGGAGCCTGTTTTTGAGGAAGAGGAAGCCTCGGCTGTCGAGGATTTGTTTTCCTCCATGGGAGAGGAACCCCTTCCAGACGAGACCATGGATATGCCGGTCGAGGAAGAAGTCATGACCGATGAGGTTGACGCAGAAGCCATGCCGGAAGAAAAGGCTCCGTCCGATGAGCCGGTCGTTGACAAGAAAACGGCAAAGCTTCGTGCACAGCAGGAAGAAGTTCGGCGCCAGGCCGATGAAACCAGCGCTCTGCAGGCGATCGATTCCGGATTCAAGGCCCTGGACCAGAGCGATTTCGCGGCCGCCGTGAAATATTTTGAGGATGCCCTGAGCAAGCTCCCTCCGCGTCCGGCCACACAGCAGAACAGGGACCACGCCGTATGGGGTCTCGTTGAGGCCAGCTATCGGGATGCCCGCAACATGGCCAGGGACCCTGCACGGCTGGAAGCCGCCATGAAGAGTGTCGAGCGGGCGCTGAAACTTGATCCTTCTCATGGGCCGTCCGCACGACTCAAGACCCGTCTTGCACGGGATATCGAGCGTCAGGCTGCAATTGCCGCCCGTCCCGTTCCTCTTGAGGATCGCCCGGTTGTCATTGAGAAAAAGAAAACAGCAGAAGAGCTGGTTGCAGAGGGCCGGCAGTATTTTGACATGGGCGACTATAAATCCGCAGAAGCACTCTTTGACCAGGTTCTGGTCGTTGACGAGTTCAACACCGACGCCATGCGGTATCTCCGCCGCATCGAAGAGCACTGGTATCGTGTAAGCACATTGGAGCGCAAAGCCACAGTCGCTGAGTCCATGCGCAAGGTGCGTGAAAAATGGAATCCGCCCACAGGAGAGGTCGAACTTCCGGAAACCGTTGTGAAGCAGGAATCCATCGACACCAAAACCACGACGGAAAAACTCCGCGAAAAGATGTCCTCCATCATGATTCCGTCCATTGAATTCCGCCAGGCCAACATTCGGGATGTGGTCAACTTCCTGGTGGACGCCAGTCTGGCGGGCGATCCCGAGGGCGTTGGGGTCAACATCATCCTTAATTTGAACCAGCCCGGCGAGGCGGCGCCCGCCCCGGCGCCGGCTCCTGCAGCGCCGGCAGATCCGTTTGCTGATTTCCCCGGTTTTGACACCGGTATGATGGAACAGCCTTCAGACTTTGGCGGCGGCGGTGGCGGTTCTTCCATCCCGACCATCACGCTCAATCTGCGCCGCATCTCTCTGATTGACGCTCTGAAAATCATCACCGAGGTTTCCAACCTGCGCTATCGCATTGATGGGAACGTGGTCATTATCACCCCGGCCGGTGTGGCCACGGGCGTGATTATTACCCGCATGTATCCGGTGCAGCCGTCCATCATTGACGTGATCGTTGAGCGGGGTTCTGAACAGACCGAAAAGACCGGTGAGTTTGTCGAAATGACCGGGTCGAGCGTGACCATGACCCGTGGCGATGTGAAAAAATTCTTCACTGATGCGGGAGTTCCGTTCCCGACCGGTACATCCATCACCTATAATCCCAGCATCAGCCAGATGATTGTGGCCAACACGGCTGAAAACCTTGAAATCTTCGAGCGCATTCTCGCACAGCTGAATGTCATTCCGAGCCAGGTTGAGATCGAAGCCCGTTTTGTGGAGATCGGCCAGAACGATCTTGAGGAACTGGGCCTTGAGTGGATCCTTACCGACAACTATGAAATCGCGCGCAAAAAAGGCAATGCGCCTATCGCAGGGCAGGAACGCATCCAGGCTGATGCGAATCCGAGCGGCCTGACTCAGGGGCTGCGTTTCTTCGGGTTTGACGGCAATACCGGCGCGATGGCTCCGGCGTCGGCCATAACGCGGGGAACCAGCACCGCCATGGGAAATATCCTGTCCTTCTCCAGTGTGCTTACCAATCCGGAACTGCAGATGGTTATCCACGCTCTCCAGCAGAAGGGCGGAAGCGACCTGCTGTCAGCACCGCGCATTACGACCCGCAGCGGCGTCAATGCCCAGATTCAGGTGGTGCAGGAGATTATATATCCCACCGAGTTTGAAAGTGAAGTGATCACGATTGACCGCGAAGTGGCCGGTGGTGGAACCATTCAGGAACGCCTTGTCACCGTGACCCCGGGTTCGTTTGAAACCCGTGAAACCGGCGTGATTCTGAATGTGACCCCGACTGTGGGACCGGATGGCTACACTATCGATCTGACGCTGGTCCCGGAAGTATCCGAACTGGTGGACTGGATTCAGTACGGATCAGTCATTGATCGCGACGAGGATGGAAATCCCATTGGCTATAATATCCCGCAGCCGGTCTTCAGCAGCCGCAATGTGACAACCAGTATTGTGGTCTGGGACGGCGCCACGGTCGTTATGGGCGGCCTGATCCGTGAGGAAATGGTTACCATGGAAGACAAGATCCCGGTGCTGGGTGATATCCCGCTGCTGGGCGCGCTGTTCCGCAGCAAGGGCGAAATGAGCCAGAAGCGCAATCTGCTCATATTTGTGACGGCCCGGCTTGTTGATCCCGCCGGGAAACCGATTCATAAGGCCGATATGATGGCTATGCCCGGTGGCTCCACCGCGGTTGATGAAACCGCGATGAAGTAGAATCCGGCTGGCCGGAAACCTTTGATTTCACAGCGCGGGATGTCTGCATGATGCCTTCCTCGTGCAGTCAGGGGTCGTAGTACAGCAAATCA
>ENA-UPTA01005004-UPTA01005004.1-activated-sludge-metagenome-genome-assembly--contig:-NODE-5004-length-12354-cov-8.678673_pt1 | contig 12354 bp, 10 predicted proteins | sample MGYA00238184_ERZ773361 | MGnify/ENA primary metagenome ERZ773361 (study PRJEB29100, sample SAMN05720205) | activated sludge metagenome | isolation source: anaerobic digester from wastewater...
TCCGCTCCTCTTTTGTTCGGAGCGAATATAATAGGAGTTCTTGAAGTGGAAAACTCTAAAAATTTTATCAGATTATCTGTAACACTTTGACAGGAATTGACGGGTCACTTTCGCAAGAATTATGCATTTTTCTTTCTAAAATACCTACTGAAACTAGTACTTCGCAATACTTTTTTCGACTATTCATGACGATATCTTCCAACTATTTCTTACAATAGAATATTCCAACGTTTTTTTCCAACGTTTTTTAGGAATTATCCAATTGTCCGCTATAAATTTTGAAAGATACAGAACGACTGCTGGTCAGAAAAATAGCTGATTTTTTGTTAACTTACTGCGTAGGAATTAATTATAAATTTTTTCTGATTTTTAAATTTTTTTAAGTAGTTTAACGGATTCAGTCACTTTTCGTACAAGTGCTAGACTTAAATAATAACTGCCTTTATATAGATTTTTTTCAAGATTAAATAACTTCCGTGCTTTTTACATCAATGTGATTAACTTTGTACCGATATGTTTTTACAATTTTTATTTTTGAGTCATTGAAAATAGCGTAATTTATGCCCTTTGCGAGTGAACTGTTATATATAATACCGTCGAACCCGATATGTTTTATAAATTCGCATAAATACTGACTCGGAAGATACTCCAGATTGGCGTCCTTCGGATTAACAGGCTTGGATAGTTCTTCACTGAGCTTACTTATAAAAGGCAGATTCTCAAGAATAAAGTTTAATTCAAATTCGTCGTTTAGTAAAAAAGGACTTATTACATCTTTCGGAGTTCTCAGGTCAGCTAAAGTAAGATCATCTTTAGCTTTAAATTCTGCTACAGTTATACATTCGTTTTTATATGGTCTGAGTTCTGATATTGCGGTTTTAGGATCTGATGCCAAATAAAGGTACGAAATGCCGTATGGATTTGCTCTTCCATTCGTAGATAAAGCGACAGGCGGTTTTCTCATTTTTTTTCCTGTAAATTCGAACTTATCGTCTATTCTCGCCCTAAAATACTTGAATTTTTGAGCTTTCTTAATTTTTGTAGTTAGATGAGTAAACAAAACCTCGAGTTCTTTTTTATCATGTATCATCTCAGGAAAAAATCTGTTTTTATGCTTCAGTTCCCACCTGAATTTTTCCCACTGGATTGTTTTGGATTTGTCCGCCTCGGATGTAGCCTTGAAGCGAGACAATTTTATGCTATGGTCACCCGTAATCTCTAATAACAAGTCTAGTTGCTTGGTTTTACTTCTTAATTTGAATGTGTTCCAGTTTTCCTGAAGTAAGTCATTCAGCTTTCTTCCTTCTGTCTTTTCGACATTGTACAAATCTAGTACAGGAACAAAAAGGTCATAAAGATCATAAGGTTTTATAACCTTTACATTTGAGCTTCCGCAGAACGAACAATTTCCTATTTCTGTGCTTTGTGTCTGAATATGTTCTTTCAGAAATCTATCATGAAAGCAGTTTGAACAACAATACATTTATTTAACCTTTAAATAATCAGCTATCAATTCAATGTGATGCAGCATTGATAATTTTTTCACATAACCGAGACCGGGATAATGCTGATCTTCATATAGTTTCTTATATTCATTGAAAGCTTGAGATTTGAAAATTTTAGAACTATCTTTTGAAGCTGTTTGAATCATTTTTTCCAGTGCTTCGTAAAATTTACCAGCAGTATCTATCGCTTTTTGAGTTTTATGCGATTTAAAATGATAAATAAACATATCTTCGTCTTGATTTAAATAAGTTAGATGAATTACAACCGATAAGGCTGGTCCGCCTGTTTCAGAATAATCGTTACCTACAATTAAGTAATCACCAAACCCGTCCATTCCTTCATCCCGGAAAGTTGCATGTAATTCAGAAAAATGTTCGTTTTCTGGATAGTTTGCGCCATCACTCTGTTTTTTAAAACCATCTTTGATCAAAATGCGCTTTGTTCCTATAAAGTGCTTCCGAAAAAGTTTGCCAGAAAAGCCCTCAATAAATACATTAGTCTTTACATTCTTCTTGTTCTCAATAATTGTCTTTACTTCTCCAGGATTGTCATAGCCGAAATGAATTAGTGTAAAATTCTTATCTTTGTATTCCTTTAACAGATCTGAAAGCAGTCTTACATCTGTAGCTGACTGAAGAATTACTCCGATATTGCAGTGCCTGTCACATTCCTTACATATTATCTCATCCATTATTTCCTTTGTATTGAACTTAGAAGAAGAACTGGCTTTCGGATTTACGATCAATGTAAATTCTGCTTTGGCTTCTTCAAGACTTTTTACTGCTTTAGTGAGCTGTCCGAAGGAATTTTTTACCGGTTCTATTATCGCATGAATTTTATTATCTTTAATAAATTCTGCTTTATCTCTCAGAATAATAAGCTCGAACTGCTTTCCTCTGAAATACGGATAATACATTTAATCCTCCGGATTATATTTCTATTAAATCGCTAATCTTGTTATTTAATTTAGGTATCAGATTCTTTATGCCTGAATTTCCCTTTTTTATTGTCGTGCTGACAGCGTATGATGCAAGCGAATAGGGAATTGAATTAATTATAAAATCGAGCTCTATTTTTTCAGATCTTTTTTTTAGTTCTTTTACCATTGCATCGTGAGCAGTTACAGGATCAAACTGGCAGAACAAATTCTTACATTCTGTAAAGATTTTCGTGTTAGGCACATCAGGAACTTGCCCGAATTGTTTCTTTATTATTTTCGTATATTCGCTTTGCCTTAATGATTCAAAAACAACTTCAGGCCTTACATTAAGTTTATTTGATTTAGCTTCACGAACGGTTTTCAAAGTGTTTTTCTTTGTAAGCACAATTATACCAGCTATTTCAGGCAGTAATTCTTTAAGCTTACCGACCTGTGATTCATCAGTCACAACATAATTGTTATCAAAGACATCCGTATATGAATTAATCTGCTTTTCAAGCCTCTCAAAAGAATCATATTCTGACTTAATCTCATAAACAGTCGAAGAACCGTTAAGAATAACAACATCGGCCTTGCAAGAACCAACTCTGAATTCAGTCAGCATAGTTGAAGTATTCAGCGAGTGCCTGCCTAAAAGAATCTTGTTAGCAATAGCATTCTTGTATATGTACTCATTCCTGTAATTATCGAGGCACATTTTGTACGTATAATCAAAAAAGTCATTCAGTCTCATATTCTTATCAAATGAAGCAGATAAATTCGCTATCCTGAAAACCTCACTCAAATAAGCAGATTTACCAGACTTGCAAATACCGTCAAGCACAACAGGTGAAAATATTCTGCTTATTGCAGGATAATATTTTTTATCTATGGTGAATTTCTGCTTCATTTTTGCATTTCCATGGCTAAAAGCAATATAAAGCTTTTAAAAGGCTAAAACAATGATATTATTTTCCTGTTTTTTGCTCAATTTCTGCCTTCTCCTAAAAGGTGGTCTCTTAGTAACCACCCCTAATGTTTTTTTTCTTATTTGAAATAGTATGGCATTATCAAGAAGCAGTTTTCATTAGATATTATCACATCCAGCACATAGTTACTATTAACCCTATTAAGAATGTCTTGTTCTTCTTTACTTAGAATGATGTCTTTGAACACTGAAGATAGATTCAGTTTATAGGGCTCTTTATAAATCAGCAAGTAATTATCGTCTAAATCAACTTTTGATATTTCAGCTGCATAGTCTATAGCATCTTTCAAAGTCCCGATCTCATCGATCAATCCATTCTGTTGTGCATCTTCTCCAACCCAAACTCTTCCTTCTGCAATATCTCTAAGTTTGTCTAATTTTATATCTCTGCCTTCTGCTACATTATTCAAGAAATGGTCATATACATAATCAATTTCTTGCTGTAGTAAACTCAACTCCTCTTCATTTAGTTTATTAAAAACTGATGGTTGAGCAAATTTATCTGCTTTTATTCTATGAGTTTTAATCCCCAGTGAATTAGCTAGGCTATCAATCCTCGGATACATACTGAAAACACCTATTGAACCAGTTTGAGTAAATTTATCCGCATAAATTCTGTCTGCAAAGCATGATATCCAGTAGGCACCTGATGCAGCAACGTCACCCATTGAAATAATTACCGGTTTCTTATATTGTTCTTGAGTCTTTTTAATCTCTTGAAGTATTTTATCTGACCCAAGGACACCTCCACCATTTGAATTTATACGAATTACAATTGCTTTTACTTGCAAATTGCTTCTTGCCTGTTTCAATAATCCTATGATAGTTTCAGATCCCATCGAATTTCCGGTCAGGATACCGCCGTCGCTGCTTTTACCGTCGATGATAGTACCATCTGCATAGATCAAAGCTACTTTTTTATCAGAAACTGCTGTCCATTTCTTATTCTCCGGTACCATTGACAAATATGATTCAATGTTCCTGATCTTAAGCTTTTTCGAAGTATTAGCAAATATTTCGCTATTAAATTTATCTAAATTATTCACACCGTCGATCAATTTATTACTGTATGCTGACTTAGCATTATAATAAGGATTCTCAGTGAATATTTTTCTGATTTCTGCATCTGTAAAACTACGGCTGCTTTTTATTTCTGTTTTAATTATCCCGTCAAATTCTTCCAAAATTCTTGTAACTTGTGTTAAGTTTTCATTACTTATCGTATCATTTTCAAACAACTCAGTATAACTCTTGAATTTCCCTTTCTTTATTACCTGATATTTGATGCCGACCTTATCAAAAAGTCCCTTCAATAAAATAAGGTCCGTACTTAAACTGTTGAGGTTCAAGTTCCCTAGCGGATGCATATATATATTATCTGAAACTGAAATTAAATCATAATCTGACAGATCAGCATTTTCGAAGTATGAGTATATTTTCTTTCCGCTACTCTTAAAATCAGCTAGAGCTTTTCTCAATTCTTCTTTTTGTGCGAAAGTCATAGTAAATTTATCAGCAATGATTTTCAACCCATATACCTCAGGATCATTTTTTAAATGTTCAATCTGATTTATTAACTTATTGATATCTTTCTCTTCCGAGTCTTTTAATTCTGATATAACATTGTTCAGAAAGGATCGTTTGGGTATAAAATCTCTATATTTACCTTTCAGTATAATTTCAATAATGCGGCTGTTTTCATTTGGTCGAATTAGAGGATTGTTTTTATTTGATATTTGGAAATAACCATACATATTACTATTGGATTTATCAGAAAAGTCTCTTGTGATAAAATACCCGCCCTTAAATATAGCTTCACTGAAATTTAAATTAATGGAGTATCTCGCATTATCAGGTTTGTCTCCAAGTTTATTCAAGTATCCGAGTTCTAAAAATGCACCATCTATGATTTTAGTATTCATACTTATGTTGAACAGACTATTACCTGAAATTTTATTTACTGCATTAATATCACCTGAAAAAGTAATCCCATCGGATTTAAAAGGCCTTATTGATAATCCAATATCAGTGCCAATATCTCCTGTGTTTTCTTTAAAAACATTTTTGAAATTACCTGCCAAAGATATTCTTTTCGTTGGTCTAAAGGTCACAGAAAAATCACTTTCAGGATCAAATTCTTTTTCATAAGCTCTTAAGCAATACCCGAAATAAACACCGTCAAAAACCTTATCGCCTATTGAAAACGCGTAATTCATGGCATCATTTCTGTCAACATTGAGCCCAAAACCTAAATTATTCAATGTTAGGAATAATCCCTTATTTTCTAAGTCCTTAATTTCATTACTGTAATCTACGTACAACATCATTGATTTTGATGGTTGATATGCAAGGAGAGATGGATTCTTTACTACTTTATGAGATAATTCATCCGAAGATATTGATGATGTGACAGGAACAAATCCCATTGGTTTCACAATTAAAACTATCACAAACAACGCCGAAATAATACATTTTTTCATTCCAATTCTCCTACTGTTTTCTTTGATTATATCAATTTTTATTTTTCATATAACAGCAAGACGTAACGTAATGCGGGTCTTTATTGTACCTATATGCGTATCTTAAGTTCCAAATTGCATGAAATGCAAACAATATTAGGTTATAGCTTGTCAATATAAATAAAACATTTTTCGTCGCTATTTCCCTTTTTGTCTTTACATCATTCTTTGCTCTCGCCAACTGAATTTTCCTTACTAAAAATATCTATTTTCGTTTTCTAATTAATTGCTTCTTGCCCCGGATTAGTCCTCTTATAAAATTCAGCTTTTGTTATCAGTGTAATTTTGCCTTACTGACGCTTGAAAAGAATACATATAGAAACCAGCACTTCGTTATACATTTTAGGTAGTTATTCTTCCCCTCTAAAAAAGCCAATACATGCCTGCAATAAATTATATTTTGGAAAATAATCGTCACGCCGCAGCCCTCTGCACTTGTTGGTGCTATTTTGATATTGTTGTAGTAACCTTATTTTTTCTGTTTAGATATTTTACTTTTATTCTTAACTAACTCTTCTAGTATTCTTATTTGCAATTCTGTCTTGAGATGATCAAGGGTGTTATTTTGATCAATTTTACTGCATAAATCATCAGTTGTAATTGGTATGCATTTTATACAGTATTGCTGTTCAAGAATCTTTATCTCACTTTTTGTCCTGCATTCACAATCATATAATAATGCGTAGTCCATACTTCTTTCGAAACCTATGGTAGCTCCAAGTATTGATAATGTGTGTCTGAAATCGGGATCATCAAGAGAAAAGCCTACAAAAAGAACTGTATAATGCAAGAATATAGACTGCATAAATAGTATATAGGAAGGATTTTGATATATCAATTTACTATAATCCTCTTGGTCAACTATTATAGCATTTACATCCTTCGTATCATTAGATCCGTGTGCTTTGAATAATTGAAATTGATCTGTCTTTTTTATATTATTTATCATTTTCATAACTTCTACATTAGTATAAACTTGATATTTAATTTTTTTAAAATATTTATCTAATGTTAATTCAAACAGATTATCATAATTTGTTGTTATTAACATTCTTTCTTTGGACAATTCAATCAATAATTTCTGCTGACGTACATTATAGTTACTGAGATCATTTACAGTTGCATTCTGCATTATCCAATCTTTAAAACCGCTGTATGGCGGCTTATCGCCAAACATTTTTCCAATAAACGAAGCTGCGCGTAAATAATGACCGTTTTCAATGTATTTCTTTACTAAATTACCATCATCCTGAAAATAATGGAAGTTATCATCACCTTTATATACTTCAACAAACTTAAAAGCATTTTCTAGAAGCTCTTTCCAGCTAGACCAACAAACAACTTCAGCAGGTATTTTTTTTCTAACCGCTGATTTAGAAACACCAGAACCTGCTATAATTATCAACTCTAACTTTTCAGAAGCGTTTATTAGAGTTTCCATTTTGGTCCCATGAATATTCATCCATTTCTTGAATACTTCCTCAATATTTGTGTTTGTGTTTTCTTGTTTCATCTTTTCCTCACTTTATTAATTACCATATTCGTACTTTATTTGATTTCTTTTTACTAAACCACCTCTTCTCCAGGCTTAGCCTTCCTGAAAGATTCCGTTTTGGTTACATCTGTTAGCTTTTCCATCCTGAATACATTTTTGTAAACAACACGCTGAAGCACTACATCTATCAGAGTAGTAGCGTTCGGCCTTAAGACCTGCTGCAGCATAGCCGGTGTGGCTTTGGCTTCGCAAGGCAGATATCTTACAAATCCATCGTCAGGTCTAGCATTGATTCTGAAACCGAGTGCTTGTGCGCCGGGTAATCTATCCCGAATGATTTTACCGCTATTAGCTTTTACTTCATCTGTACCAGCCATAATGTCGTAGTTCAAATAAAATGTTACTATATTCTTGCTGATCTTATTCAATTGACGATCGGCAAAAAAGCCCTGTGGTAGTTTATTCGGGTCTGAATCCTCTCCCGCTGTCAGCATAAGATCAAAATCAGTTACAGGATTATTTTCAGAATCTGTTATCCGGAAAATTACCATAGTATATCTGTCGTGAATAAAATGTCTTCTAAAGGAAAACAATCCATCTATAGTCTCAAGCATTTCAAGTTTCTGGACACTAACAGTTTCTTCTTCAAATCTTTTACACAGGCTTTCATATTCATCATTACTTTGTACTTTTAAGCAACTCACAATTGATTTCAGTAGCTCTGTACTGTTATTGTCTTCACTAGATAACTTAACGCTTCTCATTATTCCGATATCTTTGCCAGAATGCGATTTGCCGGAAATGACCCTCATAGCTGATAGAGGTGCGTTTTTAATAGGTAATATAGATAATTCTTTTGCTGCAAAAACACCTTTTCGTACTTCCTTAGGTTTGTTTTGGATCATGCGTACGTATAATCCGTTCAGATTGGCCGATGCAATTCTCACTACTCCGTCTGAGCCGAGTTCTCCTGTATATGCATTAAGATTATCATATAGTTTCCTGTCAATGCACTGCCCTGTAAGTACGAACGGAAATATTTTAAATTCTTTAATATTCTCTTTACCTGCTACAATCCATCTCATATTCAAATCGAATGCCTCGCTGCTGCCTAACTCCAGCCAGTTAAGCACGCCTTCACCAGGCTCAACTCCTTCGAACCATGTTTTAATCCTGCTCAAGCGGCCTTTACCGAGCTGTGCCAGGGCCGAACCATGGTTGGCAGGCGCTAGCATTATCAGATGGCTTAGAGGGCATTTTTCCCTTTTTTTGCTTATAATTGCTTCAAAAGGACAAATATTGAAGAAATACCTATGAAGCCAGTCGCGAATAACAGGACCGCCTGTTGAATGCGTAATACAAATGAATCTTTCTCCTTTTTTCAACAATCCGCTAAGCTGATCTTCAACTGCTGCATCAAATGCTCTTGAAATATCTTTAATCTGAACTTCATCTCTGAAGCTGATATACTTACTTAAAAATATTTCCTCTATGCGTAAATCTATTCCTGACTGCTCTGCATAAAGTTTTAATCTTCGAGGTAATTCTCCATAAGTATCTGTGTTCGTTACGCTCCAGCCATGTATAAATACAACAGTTTTACTATTCATAATGTTTCCTTACAAATTTTTGTAGAGTTTACATACTATTCAGCTTCAAGTAATTCTTCACCAGCAAATGTAATCTCTAATATTGAGATAACCGCAGTCTGTCCCTGAAAAGGTCGCGACATACATTTAATAAATCCCTGCTTTTCGAGACGCAACAACTCATAATCTATTTTTTCTTTGTTTTTATCAGTAGTAATATCTTGTACTTTCAATTCTGAACCCGGTACTATTTTCGATGCGATCAATCTTAGAAGACCCATGTTTACTTTCATTCTATTCTCCATGATTTATAAATTCATTTCATTTTCCCAGATATTCCCTTACTGCTTTCGCTGAATCACCGACTGCACGCACAGCCTGCTTTAGTTTTTCTTCAGTAACCCCAAAGATTTTACACCAATTGCGTACTTCATTTTGATCATTAAGATCAATTCTTTTTCCGTCATGCGGATGTCTGATGTTTTTATCGTCTGGCATTTTCTCCCTCCTGTCTTTTTCTTTCTAAAATACCTACAGAAACATGCATTCCGCAATACTTTTTTCGACAATTCATGACGATATCTTCCAACTATTTCTTACAATAGAATATTCCAACGTTTTTTTCCAACGTTTTTTAGGAATTATCCAATTGTCTGCTATAAATTTTGAAAGATACAGAACGACTGCTGATAAGAAAAATAGCTAATTTTTTGTTAACTTACTGCGTAGAAATAAATTTAGATTATTTTTTGATTTTATAATAATTTTAATGCAGTTATACGTTCTCTGTTACTATACAGATAAGTAGAAAGATATCAGAAAACTTGTTATTGAAAACAGAGAGTCGGTACATTCGGATCAAATTAAGAGTGGATTCTTACACTTCTTTTTTAAGAGATTCAGAAAATAAGCTTAATACTTTTGCTGATGGATATGTTGATAATGAAGCGACACCATTGGCAAGCTCGATTGGTACTAAAGCACCTTCATATCTATTGCTTAAAATTTTTGTAACGGTTGCGATTATGTTTTCAAATGCAATGAGTTTTTCTGGAGAAGGATTCTCTACCCCTTCACCTTTTATACCAGTAGGTATATTCAGGACCATTTGATGGTAATCATTGATTTTAACAAAGACCTTTGCTCCGTAATTTGTATCTGCACCATATATACTTGTCGAGTTATTATGCTGAATTTCATTTCTAATATAATCATTGTCAGGTATAAAAAAAGTATTAATTGGCGCATTTCTACCAATTAATTGCAGATGATCAAAAAATGCGCCTGATTTTTCCTGTCCAATCATTGCTACATCATAACCTTCTTCTTTTGCATATTTGAAAAATTTTCTAATCGGAGATGACAGCTTTGCTAAAGTCGCACGCAAAGAAAGGGGGCCGTCTTTAATCAATAAACAATTTCTCAATATATCTTTATTATTATCCCAAAAATAACGTATCGGTGTAAAAATCATTAAAGTCTCGCTTATTGACATGTAATCTGATGCTAGTTGGTTAGGAGCATATCCCTCTGCCATTGACTGATGTAACCCAAATAAATCAGTAATGAAAATTTCATTACCACAATTCGGACATAATCCCTTCTCTTCATTATAAGGAAGAGTTGCATAGTCCTTATTTGTCGTTTCTCTACAAAATGGGCAACCGAATTCTTCTAATTCATTTTTCGGCTTTTTATTCCATTTTTCAAACGCAATCCATTTTAAAGTATCCATCATAGCACCATCCAGTGAATTATTTAATCCACTATCTTTAACAGATTCGAATAATATTTCTCTATTCGCCTGATAAATTGACTTACCAGGTACTACAACATGTCTTAGTGGAAATGAAGTAGCATGAAATAATGCTGATTCTTTCATTATATCTTTTAAGGCAAAAGGATTCGGGTTCTCTTTATCAAGTTTAGAAATAGCACGTTGATCTAATTTTAATAATGCAGATTTAACAAATGCTATTGCTTTATAGGGAGGGCTTTTTGATTCTATAGTTTGCATTGAACCATCCGAAGCAAAAATAATACTTAAATCTTTACCTTTGTATGGCAAACTGCTCCATTTTACATCTTTTGGCTCAGGCAAACACTCTGGATCATTAAAATTCTCGCATATTTTTTTTACCAATGGACTTTGAATTACTTCTAAATGACCTATTTTTGAAGCTTTCTCAATAGGCAGTCTTTTACCTTTCTGATATGGCATTAGCCCTCCTTTCTAGGTGGAGAAAACCTTAGTGCTTGCATTGAAACAACAAAACGATGCGATCTTGTTAACATACGAATATATCCAGGAGTTTTAGCCATAAGAATATCATTCTTTAAGCTTTCATAAGCGATATTGAGTTTTGCTAACTTATTAACATCGTCTTGCGAAGCTAAATGTGCAACAAAATAATTCTCTGTTTGTGCCAATAGATCTGAGTTAATAGTAGTAGGTGATTGTGTTGAGTACACCATACCAATATGATATTTCGCTCCTTCTTTAGCGAACCTTCTATAAATAAGTGTTTCATCACTAATATCATTATATCCAAAAAGGTTATGTGCCTCTTCAAAGTAGATTTGCACAAAATGGTCTTTTAAAGCATTATTAGAAAATTTTGTCGTTTGATGTTTAAATACTGCCATAGATAAGTCTTTTGAGAAATATTGCATTACTTCTTCATTTGCGTTTCCTAAATCTAGTATCACAGTTTTCCCATCATCTAAACTATTAAGGATTTCTGTAACAAAGTTACCTGCATTTTTATCATGATAAATCCTGAATGATTGTAATAAACCAGGACCAGCACTTACAGTTGAAATCGGCTTTAGAAAGTTAAACAAAGCTTCATCATCAGAGTCGAACAATGATTTATTTGCTGTTGAACTCGGAAGTTTGTTAGCTCTGTCTGCCTCGATTACTTTATCAAAAAAATAAGTAAGATCATCTAATGTATTTACAACTGGCCATTTACTTTCATCATCTCCAAATACAATATTCATCGCTTTTTTGTTTAACTCTGGATTTAATGATATTTTTGATTTTAACTTCTCTATATCAGTCTCGAATCCTGCTTTATATAAAATTATCCAATAAATTAATAATTTTCTAATTGCTCGGTTCTTTTCACCATATGTTAACTCCGAAATAAAATTAATACTTGGGATATCTACAGAAGTAAATCTTTCAATATATATCGAATTCCTCCCAGTATCATGTAAAAGTGTTGAAATAATCTTATGCGAACTATCAGGATGCTCATAAAAGTTTAACTTCAAAGGTTGTAATGTCCCCCTGTTTTAATACAGAAAAAATTCATAAATTGTGTTAAAACAAA
>ENA-UPTA01005007-UPTA01005007.1-activated-sludge-metagenome-genome-assembly--contig:-NODE-5007-length-12351-cov-6.962183_pt1 | contig 12351 bp, 16 predicted proteins | sample MGYA00238184_ERZ773361 | MGnify/ENA primary metagenome ERZ773361 (study PRJEB29100, sample SAMN05720205) | activated sludge metagenome | isolation source: anaerobic digester from wastewater...
ACCTCGGAGTAGCCCCGGAAGTTGCCGAGAAACTCACGAAGAATCCAGCAAAGACACTGGAAGAGCTTACAGCAAAGATAGAGAAAATCCAAAAAGCAGTCCAAGAAGTTAAGCCTAATCTCACAAAGTACAACAAGCAAGCAGTTATCGACCGCATTAACGGTCTGAGGGCTGAGCTTAAAAGCACGAAGGCTTTGATCGGCCCTCTCGAACATTTGAGAGACGCTCTTTCGGACCATCCAGAAACAGTATCCAGGGTTCTCTCTGAGGCTACGGCAGAGCTGACAAAACTCACAGGCCTCCCGGCAGAGGATGTTGCCAGGATAATCTCCAACCCGAAAGAACTTGAAAAACTCATTGCCGAAGGAACAAACGCAGTCCCTGAGTTGGCGTCTAGATTGGCCGATTTACAGGGAGAGATGACAAAGATCGGCAATGTTGCCGAGGGGTTAAGCACTGGAAATAACGCCGCCAAAATGAGCGAGGGGCTTGGGGCGCTCTCTGAGTTTCTTCAAAAGACCGGCGGGAAACTTCCGACCGACGCCACAATGGCCGAGAAAGTTAGGGCCGGATGGGCAGGACCGGCGCTCCATATTCCGTTTACAAACGTTTACAAACAGATTTTGCCTGAGACCATAGCAAGAGGGATAGAAGCTATCCCCGAGCCAGTCAAGAAGTTCGGCGATGAGTTCGCCCGCTGGTACGGCGCAAACGTTGGAACTCCTGTCCAGCAGATGTTGACAAAGCTGACGAACCCTGACTTTGTGAAGCGAGAGATCGACGTTCAGGGGACTAGGCTTGGGTACGATCTTATCAAGGAATCTACTGAGACTTCCGCAAGAGTAGCTAACGTAATTGACAAAACTGTTGAAACATTGGCCAGAGAGGGAGCCGACGCAGAGAAGATTAAAGACCAGGTAATGCGTGTTGTAGATACGGTCTACGAAGCCCTCCCGAAGGATAAGTACAAGCCGGAGGATATAGAGGCAGTCCTCCCTGAACTGACGAAGCTTATTGAATACGGAGTCAAATATGGCGACGACATTCCGGCCTGGGAAAAGGTCGGGATGGAAAAGGACCTCTACGAGAAGATATTCCAGAAGCTGAACGACGCAGGCGCTCCCGAACTGATCGCCAAAGACTCCGCTGTACTTGATAAAATCTTTGGAAGCGAGAAAGAAGCCGCAGAAGTCCTCGGAATGCCTTTGGAGTATACGAAGAACTACCTCTACAATGAGCTGAGGGCCGATGTTTTGGAGGCCCTTCGTGAGAGGATGAAGGAAGGTAGTGGGAAGGCCACCCAGTTCTATTCCTTGTTTTCAAAACCAGACGTGTGGAAGGGAAGGACAATCGTTGCCCCTAACGGGCAGTTCCTTTCAGACGCAACAAGGGTTTTGAAAGGGGAGGTTCTCCAAGATCAGAACGCACAGTCCCTTATCACTTCGTTGCTGGGGAAGAACGGGTCGAAGTTGGTCAATTGGGCCTTTGACTCGAATAGGCTTGCCCTCGAAACCGCTCCCGCAGTAGGGAAAACCGAGAGAGAGACGGCTGAGGCGGTGAGGAAGGCTAAAAACGCTTTCTTCGCTTCGCTTGATGAGCCGGAGAAATATAAGGTCGTTCGTGACTATATCATCTCGCACTCCGCAGGGGACCGCTTCAAAGACGCAAGGGCCGCAGGGTGGGCCATGGGCTACTGGAACTCCCCTGTTACGGCAGAAATAAACAGGGTTTCCAGGAACGTTGGCATTAAGGGTCTTGAGGAGTTCAAGGGCAAGGATATATTTCTTCAAGATTTTATGACTCGAAGGATCGACAGGACCAACGCCTATCGCAGGGCTATGGGCAGGGTAGGAGCGCCTAAAGCGTTTTCCGATTGGGCTGTTTCCCTCGGGCAGGCGAAGAAGATTATCCAGATGACCCCGGATGAGATTGAGAGGCTCTCGGACAAGGGTTGGAAAACCGTTGGCATACCTAGCCTGAAGGGGTATATGTACGCTCCTGACGTGGCTAAAGCCATGTCCAGGATGGAAAACCAGTCCATCGACTTATTGATGTCCATCACTCCAAAGGCTCCTGGGATACTTGGGAAGGCTATTCACTCCATGACCGGGGCGTGGAAGCTAATCACAACGGCCCCGTTCCCAGCCTTCCACACACGAAACGTTATTACCGATATGATCAAGGGATCTCAGGCAGGGATCCCTCTTTCCGAACAAGCGAAGATTATGAGCGTTTATCAGAAGCCTATCCTGGAGTCTATTTGGTCTGGGAAGGCTCTTGATAACCTCCCTGATCTCGTACTATCCGATGGCCGTGTTTTCTCAGGAAAGCAGTTGGCCAAAGAGATTGAGTCGAGGCAGGTAGGAAGAGGGTTCTTTGCCGCCGAGGTTATTCCGGAGTACACTAGAAACCCCGTAGAAATGAGGAGGTTTCTGAAACAAGCCGGGATTGATATTCCGAAAGGATGGGACAAAGGGCCTAGCGCTGTTGTCGATTATCTCGGGAAAGCCGGGAACTCTTCAGAAGGGATCACTCGTATATCGAACTTCATTTGGGGGCTACAGAAATACGGCGATCCAGAAGAAGCTATGCGCCTTGTGAACAAGGTAAACTTCGACTACGAGGTTGTCCCTGAGTGGATCAAAAAGATCCAAGATCTATTCCCATTCATAAAATATAAGTATTATAACCTCCCGTTCCAGATCGAGATGGCCATCAAAAAGCCGTACATTCTGAGAGGGTTTTACAAGCTGAGGGATATATCGAAGCGGGAGTTCCTTGGTGACAAGCAAGACTTCGAAACCGAGTACGCTAAGCAGAACGCCATGTTTTACATCCCGTCGAACCCGCTTGCCTGGCTTAGGGGGGAAAAGACAAAGACTCTCGGCATGGCCATGGAGGGATATGTCCCGTTTACAGAACTCGAGAACGCTCTCCCGCAAAACTTTTTCAGCGAGCTGACCAAACTGTTTAACCCTATGGTCTCCGGCATGGTTGAAAACGAGTTTGGGAGGCCAATCTTTAAGCCCGACAAAAAGATCGAAGAGTACCCTGGGCAGGAGACGACTCTCTTTGGGTTGCCTATTACGGAGAGTCTAAAGCACTGGGTGACGAAGCCCTTCCGAGCTCTGACGACGATTGAAAACCTGAACCCTGGAAACATATTCGGAGACTCAGAAACGCCGTCTATTTTCGGCTACGTGTCTCCCGAGAGTTATACAAAGGGCGTCCCTTGGTTTGCGAGGCTTGCCTCTTTCGCTGGCGCTCCAAAGATTTACGACATAAATACTAGAATTGCCTACAACAAGAGGCGCTACGAGAACTCCGTGAAAGTTTCCGACCTAAAGCGGGAGATCACGAGGCTCTCCGCCTTTGGAGAGTCCGGGCAAAAAACCCGAGATAGGCTGGTTGAGAAGTATAGAGAAGCCGTAGCAGAGAGAGATTATCTCAAGTCCATTGCTTCGAGTTTCGAAGAAGAATAAAATTAGTTTTCGATTTTCGGTTGACATTTCTGTCTATCGGCCTATACTATATGTATGACTAGGCGACGAAAGGAAACCCGGTTCATCGTTGAGGAAGCAATTGAATATCTTTCGAAGCGTGGATGGAGCGTCTATAAACCTTTAGACGACGGGTCATGTATTCTAAGCTCCCCTACGGGGAAGCTGAGCGTCTTTTCCTCCCAGGCCATCCTAAAGATTTACTATTCCTGTATTGCCAGAGACAAGGTCAGGGACAAAATATTGTCGGCCTTGTCGAACGGGTCCGCTCCGTCCATATATGAGCTGGCCGATCTAATCAGCGAGGACCTAGGAACTACCAGGGAGTTCGTTGACAGGTTATCAAGGCAGAGAAAGATAGTCACATTCACCGTCTATGACGAGGAAAGAATGAGAAAAATTACCTACATTAAAATCCGAGAGGAGGACAACAAAGAATGAAGAAAGACGAAGGAGTGGGGCTTGACATCATGAGCAACGAAGCTCCGAAGGCTATGGCAGTAAGGACGGGAGAAACCGCTGTTTCCGCCGTGGCGGCTCTTGCTGAGGCAAACGTTAAGGCCAGGTATGCGATGGCCCTTAGAAGGCCTAGAGACCTGGATGAGGTGAGAGAGAAGATCCTGAAAGAGTGTCGGAGGCCCGGCTTTGCTGATGCGGCTATTTACTTTAAACCCATCGGCAAGGGTGTTACAGGCCCGTCCATCCGCTTCGTGGAAGCGGCTATTAGGTGTATGACGAATATGCTTACCGAGACCACGGTCGTTTTCGACGACCCTTCGAAGCGTATCCTCAAGGTTGCTGTTACCGACCTTGAGACCAATAGCACCTACGACGCAGAGGTGACTGTCAACAAGACAGTCGAGAGGAGCAAGGTAACGGAGTGTGATACGGTCCTCAAGAAACGTATCAATTCAAAAGGGTTTATGACTTACACCATCGAGGCTACGGACGATGACATTTTAAACAAGCAGAACAAGATCGTTTCGCAGACCATTAGAACCCTCGGGCTTAGGCATATCCCTGGCGATATTACCGACGAGGGTAAGGCTTTGTGTATGAAGGTGAAGGCCGACCATGACGCCAAGGACCCTGAGAGCGCCAGGAAAAAGCTCTTTGACCTGTTCAGAGAGATCGGCATTTCCGCTCCGCAGGTGAAGCTGTTCCTTGGTCACGACGGGAAGGTTCTGAACGACAAAGAGAGGCTTGAGCTACGGGGCCTCTACAATACGATTAAGGATGGCGAGATGTCCTGGGCGCAGGCCCTCGAAGAGAAGGTTGGCAAGAAGAAAGGCGACAAGGGCGGGGACGACAAGAGCGGGCTTCTGAGGACCCGTGTTGAGGGGGACCCTGAGCCAAAGGAGGAAGACATCCCCATCGAAGAGGAGCCAGTTGTCGAAGAGGAGCAGGAAACGTCGTCTTATCCTGGGGCCGATAGCTGATGCTACAAGGCCTTACTCCTGGGGCAGAGTTCCCAGTAACATTTTTCGCAGACGGCCATAGGTACGTTCACGATAGTGGGCGTACCTTGCTGTCGGTTACGAAGGTGCTTAAGGAGCTTAGCGGGTTCATTGGAGACGGAGGATCTCCCGCCGCAGATTTCGGGACCGAGGTTCACCGGGCGGTAGCGGCAACGCTAAGCAAGAAAAAGCTACTTGCTGTAGACAAGCGTATTGTCCCTTATATCAAGGCGGCAAAGGCGTTTGTGAAGAAAGAGAAGCTCACTCGGTATACTGTTTCCGCTGAGGTTCTAGGATACCACCCTCTTTTGGAGTATACAGGGACATTGGACTGTATCTTCATTTCTCCGGACGGCTCCAAAACGGTCCTGGTTGATTGGAAAACAGGGATCTTCCGTGAATACTATCGTATCCAGCTTGCGGCCTATTCGATGCTCTTTGAAGGGATCCCAGCTCCATCATCGTGCTATTGTGTTATGCTGAAACGGGACGGTACGCATGAGGCTGTTCCTGTAAAACTAGGGAGTTCTCTGGAAAGGGACTTCATCACGGAACTATCCCATATTAACTTAATGAAAAAACATGGGAGGTATGAAGAACAGTGAAAGTACGAGTCGTTCCAACCGAGGTTTTTTCACGAGTTGTAGGGTATTACAGGCCAATCCAGAATTGGCATAAAGGGAAGGTGGCAGAGTTCAATCTCAGAAAAACAATTGACCCCCCTGAAAACATGGAGGAAGTGGAGAAGGTGGAGGAGAAAGAGAAGAATGGATAGGCTGACGACAATCTTTGACATTTGCCTCTATTTTACCGGGTGTATGATGATAGGCGTTGTTGTCGTCGCTCTTGCTTTGATTTTAAGAGAAGCATACCTTACTATTACAAAGGATAAGGAGGAGGAATAACGTGGAAGGAAAACGTGCGGTGGTAGTGTCTGACAACCAGGCGGTTGTTTTTAAACGGACGTTTACGGCAGAGTTAGCTAGGACGTTTGTCGCAAACAAAGCAGAAGAGATTTCCCTGTTGATTTCAGAAGCAGAAGAGGTTACTTCCGTAACGGAAAAGAACAAGGAAGAGGTTTCTGACATTTCTCTAGCCCTTTCAAGAGAGGCTACAAACCTAGAGGCTGTTAGGAAGGAGACGGTCCGGCCAATCCTTGACGAGAAGGAGAGGGTTGATGAGATTTTTAAGTCTCTACAGAAGCGGATCAAAGACGCATTGGGCAACGTGGACAAGGCGCTGATTGCCCATCTTAGAGATCTTGAGGAGGAGAAGAAGAGAACAGAGGCCCTTGCCAAAGAGAAATACGGGTCTGAGATTATCTTGGAAGAGCCAGAAAAAAAGATTAAATCCAGCGCTGGATCTGTCTCTTTGAAGCCGAAGAGGATCGTTACGGTTAAAGATCCGGCAGTGCTTGCCAAGGCCATTTGGAAAAAAGAAGTTCCTCCAAGGTATGTTGTGTTTAAAACTTCAATGTTGGAGCGATACCTTGAGGACTATGACTTGGATGAGCTCCCTGGGTGCGTTGTAACAAAGGACTATTCGCCGAGGCACAATCAGAAGAGGAAAAACTCTGGCGATACAATTGACTACGATTTGGACAAGGACGACGAATGAAAGTCTATACGTTCACTGACGATGACGTTTCCTTGTGTGGCGGCATAATGTTTGCCGCTGTTTATCGGGCGTTGGCGTCTCTTATAGAAGGCGAGAGTGCGGCTTTCTTAGCAAGAGGCGATAATCCCGTTGGCGAGAAGGGGAGCCTGACAGTTCTGTCTGAGATGAAGCTGTATCGGGCTCTCTTCCCGTTTGTTTCCTGGAAGGCCGTGGCCGGGTGTGTCACGGCCCTCAATACCAGAGGGCTTATAAAGATCGAGAAGTTGGCAACGGGAGAAGATGGCGATAGAGGGCTTCGGTTCTCTCTCCCAGAGGTTCCTGGCAAAGAACCTTCTGTAGAGAGGCCCAGGGAAGCGAGTGATAATGGCGCCGTTCCCAAGGATTTTATAGAGCTATACTGGAACAAGGCTAAAGGGTTACACCACTACCGGCTTGACCCTGAAGAGCACCTTGTAAAGCTAAAAACAAGGACAAGGAAGGTTCTCCGAGACGACTTTCTGAAGGCTTTTGAGCGGTTCGCAGTGTACCACGAAACAAGAAAGGGAGCTCCAGGAGACAACACGTTCGGGTTTGGAGACCAGCTACAGCATTTTGTGAGGAACATTGAGGTGTTCCTTGACGAGAAATCGGCAGACGATGTGACCGCCAGGCATAGAAAGCGGTGGTACTATACAGGGTTGCCAGCGAAGAACGAGGCTCTACAGAGGGAGCATAGGGTTGGTTCCCATGGAAGCCAAGAAGGGAATAGCGTTCGGCTTATCCCGGTCCCGGCAACTAAGCTCCTGGAAAGGGCGAAGGAAAAGATCACGAACCCGCAGATACTTAACCTGTATGAAACGTTCCTCACAGGCCATGACGCTGACAGCGTTGACGCAAGAAAGACGTTTGATTCCAATCTTTTCAACTACGCAGAGATGGTCGCCGGGGACTTCAATAAGGGTTCTGAATTCCTTGTTAAGGCGAAGGCATTTACCATCGGAGATGAAATGGAAATCCAAGAGGAGGGAAAATGATACCTGAGCACTATTCACCAACGGCGATGTTCTGTTACCACGAATGTCACCGGAAGTACTATCTGAAATATGTTGAAAAGGTACAGGCCCCACTATCGGTGAGACTCTTGGAGGGAGACCTGTTTCACGAAAGAATTGCCGGGGCTTCAAGGGAATTGGTGGCGAAGTTGTTTAACGAGAGGAAACGGCACTACACTTTTCCTGCGAAAGACTCGGACGCCTCGATCCTTGGCGGTATTGAAACCGCTCTTGGCCTTTATCAGATGTGGCACAACGTGGAGGGAGGAGAGTTCGAACACGAAGTTGACATCACGGCTCCAGTCTCTGCCGTCCTTGGAGAGGACATCCCGAAATCGATGGCTTCTGTTCTGTCCCTATATGATGAAATAAAGAGCAAACAGGTTATAATGTTCGCTGATTTGCTTGATGTTAACAAGCCTCTCTTGGTTGACATGAAATTGCGCACCAGACAAACCACGGATGTTACCTGTAGGGATGAAACACAGCTTGGCTTATACAGCATTGGCACAGAGATCAATAGAGGACTGACAACAGACCTGTCTCTGCTGTCTATTTCCTATGCGGCAGGGGGGAGCATTCGCCCTCTTGAAATACCGCCAATCAAGATGATCCGGAACAACGCCAGGAATACGTTGGCAAGCTACATCATAGGAGTTGCTCTTGACGATTTTGCTAAGACTCCGCACCCTCTTTGCGGAAATTGTGATTACTCAAGCGAATGTAAACGAGAGTCCAAAGATATGTGGGAGGAAATGCCTAGATGAACCTTGCCGCTCAGAGAAAGAAAGAGAACCGTCTAATTGCCAGGATGTACTCAGCTCTTGCCGAGTTAGGATTCGTGTCCAGGAGCAAGGCAGAGAAAGGGATTACGCTCTCTCAGGTTGAGACCTATGTGAAGAACAAAGTCACAAACGGCTTCCCAGACGAGAACGGCCACCGATACGAACCTGTCTTTGTCGAACTCCACGTCCGGACGGAAGTGAAGTCTAGGAAACACTCCTTTTACGGGACAATCTCTGCCCCTAAGAAAGAAAAAGCATATTACCTTGACTACATTGTATGGGACAGAAGAAAGCACAAAGAGCTCCGGGCAGATCCAGAGAGGTTTTCACCTAAGAACGAGTCCTCTGCGTTGGCTGGGGTCTTCGGGCACGACACCAGAAGGCGCATGTATGTCGTCTCCCGCCGTCCCATGGGGTTCCATGCGCCAGCCATCATTGATCACTGGACCGACGAGGAAGGCTATTTCTATTTTGTTTTCGCCGGTAGCAACGACTGTAACCAGCAAAAAGTTGCTACCGTTATTATCAAGCTAAAGAAGGAGGGCCAAAGTGCCAAAAGCTACGACTAACAAATACGGAGAAAAGGTCAACGACTTCAAAGAGAAGTTTGTTGAGGGCGTCACTTTCGACTCTATGTATGCTATCACTATGTATGCTACAAAGCTGAAAGTTATCAGGAAGAAAGACAATGGAATGTTCTATGTCCAGCTGATGAGGATGGACAAAAAGCAGGACGGTTCAGGCAAGAAGGTATGGGGGCGCCCATCTCCATGGTATCCGATTGGGACGAAGCTGGAAGAGATCATTACCTCCGTTGCTGAACAAATGCCTAGAGCCAAGCAGGGCATGGAGCTTATGGTTTCGTCTGACTCTTGTGTCATTTTCAACAAAGAGACGCAGGAGTATGAGCCCTATGATATGGTCGCCTACAAGGCACAGCAGAGAGAACGCTACGCCAAATTGAAGGAGCAGAAAGAGATGGGGAAAAAGCAGACCCCTCTTGAGCAGGTTGACCCGTTCGCCGATGAGCCTCACGAACCTGAGCCTCTTCCGTTTTCTGACGACGAAGAGTTCCCGTTTTAAGGAGCCGTCATGAAGGCGTGGAAGATCGGATTGCTTTACCCTAGCCGTGTTCTAGGGAAGGCGTTGGCAAACAAGCTATCCCTCCCTTTGATCGACTGGACAATCCGGTCTATGGTACGGGCCTGTTCCGAGATCAAGCAGGTCGGCGGTACGTATAGAACTCTCTCTCCGGTTCCCATGATGGACATATTTGTCCGGGAGCCGGGGAGTGGAGTTATCAACGGGCCATCGTTTATGTACCCATATATATGGGCCTCGATGTATGGATACCCTGAGACAAACAGAAAGGCCGAACGGTACTTCGGGAGCCTTTGGAAGAACGTCGTAGAGAGTTACGATTGGGTTGTGACCGTCCCACCGGTTGAGAGAGACGGAGGTTATCATTTCCCGATAGACTCCCCGGCCCTAATGGCCCACGCCGCAGTGGCGTTAATGATCCCCGAGAGAACCATCTTGATTGACCGCAAAAAAGGAGAAACCTCCGATGTCATTTGCGAGAAGATCGTTCGAGAAATTGTTAACAACGTAAATAAAAAAACAATAAGTCTTGACAAACGTTGATTTCGGCGTATTATTTTTGGTGGAGGTGAGCAAATGTTACTGACAAAACACTTTACTTTTGAGGAGTTCGTTAAGGGTAGCCGGGTAATTCCGGCTGAATTTGCCATCCAGAAGTATGAGAAGTTGAAAGAGACGGCTACCCTGTTGGAAGGAGTGAGAAAAATCATCGGGGATATTCCGCTTTATATTTCTACCGATGGTGGTCTCAGAACATACGAGACAAACAAGCTGAACGGAGGAGCGAAAACAAGCCAGCACCTAGAGGGAGAGGCCGCCGACTTTTCGTGCGCCAAAGACGCCATGGAAGTATTTAATTTGATCAGGGAGTCGTTCCTTACCTGGGGCCAGCTGATCGCCTACCCTGACAGAAAGTTCTGCCATATTTCAACAGGGACAAAACGAGAATGTTTGATTGCTACAAAAAACCAGTACGGAGAACCCGTCTACAAAAGGGTCCCGTTGGAGGCTAAATGATTGATATACCCGCTGTTGCCATCTATCTTTTGTTTGTGTTTATCACCACGGAGGTCGGTAAGCGTTGGTTGAAGATCCCCGCTATCTACCTCTCGTGGATCATCGGAGCCATTTGCTACGGGCTGTTGGCCCTAGTGGATTGGTTCCGAATGGACTCGATCCTGTATTACCTGTTTCTGACACTGGCCCTGAATGGGGTGTACAAAGGAGCCGCCCCGTTATGGGATTACCTTGCTGACTCTTTTGGGTGGATACCCAAGAGGAGCAAGGGCGTTTAACTAACTTTAAGGAGGAAGATCATGAAGAGTGAATGGAAGGGGCCTACCGTCCCTGTTGCTGACAAGGATCTGTGGACGAGGTTTGCCGCTGTATGTTCTGCCCTACATCTGAAACGCCGTGGAGTGGCGGCTGACCTATTGGCTGTCGCTATGAAGGAATGGTTGGACAAGGTTGAACGGAACGTTGACGACTGGAAAGAAAAGATTAATGGAGGGGACGAAGCCCCGATAGAGAAGGTCCAGCTTTGGCCAAGCGCAGACGATATAGCTAAGGCAAGAGCCTTTTATGCTAAGCCTCCTGTATCCGAAGCTCAGCAAGAGGCCACGGGGTCAAAGTGGGACAAGCGTATGGCTGGACCCGAGTCCGTAGGAGTAAAGTGGAGCAAAGAGATGGCCGTAGGTGGGAGCGAATAATTGAAGCAAGAATTGCGTATACGCAAATAATGCGCAATTATATGCGCAAAGGAGGAGCCATGAAGTTCAATAAAGTAGCAACGATAGCCATCGGCATTTACCTGATCGTTGTCACAGCGTTATGTGTTTCGTTCTTTGTTGAGACAAAGGCCCAGGCGAAGATCAGCGCCGACTACGAAGTAGAGAAGTATGCCCTGGACATCGAGTTCAGAAAAGCTGAGAGGGCCATAGCCGCTCTGAAAAACGAGGTAGTTGTCCTGAACCAGGAGTTAGCCCAGTCCTACATCGACAACGAAGAATCCAGGAAGGAGCTCGATCGGGCCAACAAGCGCTATCAGGATGCTCTCAAGAAGGAGAAGCCAAAGGAGATCGAGAAGGAAGGGTCCGCTCTGTCCTTATGCGACAAAGCCTTGGCGCTATGTAAGGTGGACCTGATTACCATGAACACCCTTGTCACTAAGGAGAAGGAGAAGTCGACCCTCCTTGGCAATATTGACCAAGAAAGGCTGGCGCAAATATCAGCAGAACAAGCCAAGCGTACTCGTTGTGAGACGGCTCTCAACCAGTGTTTTGACAACCTAAAAGTCAAGAGAGTATCGTCGTTCTGGAAGACGACATTTAAGGTAGGGCTGTTCGCCCTCGGTGCTGTTGGTGGAGCGGCAGTAGGGAAGGCTATATGGGATTGATATTCCTTGTCCTAGACGGGAACACGCCAGCAAAGAAGACAAGCCAACGGGCGTTTAAGAGGGGAAAGTTTACGAAGATCCTCCCCTCTGAGCGCCATGAGAATTGGCATGATGCGAATATGGCCTCCCTGGTTCTCCCCGATGTGCCTCTCCCTCTAAGCGGGCGGCAACGGCTGTCTGTTCACTTCGTCAGGAAAGCTCACCGCAAATGGGACTACACGAACGCCCTCGATGCGGTACAAGATTTTCTGGTTGATGCCGGGATCTTGGCCGACGACAACGCCGAGGCACTATGCCTAGGGAACATAACACACGAATACGACAAGACAAACCCTCGTGCTATAGTGTTCCTTGAGGATGATTCCGGAACAATGAATCTTTGGAGAAAGATCGTTGATGCTTATTCCGAGATGAGAAAAATATTGATGGAAAAGGTGAACAGAGGATGATGAAAAAGTATAAGGC
>ENA-UPTA01005014-UPTA01005014.1-activated-sludge-metagenome-genome-assembly--contig:-NODE-5014-length-12344-cov-38.357474_pt1 | contig 12344 bp, 20 predicted proteins | sample MGYA00238184_ERZ773361 | MGnify/ENA primary metagenome ERZ773361 (study PRJEB29100, sample SAMN05720205) | activated sludge metagenome | isolation source: anaerobic digester from wastewater...
GTTTGTAACAAATTCAAATATTATTCGTATAATTGCATAGAAAACGTTCTTTAAAAATATTGGGGTATGAGTAGTGGTAACATTACTCGCAATAAGAAAGCGAAAGGTTAGTGTCGAACTTTCCCCCCAGAGTAGGCATACTCTGGTAAGCTGTGAGAGCTAACTACCCCAACCACATTTAAGAAGCGAAAAGCCAACCGTTAATGGGTTCGAAAGGACAGGAGAAACAGATAGATACTCTGACGGCAATGGTTACTCTGAGGACAGTTCGCCCTGTCCGATTAGGCGACAGAGTAAAAGAACCCCCGCTATTCCCCGAAACTCACCTTGTGCAGAATCAAAAAGGAATTGCAGGGGTTCTTTCTTTTTTACAAAAACTCTTGACTTTTTAATAAAAGCATTGTATCTTTACAGTGCTTTTTGTTTTTAGTGTTGTCCAAAAACTGCTCTCTATCCCATTGTATGATTCAGGGCAGTTTTTATTTAATGTGTTATATGGATGAGATTTGGAAAGATATTGAAGGATATGAAAAATATTATCAGGTAAGCAATCTTGGTAATGTCCGCTCTGTCGAACGAATCGTAATTGACAGAAAAAGTATTAGAAACTTTAAATCAAAAATACTTACACGAACTAAAAACACGCATGGTTATTTACAGGTTTTTCTTTCTAAGAACGGTAAAATAAAAACTTGTAGAGTGCATGTTTTAGTAGCAAAAGCATTTCTTCCAAATCCAGCAAATCGCCCAGAAATAAATCACATTAATGCAAACAGATTAGATAATAGCGTTTCTAATTTAGAATGGGTAACGTCAAGTGAAAATTCCAAACATGCTTTTAATATGGGACGACAAAAAAATACATTTAAACGTAAAGTATTTATATAATCTTGTAACATTCCTGATTCTTTTTCGTATAAGTATTAGAAACCAAAACACAAAGAAATGGGACAGTTAGTTTACATCAAAGCAAAACCGGGTACTGAAAAAGACCTGAACAAGAAGCTGAAGAAAGTCAAAATAGGATACGAATTCACCACAGCCAAAATGAATCAGGACTGGCTGGATGACATCAATACAAATCCAAAAGCTCATCAGAGACACCTGAAGCCGGAAGACAGAGACCTGACAATGGAAGAACTGAAGAGTATCTTTCCGAGATGGACTAATGAAGGTCTTCTGGATTTTGACGTAGCATTCGGAAGAACCAGCGATGCTGAAGCAAAGAAACTTGCAGAATTCATTGTAGCAAACAAAGATTCTCTGGAACATATAAAAGGTGGTGATTCATACCTTGAAAGATTTGAATTCACCCCGGAACAGATTGAAGTAATAAAAAGTCTGAACCAGCCAGAACCAGAACCAGAAATGCTGCCAGTGGAAGAGCAAACCAATCCTGACCTGCAAAGTGGTTTATTCCTTTGCAAATCATGGGGACTTGAGCCGTTCTGGGTTGTATTCGGAAATGTTGACCGTCCCAGCTTCCTGAAGGTGAAAAAGTATAAGAACGACCTGTACAATAATCTGTACAAGGACAAGAAAGGACTGGCTTATATGCTCATCCCACTGCTGCCAATCAACAACAGACAGGTTGAATTTGTTAAAGAAGTGTACGAGCACGCAGCCAGTCTGGGTCTCCGTGAAAACTTTAACTTCATCATTCCCCTGATTTACGGACTGGACTTGGTAAACCTGAATGAAGTTGCAGCCAACTATAAGGAGACGTACACCCCAGAAGAGCTACAGGACAGGTTCAAAAGAGTCTTCAGCATGACCAGCAGCGTATATCCTTATAACGGTTCGTATGGTTTTACTTGGAGAGATGACAAAAAAAGATTCGTGCCCACGGGTGGAAAGAGCATGCAAATTAATACTCGCTGCTCAATACTCACTGCTCTGGCAAGGGCAATCGGTGGCAAATACTCTGCAGTAATTATGTCAGAGATGACCGGGCAACGTTACGTAGAATTTGAATTCAAATAAAATATTCTTTGTGTGTTTTAATTGGTTGTGCCCTCTCTGTACAATTTAACCAGAATTGCAGAGAGGGTTTCTCTTTTCAAACAATTGCCACTAAACCCGATTTGCTGTCTTTTGTTTGATAACAATTTTATCTTAGATTGTTACCCCAGAATGTAACATTCCGGGATTTTTTTCGTATAAGTATTAGTGAGACACCAACACGGTCAAATGTCAGGGACGGCATGGGGAAGTAGACTCCATAATTTTATTTATTGAGTATTTATATAAAAAAAAATCATGAAAAAATATTATGGTTATCATTTAATTGACCCCAATACTAATGAAGTTCGCTATATTGGCATTACATATAGACCGGATAAAAGATTCAATGAACATATTCAATCAGCAAAAAGAAAAAAGTCACATAGAGATAATTGGATATTAAAATTAATTAATAATAATCAATTGCCAACATTTAAAATAGTTTATGAATCAAGGAGTAAAGAAAAAATTATTCAATTTGAAAAAAATTCGATTTTAACTCATAGTAACTTAACAAACTCAACAACTGGTGGCGAATATTTTACATTTACTTCTGATGTTATTGAGAAATTAAAAGAACATAATAAGGGGAAAAATAATCCATGTTATGGACGTAAATGGAGTATTGACGAAAAAAATAAATTAAGACAATCAAAGAAAAATCGGCAAGAAACAATAATTAATGGAATCAAATATGATTCAATTAATCAAGCAGCTAAAATACTTCATATTAGATTTTATAATGCAAGAAAACTTGCAACAAAATAAAAATTATTTCGTATAAATGATAGGCAGGGTAAAACTTGGGTGCAGTAATCCACTCCTACCTTATATTCTCATGATAGACTCATTCTAAATAAGACCCAGAATGAAACATCCTGCCCCCAGATTCGTATAAGTAGTAGATTTTTAATTTAAAAAGTGACAAAAATAAAAATGCAACAATTTTATTTTAAAATGCCAGTAAAAAAAAAATGTGGTTTTATGTAACAAATTCAAATAACTTTCGTATAATTGCATAGAGAAACACAAGTAATCATTTAAAAATACTATTATGGAAATCAACCTGAAACAATTAAGCACACAAAAGACAGAAGGTACGGTAGGCAGAACAAAGATGCGCCTCTCCGAAAACGCAACCTCAATGGTCTTTCAGATGTTCACCAAAAACATCTATTCAAATCCTATCGGTACGGTAGTGAGGGAAATTACCTCAAACTGTTTCGACAGCCACGTTGAGGCAAAAGTCAAAAGTCCTGTAATCATCAGAAGGACAATTGATAAGGCTGACAATACACAATACATATCATTTATTGACTTCGGTGTTGGGATGTCACCTGACAGGGTTAATAATATATATGGTGTGTATTTTGAAAGCACCAAACGTGCCGACAATACACAAATCGGTGGTTTCGGTATCGGTGGCAAAACTCCCCTTGCATACAAACGTTCGACTGGTCATGGTGAAGGTGAATACGACAACAGCTTTTTCGTAATCACAAACTTTGACGGTGTGAAGTATTTTTACTGCATATCAGAGGGTGAGGAATGTCCTGAAATCTCCCTGCTTCATCAGGAAGCTACAAAGGACAGGAACGGTACAGAAATCCGTATTCCCATCCTTGAAAGAGACCTGAATTCATTCAAAAAGGAAATGGTTCGTCAGCTTTACTACTTCGAAAACATTATCTTCGAAGGGTTTGGAAATGAAGATGACGATTATTACAATCGCAATGATGAAATCCTGACAAACAAGTACAGCATTGTACGGGGTAAAAACTTCCTGTTCAGGGGTACTGAATATGCAAGTGAGATGCACGTTTGTCTCGGCAGGGTGGCATATCCGATTGACTATAATGTACTCGGTCTGTCATACAGCGATTACAGACTTCCGGTTGCTATCCGTCTGGAAGTTGGCGAAATCAATCCGACTGCAAACCGTGAAACGCTTGATTACAATGAGCACGCCATTAAGACAATCAAGAAGAAACTGGCAGAAGCAAAGGCAGAGATAACTGAACTTCTTGCAAAGCAGTATGCAAATATTGTCACACTGGAAGATTACTTTAAGGTGAAAAACCAGTTTGGCACACTGACCTTTGCAAATGGTATCAGCATCAATGTTGGCAACCTGATTAAGCAGTCAGATGTTGACTTCTCGAACTTCAAGTACAGCTTTATGAAGATGCCGAATGACAGGCAGTTGTTCAAATTCTTCTTCCACGTCAAATCATACGGTAAGAAACCGTCTCGTAGCAGGTACACATCAAAGTACGAATTTGAAGGTGGCTATGAAGAATTGCAGAGGAACAGCAACCTATTGTACATTGACGGTGAATTCAACCGTAAGGTTCTGAAACAGGCTTACCTGAAATCAATACATGACCTGTATCATATAATTGAAAACAGGGATATTACAGCCGGATTTGTACGTGCTGAAATAGCTGAACTGTTCAATGTACATCTTGACAAGTCAGTTGATGACAACGGCAAACCTGTTGACTTCGTGAAGTCCCTGATTGATATGCAGGAAGAATACTTTACCATTGTACAGAGACATGCGCAGGATTATGACAGTCTGGAAGTGCCGGAAGATTTTGTCCTTAGTCGTAAGAAGAAAGACGGTCTGTCAGAAGAAATCCTTAAAAGTAGTATTCCTGTTAAGTTTATAGGACATCACAGCAAATCAAGGGTGAAGGTTCAGGCATTACTCAATTACAATATGCCTATCTTCTACGGTACGCAGGAAGAAGAATACAAACTCCGCAATATCTATGACATATATTGTGCACTTTTCGACAGCAATGCAGTTGTAACTGGCTATGACAACTATGACAACAGGGGTGACTTCTCAACTGGTTACAACAGCTATTATTACAGGAACAATAACAAACCTGCCCCGAAGAATAGCATAATGTTTGTTGTTGTTGCGCAGAACAACCTGAAATACTTCGAATTCTGCAAGAAAGCATACAAAGCAGATGAATTCTTTACAAAGTTATTGTACAGGAAGGAAGATAAGGTTATGACATACTTCCAGACCTATGACCTGAAAAACGACTGGTCAAATATAAGCTCCCTGTATCGTTCAAAGAACTTTGGTAAGGTCAATGCTTCAATGGGTAAGAAAATCAATGAGATAAGAGACTTTATTGCTTCTCTCCCGAAGGTAAGTGGCAGGGATGACATTGGTTCTTTGAAGTCAAGTTTAAGCAAATACTTTGACCTGTCAAATATAAAGATGACAGCAGAGCAGAAACGCATCAGCAGAATGATTGCCGAAGTGAAGAAGGTGGAAGCATTGAACGACAAGACTTTAGCTTACATATACTTCCGCAATGATGATGAACTGGAAGGTGCTACCCTGATTGAGATACTTAAAAAGGTGATGACTTTTTAAAAGTTAAAAGTCATCGCCATTTTTTTGTATATTTGTGAAACATTTATAAATTTGTATCGTATAAGTATCAGAAACAAGTAATAACTTAAAAAGAAACAGCATGAAAAACATTAATGCAATCAAAACCGGAAACGTAGTTAACATCAGTATTGATGGCAAACTCCAAAAGAAAAACTGCGGTTCTCCGAAAGAAGCAGACGAGCTTTACCGTCTTGTGCTGAAAGCCAAAGACGACCCGTCTGATGCAAACCTCAAAGCAATCAGGTCTTACCTGAATGAGAAACTTCGCATTGCACTTGTTGCAGGTCTGGAAACTGACCCCGACAGTGGCGAAGTGTACCTTGCCGGATTTAACACTCCGCTCCCTGACACACTGGTTGAAATCATCAAGGAATACCATGAAAATGATTATCCTCTGGATGCAATCATCAACTTCTGGAAACTCCTGATGATTAACCCTGACACAAGGGTGCGCAAATCGCTCTTTGACTTCATTACAACCCACGACTTTGTTCTGACCGACAAAGGTTACATGGTGGTGTACAAAGCCGTATACCGCAAGGATGAAGGCAAACAGGTCAATACCCTGAATGAATTCGTTACCAACCAGTGGCTTCATGTGAAGAAAGATTGGGGATGCTCACCGAACAAGTATGTGGTGTTCCAGTACCTTGATGAAGCCGACAAGTACGGTATCACCAAAGTGGAAACCGCCAAAGGATGGGATGAAGATGAAAAGCAGGTCAAGGTTCTTGGCAAACTTGGCGAAATGTACGCCAATGTCATTGCCAGTGAGAACAGCGAAGTTGCAGATGATGTTCCGGTTTACACGGATATGCACACTCGCACCATGAGCATTGTACTTGGAAAACCTGTACAGATGCCACGTACCGAATGTGACAGCGACCCTGCAAGGGATTGTTCATACGGTCTGCATTGCGGAGCAACAGCATACGTTGAAAGGTTTGCAAATCAGGGCAAAAGCATAATCCTTGCTTGTCTCGTCAATCCGGCAAACGTTGTGGCTGTACCGAACTACGACCATTCCAAAATGAGGGTGGCTGAATACTTCCCGTTTGCTTATGCAACATACGAGAACGGCAAAATCGACATCGTTGAGCAGTCATACTTCGAACTGGATTATCAGGAGTATGAGACAGAAGTACTGGAAAGGCAGATTGCCAATGTACAGGCAAACGAGCTTCCGATTGAAACTGCAATCAATGCAGAGAAGGAAGAACGCCCAATGTCCGAACTTATCAAGATACTCGAAACTCGACTGTTTGATATAGAGTAATTACTTGTGTTCTCTCACAAAACCCCCTGTAATAGTGCAGGGGGTTTTTAGTAAACAGTAATGCACAATTTAAATTAAAAAAGCAATGGCACGCAAGACAGCAAAAGATTATAAGGTAGAATATAATGCGCTTAACAGGCAACTAACTGCACTCGAAGCTCGTATAAGAGCAGGTTTAATTAATTATGCACAAACACATCCTGAAACTGCTGTTGCAATTGGAAAGACTTATTTGAGTAATAAAACTGATTTCGCAGAGTATTCCAGATTAGTTATAAGAGATACACCAATTGAGGAATGTCTCACCATTTTGGAATCAATGGAAGCTGAACTTGCAAAGAAAGACAGGTACAAACAAACTCGAATCGAAGGATTTTAATTAAAACAACCACAGATATGGAAGCAACAAGAAAACGTCAACTCAAGAAAAGATACAAGACCATGATATGGCTTGGATACATGTGCGTAGCATTCTTCGCATTGTTCCTGACAACCATAATCATAATCAGGAGAAATTCAACCGGGGATTGGACAGCACTTTGGATATTAATACTCCTGATGACAGGTTTACTTCTCCCGCTCATTGCAGGACTGATATTCGGAATGTACGCCAGTCTAAGCCGAAATGAACTACTCAGGTATAAACGAAACATCCAAGTATACCGGGCACGCAAGTTCGCTGTAAAGACCATAGAACATCTACAGGAAGGTGAAGTTCAGCAAGCTATAGATGAATACCTGAAATGTAACAACTACCCGGAAAGGTTATTTGACAACTACGTATACGGGATGTTAATCATGGCGTGCCACCTGTCCAAAGAAAACAAACACCATAAGCAGGGCATACACCGAATCAATGATGTGAAAAACAGATTCGACCCGGCTAAAGTAGAACTTTAAATACAACCACGTAACCAATTAAAATTAAAACACATATGGAAACAATTAATGCAAAAATCAAAGAACTACTCAAGGTCTCAGCAGTGAACCTGATAGGTGAAAAGGACTTCTGTAAGAAGTTTGACGCTAAGATGAAGAATCAGGAACGCCTGATGGACGAACTCAAGACACTTGCAAAAGCCAAGGGGACATTGGTGGGAAGGGTTATACAACTTCCGCATGCTGACAGCTATGCATTGTATCTTGTAACAAAGGTATCCAAAACCACAGCCAGTGTTGTATGGCTTGACTGGTGTGACGGATGGCAGGATGATATCCTTGATGCCGGGTGTGACATACCAATTGCCAAGGCAAGTGCACTTATAGGTAGACGTGACGCACTTGATGCAATGTTCAGTAAAACCAAATTTTAATATGTACGCTATCTCAAGAAACAAAAGAAAATACTCTCCGACTCCCATCGTGCGACTATCGATGGGAGCGGATGGTAAACAACAGGAAGAGATTGTACTAATCTCAACCCTGAAGAAAGCTGAAGGGGACGCAATGTCCGAACGCATTGTACGACTCCTGAATGATAACCTCTCATCTGAACCCGGCATGGGTTCTGAATACCACCCAGAAAAAAAATAATCAGTTGATAAAGTAACATTTTGTAAAACCAAATTTAATACTATATTTACACCATGAACATACACTACATAAAAGGAGACGCAACACGCCCAAGGGGAGATGGTACAAAGATAATCTGCCACATCTGCAACGATATCGGTGCATGGGGAGCAGGATTCGTTCTCGCACTCAGTGCCCGGTGGTCAGAACCTGAAGACTCATACAGGGTAATGTCCAAGGACGAACGTAAGCTTGGCAATGTATCGATAGTAGAAGTGGAAGATGACATTCTGGTAGCCAATATGATTGGACAGCGTGGCGTGGGTTGTGATGAGAATGGTCTACCACCCATCCGTTACACTGCCGTGCGTGCTGCCCTGAAGAGTGTAAATGACTTGGCTACCCAGATTAATGCAACGCTGCATATGCCACGGATTGGCTGCGGTCTTGCTGGGGGACGCTGGGAAGACATCGAGAGTATAATCAAAGAAGTAGTAACCGTTAATGTATACGTATATGACCTGAAGTAAAGCTGCAGATGGAACAACTTAACCAGAACAACCACAACAACTTAAAATAAAAAACATAACATGAAAAGACTAAACTAAGATAACTTTATGGCGGTTGGCACACAGTTCATCAAGCATGATTTTAATCTTCCAGACCACAGTACTCAGTTACAGAAGGCAGAAGAAATCATAGAAAAACTAAAGGATAGATTCAAACACATACAAATAACAAAAAGCATTGACGGAGATAAACACACAGTACTATATGAGGAAACGATAAGGATACTGGATTACGTTGGAAACCTTTCCAAAGCAGCTTTCGATATAGAAGAAGAAATCGAAAGACTCTATACCATTCAATTCCAGCATGCCCCGGAACTCGGAAAGAAATTGTGCAATGACCATTATGAAAACATTCACCATCCATACACATTGCTCAAGAACCGTTGCTTCAAACTTCTGGAAGATATGGATGCCGAATATTATAAAGTCTGGAAAAAACATCCACCTAACTGGAATATATAAAACATAAGGACGCAATGTCCGAACCTGATTGATTTTTTGTTGTTTCCATTGTACGAGTGCTCTGGGAGTGGTTGCCCGGAGCACCGTCTTTTTATACCTACCCCAATGTCCGAACTAACTTACTGATATACAGACTCGCTAATTTTAGCGACTGCCATTGTCCAGATTGTCCAGCTATACCATTGTACAAAAAAAAATCTGGACAGATTGTCCAGATAAATGTCCAGATTAACTTAGACACTTACTTAGACACTATGTCTATGTTAATGTCCAAGTAAGTGTCGAAGTAACTTTATTATCTTAAATTGTTACATCGCATTGTACGCTTTTTTATTTTAGATTGTTACGCAATGTACGATTAGTCCATCCCGGTTATCTGGAAAGCAATGACCAGTACTTGGAAGTGCCATTTGTTTTTTATTCCTAACCTTCTACGCAATTTGTTTGTGGAATATAGCTCAAGCAAATGAGATGTCAATGTCCACAAACCAAAACCAGCAATGTACGCCAGTCCAATTGATTTATCCAATGTCCACATCCAGTCCCATTGTCCGAAGTTCCTTTCAGACATATAGAGTGCACCAAAAATAATTATGATTATTATCGCTGGGAGAAATGTATACCTGATAAAAGGTACACCAGCTTTCTTCCAGAACTTAACGTACTTGGGTAAACGATAAGCACGCATTTCCTTTTCAAAGTATTCTAACTCTTCCGTTGTGTACGGTAAAGTATTAACGTCAGTAAATTGTGTTGGCATAATAAACTCTTTTATAGTAAATACTTAATACCTACCATAATTGTTGGAATTCTTATCACCAAACTTTATTATGGCAATAAGTCCAAACCAACTGAAAGCAGTAAGTATTAATGCAATCACCCATGCACTCCACGAAAACTTCTTCCTCTTGGAAAACGTTAAGTCATCCATAGTAAGTACCGCAGCCATAAACGTGACCAGCAATCCAAAAAAATATACCAGCCAAACCCACCCCCAACCATGTATCTGATAATACGCTTCGTATTCCATACAATATTTTAATTTAAATTGTCATCATCTTCCAAATCAATATCATCATTGCGATGCTCTTCCGCATACTTAATATTTCCCCCAACCCATAACGCCAGTACGCTTATCCAACTAAGCAACGAAAGTAATAAACACGCAAAGAAGTCGCTTGCAAGTATGCGCTCATCCTTCTCCCTAAAACTCCGTACACCCATCCAGAGTGCAACAAAATATCCTACAAAATAAATCTGCCAACCTATACCCATAGCGCAAAAGTTTTTATTGTTAGTGTTATGCTTAGTGCTACAAATTATTATTATAACAAAGATAATCATTATACGATAAGACGCACCATTTGTTGTAAACATTCGTCAAATAATTTAATGCATTAGTAAAATAATAAAACAACTTCGCACTAATGCTTTAAGGGGTACAAGTACGGGTACAAATAAAATTATAAAAAATTATAAAATCGTGTTTGTGAAAAAAATTCTGGCGGGGGGAAGATGCGTGTGGGGGGCATACATTTTCCCCACTTTCATCCATTTTTCCCCACTTCACTCCACCAACCATTATCTGTCAGCGTTTAAATCCCTGATACTCAATTATAGTAAAATATTGTAATTAAGTATAAATTTTTACATACGAAAGGGTTTAGGGTACAATAAACCCCCATTATAGTACATATAAACATCGCTATAAGTTACTATCACCCACATAATTATAAGCAAGTCTCTGATACATAACTAATTAATATACCTATTCTGTATCGTTTCCAGTACCCTTATCGCCACCGTTTTCCTCACCGCTATGATACCACATTTTTAAGTATTTCAGCATAGGAAAGAAAACAAATCTTACAAATAGCTTAGAGATAATCATCATCACGATACCAGCAGTGACACCAAAAAGGAACACCCTGAATTCAGTTTTCATATTCTCTTTCACCCAAGGTAAAACGTACCAGATATATGGCACTAAGAATAAAGCAAAAAATAGCCAGTCCAGTATTTCTTTTAGTGTATCTTCACTTCTTATGAAGCGTATGAGTTTTGATTTAAAGTTTGCCATTGGTATATTTTATTTATTAATGGTTATGATTTAATAGTTATGATTTAATAGCTATGATTTAATAGTTATGATTCATTAACCTTTTTTCCTTTGCGTCCGATTGCCAGTCCGAATATTATGGGTGCTGCTTTCCCTAATGATAATTCAAAGTATTCGAATGTATTCCAAACGAGGCAAGCAAATAATGTAAGTGGTGTGTTATAATTCCAGAATATCATTGGCAATATTTAATTGGCAATATTTTACTTCTTGTTATTATATTCTGTTAACACCTCATCAATCTCTTTACTGATTGCATTTGTTATCTGGTACAGACCTGTAGCGACATGAAAAGTATATTTATTGTTTCTTTCAACATATACTATTCTTCCTATTATGTCCTGCTTTTCTGTAAGTAGTACAAGAATATCTTTTCCCTTCTTTACTATTTCCAGATGGTCAGTTTTCTTTATGGTCTCTATGTTTTTCATTTATTTTTAATTTAAAATATTGCTTCAATAAGTTTTTTCAGTCTTTCAAAAGAATTAACTGTTTCAAGCATTACGGTTCTTGGTAAATCATCGATAATATCTCCTTCCATATCTTCATAGTCAACCGATACAAGTTTATTTGCATCAGCGAATATCATTACGTAAAGTGTCTGGTAATCGGTGATGTTTCTCCTGTATACTTTCGTATCACAATTATGGACATCAATAGTAAACTGTTTTTTAATTAAAAACTTTTCGATGTTTGGTGTGTCTTTCATTTGACATTATTAGTATTGGTTATTAGCATTCGTCATTAGTATTGGTTATTAACTTATCATTATTCATTAACAACTTCACATCTTCTGCACTCAACGTAACTGTCATCTTCAACGAAGGTATATGCAGGTACGTTAAGTATAGGATGTGTGACAACACCTTTGACCGTGTTTATATACAAATCAGATTTGAATTTCTTCTTATGTTCCCTGTTACGTTTAAGACTCATTAAGCTAAACTTCTTTACTCTCTTGCCAATATTCAGCAAGGC
>ENA-UPTA01005017-UPTA01005017.1-activated-sludge-metagenome-genome-assembly--contig:-NODE-5017-length-12341-cov-10.864073_pt1 | contig 12341 bp, 11 predicted proteins | sample MGYA00238184_ERZ773361 | MGnify/ENA primary metagenome ERZ773361 (study PRJEB29100, sample SAMN05720205) | activated sludge metagenome | isolation source: anaerobic digester from wastewater...
CTTTTTGCGTCAACGTTGTTTGCTAAAGTAAGATTAATTATGAGGCAATTCGTGGTTTCCTGCTTTTTTCTGTTCTGTGGTATACTTCGCCCCTGGCTCACAGAGAGCCGATCGTTATAGGGAATTGTATTGATGTTTCGGAAGATTGCCCGGCGATGATAGATGGCCGGGTTTTTTGTTGGCAGTGTGCGCTGTTCCGCAAGGAAAACGCAAAGATTGTTCTTCAGCCCGTGGGTTTCTGCAATCATCAATATGCTTCACTGAAAAATTTAAGGAGTATTGATGATTACAGATTTTACCCAACTGTCTTTGCACCCGCAGCTGGTGCAGGCAGTCACTGAGCAGGGCTACACCAACCCAACCCCTATCCAGGCAGGCGTTATCCCGCTCATGCTGGCCGGGCATGATGTTATCGGCCAGGCACAGACCGGCACAGGCAAAACTGCCGCCTTTGCCCTCCCCATGATCCACAACCTGGAACCCCACCAGAAATTACCCCAGGGTCTTGTCCTGGCTCCTACCCGTGAACTTGCTTTGCAGGTAGCCGGCGCAATGACCGAGTACGGCCGCCACAGCGGCGCCCGCATCCTGGCAGTATATGGCGGTCAGGCGTATGGACCACAGATCGACCGGTTGCAGCGCGGGGTTGACATTATCGTAGGCACACCCGGACGCCTGATTGACCTGATCGAACGCAAAGTGCTCAACCTGAGCCAGGTCCACACACTGGTGCTGGACGAAGCAGATGAGATGCTCAGTATGGGTTTCGTGGAAGATATCGAGACCATCCTTTCAAACACACCCCTCACCCGCCAGACTGCCCTCTTTTCTGCCACCATGCCGGCTGAGATCCGGCGCCTGGCAGAGCAGTACATGAACAACCCTCAATCAGTAAGCATCCAGCGCGACCAGGTCACGGTGGATACGATCGAACAACGCTATTACATGGTGCGTGAAAACAACAAAGTGGCAGCCCTCACCCGCCTGTTCGAGGTGGAAGAGATCAGCAGCGCTTTGATCTTTGTACGCACCCGGATTGAGACCGGCGACCTGGCAGGCGAATTGACCGCCAGGGGTTATCCAGCTGAAGCCTTAAGCGGCGAATTAAGCCAGGATGCGCGCGAACGCACCCTCAACCGTTTCCGCCAGAACCAGATCAAGGTGGTTGTGGCAACTGACGTAGCTGCCCGCGGGCTCGATATTGACGACATCTCGCATGTATTCAACTACTCCCTGCCGGATGACCCTGAGATCTACGTCCACCGCATCGGCCGCACCGGCCGTGCCGGGAAGACCGGTATTGCCATCACCCTTGTCTCTCCCTCTGAACGCCGCAGGCTAGGCCAGGTAGAGCATTTCCTCCACAAGAAGATCCAGCAGGCAAGCATCCCGACCGAAGAAGACATCCGTGCCCACCGTGAGCAGCTTTTAGCGAACAAAGTGATGGTATGGCTGAAGCGCGGCCGCTGCTTGAACGAGCGGGCTATGGCTGAGAGGTTGATTGCCGAGGGCTTTGATGCGCTCGATATCGCTGCCGCAGCTCTGAAAGTTGCCCGGGCGGAGGAGAAACAACGCCCGATCTACCCCATCCAGGCAGTGCAGGAAACCCAGCCTGAACAAAAATCAGCCAGAAAAGGCAGCGATCCTTTCCGGCGCAGTGCAAACCTGGCTGCCTTTGAGCCCGGTATGTTGCGGCTGCAGTTGAACATCGGCCGCCAGCAGGGCATCAAACCAGGTGAGATCGTGGGTGTGATTGCCAAACGGGCAGACATCCCCGGCAGTGCAATCGGCAAGATCCGCATCCAGGACAATCACACCTTCGTGGATGTACCGGAAGAGATGGTGCAGCACGTCATTGCCCGCACCCGTGATGTTTCCATTCGCAAGATGCGCATGGACCTTCAGCTGGCATGACCCTTCCCTGACATAGATTATTTAAAAACCCAACCAGAACATCCTGGTTGGGTTTTTCATTATGTTATCTAAGGAAACCTGTCCCTGTACTTAGAAGTTGTGATGGTTCCGCTTATTCCTATATTGCATTCCCTTCTATTCATGCTATGATGGTCATACAAAAATTAACGGTATGCCGGATCCGGTTAATGTTAGTTTTTTTGCTTTATTCAGGAGGTTAACCATGAAGGCAAACCGCATTTAGACCCGCGATCTGGGGGAGCGGATAGTCCTGGCTTTCTTTTTCATCGCAGCGGGATTCCTCATTTTTACCAAATTCAGCCCTTACGGACCCAAACCTACAGACATTGGAAGCTACCTGTGCAGGATCATCCTGGTCGCCGGCTTGCTTTTGATCGCAGTCCTGTTGAAGCGAAGCGCTAATTATCAGAAATACTGGCTGGTTCCCTTCGGGCTATTCATCATGGCGCTGGCAGTAACCCTGGATTGGATTGTCGGCCGTTTCCTGGTGGAAACCTTGAATATAGAGACTGACTCTCCCAGGGTCAATGCATTAATGAAATTGAACGAAGCCGTACTGATCATCGTGGTGATCCTCTTTTTCACCCGCGTGTCCGGGTCTAGTTTCAGCTCCATTTATGTGCAGTGGGGTAATAAGAAATGGGGCATCATCATTGGGCTTACCACATTAATTTTCTCGGTTGCCGTCTCCGGGTTCGGGGCAAAATACCTGTTCATGGCGCAGAACCTCACTCTTGCCCGCGTAATTCCGTGGGTCCCATGGCTGCTGATCTATGTCCTGTCAAACGGTGCCATGGAAGAACTGCTCTTCCGCGGATTGTTCTTACAGAAACTGGAGCCTTTTTTTTAGAAAATTGCTTTCTAATATCCTGGTTGCGTTTGTATTTACCAGCCTGCATTCATTTGCCAATTACACATCAGAATTGACAATTTTCATCGCTGTCGTAACCTTGCTTGCCATCCTGTGGGGTTACATTATGCAAAAAACCAACAGCGCACTGGCTTCTATCTTTTTCCATGCCGGCATGGACATTTCCATTATGCTGGGCATGTTTTCAAACCTGTAATGCCGGCAATCAAGTTTCTGCGCTATGATATAGGTGCATTTCAAACCTGAGAGGAAGCATGTCAGCGACACCGATCGTTACCCTGCAGGATTTCCGTAAAACCTACGGTACATTCACCGCCGTTGACGGGATATCCTTCGATATCCACGAGGGGGAGATCTTTGGGCTTCTAGGTCCCAACGGTGCAGGCAAAACCAGCACCCTGGAATGTTTGGAAGGGCTGCGCCGCCCGGATGGCGGTACCATGAAGATCGCCGGGCTTGACCCGGCAGCAGATTCATTAAAACTGCGCAACCTGATCGGTGTCCAGCTGCAGGCTGCCGGCCTGCCGGAGAGCATCACCCCGCGCGAAGCCATGCGGCTGTTTTGCTCGTACCATAATGCTGCTCCCCGGTATGACCTGCTGGAGCGCCTGGGAATCAGCGAGAAAAGCCAGACCCAGTTCTATGAGCTCTCAGCCGGGCAGCAAAGGCGGCTGGTGCTGGCCCTGGCTGTTGCCCATGACCCCAAAGTACTTTTTCTGGATGAGCCGACCGCCGGATTGGATGTGGCATCACGGGTTGAGCTTCACTCCCTCATGAAAGAGCTGCAGGCCAGGGGAACCACCATCCTCCTTGCAACCCACGACATGGCAGAGGCTGAAGATATGTCAGACCGGGTGGCTATCCTGCTCAAAGGCAGGCTGGCAGCTATCGGCACACCTATGCAGATCACCGCGACCGGTGCTGGATTGACCAGAATCTCCGTCCGCACCGAGTGTGATTCCCTGCTTCACCCGGTGATCACTTTCCCGTCTGTTCAACACTTCAAGGTCGAAGAACAATACATCATTTACTTCAGCCAAAATGTCGGCGCAACCCTGGCCGATATCATAGCATCAATTAATTTACACAAAGACACCATTATTGACCTGAGGGTGGAGCGCCCCTCCCTGGAAGACCGCTTCCTGGAAATTACCAGCAGGGGAGGTGTCCGATGAAAGCATTCATGAACCACCTTGCCTTTGAATTTGGGAGCGGGGTACGTAATAAGAACCTGCTGCTGATGAATTACCTTTTCCCGCTGGGTTTCTACCTCTTGATGGGTTTCATCATGCCGGCGATCAACCAGCCTTTCCGCGAAATGCTTATTCCAGTCATGGTGGTCTTTGCGATACTTTCCGCAGCCATGCTGGGCATCCCAGATCCGCTGGTAAATGCCAGGGAGAATGGGATATTCCGCAGCTATAAGATCAACGGCGTCCCGGCTTTGTCTATCCTGGTTATCCCGGTCATAACTACCACGCTACACCTGTTGATCATTGCATTTATCATCACGGTATCAGCCCCCTTGCTCTTCGCAGCCACAATGCCTGTCTATTTATCGGGCTTTATCATCACCTTCCTGGCGATGGCAATTGCCAGCTGCGGTATAGCAGTCTTAATCGGCGTAGTATCTTCCAGTTCGCGCATGACTGTCTTATGGTCGCAGCTGATCTTTGTGCCGTCCATGCTGCTAGGCGGGATGATGATCCCATACAGCATGCTGCCAGGTGCAGCTGGAAAAATCTCGCAAATTATGCCAGCCACCCATGCCATGAATGCCTTTAAGGGATTGTCTATGGGTTTTCAGCCTGATTTTTCAGCCTGGGGATCTATCATCATCCTGTTATTGACAGGCATTTTGGGGTTTGGGCTGGCTTTGTTCCTGTTCAGCTGGGACAGCCGCAATACCAGGCGCCGCGGTCCCGCCTGGCTGGCTTTCCTGGTGCTGCTTCCAAGCATTGTTGGGATATTCTTCCTCGGGTAAGCACGCACCCATTTACAGATTATCAGAAACAATTTGCAGCAAGGATCATCCTTGTACTTTTACGTTTTCGTCAATCGAACTTGAAGCTGTCGAGGAATTGGTTGTAGTATTTCCAGTCTTCTTTATCACCGGTATGCAGGATGACGATGGTGTACAACTGCCCGCCATGGACAAAGTAGTAGCGGTCATCGGCATAAGACTGATCGCTGCGCGGCTTGCGGGTATGAACCGTTGTAACCCCGGCGATTTCCCTATTCTCAGCGAGTTCCTCGCCTAGCAGGTAGTGGTCTTCCAGCCATTTCACCAGGTCGGCATCTGCAGTTGGGTGATAAGCTGGATTATCGATCGGATGGTTCACATAGAACATCGGCCAGGCGCGAAAGCCGGTTTATAGTGAACATGGAAAAAGTACAAACTATGCCGTTACGTTAATGTCAAGGGCATTTCCAATAAAACTCAGGTTTCCGCCTTTTCTTGCCTTCCGGCTGTGCTTCATGGCATAATAGATTAATACCGCTATTGATAAACCTCATTTTGCCAGTGATGGACACTTTATGAACACAGCCAGGCAAGCCCCCCGCAAGAAATCTCCGAAACCGCTCATCATCATCCTTTTCCTTTTCCTGGTTGTAGCTCCAGCAATCGCCGGGCTGTGGTTCCTGATATCCAATCGGACCAACGGGAAGATTGTCTCCTCTGGTGAGACCCGCCGCTACCTGCTGTATGTGCCGGAGTCGTATGACCCGGACAAAGCAACGCCGCTGGTGTTCAACATTCATGGTTATGCCCAGTGGCCAGCTAACCAGAGGGACATCAGCAACTGGAATGAGCTTGCCGACGAAGAAGGTTTCATTGTGGTTTACCCTATGGGAACCGGCTTGCCCCTGCATTGGGCAACCAGCGCTGCGATGGATAAGTCGCCAGAAGCGATGAAAGAAGTAACCTTCTTCTCGGACCTGATCGATAAACTTACTACAGAATACAACATCGATCCACAGCGGGTGTATGCCAGCGGTCTCTCGAACGGCGGAGGGATGTCATTCATGCTGTCCTGTACCCTGGCTGACCGCATCGCTGCCATTGGAACTGTCTCAGGCGCTTACCTTTACCCGTGGGAGAGCTGCAAGCCGGCACGCCCTGTGCCCCTGATCGCATTTCACGGTGTGGTAGATGAGATTGTCCCGTATTACGGCGGACCTTCTAGGATGTTTGATGTCCCCTTCCCAAACATCCCTGATTGGATGGCAGAATATGCCCGCAGGAATGGCTGTACCGCTGAGAAACAGCTGCCCGAACAGGGTCAGGTAACCGGGTGGCACGATACAGGCTGCAATCAAAACGCCGATGTGATCTTTTACACCATCGCAGACGGCGGGCACAGCTGGCCGGGCGGAGACCCGCTGCCGGAGTTTATCGTCGGCAAGACATCACAGGAAATTGATGCCACCAGGGCGATGTGGCAGTTCTTCCAGGGACACCCATTAATCAACCAGTAAACTGCTGGCAGGCAGCCACTGCCCCAGCCAGTTTCACCGCCAGGTAATCCAGCTGCTTGCGGTTAATGCGCTGGTCAACTGGTAGAGTGAGCATGCTGCCAGCCATTTCCACTGCCTGCCTGTTCGTACGTGTGAGGGGATGGGCAGCAATCTCATCCCAATGTACCAGCAGGCTGATCTCGGCATCCCCCAAAGAATCCAAAACCCGGTCCCGGATGGAGGGATCCAGGTAAACCGGCAGCCCATAAGGTGAAACACCTTCGGGCAACCTGGTGAAAATCGGGGTAACACCTGGAACTGAACCAGCTTGTTCCAGCAGGTAAAGGAAATTCTCTCGGCGGATTTGCCTGATCCCTTTCCAGTCGAGGTGCTCGATACATTCCCTTTCACTCAAATCACCGCAGACCACGCCGTCAGTTCCATACAATTTCTCCGCCTGTTCGTAAAGTGCTTGCAGTTCCTCCCGGTCATCCCCACCTGAAAGCAGGTACCCCGCCAGGCGCTGGCGGTACGCCCGTATCAACGGCAGACGTCGATTGGGCTTCCCGGAATAGCGGCTGATGATGGGCTGCAGGTCAAACCGCGACTTGAGGTATCCGCCGTCATAAGGCACCTGCTTGCGCAGGCTGTTGAAGACAAAGTCGCCAATAGATTCCGGTGGAAACCCTGCCTGGGCATTGTCCTCAATCACCAGGATGCCGTGCTGCTGAAGATTGCGGATGAAAAATTGTACCGATAGGGCTGGAGAGAAGCCAAAGTAATTAATGAAATAGAAGGCATCCCCTTCTGTGACCATCCTGGCAGCCTGGTCAATGTTGATCGAAAGGTCCCAGCCGACTTCGTAAAAGGCGAATTGTAAGCCGGCCGGTTCGAGGGCTCGGATGATGCTCGGGCACAGGTATGCCGGCAGCAGCACACGCTGGAATCCCATTTCACGCAAAGATTCCCCGATCACCCGCAGGCAAGCCTGTCCGCCATTCAGGAAGTACATCCCACTGGTATCCAGGTCCGGCTGGGCAGTCATCCAGCGGCCGTCATAATAGAATTCACCGCCAACGAACAAGCTTCTTCACCCTTTCCATGCAATATTGTAGTGCAATATTAGATACAATACCTGCAAAGAACATGACAGGAGGCTTGATGGAAGATAAGCAATTGACGGATTTTATGGGGCAGTACTCCCCGGAAGTACAGGAGTTGATCCGCAAGGCGCGCACCATGCTGGCCAGGGAACTGCCTGATGCCAGGGAAATGGTGGACATCCCCTCGAGGGTCATTGCATATGGATACAGCCCGAAATACACAGACCTGGTGTGCGCCATTGCACCGTATACAAGCTACATCAACCTGATCTTTGGCAAGGGTACGCTCATGTTCGATCCGGGAAAAATTCTGGCGGGCACCGGAAAGCGCGCCCGCCATATCAAAATTCAAGGATTGAATGATGTGGAAAAACCTTGTGTGGCAGAGCTGGTGCACCAAGCGGACCTGCTCACCCGCAGCCGGTAATCTATTCTTCCATTAACTCTTTGGCTTTTTTCACCAGCTTGCCGCGCTCCTCCGAATCCAGGATGCGCTTGCGGATGCGCAGGTTGAGCGGGGTCACTTCCAGCAGCTCATCCTCGCCCAGGAACTCGATCATCTCATCCAGGCTCATGCTGCGGGGAGTGTTCAGGCGCACTTCAATATCCTTATTTGAAGAGCGCATATTGGTCAGGTGCTTCTTCTTGCACACATTGATCACCAGGTCGCCCAGGCGGGGCTGCTCACCAATGACCATGCCTTCGTACACTTCTACACCCGGACCATAGAACAAGGTACCGCGTTCCTCGGCGTTCTTCAAACCATAACCGGTGGTCACACCCGGTTCCCAGGCGACCAGGCTGCCCGTCAGGCGCGAGGTGATGGATTTAACCAGCGGCAGGTAGCCATGAAAGAGAGTATTGATAATACCCATTCCGCGGGTGGCTGTCAAAAACTGGTAGCGAAAACCAAGCAATCCTCGGGTGGGTACCAGGTATGTCAGATGCTCACTGCCCGTGTTGCTGTCTTGCATATCTAACATTTGCCCGCGTCGATTGCCAAGCATTTCCACCACAACACCAACACTGTCTTTGCTGGTCTCAATATGTACTTCTTCAAAAGGCTCGAGTAATTCTCCGTCTTCGCCTTGCTTGAAGATCACCTCGGGGCGTGAAACCTGGAACTCATAGCCTTCGCGCCGCATGGTCTCGATCAGGATGACCAGGTGCAATTCACCGCGTCCGGAAACCAGGAAGGTATCGGTTGATTCGGTTTCTTCTACCCGCAGGGCAACATTGCGTTGCAGCTCGTTGAAAAGCCGCTCGCGCAGGTTGCGCGAGGTGCCCCACCTGCCATCCCTGCCTGCCATGGGTGAGGTGTTCACTCCGAAAGTCATGCGGATAGTGGGCTCTTCTACCCGGATAGGTTCAAGCGCAATTGCGTTTTCGGGATCTGCCAGCGTCTCGCCGATGGCAATGCCCTCCAACCCTGCCAGGGCAATGATCTCGCCGGCTTCAGCTTTTTCTACCTCTACCCGCTCGAGCCCCTGGTGTATATACAGGTAGCGGGCGCGCTCAGGGAGGGTTTCGCCGTCCAGGGTCATACGTACCAGCGGGTCGCCAGCATGGATGGTTCCGGCAAAAATGCGCCCGACTGCTGTTACGCCGCGATAATCGTCATACCCCAGGGTGGTAACCAGCATTTGCAGGGGGGCTTCCTTATCCACTTTGGGGCAGGGAATGGAACGTAAAATGGTCTCAAACAGGGGCTGCAGGTCGGGACCCAGCTCAGGGGTCAGGCTTGCCCGGCCAGCGACAGCATTGGCATACACCACCTGAAAATTGGCTTGATCATCGGTCGCACCCAGCTCAATGAACAGGTCAAAGGTCTTGTTCAGTGTAGCGGTAGGGTCAGCATCTTTGCGGTCGACTTTATTAATGACCACCACGGCATGATGTCCGCGCTCGAGTGCCTTTTTCAACACAAAACGGGTTTGCGGCATGGGGCCTTCTGCGGCATCTACCAGCAGCAGAACGCCATCCACCATGTTCATCACGCGCTCCACCTCGCCGCCAAAGTCGGCATGGCCGGGGGTATCCACAATGTTGATCTTCACATTTTGTTTGGTCAGGGGGTCTATGATCTGGATAGCAGTGTTCTTTGCCAGGATGGTAATACCACGCTCGCGTTCCAGGTCGTTTGAGTCCATCACCCGTTCGGCAACTTGCTGGTTGGCCCGGAAGGTGTGCGCCTGGCGTAATAACCCATCTACCAGGGTGGTTTTCCCGTGGTCAACATGGGCAATAATGGCAATATTACGGAGGTCAGTTCGTTCTTTCAGCATACTTTCTCTTTCTTTCTGTCATCACTTTCAGACAAGCGAGAAAGTATACCCCAAAAAAGGCATAGCGTGGGCAGGAGTTGCAGATAGGCAACCCGGAAATTAGACTTCACCCTGCTGAAATATTGACAGAATGAAGCCCTTTCACCGCAACCAGGTATTTGTCCACTCAAGAAAGGAAGTAATACAGCGCCACAACCAGCCCGATGCCCACCACCAGCCAGCGCAGGGTTGCCGGCTTAACCTTGCTGGCAATCCTGCCCCCCAGCATACCGCCCAGCAGGGCAAAGACTGCCATAACCGCAGCCACCGGCCAGAGCACATTACCCGAAAAAACGAAGAAAATTGCTGCAGCAACATTAACGCTAAGCGAGATTACCTGTTTGAGGGCATTGAGCCTGGTCAGCGAATCGTTCAGGGTCTGCCCAAGCACAGCGATAACGATCACACTCAAGCCAGCGCCAAAGTAACCGCCATACACGGCTGCAAATGCCACCGGCACTACCGACCAGATGATGTGGTCACTGCTAGCACCCGCACGGGTGAGGCGGGTATTAACGAACTTGCGTACCGGGTCAGAAGCTGCCAGCAGCAGGGCAGCCACCAGGATCAGGTAGGGTACGATTTCGCGGAACAGTTTTTCGCCTGTCTGCAGCAGCAGGATCCCGCCCAGGATGCCCCCGACCACCCCGATGGGCACATAATACACCAGCCGTTTTTTCTGTGGCTTCAGGTCTTCACGCTGTGCCAGCGCGCCTCCCAGGTAACCGGGGCAGAGCGCTACCGTGTTGGTGATGTTGGCCACCACAGCCGGAATGCCCAGGGCGGTCAGGACGGGAAATGTGATCAGGGTGCCGCCGCCTGCCAGCGCGTTAATTGCCCCGGCAGCCAGCGCTGCAACACCAATAATGACATAATCAAGGATTTCCATGCAGACTTCTTTGTACCAAGGATAAGTTGTTGAAGTATACCCGAACCAGACCAGAAAGACAGACCCCGATGCCTCATCTCTCCATATTCAGCTTCTGTTTTCCCAGGTCTTTGGCCAGGGCAACTGCCCCCAGCATGCCAGAACGACTGCCAAGCCCAGGAGCAACAATATAGCTGTCGATTTGTTCCATTATCAAGGGGGACTGAAAGTATCCATTCAGATTGATCATGACCTGTTCTCGTACTTTTTGCAACAAGCCTGCCCGTTGCATGACACCCCCGCCCAGGACAATTCGCCGGGGAGAAAGGGTAAAAATCAGATTGGATATCCCATAAGCCAGGTATTCTGTTTCCAGCTGCCAGGCAGGATGATCATCCGGCAAAACCTCAGCCGATATTCCCCAGCGTTTTTGCATGGCTGGACCGCATGCCAGCCCTTCCAGGCAATTCTTATGAAACGGGCAGATTCCTTCGAAAGGATCGCGTAACGAGTCCTTTGGCAGGAAAAGGTGCCCGGCTTCGCTGTGCAACATGCCATGCAGCAGTTTTCCATTCACCAGCGTCCCAACCCCAATACCGGTGCCTACGGTTATGTACACAAATGGATCCAAAACCCGGTTTGCTTCGACCCAGGCATGTTCGCCATAAGCGGCTGCATTCACATCCGTCTCAAAAGCAACGGGTATATCCAGCGCTTGCTTTAAAGACCCGTAGAGATTGGTCATACTCCAGCCGGGTTTTGGGGTGGACAAAACATATCCGTAAGTCGCAGATCCAGGATCAAGGTCCAGCGGCCCGAAAGCTCCTACACCCAGTGCGGCAAGTTCTCCCCGCTGAACATAAGGTTTGAAAAAGCCGACTGCCTTGCCAATCGTTTCATCAGGCATGGTTGTAGGAATGCGGATTTCTTCAAGGATATCGTCAGGCGACCTTGCAATCATCAGGTTGCATTTTGTACCCCCGGTTTCAATTGCGCCAAACAAAGGCTTCATCATAATTCCCTCATCATTTTTTATGATTTTATCCTCTTTCGAACCATTTAACAACGCGTAATGCGCGGATGGTTACCCAGGGGTTAGATTCCCCTTTTTTACCGTAGCTCAGCCAGGTCTTGCCGGCATAGTCGTATTCCAGTTTCCAGCGCCCGGCTTCATCCTGCTTGTTCCAGATGTATTCCAGGCAGTTTTTCAGCCGGCTGTCATTCACGTACCCAAGCGCAACCAAAGCTTCAGCAATCTGCAGAACGTCGGTGATATAAAACACCGGGAAACCGAATTTCCACCAGCTCCGGTTGGGCGGGTTATCCGAGCCGGTCGGGTATGCTGCGACTACCGGGTCAACCCCTAGCAGGAATTCCACACCAGCATCAATGGCGCTGTTTATGAGAGGTGTGCGTTTTTGCTGCGGCAGCAGGCTGAAGGCATGCATTATTTTCACCGCCCCCCAGGCGCAGGATTGCCTATTATTTGCGCCACAGGCAAACAGCGAGCCGCACTGGTAGGCATAATAGCGCAATGGATTGTTTTTCTCTTTTTTATCAGCGATCCCTTCGCCGGTAACGGTGCGCGCCATCCATTCAAAAGCCCCATCCATTCGGAGGTCATTACACCCAAGTGCTGTCAATGCCCAGCACAGGTTGCCCTGCAGGCAGTCAAAGGTTCCTCCAGGAGAGCGGTTATAAGCGAATTGCCCGTATTCGGTCAGGGCATGCTCAAGCATGTAATGACAGGCGGTGTCAAGACGGCTGTCATATTCCACACG
>ENA-UPTA01005019-UPTA01005019.1-activated-sludge-metagenome-genome-assembly--contig:-NODE-5019-length-12339-cov-6.599642_pt1 | contig 12339 bp, 8 predicted proteins | sample MGYA00238184_ERZ773361 | MGnify/ENA primary metagenome ERZ773361 (study PRJEB29100, sample SAMN05720205) | activated sludge metagenome | isolation source: anaerobic digester from wastewater...
CATCCGTGCCCGTGACATCATGGAAGCACACACCGCACCTCAAATCTGATGTTAACCCCCAAAACAAACAGCTCCCGGGATTATCCTCGGATTATCCGAGGATATTCCTTGGATAATCCGAGGAAATTCCGGGGACTCTCCTCCTGACTCCATAACTACATGACGGCTGCCCCCCAACCTCCCGACCCCGCGCCGATACAGCCTCCCGCCTTCTGACAGCAGCAATTCCGCCGGCAGATAATTCAGTATTAAAATGCAACCCTTCCTTCCATAGGAGTTCCTTTACCAAGGGCCGGCTTTTTCGCGACGTCGCTGTGTCGCTGTGCCAGCAGGCAGGCCGTTATTGTGCATCCTGCACCGGCCCTGCAGGGCGACGTCGTCGCGCAAACTTTCTTATGATTGCTCAGGCGGGTTGTTTACTATCCCATCATAATTCTTTATGTAGATTGTGTTACAGTGTGTACATTCTGGTGCAACCTGCATCTATTCCAGAACGGAAACCCCTGCCGTGTAAGATGATCATTTCCCATGAACTGAAACAGTAAGAGAGTTTGAGGAAACGATGTCCGAAACGTGGCGCGTCAGAAAGGAGGTCTGTACGCGCCATGAGGGAGTGCCTGTCGTAGAAAGAGTGCCTCAGCCTGTCGCGGCGAGCGACCGCGCGGGAGGTGCACGACCAACAGGAGGTTGGGAGTGTCGGCGGAGGGTGGGAGCCGACGACAGGGCCCACGCGCATGGGCCCTCCTGCAAATGCAGTTCCTTTCAGGAACCCCCGCCCATTATGGCACATCACCCGATACAATATCACAAAAATACCCCAGAAAATAGATTATTACAGGCAATACGGTGGTCATAAAGTAGCCGCTCTACCTAAGGTGTTGGTAAGGTGATGGTAGGGTGCTGTCAGGAAGTTCGCGATGAACTGCCGTAGGGGGTCAGGATGTGAAAAATTAAACAGATAAAATATTTCTTGATCATCAAACACGCTGAGTATATAGTATCTCCTGATGAATACAATATGCGTACGTAATGGACCTGTGAGGAAATCGTGCGAAGGATAATAGAAAAAAATCTCCAAACAATACGGAAAATCCTGACAGAGAACAGGGTGAAGCAGGCGTACCTTTTCGGCTCTTCATCCGGAACCGGGTATACCGGCGATAGTGATGTCGACATCGTAATATCGTTTGAAGAAAACCTCGATCCCCTGGTGAGGGGAGAGATGTGGTGGAACATCTACTTCGGGCTGGAAGATGTATTGAAGCTGCCGATTGACCTGATTGCGGCGGATACTGTGCACAATCCATATCTGAAGAAGAGTATTGAAGAATCAAAGGTGCCGTTGTTGTGAAAGAGCACGGCAAAAAATATCTGGTTGATATAACCCGTGCCATTGAACGTATTGATGTTCATGTACAGGGGATACAGTCCTTTGAGAGCTATTCTGCTGATATTACCGTAAAACGCGCCGTTGAAAGGGAACTGGAGATAGTCGGAGAGGCAATGAAAAAATTACTCTCTGTAGAACCGTATATCGCAATCAGCGATACAAGAAAGATAATCGCCATGAGGAACCGCATTATTCATGGTTATGATACCGTGGACGACACAGTGGTGTGGAATGTACTGATAACCAGTATACCTGTATTGAAGGAGGAGGTTGCCGCTCTCCTGAATGATGGACAGATGTAAAAGGGGTTGCAACCCCTTGTCCTGAATAAAATGCACCCTTCCTTCCATAGGAGCCCTCTCCACATGGAGAGGCGCGCGGCGGAGCCGGGGTGAGGTCCGGCCAGCAGAAATATCCTGAATAAAAAGAAGAAATACTCTCCAGAGGAGCCCCTTTTACCGAAAAAGGGGGCGGGCCGGAGGCCGGGGGATTTCACGGCATCAATTTGCCTCTTATGAGCCGCGTTGCCGCAACAATCTCCCCGTCGGAAACTCGTGAGAACTCCAGCATGCTTCCTTTCAGCATGGGCCTGATGGCTTCAATAATGTCCTCCGTGGGGCCGCCGTACTGTCCCAGAAAGGACTCCAGGCGCGAGCGCAGACTGAACTCCAGCTTCTCCCGCAGCGCCATGGCAAGGTAGGCGTCAATGACGCCGAGCATCCGTTTCCGGTCATCCGGGAGGTCGCCGTTCACAGCAAGGAGGTTCGAGGCGCTGTCGCTCAGGAGCTGTGTGTCGCAGTTGATGTGCTCCACGAGGGTACGGATTTCCCGCACCACTTCCACCTCGGAGGCTTCAGTGAACCCGCCGCTGTCCCGCATTTCCTCAAGGGGGGTGCGGGGAAATATCTCAAGGGAGCGGATGCGGATAAAGTCGGGTCCGATAGCCGTGAGCACACGGGCTGTGTCCGCGGCGTTTCGCACGGAAAGGGCGCTCCCCCCGAGGCCCGGCATCACGTACACCGAGCAGGAGAGCCCGGCGTCCTTCACCTTCAGGCACCCTTCAATATGTTCTGCGGCGGTGACACCCTTGTTCACAAGGGAAAGCACCTCGTCGCAGCCGCTCTCCAGGCCGAAATGCACCCTGTCAAGCCCCGCCTTCCGGAATTCATGCAGGTCCTTCAGGGAGCGCTGCCGCGCGGCGGTGCGGGTCCGGCCGTATATGGTAAACCGCTGGATGGTGGGGAAGCGCGGCTTAATGTAGGCGATCACCTCTTTGAGGAAATCCGGTTTCAGCACAAGGGAATCGGCGTCCCCCAGGAAGCAGGTCTGCCCGCCGGAGAGCCGCCATGACAGCAGGTGGTAGACGCTGTCCTCAATTGTCGGGACATCCCTGAACCATGAGAGAAACCACCGCGAACGGTCGTCAAGGTTATCGTCATCCTCAAGGGGGGAATGGCGCGGCATGGCGTAGTTGCCCGTAGCGGCCTTTATGGTGTCAATGAGTTCCGCCGCCCTCCGGTACTCATTGCCCCCGCCGAATCCCGTCCCGATGCCGTGGTCAAAGAGGAGGTCGTCCAGGGCCTTCGCCCGGTCAATGTCGGCCTTCACCTCATCGAGGGTGCGGCGGGAGTACTTCGCTCCCAGCTTGTACACGGGGCAGAAGGCGCACCTGTTCCAGTGGCAGTTACGGGTAAGGCGGAAGGTGATGCTCGAATTCTCTGTGGGTGGGCGGATGGAGCAGATTTCAAAGGGTTCAGGTGCGGTGTAATCGGTCATGGCGGTCCCTTGTATGAGAAAAGTTTTCAGGGCCGCAACGGGGCACATGGACCCTGCGGAAATAGGGTATATCCGGGTCATGGTATCGGTCAACCAAAAAAGAGATGTAGCAGGATTAGGGAATTGAGGGGGCCATTTCGTAAAATTACTCTTGACAGGATATACCAGCGGCAAAAACTGAACATATAAATCACCGATGTTCATGGAGTGCCGCGTGAATCATACAATTTACCCCCTGTTCACAGGGACCTTTACCGTTCGCTTCGAGGGGCTGGAGTCCCCCGGATTTCCCAGGGTCGACGACATACCCGATTACGCCTTCCTCGTGGTCGATGAGGCCGGCGCGGGGGTGGTGGTGGATACGGGGTTTAACCGCAGCAATGTTCCCGGTGTCGGGTCAACCTTCACGCGGGAGGCTTCCCTGGAAATCCCCGCGCTCCTCAATTCCCTTGGTTTTCAGGCGGTCGATATACAGGCGGTGGTCATGACACACCTGCACTGGGACCACACCGGCGGCATGGAGCACTTTCCCGACGCACGGTTTTACATACAGTACTTCGACTTTATGCAGATGCTGCACCTCAACCCCAATGAGGAAACCTACTACTGTCCCGATCACTGGATGGGACTTCTTGACTGCGTGGAACCGATACATGGAAGATATGAACTGAAGCCCGGCATTGAGCTGGTGCGCACCGGGGGGCATACCCACGGTCACCAGGCGGTGCGGGTGCATACGGCGGAAGGAGTCGTGGTCCTGGGAGGGGACGCTCCCTTCAACTATGAATTCCTCTGGAAGGCCATCCCCGCGGAGAAATGGCTGTTATATAAGGATGGTCCGGGAAGCAGGTTCTACTGGAAGGAGGGGGTCCTTGAAACCCTCAGGGACTGGGTCCATTCACTCAATGTCGATGTCCCCTATGTCCATGAAAAGATGCCCCTGAAGGATATTCAGAACCTCGGGGACAGGGTGATATTTGCCCACGACCCGGCGCTGCAAGGGGTGGTGCGGATACCTGATCTGGAAAACTGATTTCCTTCTATTGCTGCTTTCTGAGTCCCCGGAGCCACCGGTACAGAGGATCGTATATGTCCCGTGAAGCGCGGTCGGCGAAGAAGATGTCGCTGTGGGCGTAGTGATATTTTCTCAGTATGGTGATGTCCTCCCGCTGAATGCCGTTCTGCGCCATAAACCACGTCATTCCCGACGGCATGGCATTCCCATTGTTGTTGAGTCCCGTGAGCACATAGAACACCGGAAGCCGTATGTCCCGTGAGGGAGCAATCCCGGTTTCCGGGCAGCTGAAGCCCCGGAGAGATATCTGCCAGTAGTCAGCGAGAAGTTTCCGGGGATAGAACAGTTCAAAGAGCCTGCCATGTCCCCGGTCAGCGCCGGCATACCGGGCAATGTCCGTAAGCTCCCCTGTTTCCCGGTGTCCTTTCCAGCGGTACATCCCCGGGACATCAGGGCCTGTGAGGTCGCCGGCCCGGATCATCCATGCAAAGGGGCTCCGGGAACGTGAGGGGTGCCCCGTCACGGTCCATTCGTAGAGCCATCCCGCCAGGGCCCTGTTGGTGATGCCGCGGCTCTGTATGGCCCCGGGAAGATGAAAGGCGGCTCCGAGGGGGCTCGGCTCACGGGGTGCCTTCAGGGCGAGCGCAAGGGCCAGGGACTGCAGCGCGAGGGAGGGACGGTATTCCATGTACAGGTCACCCTGACTCATGAGCCTTTCATGGCGCTCCAGGCGCCTGTGGGCTTCCGCAGTGTTATCGGCATAACGCCCCCACTCGGGGTTCTCATCAAAGAACACCAGGCCCTTCAGGTCCGCTGCGGCGGCATGTCCTTCACCGTCCCGGTAGTGTGCGTACGCCATGACGAACTCCGCGCCGTCGGACCAGCCTCCAAGGGCGACGGTGCCGCTTTGCATACGGGCGCGCCGCACCACCTGATGGATGTCTCCCAGAAGTGTCCGGAACCCCCAGCGGCGCAGGTGTTCCCGGCCGCCTTTCAGGTAGTTCCGGGTATTGTTCATTTTCACGAGAAGGCCGGGGCGCGCCCCGGCGTGGTCCATGAACACCTGTATGTCGTGGTCAAGGGCGGCCCTGTCCTCAAGGAGGGTTTCACGGCGGTTCACCGCCCACACCTCAAGGTTTCCCCGCGCCGCGAGGTCACGGGCCATCATCCGGAAGTACCCGGAACCGGAGGCGTATCCTGAAACAAGTATCAGGACCGGCGCGTCTTTCCCGGAATATCCTTTCCGGAAATACCGGACGTACTGAACTTTATTGAAAGCCTCCGGGGTATGCGGCTCGCGGTATCCCGGTATGGTGACGGTCTGCGTATATACCGCTGCCTGTGCGCTGCGGGATGAGACACCGCATCCCTGAAGTGCGATGCAGAGGGAGAGCAGGGACGCCGATACGTAGCATATATAGTTCATGGTACTGTTGACCTGTCCTGAAGAAATGCTGTGGATCGTGTGGTACCATGTCCCGCCGGCCCTGTCCAGCGTAAAACGGGAGATGCAGTATGTGTCAAATATTTTATCCGGTCATAATTGTACTTGATGATATTACGGCGTACCCCTACAATGCGTGCCGGACAGTAATAAACAGCGAATCATGTAATGAGTACAGGACCATGTTTCTTCCGGACAGTGAAATAGATACATTCGTGGAACAGTATATCAGCGACCCCCCGTCGAGGAAGTCCCTCCTTGGGTCTCTCCGCAATGACGCGGGGCGGTTGTTTCTCAATGTTCCGGTGTACGGGGCTGCGAGAAGAGTCGCGTTGTTCCTGAAGGACGGTCCCTTTTCCGTCTATTATGAGTTCGAGAAAGGACTTTCTTCATACCTCCATCCTTTGCTGACGCGTATAAAGGGCACCATAATCACCGACATATTGATAAACAGCCACTTCAACCGGAAATATCAGGCCTACCGGAAAAATGCTGAAAGCGTCCTTCGCCGTAAAGGAGGGCCGACCTTCGAGTCCCTGGGGGAGGTCGTCCCTGCAATGGTCGCTGGAGACGGGCATTATATGGCGGTGAAATTCTCGGATATAATTCTCGCGGGCAGATTCAATGAGCTGCATCAGGTATTCCGTCCCATAGAACACGCTGTCATGAACATGAAAAAGTCCCTGGGCCCCGATGAAGAGAAGAATATCCTGAATGTCCGCCGTATGTATGAACGATATCTCAAATCGGGCCCCCGTGCCGACGGCGCACGGTGCGTGATGCGCATGGAGTGGGACGATGAGCTGAAAAAGTACGCCCCGTATTTACAGGAGGAGGCTCACCGTGAAAGCCTTCAGCCACCCCGCGGACAAAGCACCCCGGGAATGCCTGGACCGGATTCCCGTGATGAAGGGGCTGCAGCGGGGACGGAAGATGCCGGTGAACGCGTTCCCGATGAAGGACCGAAGCCTCCTGATCAGCGGATACTCAAAAAATACGCCACGGTGCTGAAGCAGAATTTTTTTGACAAACTCGCTCCCGACGACGAGGAGAAGCTTGTCGCCATTCTTGACAGCGTATACGGAAAAAATAAAAATAAATTCAGTGAAGAGGACGCTCTCGCGATACTTGAGGGCCTGGCGGAAATATGGCTCGCCGATGATTCCCTTGATGAGTGGAAATGCGAGGTGATCCGCTCCTATTTAGCGGCGCGCCTTGAGGGGGCGCTGTATATCATGCCCGCCAGCGGTGATGATGTCGAGGTTGAACGGCCGGAGATAATCATGGATGAAGAAGGACCCGCCGCATCCTCCCATGCCGCCGGGGATGACGGGGACATGCAGGTGCTGGAATCAGGGGACCTTTACCTGGCAGAGGATGACGGTGCTTCATCCGGTGATGGAGGGACATTCGACCCGGGGGAACCTGAAGAGGAACCGGCTGGAACCGGTGTTGCTGCCTCAGGGTCCAACGTTAGACCTCCGGACCATTTTCAGGATGAACCGGGGTCGTTCGGGATCAGCGGCAGGTCCCGCCGCGAACCGGGAACATTCGCTGTCAGTGAGAAAAACCCGGATGAACTGGGGGCCTTTGATATTGCTGATGAGGTAGGCCCTGACCAGGGCAGGGGCTTTGAAATACGGGAGCAGGCCGCCGGGCTGCAGGAAATAGAGGTCGCCGTGATCCCGGGAGACGGCGCGGCAGCGGGCAATACCGCGTTTCCCGTTCAGGAACCCCGGCGTACAGAGGATCAGGGATTCACGATCGCCGCTGCCGTTGAACAGTATACGGATACCCTTGAAAGAATACGGGGCGCCGGTGAAAAGGAACTGGAAAAAGCGCTGGCGCTCATGGACAGCGGAATGGAAGAGGAGGTCTCTCTGAAAGCGGCATTTCAGCTCCACGAGAGAATGCTCCTCGATGAACACCGCTTCGCTATCGCGGAGAAATGTGCCGGCAGTGACACGTTTTTCGGCGACCTCATGGGGCACCTCGCACAGGTGGCGCGCATCCTGTCGTCACAGGAACTGATCGTGTATGTGGAGGAACTCATTGACGCGATTGAACAGGATGCTGCCGTTATGGAGGAGCACCCCGATGTGATACCCCGCCTCATCGCATATAGGGACAGCATTGTTGAGGACCCCGCGGAACTGCTGCAGGAAATAAACGCACGGCTTGCGGAAATACAGCATGAGTGCGGAGATGACCCGGAGCGCGGTGTCGCCCGGCAGTGTGGATATCTTCAGGATTGTCTGGAGGAGGAACGGTTCGAACCGGTGAAAAGGACTATTCTCCGGATCATGGAAAACCTGCTCCTGAAGGATGACCCCGATGCGGTGAAACGGCTGCTGAATGCCGGCCCTCCCCACCGGGAAACGGTGCTGCGCCTGGTACAGGAGGAAACCGGCATGGATTCCCTGAACCTCAGGGCGTTCTCCGCGAGACAGCGGGAGCGTGAAAAGGTGTCCGGCTTTCTCGTTAAAACCACCGCCGGCGAACAGGAGAGGGACGCCATTACCATGATACTTCACGACGAGGAGGCGCCGTCCTCTCTGCGTTTCTTCATTCAGGAGGCTGACGGGAGCAGTATCTTCGAGGAGGCATTTCTCAAGATCACAAAATCAGCAGACTTCACCTATAAGGACAAAATACTGCTTTTGGAACGATGGCTGAAGCCCCGTGCCGAAGCGGAAGGGTGGCTTGAAGAGGGGCGCCGGGAGAAAATGGCCCGCATAGACAGAATGGTGCTCTATTACAGCGGGTTTCTCGGGAAAGACGATGAGGTGCGGAAAGCTGTGGGGAAGCTCCCTGCCGGTGAACCCGCAGGGGCGGAGTCTGGAAAGCGGAATGCCGCCACGGAGCAGGAAACCGGAATAAAAGCCGACATCGTCGATGATGAGGAGGATATTGCCGCGGATGACCCCGCCTTTGTGCAGCTTGTGAAAATAATAAAGTCCTTCGCGGATGTCATTGAGGATGCGGAGCCCCTTCTTCGTCAGTTCAGCGATATGGTGCAGGAGGAGCACCGGGAGGCTCTTGAGGGGCTCATCGCGAAATACCGGGGAAGCCACCGGGAACTTTTAGACAGAACAACGGCGATGATTTCCTCCGGGGAACCCGACGAAGAGCTCATTGAACGCCTGAACACCGCCTCCTCCATGATGCAGTATATCTGGAGCAGGAAGGTCATGGAGCGACGCAAGGCTTCAGACCTCGCGGAAGCATTTAAAGGGTTTAGGGACAATAAAGAGTATTACAGCAGGATTGAACGCATCATGAAGATAATAAAGATCAACAACAGGGATGATCTTCTGAAAACCACCGTAGACCGCGAACTGAAGCTGGTCCGTGACATAGAATCGAACCTCACCCCCGATGACCTGAAGGGGCTCTGGCGGAAAACGGTCAACCGGAAACACAAGGACAGGATCAGGCTCTTCCGGGAGCTCCTGGACATCCCCCGGGAACGCGGCTAACGCTCCCGGCGTGCCGGTATCAACCCCCATAAAAAATTCTTGCAACATTTCCGGACCCGTATTGTATGTACCTCATCGCAGGAAACACTGCGTACCATGAAAGATACTGATGTGAAGATGCGGAGACGGGTATGAGAAACGGAGGAATAATGATATCATCAAAGGCGAAGGATGTGAAACCCTTTATCGTTATGGACGTCATGGCGAGGGCCGAGGAGCTGGAGAAGCAGGGAGAAGACGTGGTGCACCTTGAAGTGGGGGAGCCCGATTTCGATACACCCGCCGTGGTCCAGGAAGCCGCCATTGAAGCCATACGGTCCGGCAAGACCCATTACACCCACGCCATGGGACTTCTGGAACTCCGTGAAGTGATCTGCGGCCATTATAAAAAGGAATATGGTGTCGATATCTCTCCCGATCAGATAATGGTCACCTCGGGAACATCTCCCGCGCTCCTGATGATGATGATCGCGCTCCTTGAGCCGGGGGACGAGGTGATAGTGTCCAACCCTCATTATGCCTGTTATCCCAATTTCGTGCGCTCCGTAGACGGGAACCTCGTGGAGGTCAGGACGTATCCCGAGGACGGATTTCAGTACCGCCCTGAGGAGATACAGAAGGTCCTGACTAAGAAGACCAGAGGCATCGTGATCAATTCCCCTTCAAACCCCACGGGGATTGTCATGACGGAGGAAAACCTGAAAGACATAGCGCGGTTTTCCGACCAGTATATTATTTCCGATGAAATCTACCACGGCCTGGTGTACGGGGGAAGGGCCCGCTCCATTCTTGAGTTTACCGACAGGGCCTTTGTCATTAATGGATTTTCAAAGCTTTACGCCATGACGGGGTGGCGCCTGGGGTATCTTATTTTCCCGAAAAAGTTTTCCGACGCCATGAAACGGATACATCAGAGCTTCATGATTTCCGCCAACAGCTTTGTGCAGTGGGCGGGGATTGCCGCCCTCACTGAGGCCCATGACGAGGTAGAGAAGATGAAATCGATCTTCAACGAGCGGCGCATCTTCATGTTAGGGCGCCTGAAGGAAATCGGATTCACTATTCACCATGAACCGACGGGGGCCTTCTATGTCTTCGCCGACGCCCGGAAGTACTGCACGGACTCCTACAAAGAGGCGTTCAATATCGTGGAGACCGTGAAGGTCGGGGTGACGCCGGGGATCGACTTCGGTTCCGGTGGCGAGGGGTTCCTCCGGTTTTCCTACGCCAATTCCCTTGATAATATAAAGCGCGGCCTTGACCGTGTGGAAGAATACATCAAAACCCGGTACCGTTAAATATGGTTTCCGCACTCGTTTCCGCGCTCCTGACCGGTGCATGTTTCCCCTCCACGTTTTTTTCCGCGGCGGCCTTTGTGTCCCTGGTCCCGCTGTTCAGGAGCATCGAAAAGGCGGGTACATCCAGACAGGTTTTCCTGCGGGGCTTCACATTCGGTGCATTCTTCGGCTGTGTTATCGCATACTGGATATTTATTGCCGTGCGGTATCAGTATGAAGGGCCACTGTGGGCCGGGGTGTTTTTTCTTGTTGTCCTCACCTGTCTTCCCCTGGGAATCCTGTTCGGGCTGTTCGCTCTGGGGTACAGGTATCTCTGTTCGGAGAGGCCGCTGTTTTTTTTCATCGTCATTCCCGCGCTGTGGATTGTGTGCGAGTATATCCGTGAACTGGTGCCGCTGTATCTTCCCTGGGGATTTATGGGATACACCATGGCGGGCTTTCCACGGTTTATTCAGATAGCGGATGTCGCGGGGGTGTACGGCCTGTCATTCATTGTGGTATTCGTAAATTCCCAGGTCCATTATATCACCCGTTCTTTTTCGTGGGGCGATATCAACCGCAGTATTGCAGAAAATAAATTTATTTCCCTGCTCCGGGAAACCGCAGCGGCGGCGCCCTGGTCGCTGATTGCGGTGGCCGTGGCGGTGTCGATACCGCTTCTCTACGGCTCGTTGCAGCTCAGTTCATGGAAGGCGTTTCTGGAACAGGAACTCCGGGGACCGCGGCGCATGAATGTGCGCATCGTACAGGGCAACTTCACGCACCGCCAGCGCTGGGAGCAGGGGAACCTCTTCCAGGTCCTCGACACCTGCCTCACCCTCACCGGCGACCAGAGAGAGCAGTCCGCAGATACCCTGATCCTCTGGCCGGAGACGGTGCTCAATATGCCGCGCAGCATGAAAAATCAGGTATTGGCCCGTATCGCGGGGGCTGCGGGAGAACGGGGCATCCTTGTGTTCGGGGGCACAAGAAGTTCCCGGGGCCGCGGCACGTATAACGCGGCATATTTCGTGACGGGGAGGGGCAGCGTCACATGGTATGACAAGGTGATACTGCTGCCCTTCGCGGAGACGGCGCCCTTCGGCATCTCGATGCTGGGAGCGGTCTATGACGCGCCGTCCTCCTTCGGTAACGGAATGAACTCCTCCCATGTGCGGACGTCTGCGGGGGATTTCGGCATATCAATCTGTTTCGAGAAAATATTTTCATGGTTTGTGCGTGAATCGGTGCGGCGGGGCGCAGGGGTGCTGATAAACATTTCCAATGACGCATGGTTCGGGAGGAGTACGGAACCATATCAGCACCGCGATATCGCGGTGCTCCGTGCCGTTGAAAACAGGCGGTACATGGTGGTTGCCGCGAACAGCGGCATTTCCGCAATCATTTCACCAACTGGTGAAATAACAGGGGCGACAGAAATATTCACCCGCACCGCCCTCACGGGAACAGTTGTCCCCCTCAGAAAAAAGAGCCTGTACACAGGGTCTGGCGACTGGGTGCTGTTCGGGGCGCTTGCCGCCCTGTGCGGTGTCATCATCGTCAGAATCTACCGCACTGAACCGTAACCGGATTACCGGCTGCTACGGCGTCCCTCAACGGACTTCCGAATGGTTTCCCGTCTCCTGAACGCCTCGGCCTGATCGCCGAAGGCCGTTTCCTGGAGTTCCTTTATCTTTTCTTCCTTTTCATACTGGTCAAGATTGGGGTCCGATTTGATCTTCTGCTCCTGAACACGGTACTGTTCCTCGGCCTGTTTTTCGTTCTGAAGCTGTACGTCAACCTGCTCAAGTCTTACCACAACGTCCGGAGGAAAGAATTCCCGGCGGAATTCCTTAATTCTTGCAGTCTTTTCCTCTCCGCTCAGTTCGCCAAGATCTTTGCTGTAGGCGGTCATTTTCTCACGGTATCGGTCATAGGGACGCATGCTGTTGTCCACG
>ENA-UPTA01005027-UPTA01005027.1-activated-sludge-metagenome-genome-assembly--contig:-NODE-5027-length-12328-cov-7.142589_pt1 | contig 12328 bp, 14 predicted proteins | sample MGYA00238184_ERZ773361 | MGnify/ENA primary metagenome ERZ773361 (study PRJEB29100, sample SAMN05720205) | activated sludge metagenome | isolation source: anaerobic digester from wastewater...
TTTCTGACCAATTTTTTCATTTTCGATAAGCTAGAGAGAAAGGCTATGGTACCCTCGGCGCTGATGATGTTTGAACATGCGCCCCGAGATCGTTCTAAATGGGGTCGTTCCTCCTGACCCCGGAAGCCTGGAAAACGCCCGTTTCATAGGCTGGTTGAAGAGACAAGGATGCGGCAAATCATTGGCCATATGCAGGAGGAAGGCTGACCAGATCAAAGCTGATCTGGATGCGATGCTGATGTTGGACCACGACAAGATCCGGGTCGTTACCGCGAGAGGCGAGAAGATGGTTCACCTGGCCGATCCGGTCTGGGCGGACCAATGGTGTTCTTCCTACGACGTTGAGGTGCCTCACCACGCTCACATCGCTAAGGTGCGTTCCATGAAATGAACTGTGAGCAAACATTAAGTAACTATTAGATATCTCATAGATATCATGAGAGAGGCGGATATCTTGGATGACCAAGAGGTAACGGGCATCGATATCGGGCCCTTCGGAGGGCTGTTCGGGGATGGTGTCGATATCGGGATCCTCAACGAGATCGTGGCCGACCCTTATTCCAACTATTCCTACAAAGACCTCGCTGAACTCACCGGATTCACGCATAACCCAGTGAAGAGAGCGGTCACGAATCTGGTTCGCATAGGATTGCTGGAGAACATCTCCAAGGACCGACAGCACCCGCTGTTCCGGGTCCGCAGGTCATCAAAAAGATTGCTGGCGCTGACGCTTCTGAGCTACGGGGTCATCGATGACCGGGATGGGACGGGATGCTTCGACATAGCGATTGATAACTACACCTCGACCCAATGGACATCGATGACAAGAACGTCCTCCTGGAAGTTCGAGGAAGCTGAACTTGCCAGGTCCTATTCGGCGGACCGGGGGTTCATCGAGAGAGCGATCGGAAAACGGCCATCCGAACCAGGGATCCGAGGGGAATTGGCATGAGCAAAGAGGAGGTATCGGCCAAGAAGGAGATCGGCATAGGTCAACTTCTATCGGAGAAGTACAACCATGACCAGGATGACGTGGAACTGAACATTTATTCCGAGAGTTATTCCAATATATCGTACATACAGACCACACCGCGGGACATCTCGATAGATTTCCTGATCCTTCCCGATGTTCCGAAGGATGGAAAACGAACCATAAACGGGATCCGGGTACACCTGACCCATGTGGCGGCCCAGAGACTGGCCATGACCCTGAATGACCTGATCGCAAAGAACCTGGAGAGCGGGACCATCGAGCCTTTGAAGGAGATGACCCCCGTTAGCCCGGATAAAAAATGATTTAAGCGTTCGTTGATTAGGTGAGGTCATGCGCATAGCGGTCCTGCTGAGGGACAGGTGTCAGTTCAAGAAGTGCAACCAGGAGTGCCTGAGATACTGCCCCAAAGTACGTACGGGGGTGGAGGCGGTGGTCATCGGAGAGGACAACCGCCCGATCATCTCGGAGGAGCTGTGCGTAGGCTGCGGCATCTGCGTCCACAAATGCCCCTTCGAGGCGTTGAAGATCATCCAGCTTCCGGACGAGATCCGCAACGACATCGTTCATCAGTACGGCCTCAACTCCTTCCGCCTCTACGGGCTGCCAGTGCCGAAGGAGGGCGTGGTGACCGGCATACTCGGCCCGAACGGGATCGGCAAGAGCACCTCGTTCCGACTGCTCTCCGGGGAAGAGGTCCCCAATCTGGGCAATTACGAGAACCCGCCGAGCAAGGACGAGGTCCTGGCCCATTTCGCCGGTACCGAGATGCACGACCATCTGAAACGAGTATATGACAGGAAGGTCCGGACGTCGATCAAGCCGCAGTACGTGGACAAGCTGCCCAGCGTTTTCAAGGGCGGAGTTCGCGACCTGCTGAAGAAGGTCGAGGGCCGGATGTCCATGGACGAGGCGGTGGCGCTGCTGGACCTGGATGAAGCGATCGGAAGGCAGATGACCGAGCTCTCCGGCGGAGAGCTGCAGAGGGTGGCCATCGCGGCGACGATAATGAAGGACGCCGACATCTACTTCTTCGACGAGCCGTCGTCCTACCTGGACATCTACCAGCGGCTGCGGGTCGCCCGCATCATTGAAAAGCTGGCCAGGGAGAAGCAGGTCATCGTCATCGAGCACGACCTGGCCATATTGGACTTCCTGGCGGAGAACGTCTACCTGGTGTTCGGTTCCGAGGGCGCTTTCGGTATCTACTCCCAGCCCCGGCAGGTCCGGCAGGCCATCAACGTCTACCTGGACGGCTACGCCAGGGAGGAGAACATGCGCTTCCGGGACACCCAGATCGTTTTCGAGTCCCGGCCGCCGCGCTCCAACTGGGAGCAGTTCGATCTTTTGGAGTATGGGACCATCGAATGCCAGTACCCGTCCTTCCATCTTAAGGTGGAGCCGGGGGCCATCAAGATCGGGGAGACCGTGGGTGTGGTAGGACCGAACGCCATCGGGAAGACCACCTTCGTCAAGGTGCTTGCCGGCGTTCAGCAGCCCACCGTCGGCAAGATCGACACCAGCTTCAAGGTCAGCTACAAGCCGCAGTACATCAGCCCGGATTTCGACGGCACGGTCAGAGAGATGTTCGACGCCACGGTCAAGGACTTCTTCGAGTCCGGCTTCTTCCAGAGCGAGATCGCTCGACCTTTGTCTTTGAAGAACCTGCTGGAGAAGAACGTGATGAACCTCTCCGGCGGGGAGCTGCAGCGGGTGGCCATCGCCTCCTGCCTTTCCCGGGAGGCGGACATCTACCTTTTGGACGAGCCTTCGGCCTACCTCGATTCCAATCAGCGCATGGAGGCCGCTAAAACGGTCCGCAGGGTCATGGAGAAGAGAGGCCGAAGCGCGCTGGTCGTCGACCACGACATCTATTTCCTGGACATGGTCTCCGATTCCATCATGGTCTTCAGCGGCACCGCCGGCAAAGAAGGATTGGGGCAAGGTCCCCTTGACATGCGGAAGGGGATGAACACCTTCCTGAAGGAAGTGGACGTTACGTTCCGCCGGGACAACGACACCAACCGTCCGCGGATCAACAAGCCCGGTTCCCGGTTGGACCGGGAGCAGAAGGAGCGCGGTGAATACTACTACTCGGGCTAATCCTTCTTAGGCAGCCACCACACCCAGCAGGCCTTCTCGCGGTCCACCTCGCCGCAGAGGACTCCCATCAGCCGCAGTTTGTTCAGCGAGCGGGAGAGATCGTCGGGGCAGCGGTAGGCGTAGAAGGTGAAGAGCATGTCCTCCATCTCCCTGGTGGTGTATCGCCCATCGCCCATGACGTCGCTGAGCGCCTCCACCACCAACCGCAGGGCCTCGTGCATCCACCGGTCATCGGTCGGGCCGGCACAAAAAGCTTTGCTGATAATGTATAAATCGGCGCCGCATCGTTGATGGTCCATCATGCAAGCGGTGGAGATAGCGGAAGGCATCTATTGGGTCGGGGCCCTGGATTGGAACGGTCGCAACTTCCACGGTTTCGCCACTCCGCGGGGGACCTCGTACAACGCCTACCTGATACTTGACGAGAAGAACGTGTTGATCGACGGCGTCAAGACCCCCTTCCTCGGGGAGATGATGGCTCGCGTTCGCTCGGTCATCGACCCCAGGGAGATAGACCTTATAATCTCCGATCACGCGGAGGGGGACCACGCCAGCGGGCTGCCGATGATCCAGCATCTTACCGGGGCGGAGATATTGACCTCCAAGAAGGGAGTGGAGGCGCTGCGCGCGAACTACGGCGAGATGAGGATGAGGGGGGTCAAGGACGGGGAGGAGCTGTCCATCGGCAAGCGCACCCTGCGCTTCATCGAGACGCCCATGGTCCATTGGCCCGAATCGATGTTCACCTACGCGAAGGAGGACCGCATACTGTTCAGCATGGACGCCTTCGGGCAGCATTTCTGCAGCTCGCAGCGCTTCGACGACCAGGTGGACCTGGGGATCCTGATGGAAGAGGCGGCGACCTATTACGCCAACATCGTGCTCCCGTTCGGGAACCAGGTCAAGAAGGCCTACGAGAAGGTGAAGGACCTGCCGATCGATATGCTGGCCACCTCGCACGGTCTTATCTGGCGCGCCCATATCAAGGAGATCGTGGAAGCGTATCTCGGCTGGGCCGAAGGCGTTGTCGAGGACCGGGTGCTCATCATCTACGACACCATGTGGGGTTCCACCGAGAAAATGGCCGAGGCCATAGCCGAGGGCGTTAGCTCGCAGGGCGTACCAGTGGTGGTGATGAGGCTGACGGACACCGACCGCTCCATGGTCATGCGGGAGGTGCTGCGTTCCAAGGTCATCGCGGTCGGCTCGTGCACCATGAACAACGGCATGTTCCCCTCGGTCGCGGACATCACCACCTATATCAAGGGCCTGAGGCCCAAGGGACGCAAGGGAGCGGTGTTCGGGAGCTACGGCTGGGGCGGGGGAGCCTCCAAGGCCATTCGCGAGAACCTTGCCGCCGGGGGCATCGAGCTTCCCTACCCTGACCTTGATCTCAAGTTTGCTCCGATGAAGGAAGGCGTGGAGAGATGCATCGCCTACGGCGCGGACATCGCGAAAAGCATTAAGAACTGATGGCTGCGTTCCAATCGCAGGTGCTTCACAGATGACCAAGGTTGACGAGGTCTACGAGTGCGAGGTCTGCGGGAACAAGGTCAAGGTCGTAGAGGCCGGCGGCGGCACCTTGGTGTGCTGCGGTCAGGACATGAACAAGGTCAGCGGCTGAGCCGCGGCCATTTCCTAACCTTTTTTCTGCTGGGTGCGAAACTAATTAAATGTGATGCGTGGTTCACTCCTCCGTGCTCAGCAAGGCCGACGTGCACGTACACACCCGTTATTCTGGCTTTGGTCAGTACAAGGCCATCACCTTTCCGGAATCCATCTGCCGCCCGGAGGATGTGGTGGACGAGGCGCGCAGGAAAGGCATCCGGGTGCTATGCATTACCGATCACAATTCCATATTGGGCGCGTTGCGTGCGCGTGAGTACGCCAAGCGTTTTTCGGACATCGAGGTGGTGGTGGGAGAGGAGATAACCGCCCTGGAAGGGGAGTTGATCGGACTGTTTCTCCATGAAGGCATCCGTCAGGGATTGCCAGTAAATGAGACCATCGAGCTCATCCGGGAGCAGGGCGGACTGGTCATCGCCCCGCATCCCTTCAGCGCCCATGTCCCCGCGGTGGGCAAGCTGGTGGACGAACTGGACATCGACGGGCTGGAGGTGCTCAACGGCGGCCACGTGGACGGGTACGCCAACGAGACGGCGAGGAACCATGTCGGGGTCGGGAGATGGGCGGCGCTGGCCGGGAGCGATGCCCACGCCTCGGCGCAGATCGGCTGCTGCTACACCACCTTCGAGGGGGAGACCGCCGAGGACTTCCGAAAGGCCATCCTGGAAAGGAGGACGGCGGCGGAAGGCAACGTCTCCACGCTGCAGATGGGCATCAAATGGACGGTCCAGGTGGTGCTCAAGACCGACCTGTTGATCATCCTGTCGCTGTTCGGGCCCCTGAAGATGGAACATCCGGACGACCCCCTTTTGAAAAAGATCAACGTCATGCGCAGCGAGAACAAGCTGGCTGCGCTCATCTCGTCATCCATATTCCTGATGCCGCCCATACCCATCCTCACCAGCGTGACCGGCGTCAAGGTAATGCAGAGGCTGAACCGCAACTACAGCTTCGCCGGTCCGGACCGTCAATGATCGTGGTGATGCTCGTGCTCGGGGTCCTCTAGCGCCCCGAAGGCCCTGACCACCGCTTCGCTGAGGGCGGGGTGTATGCATTGGCTGCGCGCCAGCGGCATGTAGGTCTGGTCTCCCGAGTTCATCAGGTAAACGATCTGCTGGACCAGTATCGCCGCGCTGGTGCCGACGATGTGCGCCCCCAGGATGCGGCGGCTCCCCTGATCGACGATCACCTTGACCAAACCTTCCTCCTCGGCCAGGGCGTAGCCCTTGGCGCAGTCGATGTACTCGCTGTAGCCGACCAGCACCTTGTACCCCAGCTTCTTGCACTCCTCCTGGGTGAGCCCGACGCTGCCGACCTCCGGATAGCCGAAAACGGCGTGCGGCACGGCGTGCTCGTCCAGCTCGACGCGCTTTCCGCCGAACATGTTGTACCAGACCAGCTCGGAATGGTAGTTGGCGGTGTGACGGAACATGGTGCGGCCGATGATGTCCCCGATGGCGAATATGCCCGGAACGTTCGTTTCCAGGTACTTGTCGACCACGATGTAGTTGTCCTTGTCCAGGGCGATGCCGGAATTCTGCGGGCGCAGCCAGTCGGCGTTGCTCTGGACGCCCGTGGCCACCAGTATCTTCTCCGCCCGGACCTCCCGGACGCTGCCGTCCGAGCGGTCCTTGCAGACCGCCACCTTCTCCCCGTTCTCCACGCGCACCGCGGTCACGTCGGTGTTCACCAGCACGTCCATGTACTCCCGGGACTTGCGGAGCACGATGTCGCTGATCTCCGGCTCCTCGTTCTTCAGCAGCCGGGCGTTCCTGCCGAGGATGGTGGTGCGGCAACCGAACGATGCCAGGAACATGCCCAGCTCGCAGGCCTTGTAACCTCCGCCGAATATCATAATGCTCCTGGGCAGCTCGGCGATCTCGAAGAAGTCCTCGGTGGTGTGGAAACCAGCATTCAGAAGGCCGGGCACGTCGGGAACCTTGGTCCGGGTGCCGATGGCGATGATTATCCTGGGAGCGGTTATCTGCTCGCTCCCCGCCTGCAGGGTGTTCTTGCCGGTGAAGTACGCCGTGGTCTGATAGAGGTCGGTCCCCTCGTCGTTCTTGACGCCTTCCAGTATGCCGTCCCGGTCCGGGGCGATGAGGTCCCACATCCTCCTATGGACGAGCGGGTAATCGGTCCTCTCCACCTTGGCGTGTATGCCCATGCGCTTGGCGTCGGCGATGACCCTGACCAGCTCTGCAGGAGTGACCAGGATCTTGCTGGGAATGCACCCCCGGTTGAGGCATGTCCCGCCCATCGGGCCGTTCTCCACCAGGGCGACCTTCATCCCTCTCCGCCTGGCCTTGGACACGACGTTCAACCCCGCGCCGGAACCGATTACTATCAGGTCGTACTCCTTCATGCAGAACCCTCTTCAGCTAGCGAGGTACTGGTTTAAATTAATGTTCCAGAGCGTAACGATTATCATCGCGGAGCTGCAATCCTAAGCCGATCGAATGCCCGAGAACGAGGATTGCCAATGCAGCGGCCAGGACCTGATGGTCTTCTCCTGCTCCGGAGGATGCAACGTGGGACAGATCGCCAACGCGGCGGCCTACCGGCTGGCCACGGGCGGCACCGGAAAGATGGCCTGCCTGGCGGCGGTGTCGGCAGGAATGCCTGGACCGGTGACCGGCGCGAAGCAGGCAAGATTGGTCCTGGTGATCGACGGATGTCCGGTCAAATGCGCCGCAAAGACTCTGGAAAAGGCGGGAGTCAGGCCGACGCATCACGTCCTGGTCACCGACCTCGGATTGAGGAAGGTCGACGATCTTCGCCACTCCCCGGAGGACGTGGACAGGGCGGTGCGACTTTGCCTGGATGCATTGCCCAGGAAATGATCATCAGTTAAACCCCTCATTTCTTCTATCCCCCTTTTTTGATTCTGTTCAGAATTTTATGATTCTAAATATACATTTAAACACTTTTCAATCGTAAATATACTCATTTGTAGCGTATAGAAAGTTTTTATTAGTTAATTATCTATTGTAGCGACGAAATGACCGATTAAATGTCGGTCAAGTAGTACAGAGAGGATGCAAATGATGAAACATGGAATGGGTTCGAAGTTAGCGCTTCTCTTGGCCTTGGCTCTGGTGGCGCTTCCCCTGCTCTCCTCCCCGGTGGCGGCGGCGGACGGCGAAGTGGACAGCGGGGACACCGCTTGGCTCATGATCGCCACCGGACTGGTGTTCATAATGACGCCCGCGGTGGCCTTCTTCTACGGAGGGATGCTGCGAAAGAGCAATTTCCTGTCCATGCTGGGACAGAGCATACTGATCATCGGGGTGGTCACCATCATCTGGGTGGTCTTCGGCTACTCGCTCACCTTCGGCACTGACCACGCAGGTCTGATCGGCGGCGCCGAGTACCTGATGCTCAACGGAGTGGACATATCCCCGAGCCTCATAGCGCCCACCGTCCCCCACATCCTGTTCATGATGTACCAGGGGATGTTCGCCATAATCACCGTGGCCCTGATCATCGGGGGCGTGGCCGAACGCATGAAGCTCAGCTCGCTCATCATTTTCCTTTCCATCTGGACCGCGGCGGTCTACGTACCCGTGGCGCACTGGGTTTGGGGCGGCGGATGGATCTACGACCTGGGAGCGCTGGACTTCGCCGGCGGCACGGTGGTGCACATCACCGCCGGAGTATCGGTGCTGGCGGCGGCCCTGGTGCTCGGTAAGCGCATAAACATGGCCAAGGGAGGGCAGGAGGTCCCGCACAACATACCCATGGTGGTGCTGGGCGGCGCGCTGCTCTGGATAGGCTGGTTCGGGTTCAACGGCGGGAGCGCCCTGGCCTCCAACGGTCTGGCGGCGAACGCGTTGGTCGTCACCCATATCTCGGCGGCGGTGGCCGCGACGGTGTGGGGGCTGATCAGCTGGCTGGACACCGGACGGGTGAGCGTGCTTGGCCTCATCTCCGGCGGAGTGGCCGGGCTGGTGGCTATCACCCCCGCGGCAGGATTCGTCAATCCCACCGGCGCTCTGTTCATCGGACTGGGCGCGGCGGTGGTATGCTACGGCGGTATTCTGCTTCGCAAGCGCCTGGGGTTCGATGACGCGCTGGACGTCTGGGGCGTTCATGGCCTGGGCGGAACCTTCGGAGCCATCGCCACCGGGCTCTTCGCCACCACCACCGTCAATGCCGCGGGGAAGGATGGGCTGCTCTACGGAGGCGGGGGCGACCTGCTGGTGGCCCAGCTGATCTCGGTGGCCGCGGTGTGGGCCTTCGCCTTCGGCGCGACCTTTGTGCTCTTGAAGGCGCTGTCCTGGGTGATGCCCCTGCGCATGAGCAAGGACGAGGAGAAAATTGGGGCGGACATCATCCAGCATGGCGAGAGCGCCTACTATCTGAGGTGAAGAAGATGAAGAAGATCGAAGCGATAATCCGCAGCGAGACCCTGGACGCGGTCAAGTGCGGCCTGGAGACCTTGGGAATGAACGCCATGACCATAACCGATGTGCTCGGCCGCGGCGAGCAGAAGGGGCTGGAGTTCACCCACCGGGCCGGCAAGTACCGGGTGGACCTGCTACCCAAGGTCAAGGTCGAGATCGTGGTCAGGGACGAGGACGCCAGGAAGGTCATAGAGGTCATAATGGAGAAGGCCAGGACCGGTGAGATCGGGGACGGGAAGATATTCGTCTGTCCGGTGGAGGAGGTGATAAGGATAAGGACCGGCGAGAGCAGCAGGGGGAAGTCCTGAACCTCTCCCGGGACCTTCCCTTTTTTATCTTTTTTCTTCCCTCCACATATTCGATGAACGCGGAAGAGACCCTTGCCCGCCTGAGGTCGATCTCCGACCGCGCCCGGTTGGAGGGCATGTCCAGGTACGGAATAAAGGTCGACCGCGCCCTGGGCGTGAGCATGCCGGAGATGAGGTCTTTCGCCAAAACCCTAGGCAAGGACCACCAGCTGGCCATGGACCTCTGGCGTTCGGGCGTCCATGAGGCGAGGATAATGACCAGCCTCCTGGCCGACCCGAAGATCCTCACCGAGGAACAGATGGAGGAGATGGTCAGGGACCTGGATTCCTGGGACGTCTGCGACCAGTGCAGCTCCAACCTGTTCAGCCGCTCCCCCCTGGCCCTGCGGAAAGCGTTGGAATGGTCGGGAAGGGAGGGGGAGTTCCAGAAGCGGGCGGGGTTCGTTACCATGGCCGCGCTGGCCGTCCACGGGAAGAAATTGAGGGAGGAGGACCTGGTCCTCATGCTCGACGCAACGGTCAGGGAGAGCCACGACGATCGCAACTATGTGCGCAAGGCGGTGAACTGGGCCCTGCGGCAGATCGGCAAACGGGATATGAGAACGAACGCTCTGGCCATAAGCGCCGCCGAGAGAATCATGGCCAAGGGCGACCGGGCATCCCGGTGGGTGGCCTCCGATGCCCTTAGGGAACTTCGTGGCGAGGGGGTCCGGGAAAGGTTGAAGAGCCGGCAGGGCAGATGAGGTGGCATGACGGAGCTCGAATACCTGGGCCACTCGGCCTTCGCCATAAGGGACTCCGGAAAGGAGATCCTGATCGATCCCTTCCTATCCGATAATCCCAAAGCGCCCGCGTCGGCCTCGGAGGTCCATCCAGACCTCATCCTGGTCACCCACGCCCATCATGACCATCTGGGGGACGCCCTGGAACTGTCCAAGCGCTTCGGCTGCCCGGTGCTTTCGGTCTCCGAGATAAACGATTATCTGGAGGAGAGGGGGGCGAAGGTGATCCCGGGCAACATAGGCGGCGAGATCGAGCTCCCTTTCTGCTGGGTGAAGATCTTTCCGGCCGTTCACTCCTCGTCTTTCGAGGACGGGAGATATGGAGGCGCCCCCTGCTCGTTCCTCGTCCGAATGGGCGGAAAGACGGTCTTCCATGCGGGAGACACCGCCCTCTTCAAGGACCTCTCCCTGGTGGCCGATGAGGCCGATATCCGCGCGGCCCTGCTTCCGGTCGGGGGCACCTACACCATGGGGCTGAACGACGCGGTCAGCGCGATGCGGCTCCTCCGCGCCCGGGTGATGGTCCCTATGCACTACGACACCTGGCCCAGCATAGCTGTCGAACGGTGGGCGTTAGAATCGGCCGCCCGGGCGGGCGAGTTCTCAGTGAAGGTGCTGGCGCCCGGCGAGCGCCTGGTCCTGTAAGGTAAACATTTTATCCTCAGGGGGCATGGAGGGATTCGACCATGCCAAGCCGGGGATTCTATCAGTGCCTGGTGCTGCTCTCGGCCCTTTTCCTGATATGTCTCAGCCCGGCCGCCACTTCCGCCCCGGCCGATGTCTCGGTGTTCCAAGTGAGCGACGAACTGACCCTGGACGCAGGCGGCAGCGTTTCCTTCGAATGGGTGGCCTATAATGACGGGGCGGACCGCCTTCTGGTCATTCCCGAGCTGTTGTCCGAAATACCCGAACGCATAACCTGGACCCTGGAGCCGAGCTACGCGGTCATCGAGGGCGGGAGCGGACGAAGTTTCTATTTGAACCTCTCCGCGGGCACCGACCTGTACACTGACGTGACGCAGCTGGATATGGTTTTCCGGATCACTGACATGAACACTCTGGAATCCGGGGAGGTGGAGCGGCAGGTCGTCCTGAACGCCGAGTCCCTCTACGGCCACCTGGACCGGGAGAACCGCATCCTGGGGGTGTGGGAAAACTTCCTGCCCTCGCCGTTCGACGGGCACTGGGGGGCCTTTGGCCTCAGCCTTCTGATCTGGGTGGCGATCGGCCTTTTGGTAATGAAGGTGGTCGGTCCGGCCATCCGCCACCTGACGCGAAAGACCAAGAGCAAGTGGGACGACATCATCATCGAGGTGGTTAGGCTTCCGCTCACCGTCCTCATCATCGCCTTTGGTTTAATATCCTCCATTGAGATTCTGGACCTGCCGGCAACCCTGGTCACGGACCTGGAGCTGGCATACATGATCGTCCTGACCATCATCGCCGCCGTCGTCGGCTACCGGGTTCTGGTGAAGGTCGTGGCCTGCTGGGGCAAGGAGATATGCGACGACAGAAAGGATGACACCAAGGACGTGTTGGTGAACGCCGTTTCCCTGGTCGGAAAGGTGGTGATCCCGGTGGCCGCGGTCTTCGTGATCGCCGGGCTTCTCGGGGTGAACCTGGGGAACATGATATTGGGGGTAGGGTTCCTGGGATTGGTGATCGGTTACGCCACTCAGAACACCCTCAGCAACATGTTCGCCGGCCTGCAGCTGCTCTTTGACCGTCCGTTCAAACCGGGGGACCGCATCCCTCTTAGCGACGGCCACACCGGCCAGGTGCTGGACGTGGGATTGCTGACCAGCAGCTTCCTGGACCTGGACACCTTCGAAACCGTCATCATCCCCAATTCCATGATCGAGAACCAGGTCATAGTCAACATGAACACCCCCGATCTGAGATGGAAGTCCAACGTCAAGGTCAAGGTGCCTTCGGACAAGGACCCCCGGGTGGTGGAGGAACTGATGATGGAGGCCTCCCGGCGCACCCCGCAGATTCTTCAGGGCGAAAGGGCCCCGGTGGTACGGGTTTCAGGCGTCAAGGACGGTCGTATGCTGCTCACCATTTTCATTTGGATAGATGATGTTGCGAACCGCCACCCTGCCCGTACGG
>ENA-UPTA01005031-UPTA01005031.1-activated-sludge-metagenome-genome-assembly--contig:-NODE-5031-length-12325-cov-4.248085_pt1 | contig 12325 bp, 5 predicted proteins | sample MGYA00238184_ERZ773361 | MGnify/ENA primary metagenome ERZ773361 (study PRJEB29100, sample SAMN05720205) | activated sludge metagenome | isolation source: anaerobic digester from wastewater...
CTTATGGAATTTAACAATGCAATATAATTGGCTAAAAGTATTGGAACCCGATGTTTTCACGTGTGTGCCTGGTAAATTATTCTACGATAAAGACTACACAACGTTCTTATATCTTGTGAATTCATCCGGACTATTGTCAAAACTGACCAATCCGGATCAAAAAGTGACCTTGTTTGCTTGTTCAAATGAACAGATATACCAATATGGTATACGGTATAATAAGGACAATGATATGATTGAACAATATCTTGATGGTCAATGGCAATCGATGAGAACTGCTGATTTAATGATGTTTATACAAGACCACATTCACTACGGAGTTGTTACCGATTTAAGTGGCGAAGGATACTTGCAAATGAGCTCGATGAACTACGTCCATTACAAAGACAATAAAGTTGAAGGGGCAAGAAACATTAAAGACAAAAAGCCTAGTACGGTTCAGGAAAAAAATGTCAACGAAAGAAATGGTATATTATATACCATGGATGAACCATTACTCTCGAACTATGCCATGGGCGACTATATTTATAACACCCCTGATTTCTCTGATTTTGCAGCGTTGATGGTTAAAGCCGGATTACTCGATCCTGAATATATTGATCCTGCAACAAATACAGTGGTTCCAAACGTTAAGTTCATAAGTGCAGGTTCATGGACGGCATTCATTCCAACCAATGCAGCCATGGCCGCAGCGCTCAGGGATGGTATCGTGAGCGATGAAATGAAAACACCGGAGTTGAGGAAATTCATTCACTATCATTTTATCCGAACAGCCACAATTTTCGACGATGGCAAGCAATCTGGAGATTTTCAGACAGCAAGGGTTGAATCGACCTCAACACAGGGAACTGTCTATTCTAACTTGACCGTGAATAATACTCCCGGAAACTTACAAGTTACAGACCATTCTGGCAGAACAACTACAATAAGCCACCAAAACGCGAATGTATTGGTGCAGCGAGGCGTAGTACATAAAATCAATAATGTATTGAAATATTAGTAGTTAAATTTGTCAATCACACAATTTATGAAGAAAATTTTAAAAACGACAATTCTGCTAATTTCATTATTAGCGATTATTACTACTGGATATGGACAAACTTCGGTAATAATAAAGGGACGTATTTACGATAAAACAACCAAAGAAGCATTAGGATTCGTTAATGTTATCGAGGTTGATAAAAATGGACGAAACGTTTCCGGAACAATTTCAGATGTTAATGGAAATTATACGTTGAAAGTAAGAAACGATAAGAACTCAGTTATTGTATCGTTCATCGGATACCAGAAACAAACCATCAATATTGGCAACAAATCAACTATCGATGTATATCTCGAAAGTGAAGATCAAACCATTGAAGAAATTAAAATTCTAGGGGAAAAGGTTGGAAACGACGGGTACACTAAGGTGCGCGACAGGGCAACCGCTGTTACCGAGATGGAATTCAAGGAAATGAAAGCGGTTATGACCACTACCGTTGAAGAGATGTTACAGGGACGTCTGGGCAATGTTGATATTACTGCCATGTCGGGTGACCCCGGAGCAGGGATCAACATAAAAATCAGGGGAAGCTCTTCACTCAATTCAAGGAACAACCCGCTCATTGTGGTGAATGGGATTCCTTATAATGCACAGATCGACGACGACTTCGATTTTGGAAGTGCCGATGTTGAAAAATTCGGGAACTTAATTGATGTTTCTCCCGAAGACATTGAATCAATCGAAGTACTTAAAGATGCTGCTTCAACCGCAATTTGGGGTTCAAAAGCGTCAAACGGGGTGTTGATGATTCAGACCAAACGTGGGATAAAATCAAAACCAATATTCGAATATACGTTCAAAGAAACCGTAGGAAAAGAACCGGATCCAATCCCGATGCTTGATGGTGCAGGCTATGCTCGATTAATTACCGACGAACATTACAATGTTAACCGGAATGAATTTTCGGACAAAGAAATCGCATTCGACCCGTCATGGGAAAATTACCACAACTTCGCTCAAAACACCGATTGGGTAAAAGAAATCACCCAGTTGGGAAGAACAACACAGCACGACTTTTCGGTTCGTGGGGGTGGTGAAAAATCGAGATACAACATGTCAGTGGGATTTTCTGACGAAATTGGAACTACGATTGGTAACAACTTGAAGAAATTGAACTTGAGGAGTTCATTAGACTATACGCTATCTTCTCAGCTTCAGTTCAAAACCGACATCATGTACACACGGTACGATCAAGAATCGAATTGGGATGGCGATCCCATGGGCAATGTACGTTCAAAAGCATACATTAAAATGCCAAACATGTCGGTTTTCGAGCGCGATAGCACCGGTAAACCACTTGGTGAATATTTTACGCCTGAATCAACAATACAGGGTAAAGCTTCAGATAACTACAACCCTGTTGCCGTTACAAGACTTGGAAAAAATGATAGTCAACGCGATAACGCAAGGGCTCTGTTCACCATTCGGTACAAGATTAAGCCGAACTTAATTTTGAACTCAACAATTACTCTCGACATTTTTGACACCAAATCTGAAAAGTTTTTGCCTTGGAAAGCAATTGGTGGACCTTATAATGATGACAAGACGAACCAAGCGGTTAACGACTTCTCAAAAAAGAGCTCAACTTACACCTTTAACCAATTGATATTCAATCCTAAATTAGAAGAAGGTCACGATCTCTCACTTATGGGGCAATTCGACACCGAGTCGACAACTAACCGCACATTCAATGTTACCACCAGCCGTTCGGCTTCTCCGCTGAACCAGCAACCTATAGGTGATAAACACATAAATTCATTTTCAGACGGATATTCTGAATACAGGTCAATGGGGTTATTCTTAACCGGTACCTATAAGTTTAAAGACCGGTATATTGCAACAGTAGGGACAAAATACGAAGGAAACTCCAAATTTAGCCCGGAAAGCCGTTGGGGCTTCTTCCCCTCGGTAGCCCTTGCATGGCGTATTTCCGACGAACCGTTCCTTAAACAGGCCAAGTTTATCAACGAGCTGAGAATACGAGGAAGTTGGGGGATTACAGGGAACGCACCCGGCAACAACTACTTATATTTTAACACCTACTCGGCTGGTACCGACAATGCCTATGTCGACATGCCTGGGGTAAAGCCTAATGGCATTGAACTTACCAGTTTAAAGTGGGAAACCGTTGATCAGGTAAACCTTGGGTTCAACTTCTCCGGCTTTAAAGAAAAAGTATCTGTTGAATTCGATGTCTATCGCAAGAGGACAAAAGACCTTTACCTTCCAAACTCAGACATCCCTTCATCGGCAGGTTTCTCTAATATTGGGTTAAACAATGGTGAAATGGAAAACAGGGGAGTAGAATTATCGTTCGACTACAAAATTATAAACAGGCGCGATCTGAAGTTGAGCGTTAATTTCAACGTTTCAAGAAACGAAAACCTTGTCATTAGCTTACCCGAAAACTATAGCCTTGAGTATGGTGATATGCTGCAAAACGGTAACTATAAAATCAGCATTGAACCTGGCCGTCCTATTGGTGGATTCTTTGGCTACAGATACGACGGAGTTTACAAAGATGACAATGATGCCATTGTTCGCGATAAAAACCAGCAACCAGTATATGCCATTGGTACCGAAACCCCGATGACAATGATTCATGGAGGTTCAGGTGGCTATGAATTCCGCGGAGGAGATGCCAAATACGTTGATAAAAATTTCGATGGTAAAATTGACGAGCTCGACTTATTCTATCTGGGCGACCTAAACCCGAAATTAATGGGAGGCTCAGGGTTCAGAATTGAATACAAAGGTTTTGTATTAAATACATTCTTCTACATGAAGGTTGGTCAGAAAATTATTAACCAGACCAAAATGGATACTGAAAAAATGTATGGACACGAAAACCAGAGTAAAGCTACAAACTGGAGATGGCGCCGAGAAGGTGACGAAACCATTGTGCCAAGGGCATTATATAACGAAGGATTTAACTGGATGGGATCTGACCGCTTTGTTGAGGATGGTTCTTACCTCCGCTTAAAAACTTTATCGTTAAGTTACCAGTTTAACCAAAAATTCTGCCAAAGAATCAAGATAAAAGAATTGAAAACATTTGCTACTGCCTACAACCTCTTCACCTGGACTAATTATTCAGGTCAAGACCCTGATGTAGGTGCACCAAACGATCCGAAGAGCCTGCCTAAAGACTTTAGTCGGACTCCTCCAAGTAAAAGAGTTATGTTAGGTATAAATGTTACATTCTAAAAAAGGTTAATTATGAAAAACATAACAAATAAAATACAGTTAATTTGCCTGGCCACTTTGCTATTCTTTGGCATAACAGGATGTAACGATTGGCTTACTCTTGCTCCTCCGAGCGATTTGATCAAAGAAAAATTCTGGACCAAATCGGAAGATGTGACCGCAGCACTAGCCACAACCTATGATTCATATAGGGACAATGCAGTAAACTCCTTGATTTGGGGAGAAGTAAGGGCCGACATTGTTGATTTCGACTCCGAAGTAACAAACGTTGCCGACTACTTATCAATTGCCAGTAGCGATATTAGCGCATCGAACGGCAAAATTAACTGGAGCGGTTACTATAAAACTATTAACCTTGCCAATACTCTTATGCATTACAGCAACGATGTTTTCGAAAAAGATGAATCGTTCTCGTTGGAAATGAAAAACCGTATCGATGGAGAAGCATTGTTTCTTAGGGCCTTAAGCTATTTTTACCTGGTAAGGATATGGAAAGAAGTTCCGCTGGTTATTGAACCTTCAATTTCGGATACTGGCAATTTGTTTGTACCCAAAAGTCCGGAACACGTGGTAATTGATCAAATAATCACCGACTTAAACGAAGCAAAAAACAAAATAGGCAACGAATTGTACCTCAACCGCCCCGAATATTTTAAAGGACGGGCTAACAAGTACTCCGTAATGGCCTTACTTGCCGACGTTTATTTGTGGGACGAACAATACCAGAAATGTATCGACTTATGCGATTCGATAATCAATTCCGGATTATATAGTCTTGAACCTTCAACTTCGTGGTTTAACTTGTATAACCCCGGAAATTCAATGGCAGAAAGCATATTTGAAATCCAGTATGACGACAAATTTGATAGTCAGGAAAACCCGATATACCACGAGCAAGGTATTATGCCTATCTCCGGTTCTTCCAGCGTTCTTATTGATGAACAAACCTTGGCGAAATACTTCGTTCCTGAAGATATACGGCAATGCGATGTTAATACCCCAACCTGGAAATATTATGGGGTAACGTTGAGCGGAACGCTTCAGAGAGAAGAAAATGAACGCGATGCCAATTTTATCTATTATCGCTATGCCGACATTTTACTCATGAAAGCCGAGGCGCTTAATGAGCTTGACCGCACCATGGAAGCAAACGATTATTTGTACCCAACTTTCGACAGGGCAAAGGTTGCTTATGTTGAAATTACCGACAAATATGAAATGCGTAATGCAGTACTCAACGAAAGGGCACGTGAATTTGTGCTTGAAGGAAAACGTTGGTTCGACTTATTGCGGAATTCAAAACGAAATGGGTTCTCAAATAAGCAGCTGATTATAAACATGATTCTTTCGGGCGCCGACATCAAGCAACAGGCCATTCTCAAAACAAAGGTGTATGATACCATGAGTTATTATCTGCCTATACCGGAAAGGGAAATTTTATACAATCCCAATTTGACCCAAAATCCATTTTATGAGAGGTAAAAAATGAAGAGTATGAAGAACAGACAATACAACAAAACAATGCGATTTCCTTCTATCATCCTATTCGCAATAGCCGCACTTTCGCTATTCATAGCTGGATGTGGAGAGGATCCGGAATATCATTCGGAAAAATCGAAAAATCAGGTTATTACCGACTATATAACTACAAATTCAGACAAATATTCTGAATTCGGCAAAATGCTAAATAACACAGAATTAAACAGGATTTTGAGTATCAGGGGGCCTTTCACCTTATTGCTGCCAACCAACGATGCGGTTAAAGCCTATTGTGCTGAAAAAAATGTTGCCTCGGTTGATGAACTAGACATTGAGCTCCAGAAAAATTTAGTATTAAACCACTTGATTTCTGCCGAAATTAAATCGAGCGAAATTGGGTTAGGAGCTTTACTCGAAAAAAATGCCCTTGGCGACAAAATTGCTTCAGAATTCAGGGGAATTGATACCTATTTCAACAAGCAATCAAAGCTCATCAAGCGTGATATCAAAGCCGCGAACGGATATATACACATAATCGACAAGGTGATTGATATTGTGACCGAAGATGCATACCAAAAACTTGTTTCGCTCGGCAAATTTACCCTGTTTACAAAAGGCTTGGAGATAACCGGACTCAAAGATACCTTGCAGGTGATTGAGTTTCCTTTCGGAGACAAGCAAGCCCGAACACGATATACCATCTTTGCCGTTCCAGATTCTGTGTTCAACGCAAACGGTATTTACTCTATTGATGATTTAGTAAACAGGTACACCAATGCACCAGACCGTATAACCGAAATTGAAAACGGGTTTTACAGATACATGGAATATCACTGCTTAACAGAAACATACTATTTAAGTGATTTCCCTGTTAACGATGGTTTTTCGAAATTATACCCGATCCTTTCGTTCGACAATAATATTTCGATGATCATTAAGGATGACTATTATTTGAACATGGCCACGAATTTCAACATTCCGGAATCGAATTACCCAAGTAAGAATGCGGCAATTCATACAATAAACGGTCTTCTCGAAGTGGTTCAGCCGGCACCTACCAAGTTCACCTTTGAAGTAACTGACCATTTCGACCTGAAACAGGGCGATTATTATTTGAATTTTTATATGAAATGGTCTGATGGGCAGAACACCTTTAAAAACATAAAATGGGAAGGCGACTATTTGGAATATTATTACAAAGAAGTCAATGGCGTTTACGGCTTATCGAATTACGACTGCCTTAGTATGAATGGTTTTTGGTGGATTGAAGTCACAACCCCAAAAATCATGAAAGGAAGGTATACCATGAATACTGATATTACTTCGGGATATATCGACTACGACGTATACGTTGATGGGGTTTATATGTCGACAGTAAAAAAAGCCGATAATGGAAACAATATTACTGTAGCCACAGTAAACTGGGATAAAACAGAAACCCATAAGGTAAAAATTGTTGCTGTTAGTGCAGGAATGTTATTTTGGGATGAGGTGTCTTTCACACCGTATTAAAATAGTAAATATAATATAATCAATACGTAAGAAATGATAAAACATTATAAACATAAAGCAAGTTTGACAATTATATTTCTATTTATTCTTATCTGCAATATTGGTAATGTATTTGCTCAAACAGAACCCGTAGTGGTTACAGGTAAAGTATTGGAATCGGGAACAGGCTTGCCCCTGAGACAGGTTTCAGTTTCGGTAGCATACTCAGGTATCCTTTTCGACACCAACGAACAGGGGGAATTTTCGATCAAAGTTCCCGACTTAAAAACCGAGTTGGTGTTCAACTTGCCAGGATACGTAAAACAAAATATCTATTTATCGGGAAATGATAAATTGACAGTTTTTTTGGTGCCCTTACAATTCAAGTCGAAAGACCAGTCGTATAACACTCCTACAGGAATAAAGAACCTCAAAGATGCAGTATCGTCAACTTCAACAGTCGCAGCAAACGATCTGCAATTTAGCAGCGCTTCTTCTTTCGACAATACGCTTCAGGGACTTGTTCCCGGGTTGAATATTGTCTCTTCGTCGGGAATGCCTGGAACAATGTCGTGGATCAACATGGGCGGAGTTTCTTCTATGAATTGTAGAAACGAACCCCTTCTCTTAATTGACGGGATGATTTTTGATTACAACTACGCTTCAGAAGGGGTTTTGGAAGGTTTTTCTCTCAACCCTCTGGATATTATAGATTATCAGGATATTTCCGATGTTTCGGCCATCAAAAGCGGCAACGGATATTTTGGATCCTTAAGCTCAAATGGCCTTATCTATGTGAATACAGAACAGAAGAGTGAAGCTAGTACGCTTATCCAGATTTCGGCATACGGAGGAATTGGCTTAATGCCCAAAACGCTCGATGTAATGGACGCACAGCAATTCAGGCAATATTTCTCGGGCCGCTTGGCCGAAGAAGGCTTAAGCAGTTCTCAGATTGACCAAACATATCCATGGTTAAACGGGCAACCAGGCAGTAGTGAATATTACAGGCATAACCATGATACCAAATGGCAAAACGAGATTCTTACTCCAGGTGCGTTGAGCAAATTTCACATCTTCCTAAAGGGGGGTGACGATATTGCAACATATAATATTTCATCGGGGTACGTAAGCCAAAATAGTATTTACGATGGGGCTAAGTATTCACGGTTCAATTTGAAAGTCAACGGGAAAATCAATATTACCGACAAATTTTCAATTACACCTAACGTAAAATTATCGCTTGCTGATAGTTACACACCCAACCAAGGACCTAGTTTGTATAAGAATCCGTTGATTTCGAGCTTGCTTATCCCGTCGATATTGAATCCTTATGCAACCGACGAAAAGAACGGCGAATTGTTATACTATTTTGACAACGAATCGTCTTTCAATGTGAGTAACCCGAAAGCCATTGTAACCAACGCGCAAGGTACCAACAGAAATTACAATTTCTTGAGTTCAGTACATGCGCAATACAAAATCTCGGAAACAATTAGTCTGAACGACATGCTGGGTATCAATTTCAACAATGCCAGGGAAAACGTTTTCCTTCCCGACTTGGGCTTGGTACAAATCGACTCTGCAGCAAATAGTCCTCAGGTTTACATCAACGAATTCAGGTCGACTCAAAATTACGCGACCATCGATTACAACAAGAGAACCAAATCGGGGCATTCTATTAACGGGCAAGCTGGTATGAGGCTCATCATGAACAGCTACAAAACAAACAAAGCCATTAGTTTGAATACACCTTCCGACGATTTCAAAACCTTGGGAAATGGTGCTAAATACAACTACTTGCGAACATCAACCGGAGGAAACCAGGATCTTAACATCGTATCTTACTTTGCAAACGTCGACTATAGCTTCCGCAGCAAATACTATGTAAATGTGAATGCATCGTACGATGGAAATTCAGCAATCTATAAAAATAACCGCTATAATTTCTACCCTTCGGCCGGTGTAGCTTGGAGGCTTTCTTCCGAAAAATTCCTTTCAGGACAAAAATGGCTCAACGATTTGAAACTACGTGCCAATTGGTCAACCGGTGGAAATGTGTATAGTAGCATCTATGGTAATTCAAAACTTTACTACGGCGAAGCACGGGTTGATGCTTATGGCGTTCCTGTAAGAGAATCGGTTCCAAACCCAGATCTCGAAATTGAACGGAAAACAACAATTAATGGAGGTATCGATATCTCGTTGTTCAATCAAACTACAAATATTCATGTCGATTACTTTAAATCGAACGTGAACAACCTTGTCATCGAACAGGAATTACCTTCATCGTACGGATATACAGAATATTACGACAATGGTGGCAAAATGAGCATCTCTGGTTTTGAAATTGGGGCAGAACAACGAATTCATCTGGGGAAAGCAGTTCTTCGTTTAGGGGCAACTCTTTCGAAACATGCACAAAACATTGAAGAGCTTACATTTATCAAAGAAAGCCAAGAGCGTATTATCACTAAAACTGCACCTGCAGAATATGTTACCGAAGTTGGAGGCCCTATGAATGCATTCTGGGGGTTGAAAACCAACGGGATTTTCCAAACCGACGAAGAAGCCTCACAATTCACCGGTCCTAAAGGCAATAAACTAAAAGCCGGCGATATTAGGTTTGTTGATGTTGATGGAAACAAAATCATTAACAGTTACGACAAAATGAACATTGGAGACCCCAATCCTGATTTCTTTGGTGGAATTAATGCAGCACTCACTGTGGGCCGTCTTGAATTATCAGCAAACTTCAACTACTCGATAGGCAACGACATATTCAATTATGTAAGAAGCCAGACCGAGGGTATGGATACGTATGCTAACCAGTCGACTAGCGTTTTGAACCGTTGGTCTTCTTCAAACACTAGCTCGTTGATGCCACGAGCTGCCTTTGGCGACCCTTCAGGAAACAACTCATTTTCTGACAGATGGATTGAAGATGGCACATACTTCGGACTGAAGAAACTGACAGTAAGTTATACCCTGCCGCAAAACAGTGTTTACAGGGGGCTCACAATCTTTGCCACCGGTAGTAACTTGTTTACTTCCACAAAATACTCGGGCTACGATCCTGAGTTCATGTATGCCAACAGCCCGTTCTTTATGGGAATCGATTATGGAAAGATACCACATCGCCAATCGTTCATCGTGGGTATTAAACTCGATTTATAATTCCTAATAATGAAACGAATATGATCCGAATATCAAATATACGAATGACCAACAGGTCGGAGACTGTAAAAAAACAGTTTGAAACACCAGTGGAGAACGGCACTGTCGGGACTATTAAAACAAATTATTTTGGAATGAAAGCAATAACAACAAAAAAACGAATAGGATATTGGAGTTTGGTTCTTCTGGCAGTTGTGTTCAGTTCCTGCGGCGAAGATTTTTTTGATCCTCAGTATGGGAACAGGCTTAAACCCGAAGATCACTACCAGTCGGAGTTAGATTTATCTAACTCACTGGAAGGAGTAGCCACTTGCCTGCGCGAGGTAGCTCCGAATATGATCATGCTTGATGGCCTCAGGTCCGACTTGATGGTCGTTACCGAAACTGCCACGGTACCCATGACCGACATCTATTACCAACGGTACGACAAAACAAACCCGTTGGTCGATGTAAGTGGGTACTACAAAGCCATTATCAATGTGAACGAAATACTTGCCAATATGGACAGGGTAATGGATAATGCCGCTGAATACACCGAATACGTAAACAGTTCGGTAAAGGGGTTTCTTTTGGGCATGAGAGCTTGGGCCTATTTGCGGATTCTGCTTGTAAACGGCGAAGCAGCCCTTATTCCCGACAACTTGAACGGGATAACTTCGGGCCTAGCTCACCAATACATTCCTAAAGAAACGTTGATCGATACCCTGATCAATCAATTGTTGCCCTATGTTTTTACCGATCAAACAAAAGTTGAGTACGAAGTTATCAATTTCCCTAGTGCTAAAGCAATATTGGGCGAATTGTACTTAGAGAAAAACGATTATGCCAACGCGGCAAAATATCTTAAAATGGGACTCGAGATCTCGAACAACGCTCCTCGCCTATTCAAGGTAGATAATACGTATTCACGCGAATTATGGAAAAACATCTTCACTAATGGTATAGGCACTACTGAAACAATGGGTGCTGTGCCCTATAATGCTGTAGAAGGTTCTCCGAACCCTCTGGCTGTATGGTTACAACCAGTAAAAGAATATGTGGTTAAACCATCGTCTGTTATCCGCGATAAATTTCAGTCTCAAAAACCAAAGACCGGAAAGGGAACCGATATTTACCGTGGTATAGGGGTAACTATCGACACGCTTGCTAATATAAATGAAGGGTACATTAAAAAATACTCTCTTGTCGAAGGTGTCGACGGATATAGCCTTGACATCCCATTTTTGAGGAGTGCTGATATTCATCTTAAGCTAGCTGAAGCCTTGAATAGAAACGGACAAAGCGACATTGCCCTTATCTTGCTGAACCAAGGGATGCTTAGTGAAAGGAAAAGGCCTGCTGAATACCAGAGATGGAGTTATAATGTAGGCGTAAGGGGAAGGGTAAACCTTGAGTCACTTGTAGTTCCGGAAGAAATGACAGACCCGAACCAAATTGTGGAGTTAATTGAAGATTATATCATTGAAGAAAGATGTATGGAGCTGGCCTTTGAAGGCTCGCGCATGTTCGACCTGATAAGGATTGCGAAACGACGTAATAATCCTGAATATCTCGCAAGCCGTGTGGCTGCGAAATATCCGGCAGAAATGCAGGATCAGGTAAAAGCATTTTTCATGAACGAAGCAAACTGGTATATCCCGGTTAACAAATAATACCGGCTAAATAGTAAATTTTTCTTTTATAGGTTAGAGATAGAGATTAGTTAGTAATTTTTTTGAATTAAGCAGGTTAAAGAGGTCATCATTTTCGATGATCTCTTTACTTTTTTACAACATGCAAACCTTTAAAGTGGATTACGTTGGGAAACAAATTACTGTTGTCCGGTAAAAGTTTTAGATTGCTTCACTCCGCTACCAATGACGGATTTTCGTAAGATACTATATGTGAAGCAAATACAAAACGACTCTTTTGTTGACAATTCTACCTTCC
>ENA-UPTA01005036-UPTA01005036.1-activated-sludge-metagenome-genome-assembly--contig:-NODE-5036-length-12308-cov-12.952338_pt1 | contig 12308 bp, 4 predicted proteins | sample MGYA00238184_ERZ773361 | MGnify/ENA primary metagenome ERZ773361 (study PRJEB29100, sample SAMN05720205) | activated sludge metagenome | isolation source: anaerobic digester from wastewater...
TTCAACAAAAAGAAGCGATCTCGATAAATTATTTAAGGAGGAATCAATGAAAAAACTCGTTATGATGCTGATAGCTGTAATTTCAGCCGCGGCATTCGCTATGGATTTCTTCCCGCTTAGTGAAGCGGCGAAAGAAAAGATCCAGCAGGACGGAAACAAAGCTTATACTTGGAAGACCTATTGCGGTACTCCCACGTATACTTACAGTACTGTAACGGAAAGAGCAATGTATGTAAATGCCAATGATTTTGGATTAGACTATCCGGTGAACTTCGGTGGCGTTCAGTCTCTTCTTAATGATGCGGGTATTACATCTCACTACAGAATTTATGCAAAAGACGGAACCACAAAGCTTTGGGAAAAGGAATTCACTACAACAAAAGTAGGTTATGAAGTTGTAAGTCCCGATTCAGCTGATTTTCCTATTGTTTTAAATGATGACTTCTATCTTGTTCACGTTCCTTACCTACCCGGTGACGGTAAAGGTTATCCAAGGATCTGGCTTGATGCAGGAGACGGAATACAGGGACATGCTTTTTACGGATCTCCCGGATCTTGGACTAACAGGAACCCCTATTCTTACGTAATGTATGCAGCTCTTGAGCAGTACACAGGCGCAGATGTAAATCCGCCTTCAGCAAGGTTTGTTTACGGCGCGAATGCATTTATGGATTATGACGCTAACATCGTTCTTGCAGTTTCTGACGAAAGCTCAATGTCAACATTAACAGGAGCTTACACTGTTAACGGGACAGACTGGCTGAACGTTGAATTGACAGCTTCAAAAGCTAATCATTTTGAGTACAGCGGAACCATCCCGGCACAGCCTGACGGTGGTGTAGGCCAGGTAGTATTTTTTATGTATGACAATCTCGGACAGTACGCTGAATCAGAACCTTTTGAGTTGTCATGGTCAAAGGACAATCCTATTTACACACAGAGCTTTGAAGGATTTTTCCCGCCTTACATGTGGTCAACTGATAATGTAGGCGCAGGCTTCATTCAGGCGAACAACACAACATCCCAGCCTGTACCGCATGGAGGTTTATACATGGCGGCACACATGGACGATCCAGGGACTCAGGACGACTGGCTTATCAGCCCTCTGATCTCTGTACCGGCTGATAATTCTACAACTCTTACTTTCTGGCAGAGCGGCTGGTTTTTGAATTACCTTGAAACCGGTATGCACGAAGTCGGAGTTTCTACTGATATGGGAACTTGGGATGTGATCTATACAGGACACCCGCCGGTAGGTGCTTCTGGAGCCGGAGATGTATGGGAAAAAATATATCTTTCTCTCAGTGCATATAAAGGACAGGACATATACATCGGCTTCCATTATGTTGCCGATTATGAAGATCAGTGGTTTATTGACGACATGGAAGTTCTGTATGACTATGAGGGACCAACCATTGTTTCTTTGATGGGAAACGAAGCTCTTGATCCTATTATCGGAGCTTATCTTAACAATGAAATGGTACTGAATCTGACAGTAAACGATCTGTCAGGAGTTCAGTCAGTAATCGGACACTATTCATTTGACGAAGGCTCTACTGTAATTGATCTTCCTTTTACACAAGCAAAAGGTGGAGACGAAGTATGGACAGCTGCAATTCCAGCACAAGCTGCAGTTGACAGCGGATATATTGACTTTGACCTGACAGACATTGGAGGAATAGTTGGCACAGATTCAACAATGTTCAGGATCGATTTTGTAACAGATAACGACGCACCGATTTTTAATTTTGTAAAAGGTACAATGGCTTTTGTCGGTTCTCCGATGAATCTAGAGATCTCAATAAGCGACGAATCAGCGATGACTTCATGTGCCGGATTCTATTCAAAAGACGGTGTTACATATACACCTTTCGAAATGACTCAGGCCAAGATACATGATTATGTCTTTACCGGATCAATTCCGGCAGAAACCGATGAAGTTCTGGACGGAAAAGTATATTTCGGAATGCAGGACGCCGAAGGGCATATCGGCTACAGCGATGTATTTACAGTAAAATGGATGGACGGCCAGAACAATTACGTTGAAGATTTCGAAAGCGGAGCAGGCAATTGGATACTGACAGGTAACTGGGCTATCGTTGAAGAGGGCCAATACATTTCTTCTTCTCACGCTCTAACTGAAAGCCCCGGCGGTAACTATGCTGATGAAGAGGTAAATTCATCTGCTCAGTGGGCTACGCCAATGGATTTTACTGCAAATCCAGGAGTTGAAATTTCTTTCTGGACGAGATATGATATAGAAGAAGATTTTGACTATATGTATTTTGAAGGTTCTGAAGACGGCGGAACTACATGGATCAGACTGCAGACCTACAGCATGGAAGGTATCGGCTGGCATCAGGAAGTTATACCCATGAACGCTTTTGCAGGAAAAGACGGAGTTACTTTCAGATTCCTGTTCGAAAGTGATGGAGGATATAACGCGGAAGGAATGTACATTGATGATCTGGTCGTAACATCTTATGATGTCGACCACGGTGTACCTACTATAATATCGGATCCTTATGCACCCGCATTCTATGAAGGTGTCGTAGGCGATTATACTGATGCAGTAGAAATTATGGATTTCTCAGGAATTGCAAACGCAACGGTTCATTATTCAGTTGACGGAGGAGCAGAGCAATCAGTATCAGCAGTAAATACAACAGAAAACTTCTATGAATTTACCATCCCGGCTCAATCAGCAGGATCACAGGTTAATTATAGAATCTATGCGCTTGATTCATCTGCACAGGCTAACGAATTTTACAGTCCGTACTACTCTTATATAGCCGGCGATCACATGATCTATGACTCAGGAATTGTAAGTTATTATCAGACGATAGAAGAAAATAATGCTAAAGCTGTTAAAGTTACGGTACCCGGAAGCGATGAATCTAAAACTATTATGGAAGGAAAACTTTCTTACATTCTTTTCAGGAATTATGCTGATGCCAGCCACGTATCTGCAGATATGAAGGTTCACGTATGGGATGATAACGCTGGTGTTCCCGGAACCGAACTTATTACAGCATTTGATGTAACGTCTGAAGGCCTTGCAATGACAAGAGTAGATATGAGAGCTTATGATCTTTCAGTTTTCGGAGATTTCTGGGTAGGTGTTTCCGCACCTTACGGAATCGTTTATCTGACTATGGAAGCAGCGGACGAAGAAGCTGTTACTGCTTATGAAAGATCTTACACAGGAACATGGGACGCAGGAACAAGCACATACACATGGGCTCAGGCTCCGACGGACAACTGGCATTTCAGAGCAGTTCTGAACGGTATTTATACCGGCATCGAAGATGTGAACGTTCCTATGGTTACAAAACTTGAGCAGAACTATCCTAACCCGTTCAACCCGGCAACGACTATCAATTTCAGCCTTGCAAAAGACTCGAAAGTATCTCTGGTCGTTTACGATGTAATGGGAAGAGAGGTAGCTAATCTCGTAAACGGAGAAATGACTCAGGGATCGCACAAAGTATCATTTGACGCTTCAAGACTTGTAAGCGGTGTTTACTATTACAATCTAAAAGCTGCAGGTGTTAACCAGACCAGAAAAATGATGCTGATCAAGTAATCTTTACTCAGAATCAGAAAAAAGTCCGGTCTTTTGTACCGGACTTTTTTTTTGGTTATTAATACTTTACTATAAAAAGAATATTTGTTATTTTTAGCGTCGTAAAAAAAGTTATGCGGGAGAGAAAGATGTCATATCCTTTTAGAGAAATAGAGAAAAAATGGAGAAAGTTCTGGGAAGAAAAGAATATCAATACTATCGATATGAATTCGGAAAAACCCAAGTATTATACTTTATGCATGTTCCCGTATCCTTCAGGAGACAGGCTTCATCTGGGACACTGGTTCTGTTACGGTCCTCCGGACGCTCACGCAAGATTTAAGAAAATGCAGGGTTACAATGTTCTATCGCCCATCGGATATGATTCTTTCGGACTGCCTACGGAGAATTATTCATTAAAGAACAACATTCATCCTGCTGATGCTACCAGCATAAATATTGAAAAGTTTACCGAGCAGTATAAAGGCATTGGAGGGATGTACGACTGGGAGCACTATCTGGCTACATCAGAACCGAATTACTACAGATGGACTCAGTGGCTTTTCGTTACATTATATAAGAACGGGCTCGCCTATCAGTCGGATGGAATGGTCAATTACTGCCCTAAATGCTCAACAGTCGTAGCTAATTCTGAAGTTCTTGCTGACGGAACTCATGAAAGGTGCGATATGCCGATAGAAAGAAAACCCTTAAAAAGCTGGTATTTCAAGACCACAGCTTTTGCGGAAAGGCTTCTGGCTGATCTTGATAAGACAGATTATCCTGAAAAGACAAGGATGATGCAGACGAACTGGATCGGAAGATCAGAAGGTGCGCTTGTAACATTTAAGATCGCTGATTCAATTGAGAAATTCGATATCTTCACTACCCGTCCGGATACTTTATACGGAGTGACTTATTGCACACTTGCTCCTGAAAATGCTCTTGTTGAAAAGATCACGACAGCTGAGCAGAAAACCGAAGTGTATAAATATCTCGAATCGATAAAGTCCCTGTCTGATATAGACAGACAATCGACAGTCAAAGAAAAAACCGGCGTCTGGACAGGTTCATACGCCATAAATCCAGTCAACGGAGACAAAGTTCCCGTCTGGATCTCGGATTATGTTCTTATTTCCTACGGAACAGGAGCTGTTATGGCCGTTCCCGCGCACGACACAAGGGATTTCGAGTTCGCGAAAAAGTTCAATATTCCGATCAGAGCGGTTATACAACCCGAAGGAAAGATGCTTAAAGGTGATGATATGACTGAAGCATATACTGAAGAAGGGATAATGTTCGATTCCGCTGAATTTTCAGGCATGAATTCGCAGAAAGGCATTACAAAAGTGATCGACAAACTCGAGCGCGAGGGAAAAGGTAAAAGGCATATTACATATAAATTAAGAGACTGGTCGGTATCCAGGCAGAGATACTGGGGCGTTCCGATACCGATAATCTACTGCGATGACTGCGGAACCGTTCCCGTACCGGAAGAAGATCTACCTGTGCTGCTTCCTCTCGACAAGAATATCGATATAAAACCGAAAGGCAAAGCACCGCTGTCGCAGCTCGATTCATATATTAATACCGTATGCCCGAAATGCGGAAAGCCGGCAAAAAGGGATCCCGAAACAATGGATACTTTCGTCTGCTCAAGCTGGTATTTTTTGAGATTCGTAAATACAAAGCATGAGGACAAGCCTTTCGACAAAGATGAACTATCCAAATGGATGCCGGTCGATGTTTATGTGGGCGGAACCGAGCACGTTAACGGGCATATGATCTATTCAAGGTTCGTAACGAAAGCGTTAAAAGATCTCGGGTATCTGACTTTTGACGAACCGTTCTACAAAGTTGTTCATCAGGGAATGATAACGAAAGACGGCGCGAAGATGTCAAAGACCAAAGGTAATGTCGTCTCGCCCGATGATTTCGTCGGTCAGTACGGAACGGATGTTTTCAGGCTTTACATTATGTTCATGACCAATTTCAGGGACGGGGGCGACTGGTCTGATGACGGAATAGCCGGAGTGGACAGATTCATGAACAGGATATGGAGGCAGATCAAAGAGGAACCCGCTGCAGCTTCAGGTTCCCGCACGGTCGATAATGAAATCAATTACAGGCTGAATTATACGATTAAAGAAGTTACGAGGAATCTTGACGATTTTTACTTCAATTCAGCGATCGCAAGGCTGATGGAGCTTTTCAACGATCTGAACGATTATAGAAAGGATGAAAAACGGTTCAATCCGGCATATTATAATGAAGTTATTAGAGCATTTATCATATTACTTGCCCCGTTCACACCTCACATCGCCGAAGAGCTTTGGGAAACTATCGGGGAAAAAGAAACCGTGTTCAATCAGTCATGGCCAAAGCATGACGAATCTGCTCTTGTAAAAAATACGCAGATAATAACGGTTCAGGTGAACGGTAAAGTAAGATCTAATATTGACGCGTCTGTTGATATCAGTGATGAGGAAGTCAAAGAACTTGTAATGAAAGATGAAAAAACCGTTCAGTTCACGAAAGATAAAACACTTGTTAAGACGATAATCATTAATTCCAAGACCGGTAAGATGGTCAATCTGGTAGTGAAGTAAAAGAAAGGGCGGTTTTTAACCGCCCTTTTAGTCTAGAATGAATCCGCGCAGTCTGTTATTTTAATTTTCTCAGATACAATATAAGATGGTACCGATGCCGCGACAGGGTTTCTTCTTCCGTAAGTGTTCGAAAGATTAAGAGAAACACTTTTGCCTGAAATTATCTTAACATTTCCGAAAACAGCCTGGAAAGTATCGGTTATCCTTGATGAGAAAATCGGGCTGACGATCTTACCGTTTTTTACAAGCACTGCATTGAATCTCGAGCTTCCTGTAAAAATACCTTTGCTGGGGTTCGGGAGATTGATATAATGTAGCGCAGGAATATAGAGAACCGTTCCCAGATCCTTTACGGCTTTCAGAACGTCAGACTCGCCTTTTCCGGTAGATAGAACGACGCTCATGCTTCCGGTATTATGACCGGTGGGCTTCTTTTTATACATCGCGGCGGTTTGAGAATCATACAATATTCCCTTCAGCTTACCTTTATCGCAGAGAACGAACTTCTTCCTCTTTTTTCCGCTGAAATCGAATTCAGCCATGAAAGTATCCTTATTTTCAGGATCATCGATTATTGAAATATTAGATCCCAGAACTTTATCTCCGATCTTGTTCTTTGCTGTCCATCCGCGTTTTTCTTCATAGGATCTGCCGAAAAAGCCTGTCCAGAGAGCCATTTCGAGAACTTCGGCTATTGCTGCAGGTCCGAGAATGACTGTATATTTTCCGGGTTTGACTTTAAATCCTTTATTTTTTTCGTAAACAGGAAGCAGTTTTTTGAATTCATTGATCGTCTTACTGACTTTAAAATCGGATTTTTTCCAGCCTGTCTGAGTTGAGATCATTTCCCATTTCTTTTCGGGGTGCTTGAGAACTATGCTGAAATTCTGGTCCGTAACAAGATGATAAGCTTCGTGTTTACTTTTTGTGGTCAGAACGAACTGTTCGGTACTTCCGCTCGACCATGATCCCGAGAAATTATACTGATGACCGACAGAGCTGATTATTTTTGAATAAGCCTGCTGCTTGAAAGACGGGTCGAGTTCTTCAAGCTTTTTATCATACTGCTCTTTCTGGCAGAAATCAGCTTCTATTTTATCGGGGATCGGGTCAAAATCAAATTCAATGGAGTGCTTTGTCTTCTCGATCGCGATAGTCAGAGCTTTCAGTGCGTATTCTGCCGAAACGATCTCGCCCAGCTGCGTATGAGTTCCCTGCTTACGTCCGATATGGACTTTAAAATCGAGTCTGGTCAGATCTTCTGATGTGTTTAAGGATACGGAATTGTTTCCTATACGCATCAGATGGCTTTTTTCCCTGTGATATGATATCGTAGCGTTAACTTTTTTCTTCTCGGCCTCGCTTCTTACGGCGCGCAGAATATCTTTAATTTTTTCTGTCATCATAATTATTTCCTCTCGCCCGTTAAAACATTGTCAAATTTAAGTACCGGCACACCGTGTCCGAGCTCCATCACCTGATTAGGTTCACCCTTCCCGCAGTTCTCCACCTGTCCGACCTGCCATGTTGATTTATCTCCGACTGCCGAAAGAGAATTGTAGAATTCAACGGTATGTCCCTGATATGTCGGATTTTTTAGTATTCTAGTCCTTTTGCCTTTTTTGACTTCCCAGGCTATTTCACAGCCAAAATGGAAATGTTCACGGTTAGAACCTATAGACCATGAGGTCGGATTGTCAACAATTATGCCGTCTTCAGTGTTTTTAACTATATCTTCAAGCGTTCCGTCATTTCCCGGCAAAATGTTAACGTTCGTCATTCTGTCGATCGGAGCTCTGTAGAAAGCCGTAGATCTTGCAGCGCCGCCGCTCTCTTTAAATATCTTTCTGCCAGCTTTTTCATTAGCCTCGTTTATCATAGCTCTTGAAGTCAGACAGTTTACTAGAATACCTTTATCTATCATCAGATAATCTCTTTCAGGGCTGCCTTCATCATCAAATCCGAAAGAACCGGGCGAGTTCGGGAAATTTCCGAATGCGCTTACGTTTAGTTTTTTACTTCCGTATCTTAATTTTCCGAAAGCATCAAGCGTTACGAACGATCCGCCGGCGTAAGAGAGTTCGTAGCCCAAGATCCTGTCAAGTTCAAGAGGATGCCCGATGGTTTCGTGGACCTGAAGCCATCCCTGGCCTGGAAGAAGTATAACTGATCTTTTTCCGAATTCTAAAGAATCAGCCTTCAATAAAGCCGCGAGTTCTTCTTTGATCCTCTTTGAATGTGAGCTAAAAAGTTTCGGGTCTGTAATCATCTCCCATCCCCGGGTTCCGTAACCGGATGTATAAAGCTCATGGCTTCTTCTCAGCATCTGGCCTTCATTGTCGATGCCCATTACCATCATCGAGCCGAATATGTCAGTAAGCTTCCTTTCAATGAAAGTTCCTTCGCTGTTAAAAAAGAACTGGTTCTTCTTCTGGAAAGTAGCTGAAACGAATCTTTTAAAAATCCAGTCGGCTTTAAGCTTATCGTCTATCTCTTTCAGGAGTGCTATTTTATCCTTCAGGCTTACATCGAACGGGTCTTTTTTGATAGGGGATTCGTAGTAGCCTTTGTGAGCTTTATGTTTTCCCATGGAAAGAGGAACGTTGACAAGCTCTGAAGCTGATCTTGCGTTCAGATAAGATTTTTCGAAACATTCTGCGATCTTTGAAAAGTCGCTGGTAGCTGCGAAACCCCACGCGCCTTTATAGAGCGTTCTCACACCAAGTCCGTTCTCAAAGGTCGTGTCGTTGTTTTCAAGGTTGCCGTCGTATAATAGTACGGATTCGGAATTGTCCTCAGTAACAAGCCTAACATCTACATATTCCGCTTTTCTGGAGATCAGTCTGTCTATGTTATCAAGGATCTCCTTTTTTCTCTTTTCATTCATTTATTGTTCCCTATAAATCAATTATCAATTTTTAAAGTATTAAAACTAACATTTTTTTACTGCTTTGTCAATAGCGGCGGACAATTCGGAGATCATAATAGGTTTCATCATGAATTCACTAACGCCCATTTCAATTGCTTCTTTTTTTGAAGCGATCGGGCTGTATCCGGTGTTTAGAATTACAGGTATATCAGGGCGTATTGATAGAATTTTCTTTGTCAGATCTGTACCGAACATACCCGGCATAGTCTGATCAGTAATGACAAGATGAAACTTCGAAGGATCGGATCTGAAAATCTCGTATGCAGTATTGGGATCATTGCAGGTTTCTGAATCGTATCCGAGTTCAGACAGCATATGCGAGAGCATTGAAGTTATCTGATGCTCGTCATCAACGACGAGAATATTAAGATGCGTTTTTACTGGTTTTACAAGTACCGGTTCATGTTTTACTGGCTGATCCATTTCTGTTATAGGTAACAGGATCCTGAAATAAGTTCCTTCTCCCATATAAGTTCTAACGTAAATATCACCGTTATGGTCTTTAACTATGCCCGATACGACCGACAGGCCCAGACCGGTACCTTCCCCTTTAGGTTTTGTTGTATAATACGGTTCGAAAATGCGGTCAAGAGTACCCTTGTTCATCCCGCATCCGGTATCGGATACAATTAGGCAAACAAATCGATCAAATTTAAGCTGCTCATCAACCAGGATCTTAATTTCCGGAGAACCTTTTCTTACAAGGCAGACTTTCAGGATTCCGCCTTTTTCTTTCATAGCCTGATACGCATTCGTGCAAAGATTTATCACGACCTGATATATCTGAACAGGATCGCATAGAATAGCTTCGCAATCATCATCTATTACAGTCTGAAGTTCAACATTTGACGGAAGCGAAATCGAGATCAGTTTAGCAGCTTCTTTAACAATATTCTGTATTTTGTGCGGTTCTTTATCGGATTCACTTTTCCTGCAGAAAGTAAGGATCTGAGACACAAGCTGTTTAGCTCTGTTTGACGCTGTTAGTACTTCATTCAGATATTCGGAAAGTTTTACGGGATCATCTTTCTCAAGAAGAGCAAGCTGAGTAAATCCGATAATCGGGAAAAGAATGTTGTTTATATCATGAGCTATACCGCCTGATAATGTGCCGAGAGCTTCCATTTTCTGTATAGTACGGATCCTGTCTTCTTCCATCTTCGGTTTTGAAATGTCTCTAAAAATCCCCTGTAATACTTTTCTCCCGTTTAGATAGCATACATTCGAGCTTACAACTACAGGGATCGCTTTTTTTGATTTTGTTCTTATATAAAACTGTTCGCTGCTGGTAACATTATTCTCTATATTTTCTTTAAATATCTTTAAATATTTGTCGTGATAACTTTGACCTTCAGGAAAGAGATCAAGATGCTTCATTCCGATTATTTCTCTCAACCCCGTTCCAAGCAGTTGTTCGGCTTTTTCATTCGCGTCAATTATTATCCCTGTTTCATAGTCAGCTATAAAAACCGCATCATTACTTGAATTGAACAGGCTTCTGTATTTATTCTCAGACTCCTCAAGCTCCTGTAAGGTTTTTTGATGAGCTTCTTTATTTCTTAGAACTTCGATCCCGTGTGATATATCCCGGCTCAGATCTTCAAAAAGTTCTATTTCCGGTTCTGAGAATGAAAAGGGGTCGTAAGAATATACTCGTAAAATTCCGAAAACAAAGTCGCTCTTAAAAAGCGGGATCGAGATTGTAGAATCGAACTCCATTTTTGAAGGATCATCATGCCAGTATTTCCATAGCCCTCTGGCTTTGATGTTCCGGCAAACATCTGTTTTTTTGCCTTTAAGAGCCAGAACAGTAGGACTTTCCGAATGCTTGATCAATACTAATTTTACTGGTTGAGAAACAAGAGTATTATCAAAATAGCCTGAATATGCTTTGGGTACAAGGTATTCTTCATCATCAAAATTTTCAGCGAACAGAATAAGAGCCTTTGCAAATCCGCCGACATTGGTGATTATATCGCAAATTCCTTTCAGGTACGGATCAATGTTATCCGATCTAATAAGAAGCCTGTTAGCTTCAGTAATAACATTGAGCGCTATGGTTGTCATTTCAAGTTTTTTTCTTTCTCTTAAAACAGTAATTCCGCGAGAAATATCCTTAGCCAGATCTTCAAGAAGCTGAACTTTCTCTTCAGAAAAATAGAACGGTTCTTTGGAAAAAACTCTTAAGATGCCTTCAACTCTGCCGCTAAACATTAAAGGGACCGCTATAGTTGACTCGAATTCGATTTTTGAAGGGTCGTTGACCCAGTATTTCCACAAATTTCTGCCGATTATGTCATTGCAGACTTCTGTTCTTTTTTCTTTCACCGCTATTGAGATCAGGCTTTCAGGATTTAATTCAGACAGAAGTATTTCTTTTGGAGGACATAAGAAGCTATAACCCGAAAAAGCTAAGTTGCAGATCAATTTATCCCGGTTTAAAGTATCTTTTATTATAGACACTCCGGATCTGGGAAATTTACCTATTTCAGTAATTGCGTTGCAGATCTTTGTCAGGTATTCAGTCTCATCATTTGAATCAACGGCAAGCCTGTTAATTTCAGCCATTACTCTTAAAGCTGTAGTTAATTTATTCAGCTCATTTTCCCTGTCCTTTTTTTCAGTAATATCTCTGATCTGAGAAACAAAGAAATTGGTGTTTTCATGCAAATAATTAATGTAAGTAAGTTCAATTGGAAACACTTGACCGTTATTTCTCTGACCGAGTAGATCAGATTTATCATTGATATTCGATACTATATTTCCTTCTAATGCTGATTTCATATCGTATAAATAATTATTCCTTCTTTCCGGAGGCATCAGCATTTGTAAACTCATTCCGATCATTTCTTTTTCAGAGTAGCCGAATATATTTTGAGCTGTTTGATTTGAATAAATAATTTTCATTTCCGAATCAGAAATAATAAAAGCGTCATGTGAACTCTGAATTATTTTATTCAGATGTTCTATAAAAATAATATTTGGGGAACTGCTCATGAGCCAAACATCCTGCAGATTTTTCTACAGCAAAATAAAATAAATATCGTAATAATGCTATAAAAAAAATGAAAAAGTCCTAAGTAATTATAAATAATTGATAATGGTAAATAAACATTCTATTGAATTTATTTAGCGGTTCAGTTAAATTTATTAAAAAAAGGAGTCAACTATTAATAAAATGAATTTTTAGAACCGCCCAAAACCC
>ENA-UPTA01005037-UPTA01005037.1-activated-sludge-metagenome-genome-assembly--contig:-NODE-5037-length-12308-cov-6.925406_pt1 | contig 12308 bp, 9 predicted proteins | sample MGYA00238184_ERZ773361 | MGnify/ENA primary metagenome ERZ773361 (study PRJEB29100, sample SAMN05720205) | activated sludge metagenome | isolation source: anaerobic digester from wastewater...
TGCTGTTTATCTGTCTTTTCTCTATCGGTTGATGTCTGCACGAACCGATAGCTTTTATATCGTGCCACGATAATCGTGGCACGATGCCCCGTTTCGTGCGCCACGTCGCAGGTCTTCCCTAGGACGACCTGCGACTATTGATTCCGACGGTCTCCGACCGTAAAAAGGGGCACAACAGTCAAGCGTGAACTTATTATTCATTCAATTCAACAGATTGCCACGCTGCGATCGCAAAGACGTATTTTTTTGGTACCATCGTGCAAATGGCGGACTTTCAGAAAAGCAAGTAGCAGGTCGTATGCAGTAAGACTTTGTCGCGGAACACACATATACACCTCAGTCCCCTCCGAGTAGGATAAGACGGCATTGCGGAAGAAACGGCGGACTTCGGATGGATTCTCCGTCCACGAAATAAAACAAAAAAGCCACCGCATGCGGTGGCTTTTTGCTCTCCCTGCTGGACTTGAACCAGCGACCCTCTGATTAACAGTCAGATGCTCTAACCAACTGAGCTAAGGAAGAATGTTATAATTCGGAGTGCAAATGTAGGACTTTAAAGATAAATATGCAATATTTGCAGTAAAAAAATTATGAGCCTTTTAGTTGTGGGCACCGTTGCCTTTGATGCCATCGAGACGCCGTTCGGAAAAACCGATAAAATTACCGGTGGTTCCGGAAACTATATCTGCCAGTCTGCCGGTCATTTTACCAATGATATGCAATTAGTTAGCATCATCGGCGATGATTTTTCACAGGAAGAATTGCAATATCTGCAATCTATCGGCACCGATATCGAAGGTATTGAAGTGAAAAAAGGCGAAAAATCTTTTTTCTGGAGCGGACGTTATCACATGGACCTCAACCGCCGCGATACGCTGGTGACCGACCTCAACGTGTTGGCGAATTTTGACCCTGTTTTGCCCGAAAAATACAAAGACGCGGAATTCCTCATCTTAGGCAATATCGACCCTGCCTTGCAGGCAAAAGTCATCACCCAGATGGTGGAACGCCCTAAGCTCATCGCCATGGATACGATGAATTTCTGGATGGATATCGCGATGGACAACCTGAAAACGACGCTCAAAATGGTGGATTTGCTCATCGTGAATGAGGAAGAAGCCCGTCAGCTGACCAACGAATATTCACTGGTGCGAGCGGCGGCGGCCATCCGCGAAATGGGTCCTAAATTCCTGATTATCAAAAAAGGAGAGCACGGCGCATTGCTGTTCCACGGCAACCGCGTGTTTTTCGCGCCGGCCTTGCCCCTGGAGGATGTGTTCGACCCGACCGGTGCAGGCGACACCTTTGCCGGCGGATTCATGGGATATCTGGCAAAAACCAAGGATTTGTCTTTCGAAAACATGAAACGCGCCGTTATCTACGGGTCTGCGATGGCTAGCTATTGCGTAGAGAAATTCGGCCCGCAGCGACTCAAAGAACTGACCGAACAGGAGATCGAAGACCGCGTGCAGGTGTTCATCGAATTGGTGGATTTTGATATCATCTTACAGTAAGCATACTGATTTTTTAATAAATGGACGTGTGTGGCCTTCTTCACACGTCCATTTTCAATTTTTTAAAACAGTCCACCTGTTTTTTGGACGACACTATATTTCAGATAATATCAGCAGATAACGTCGGAACTAAAACTTCATTTTTTTGGTTAAATTGCAGTATGAAGAAAATTACCATTACCATACCGGATAACAAGGTAAAAGAATTGGAGTCATTTATCCAGCAGTTGAATATTTCCATTCTGAAAGAAGAGGAAAAACTGAAAGTGGAAGAATGGCAGCGTGATGAAATTGTCAAAGACAGTCAGTCGGACGAATATATCAGCAGCGAGGAAATAGAAAAAACGACTTTCAGTCGCGAGAAATAATTACGTCCACAATGTCAGGCAGGCTTCTTCTTTCCGGCGCATCAATTCCGCTTCGGCTTTTTTCTTGTCTTTATAACCGCACAGGTGCAGGACGCCGTGTGCCATCACCCGCAACAGTTCGTTTTCAAAGGAAGTGCTGAACTTTTCGGCATTCGCAGCCACACGTTCCAGCGAAATGAAAATATCGCTTTCTATTTTTCCACTCGTATCTGAATTGTCGAACGTGATGATGTCGGTATAGGTGTCGTGATTCAGGTATTCCATGTTGATGGCGTGCAGCCCTTCGTCGCTCATGAAAATATAGTTCAGTTCACGGATAGAAAATCCCTCGTTCGCGGCAATGGTTCTCAGCCATTTTTTTACCGGCATTGCCTTGAAAAATGAAGGTTTGGTGATGTGGTCGAAGTGGAAAGTGATAGCCATGCCGTAAAAATGCGAAAAAAGGCAGAAAGCAGCAAGCCGGTAGCGGAATATCAGGAAAGGAAGAATTTCATCTCCACGCATCTGCCGCCGTCGTGGAAATGCAGTTCATCGGCCAGCTGTTTCATCAGAAACACGCCTCTGCCATCCGGACATTCTTTAAATTCAGGCAGTGTCGGATCGTGGAGTTGCTCGGGATTAAACCCTTTTCCCTGATCTTTGACTTTCAGCTGAAAGGAGGATTCGCATTTGCAGACCTCAATCGCAACGGTTTTTGCCTCGTCGAGCAGGTTGCCGTGTTCCATGGCGTTGGTGACCGCTTCCACAGAGGCCAACAGGATATTGCCGAATTTATCATCGGATATATTGTGTTCTTCTTTCCAGTTTTCCAGTAAACGCTCTATCTGTGCGATATTCTTGAGGTTGGAAGAAATTTTCAAACTAACTACTTCTTGCATAAAGCGGTACTTTATCAGATTACGTGTCGTGACAATGGCGTCCGTCTGTGCGTGTGCAGACGTATGTATATACGCAAGTTAAATCAATTAGTTAACAAGCCGCAAGTACTTTTCTACTAAATTTTTATAAAAAGGCTTCAAATCCGGCGGTACGGACTTGTATAATTCCATCGCCGACTTGCGTTTTTGCAGGTATTCTTCCAGGGATGCGGGCAGTTTGCGAGGTATTTCGATGCCGGATTTCGATTGTCTTTTATCGTCTTCTTCCTGTTCGCGCTGCGCTTTGTCGAGTTCCAGCATCCGGGTTTCTATCTCTTTTTGCCGTTTCAGCGTTTCGGCAGTCAGTTTTTTGGTAATCAGATCTTTTTCAAGGTCTTCCATTTGCTGCATCAGCTGGTCGACACCGCTTTCATTTTTCTGCTGCTGGCTCATTTTCTCTTTCATTTTGCGCAGTGCTTCGCGGATGGCGGCCTGTTGCTCTACCGCCTGCGCGAAATCTTTGCCCATCTTTTTCGGGTCGCCGCCTTTTTGAATATGGTCGCCCATTTTCTGGAGTTGTTCGCCCATTTTTTTCTGCATCTCACTCAGGTTGGGCTTTTCTCCTTTGCCGCCCGGTTTGTCGCAGGAGCCGCTGCCTGGCTTCTTGCTGTTTTGCTGTTGCTGCAGGTTGTCCAGCGATTCGCTCAGCATCAGCGCCAGATTGTTGGAGGAGGTCATCACCATCTGCTGCGCGACGGCCGCCACTCCGCGGTTGCGGGCTTCGAGTTGCGTGATGGACTTTTTGAGTTCTCGGTTGAGTTTATACATCTCGTCAGAGATAAAAGATTGCAGCTTGAACTGTCGCTTGCCCAGCGCCTGCAGGCTGTCGCCGATGAGCTTCGCATCGTCGCGCAGGTTGTTTTGCTGTTGCACAATCTGCAGGTATTTCGGACTTTCCGTCTCCGTTTTTTTCAGGTCATTCATCAGCTGTTCCTGGTCGAAGGATAGCTTCACGAGGTTTTCCAGCAATTGCCGGATCATCTTGATGTCTTCCGCATTCTGATCCATCTGCATCTGATTCAGTCCCATCTGCATTTTCTGCGCCATCTGTTGCATCTTCTGCGAAGAAGATTTCTGCGTTTTGGAAGCTTTGTCCTGTTGCTGCTGCTGCAGCTCCTTGGCACTCTTATCCATACTTTGCTCGATATCCTCGCTCATCGCCTTGTTTTCCTTCGTGTCCATCGGCTGTTCGGCTTTCTTGTTCAGTTCTTCCAGTTGTTGCAGGTTTTCCTGAATATCATCGAACTTTTTATTCAACTCTTCCTGCTGTTGCTGCAATTGTTCCGCAGGCTTGCTTTTTTGCTGGGTCTGTTCGCTCAGCTGTTCCTGTTCTTTTGCCAGCTGATTCAGTTTGTCGATGGTTTCCTGTGCTTTTTGTTCCAGTTGTAGTTTTTCAAACAACTTCTGCATTTTATCCAGCTCCGACTTCAAATCCTTGTTGCTTTGATCCATCTTGTCCAGGTTCTCGAAGGTGTTCTTCTGTTCCATCTTCTGTAAGATATCCTGGATCTGCTTCATGAGGTCTTTCATCTCGTCGCTGAGCAGGTCGTTCATCATCTCCTGTAGTTTTTCCTGTTTTTCCAGAATCTCCGGATTCTGTTCCTTGAATTCCGACTGGTTTTTCAGGTTTTCCTCATATTTTTCCTTGATGTCTTTCAGCTCTTCCGTGAGTTGTTCGTGTTTTTGCTGCAACTGCTCCAGTTGTTTTTTGTCTTCCCACGAAAGAGTGGCTTTGCCGACAATTTTCTCTTTCATTTCCTTGATGGCAGCAGCGAGTTTCTGCGCTTCTTTGGCTGCCGAGGAAAGGTGGTCGTTGATGGCTTCGTTGTTCTGTTGCTCCAGTTTTTCGAGTTCTTTTATGCTGGCCTTCTCGTAGCTGAAAACGCCCGATTTAGTGGACTTCGGACCGCTGTTGCCGTCATTGTCCCAGGCTTCAAAAAAGTATTCCATCGTGTATCCGGGCAGCAAAGGGTATTGGGTAAAATCTATCTGCACGCTGATATCCGACATGGCTTTGCTGCTGATGGGCAATGTCTGTTTTTTGCTTTCCGTAACGCTGCCTTTTTCATTGCGGATAGCATACTGGAAGGCGAGCCGGGAAAGGCCGTAATCATCGGAAGCCGCGCCGAGCAGCAAGGCAAAATCCTGTTGTGCGGAATCCTGCATTTTTTCTACAAACAAAGTAGGATAATTGTCCGGTGTGACCGCAATCCGGAAGCTCACGGAATCGCCCTGCGGCACATCGTTGTTGGTGTAGTAAATGGTATAACGGGTATCTTGTAGTATCTTTTTTCTGAATGTAAATTGTCCGTCGCCGTCAGCAGTGGCATCCGCACTCACGCCATCCATAGCGATGCGCACCTTTTCCGTGCCGGCAGTCTGCAGGTACCAGTGAACCGTAGTGCCAGCCAGTACAGACAGGTCGCCGGTATTTTTAAGCTGTTCCGCCTGCTTTCCGGTGTAGGCCGGATATTCCAGATTGATGGAAAATTGCGCCAGCACGGGCTTTTTCACAACCTGCATAAGATATTCATCACTGTTGAATTCGCCTGCGTAGAAATAAAACGACGCCGACTGCTGAATGTTGGCAATGCGGTAGGAAAAGCGGTTGTTCGACAACTTTTCCATTTTATAGCTTTTCCCGTTTTCTTTGATGTACACCTCGTTCGGAATGGTTTTTCCTTTGATGCGGAGTTGCACTTCCACGTCATCATATTGCACTACTTTCAGCGAGGTATTTTCCAGGATAAATTCAAAAGGTGCTTTTTTGGCGAAGGTTTTATTGGGTTGCAGTAAACGGGTGCTGCTTTCTGTGAGCACATCCGGCGCGGCAAAGAGCAGGATGAGCAACAGCAGCAGTGGCGGGACGGCGTATTTCAGGTATTTCTTATTAGCATTCAGCGAAATGGCCTGCGTAAAAGGAATCAGACGGATATTGTCCATTTTTTGTGCAATCCCGGCCAACAAGAGTTCATGGTTGCTGCTCTTTTCCATCTGGCGGTGCAGTTGCAGAATGTTCAGCAGCTGATCTTTCACATCTGAAAAATGCTGACCGATAATACCGGCAGCCTGTTCGTGCGAGATAATGGCACCCAGTTTCCAGTAGTGAAACAAAGGTCGCAATACCCAGCGATACAGCGTGACGGCGGTGAGCAAGCCGAAGCCTGCGAGCAATAACTTGCGGACAGTAGTAGAAAAATAGAGCTGATATTCACTGACGGACAGCAAAAGATAGATGCCGACCAGAAGGCCGACAAACAGCAGGGTGCCCCGCAGCAACCGGTTGAGGTAATACTTGCGGATAAAGGCATCCAGTTTCTGCAGTAACAGTGAATACTCGGTATGCATACTATGGTTAAATATAGTGTATATACCCGCCTTTTGCGCGCCTTTTTTTGTTATTTAATTTAAAAATGCAACAGCCGGGAAATCAATTGGCTTATTCCGACTTTTTACCTTTCATAGGTACGAAATATACTTCCGAAAAATCCCGGAATTCCATTGCGTTCTGCGGACAGTTGCGCACGTTCGGCTGCACGAGCCGGAAGTCGATATCGTAGTAAATCGGGAGTACCACCGCATCGTCGATAACCTGTTGATCAGCTTTCAGATACAAGGCATTCCGTTCGATTTCATCTACCGTTGCCACCGCTTTGTCAAACGCGTTGTCGAAGACCGGATTTTTGTAGCGGAAAGAGTTGATGTAAGTTTTCTGTGTGATATCGTCCGGCACGTATTTGCTGTGGAACAGATTCAGGAAGTTTTCCGCATCCGGGTAGTCTGCCACCCAGCCCAATCGGTAAAAATCTATTTTTGCGGTTTCCACAGCTTCCGTATGTTGCGCCCACGGAACAATCAGCAGGTCGATGTGGATGCCCAATGTTTCTTCTATCATCTTTTTCAATGCTTCCGCCACCTGTGAGTTGCGGGAACCACCGGAATTAAGTTGCAGCGTTACGGTCGGGAAGCCCTTTCCTTTCGGGAATCCGGCTTTTGCCAGGTATTCGCGGGCTTTTTCCGGCTGATAGCTGTATCCGTTCACCAGTTTGGAGTCGTAGGTGCCGGTGCCCGGCGGCACGGTGCCATAGATGGCAGGAAATCCGGTGCCTTTCAGGGTGAAATCGCACAGTTTCTGGCGGTCAATGGCATAACAGAAAGCCTTGCGCACATTCATATCGTGAAATATCTTTCCCTGATGCTGAAAGCCATAGTATTGGAGCGCCATGACAGGCAGGTATTGCAATTGAAATTCCTTGTAGGCAGGCTTCAGATTTTTCTTGTAATCCACAATTTCATCGATCATTTCCAGCGGAAAACGGTAGGCTAAGTCGCTGTTGCCTTTCTTGAATTCGAGTAGTTCATTTTTCTTTTCTTTGATATAGGAAACGCGGATGGCGTCGAGGTATGGCAGCTGATTGCCGAAGGTATCCTTGCGCCAGTAATTCGGATGGCGGGCGAGGAAAGTAACTTCATTATCACGGTTTATTTTGAGATAAAACGGACCTGTTCCAACGGTGTGTGCCCGCATTTCTCCGCCATATTTATCTACTGCTTCTTTCGGATAAATTTTTCCGAAGATGAGTCCGAGTCGAGCCAGGAATACGGCATAAGGTCGTTCCAGTTCTATTTCTACGGTGAAGCTGTCCAGTACGCGCACGCCGCTGACGCCTCCTTCGGGTACTATCTTTTGTGCGGTCAATGAGTCGTATTCATTAGCGCCTTTCACCACATCCTTGAAAATCCAGAAACCCTGATTGTCGGCAGGATTGTGATAACAGAGCCGGTCGAAGCAATATTTCACGTCATAGGCATTCATTTCGCGACCCTTTCCATCCGGGAAACATGGATCGTCGTGGAAGCGAACACCCTTGCGGAGGTGAAAGGTGTATCTGGTGCCATCCGGACTGATATCCCAGCTTTCTGCCAGTGCCGGAACGACGGCCAGCGTGCTGTCGTCGAAAGTGACGAGTCCCTCATAAATCTGCTCACACAGACGGTGTGCCGTAACTTCCGTGATGTTGAGCGGATAGAGTGATTTGAAGTATTCTTCTTCGTTATAGCGAAAAGTGCCGCCGTAGAATTTGCCGCCTTTGGCTTCGCGCAGCTTGAACGTGCGTTCCATATTGGCATTGCAACTCAGCAAAAAAAGCGACAGCAGTAGTATGGTATATCTGATCATATCCGGAAATTGGATTCAAAAATACACAATCTCGGCTAAACTTTAATTTTCAGATAAATCGGGCAGTGGTCGGAATGTTTGACATCCATGAATATGGCGGCGTCTTCCAGCTGCGGACGCAGCGATTCGGAGGCCGCGTGATAGTCGATGCGCCAGCCTTTGTTGTTGTTGCGGGCATTGGCGCGAAAACTCCACCACGAATAGGCGGCTTTCATCTCGGGATTGAAAAAGCGGAAAGTGTCGATGAAGCCGCTGTTGAAATAGGTGCTCATCCACTCGCGCTCTTCCGGCAAAAAGCCTGAGCTGTTCTTGTTGCTCACCGGATCATGGATGTCGATAGCCTGATGGCAGATATTGTAATCACCGGAAACAATCACCTTTTTTTTGGTTTCCATCAGTTCGTGGATATATTGGTGGAAGTCGCGCAGGTAATCCATTTTCACAGACTGCCTTTCGTCACCGCTGGAGCCGGAAGGGAAATAGCTGTTGACAATGGTAATATCGCCGATGTCCATCCGGATGACACGGCCTTCCGCATCGTAGCGGGCATTTCCCATTCCTTTCACCACCTCCGAGTGGTCGGTTTTCACCAGAATGCCCACGCCGCTGTAGCCCTTTTTCTGAGCAGAAAACCAGTGGTGCCGGTAGCCTAGTTCCTCAAAAATTTCTACCGGAATGTCATATTCATGCGCTTTGGTTTCCTGAAAAAGATAGACGTCGTAAGCTGTTTCCCGAATCCAGTCGGCAAGACCTTTGGAAACGGCGGAACGGATACCATTTACATTGTAGGAAACAATTTCCAGTGAACTCATTTTGAGATGTTAAAGCGTTAAAAAATCAGTATTTTTTTTGCTATCTTCACTTAACTGTGAAAAGCCTGAAAGCAAATATACTAATCCTTTTCTTGTTTGTCTGTTATTCTGTATCTGCCCAGTCATTTATAGAAGGACGGGTAGTGGATGCCAAAACCAAAGAGGCGGTAGGGTATGCCAATATCTATATCAAAGGCACCACCATTGGCACCACAACGGATGACACCGGTTATTATCAGTTGAGAATCGATGCCTGGAAAGACTCCATTTCTGCGGCTTACCTCGGGTATAATGAGCTGACGCTGCCGCTGAAAAAGACAGCCAGACAGAGAGTAGATTTTGAGATACAGCCTTCGGAAAATATGCTGGCGGAAGCGGTGATAGTGGCCAACCGCGAGAGTATGGAAGATTATCTGATCCGGAAAATCCTCGAAAACAAAGACCGGAACGACAAACGCAGTCTCGAGAACTACAGCTATGAATACTACAGCAAAATAGAACTGGATATCAAAAATCTGTCCGATAAATTCATGGACAGGAAGCTGCTGAAGCCTTTTCAGTTTGTCTTTAACAACATCGACAGCACCTCGGAGGAAGAGCCTTTTCTACCGATTATGTTGTCGGAAAATATCTCTGATTTTTTCTACACGAACAAGCTGAATAAAAAGCGGGAAGTGATTAAGGCTTCCAAAATTTCGGGAATGAATGATGCCAGTTTTTCTGAATTTCTCGGCGCTACCTATCAGGATATCAATATCTACGACAATGCCTACGATATCCTGCAAAAACAGTTTATCAGTCCGATTGCCAATTCCTGTAAAACGTTCTACCGTTACAGGGTAATTGATACGCTGGTGCTGGATAATATCGTTCATTATAAGATGATGTTTGAGCCCAAGACCAAAGGAGATGCCACCTTTCTGGGTAGTCTGATTGTGTCTGAAAATAATTTTGCCATCAAGAGTATTCAATTGCGCATGGCTCCGCATGTCAACATCAACTTTATCAAGCGGATTGAACTGAATCAGGATTTTGAATGGGCGGATAATCAGGGCTGGATGCTGAACAATGACCACCTGCTGATAGAGTTTGCGCCTCTGGAAAATAAACCGGCTATGATTGCCCGGAAAAACGCGATTTACAGAAATTTTAAAATCAACCGTCCCTATAATGATTCCATGATCGACAGGCTGAAGGAGGTTGTCACCATGGATGAGTTGGATATGAAAAAAGATCAGGCATTCTGGGACACGTCGCGGTTTATGACACTTACCAAAAACGAGGCCGCGGTTTACCATATGATAGATACATTGAAGACAGTTCCGGCCTTCAAGACATATACGGATATCATCAATCTGGTGCTGACCGGATACTATCCGGTGGGTCCGATAGAACTGGGCCCGATTCTGAATCTGGTGAGTAATAACAAGCTGGAAGGATGGCGTTTCCGGGCGGGTTTCCGCACCAACGAAAAGGCTTCCAAATGGATGCAGGCAGGTGGATACATGGCTTATTCATTAAAAGATAAACGCATTAAAGGAGGCGCGGATCTGAGCTTTTTAATCCATAAGTTTCCAAGACAAATCATCAAGGCGTCCTATGTGCGGGATGTCAACAAGATGAGCCGTACGACAGACTTATTATCGACCGACAATTTTCTGAATATCATCATACAGCGCAAAAGGCCGGATATGCGGCTGCTGTACATGGAGGAGTCCAAGCTCACCTACGATATCGAATACAAGCAGGGATTCAGTATGAGTGTCACCATGCAGAACCGTCGTATCGGACAGGGATTGGTGCCATTCCGCTACACCATGACAAAAAGCGAGGGTGTGATGGATACCCTGCAAAGTCTGAATCAGACCGAGTTGGTGTACAGAGCGAGATTCGGATTCGGAGAGAAATTTCTGAATAAAAATTCCATTTTCCGTTCTTCTCTCAACTGGTGGCATATTCCCGTATTGCAATTGGAATATGTGTATGGTATCAAAGGTTTTTTAAAGAGTCAGTACAGTTATCATAAGATTACAGTGGCATTTTCAGATATTATTCCTATACGTACCATCGGCCGTTTTGAGATGAAATTTCAGGCCGGAAAGGTATTCGGCAAAGTGCCGTTTTTGTTGTCAGAAGTGCATGATGGCAATCAGACATTCGCCTACAGTAATACTGCTTTCAACCTGATGAATGACTATGAGTATTACAGCGACCATTATTTGCAGTGGAATTTTACGCACCATTTTGACGGCTTCTTTCTGAACCGGATTCCCGGCATCCGTAAATTGAAATTGCGTGAAGTGATACACACCAGAGGTGTCTGGGGGAATGCGTCCGCGGCGAATCAGCAAATCAATCATGCCAGCAACTCATTTATCCGCCCGCTGGGGAAAATCCCTTATGTGGAAGTAGGTTTTGGTCTGGAAAATATCCTGAAATTTCTGCGGGTGGATGCGATGTGGCGTGTTACGCACCGCAATCAGCCAAAAACTTACAACTGGATGATTACATTCGGATTTAATTTCAATTTCTAGCCATACCCTTTTTTCTGTATTTTTTGGTTACCCCGGATTTATTGATACAGGTTATTGTATCCCGTGAGGATAATGTATACATTTACAGAAAATACAGACCCGTTGTTCGCGCAGGATTGCATCAATAACTCGATTCCCTATCTCCGTCTCACCGATACGGCTGGCTATGCACTTGACCTGATGGCAGAGTACAAGGTGGATCAGCTGGCAGTCGTTGATAACGGCGTACTGGCGGGTATGGCTTCAGAGCAACAGTTGCTGGATCTGGATGATAACATCACGCTCGAGGAAATGCGTCCGGCTTTGTTGGCTAATAAAGTGCTCGAAGGAACGCATGTTTTTGATGTTGTAAGAAAGCAGTCGGAGTTTGCAACAGACTATCTGCCGGTTGTTACTGCTGCCGGTGAATATCTGGGGTTGATAACAACACAGAAAATCGTAGCGCAATTCAGCAGTCATTCGGCGCTCGCAGGCTCCGGAGGAATCATTGTGCTGGAGATGGAGGCAAGAGACTATTCTCTGGCTGAAATTGCAAAGATTGTGGAATCCAATAATGCACTCATTTTGCACAGTATGATATCCACTGCGGCACATTCACACCAGTTGCAGGTGTCGCTGAAAATCAATAAAAATGATTTGAAAGATATACAACTTTCTTTTGAACGATATCAATACACGGTGCTTGCCGTGCTGCATCAATCGGAATACGAATGGCAGCTGAAAGAGCGTTATGACAGCCTCATGCGTTATCTGGAGGTGTGATTTTCAGCGAAATTCTCTTAGCAATATGATAGCCGTATATTGCTCCTGTGATATATAAAACCGGAAAAATCGGAATCAGATACCTGGCTTCAAAATACCTGATGGAGTATATGATGAATAAGAAACTGGTGAGTACATACAGGGATGAAAAAATCATAATCATTCGTTGATTTTTGATAAAAAACGACCCCATAAACATTGATATAAATAAATAGATGTTAA
>ENA-UPTA01005038-UPTA01005038.1-activated-sludge-metagenome-genome-assembly--contig:-NODE-5038-length-12307-cov-4.134019_pt1 | contig 12307 bp, 9 predicted proteins | sample MGYA00238184_ERZ773361 | MGnify/ENA primary metagenome ERZ773361 (study PRJEB29100, sample SAMN05720205) | activated sludge metagenome | isolation source: anaerobic digester from wastewater...
TCCGGGTTTCTGCACCGGAGAAGTCCGTGTTCACCCGCCAGACCTCCGTCCGGTTGTCGTCCCCCGGCGCGGTGAAGTTGACGCGGGGCGTCATGGCGGCGGGTACCGGAGCGCGGAGGATGCAGCCCTCCACCAGCCGCTGCCATTTCCCGGCTTCGTCAATCTGCGGGATAAGGGACATCAGCTGCTCCGCAAGAATATGCTGGGCGCATTCTTCTGCCAGATCATAATCAGATACCGGCTCCTGGCCAAACTCCATCAGATAGCTCAGGTACATGACCTTTTTCGTCCGGTACTTGCAGTTGCAGCAGTCCGCGCAGCACTGATGCCGCTTTGGAGGATTACACTGTCCGCTGCGAATCATCTGGGCACGGAGCCGATTTGCTTCCCGCATGGCCTCTCTGTGTATTTCGCGGGAAAGAGGAGTCTTGTTGGGGTCGTCGGGCAGGTAAAGTGTTTCAGGTCTCGATTGTACTCGTTTTGACATGGCAATTCTCCTTCGCCTTGAGTCGCGAACGAAGAATCGCCGTTAAACTGCTTTGCGTGTGTGCGTGTCATCACCGATCCTCCGTTCTGGTGATGCACGCGTTCCAATAAACCGTGTGCGTACTTGCACCCATCTCAGCCTATTGGATGCCGGGGCGACCGGGCTCCGAGGTGGGTACACTGGTCGTTGAGGAGAGTCCTGCAGGAACTCAGTTACAATGCTCCCTGTAATGCGGCTTACGGTCCTTCACGCACCTCGTCGACTAGGTGGAAGGTAGCCGCTGTGAAGAGCATAGCCAAACTATACAGGAATGTCAGCAAGCGTGACCAACTCCCAAAGTTGGTCGATGATCATTGAAAAATAAGGTTTCTTGTATGTGGCAAAAATAAAAAAAGCCCCCTTTCGGAGGCGAAAACCAACTTTCAGAATTGAAGGAATTTTACATTTTATTTCTTAACGTAGCGAATGCGCCTGCAGGTATCAAATGTACTTGCAAAAGTAATTACTTTTTGATATACTTATCTTGTTTCTTTTTGATCCTAAGAGGAGGTAGCTTATGACTGAGCAAAAGCCGAGCATTAAACCTATGGAGCATTACAATATGTCCGATTTTCTTAGAGGACATGCCTCCCAAATTATCACAAAAGTATCAGAGGAAGATACCGTCGGCTATGTACTAAAACACGGAAAGCCGATGGTTATCATGATTTCAAACGAACGCTATGAGCGCCTGCTTAAGGCTGGCATTGATGTCAACGAGTACTGAAAGTCAAAGAAACGGAGATTCATGAGGATATGGCTGTGAAGAAATCAGAACTCTACTCTATGCTCTGGGAAGCATGCAATAAGCTCCGGGGTGGCGTGGAGCCCGCACGATATAAGGACTATGTTTTGGTTTTGCTGTTCCATAAATATGTGTCGGATCGATATAAGGGACAGCCTTTTGCGATGTTCAAGGTTACGCCCGAGACATCATTTGACGCGCTCACTCAAGCAAAGGGAAAGCCGGATATTGGCGAGCGAGTAGATAAGATTATCCAGCGTTTCCTGGAGGACAACCATTTGCAGGGTGCCCTGCCTGAAGTGAGCTTCAACAACACGGATGAACTCGGCTCCGGACGTGAGCTGGTCGAAAAAGTATCCGGGCTGATTGGTGTTTTTCAAAATCCCGCGATTGACTTCCGTACCAATCGGGCCAGCGGCGATGACATTATCGGCGATGCTTACGAGTATTTCATGATGAAGTTCGCCCAGGAATCCGGGAAAAGCAAGGGGCAATTTTATACTCCAAGTGAAGTCTCCCGTATTATTGCGCGACTGATTGGCATAGGCGATATTAAGCCAATTCCCGATAAAGCGTGGAAGCTATATGATCCTGCCTGTGGCAGTGGCAGTCTTCTGATCCGGGCTGCTGACGAAGCGCCTCTTGATGAGTTCGGCAATTCCCTGGTGACAATTTCTGGCCAGGAAAAAGATCATTCAACCGCTGGTCTTGCCACTATGAACCTGATTCTTCATCAGAAGGGAAACGGCGAAATCAAACGCGGAAATACACTGACCAATCCTCAGTTCAAAGACCGCTTTGAGCAGCTTACCCGTTTCGATTTCGTCGTCATGAATCCACCGTTTTCCGATAAATCCTGGAGTGATGGCTTGAAGGCAGATGCTGATCCCTATCATCGATTTGAGGGCTTTGGCATCCCGCCGGAGAAAAACGGTGATTACGCCTGGTTCCTTCATGTCATTAAATCCCTGGAACCGAATGGAAAAGCAGGCATTGTCATGCCGCATGGTATTCTGTTCCGTGGAAATGCGGAAGAGACCATCCGCAAAGCAGTGCTTGCCACACACTACATCAAAGGAATCGTCAGTTTGCCCGCCAACTTGTTCTACGGTACGGGCATTCCTGCCTGCTTGGTATTCATCGATAAGGAGAATGCGGAAACACGGGAAGGAATCTTCTTCATTGACGCCAGCAACGGCTTCAAGAAAGATGGCAACAAGAATCGTCTGCGCGAACAAGACATTGAGAAGATTGTTCGCGTCTATACTGCGCAGGAAGAGATCAAAGGTTATTCCCGCCTTGTTCCATATACCGAGATTCTGGAAGCAAATGACGGCAACATGAATGTGCCTCGGTATATTCAGCGAATTGATGATTCGCTTCCGCAGAATATCGCTGCACACCTGCAAGGCGGCATTCCAGCACATGATATCGGTACGCTGGAGCGGCTATGGACAGTTTCTGAAGATTTGCGCAATGCGATATTCGCCTGCACAGACCCCGAACACGATATTTATCGCCTTGCAATTCCATCCGATGAGATCGAAGGCATTTTTGAACGCGATTTGAAGCTCCAAGCAGAAAAGCACAAAGAAGGTACTGATGCATTTGAAATCTGGCGCGACGAAGTCAGAAGCCGACTGTTGAACATCACAGAAGATACTGATCCTAAAACCTTCATTCGTGAATTGGGATCTTTGATATTGGAAGTGTATGCGGATTCTCTCTTCCTGGATCATTACGATATCTATGACTGCCTGATGAATTACTGGAACGAGAAGCTCCAGGATGATGTGTATGCAATCAAGGCTTATGGTTATGAGTCTGGCCGTGATATCGAGTATATATACGCTCAAAAGAAACAAAAAGATGATAATGGTGAGGAAATCCTGGTTGATGACAAAACCAAGGTAAAATCCTTTGACGGTGCTTTGATTCCCCGGTCAATCATTGAACGCGTTTATTTCGCTGACGAGCTTGCTGCCATCGCCACGTTGGTAGAACAGCGAGATCAGATGGCGGCTGATATGGAGGAGGCGCGTGAGGAAGAGTCCGGCGATGATGGCCTGCTGAAAGAAGCGTTGTCTGAAAAGGGAGAACTGCCCAAGGGAAATCTGACAAAACGCATCAAGGAATTGGAGGCAAAGAAGACTTCAGTCGAAATGACCGCTCTGCTCGCGCTGTCTGCAGCGTTCGAGTCCGGTGATGTGGAAGCGATGGAGAAAGTCACCCAGGAAGCTCCTTCCATTGAGGCGTTTGGTATCCGCAACAAGAACGGTACCTTTGCAAAAGCCAAGATCAAAGCTGCGCTGAAGGCTGCCACGGAAACTGCAGTGCTGCCTGAAATATATCAGGATGAATACGATGCGCTGATTGCCTATCGCGATAAGCTTGATGCCAGTGATGCAGTGGGCAAAGAAATCAAAGCCGCACAGAAAGCATTGGATGACATGGTGCTTGCCAAGTATGCGGATTTATCGATAGATGAGATTAAGCATCTGCTGTTCGATGAAAAGTGGATGACCCGCCTGTTTGGAGACATCAATAGTGAGATTGATCGCATTCTGAATGAATATGCTTCTCGCGTAATTATGATAGCCAAGAGGTATGAGCATACCTTGGGAGAAATCGAGAGCCGAACTGCTTCGTCAAAGGATGCCGTCCGGAAAGCTCTGGAAAGGATGGGCTACAAATGGTAAATGATTGGCCACTGGTACCAATTGGTCAATTTCTGGATTTTAAGAATGGCTTAAACAAAGGGAAAGCATTTTTTGGCTATGGAACACCGATTGTGAATTATACCGATGTGTACCATCACTCAGGCTTGCATTCAGGGGATATCCAGGGCAAGGTGAGTCTATCGTCTGATGAAATCAAAAGATTTGAAGTTAAAAAAGGTGATGTATTTTTTACAAGGACATCTGAAACACCAGAAGAAGTTGGTTTAAGTGCAGTACTATTAGATGATATTGAAGACTGTGCTTTCAGTGGCTTTGTGCTACGTGGTAGGCCAAAGAATGAGATGCTGTTGCCAGAGTATTGTCAATACTGTTTTTCTACCAAAGCAGTAAGGCAAGCTATTATTTCAAATTGTACTTATACGACACGCGCATTAACAAATGGTCGTGTGCTTTCAGCAATAGAGATTCCTGTACCACCAAAGAAAGAACAAAAAGCCATTGCAGATGCTTTATCTGAAATGGAAGAATATATTTCTTCTTTAAAGCAACTTATCGAAAAGAAAAGAGCTATTCGTGATGGCGTTACAACTGAAGTGGTTATGGGAAAAACTACGATAGACGGTCATGATTGTAGGTGGACACAGGTAGAGCTTAATAAACTAGCCTCTTTTAGAAAGGATCGAACCCACAGTCAACGCCGACACTATATTAGTACAGAAAATATGAAACAAATGTTTGCTGGGGTAACTTCCTACGAGGGAACTGAACAGGTAGATGGAATAGCTTTTTATTCTGGAGATACTCTTATTGCGAATATTCGACCATACTTAAAAAAGGTCTGGTCAGCGGATTTCTGTGGATGCTGTAGTGCAGATGTACTCGCATTGGTGGGAAACGATCGCATTGTGCCTAAATTCCTTTATTATTGCATCGCGAATGATCAATTCATAAACTATGTCATGAAGGGTGGCGTAAAAGGCATAAAGATGCCACGTGGTGACAAGAAGTACATTATGCAATATCCTGTTAGGCTCCCGATTGATCTTAATGAGCAGCAGATGATTGCAGATGCTTTGACCTCAATGGATGAGGAAATCAAAGCACTTGATGCTGAGCATGAAAAGATGATTCAGATCCGCGAAGGCGCGATGGATGATTTGCTGACCGGGCGGGTACGCCTCAGTGTGTGAGGAGGGTATATATGTCTGTCGATAGCGAACGGAAACTACAAGACCGGGTCAAAGGATGGCTGATTGATGACCTGCATTATACCTTCCTGGGAAACCTGAGCGACGTGAACAACACGCCTATCCGGGAGGACTTGCTGCGCAAAAACCTGATTACCCGGGGATATGATTATAATGTGATCAATAAAGCGATCAGTGATCTGACGATGCTTGCTGCCAATCAGACGGATGAGCTATATCAGGTTAACCAAGCTGTCTATGAGAAGCTTCGCTATGGCGACCAGGGTATTCGGGACGATCGAGGAAACCGCGTTACCGTACACTATATTGACTGGACAGATACCTCAAATAATGATTTTTATCTAGCGGAGGAGGTATCTGTCCTTCGTTATGATCAGATTACGAAGAAGCGCCCGGATCTGGTGCTGTATGTGAACGGCATTGCAGTGGCGATGTTTGAACTGAAGAGCTCCATTGTCTCCATCGGCGAAGGCATCCGGCAGATGCTGACCAACCAGAAAAAGGAGAATATCCGCAGCTTCTTCAGCACCATGCAGTTGCTAATGGCTGGTAATGAAGCAGAAGGTCTTAAGTATGGTGTGATCGAAACCGGCGAGAAGTTCTATCTTTCCTGGCGAGAAGATCAGCGGGCTACGGACGACTTATCAGTCAGCATCCGCGCTATGCAGGCTAAAGAGACAAACCGCTTGCGCGATGGTGTTATTTCGTTGTGTCAACATGATCGGCTGCTCATGCTGATTCACGATTTCATGATCTTCGATGCCGGGTATAAGAAAACAGCCAGGCATAATCAGTTTTTCGCAATTCTGGCTGCACAGAAACGGATCCGGGAGGGCCAGGGTGGCATCATCTGGAATACTCAAGGTTCTGGTAAATCGCTGATCATGGTATGGCTGGCCAAGTGGATACGAGAGCACATTGACGATAGCAGAGTTATTATCATCACTGACCGGGAGGAGCTGGATGACCAGATCGAAGGTGTGTTCCACAACGTTGGCGAAAACCACGTGCAGCGTGCCCGGAGCTGCGATGATCTGCGTGATATTCTCAACAAACACGAGGCGTCGATTGTCTGTTCCCTGATCCATAAATACGGACATAATGCTGGCAAGCAGGCAGATATTGATCAGTACGTGAAAGAACTTCGCGCTGCCCTACCGCAAGGCTATGAGGCTAAAGGCAACATTATCGGTTTTATCGATGAGTGTCATCGCACCAATTCAGGTAAACTGCATACTGCTGTCCGGGAATTGATGCCAAATGCAATCCTCATTGGTTTTACAGGTACTCCGTTGCTGAAAACGGATAAGCAAACCAGCTTGGAAACCTTCGGAACCTACATCCATACTTACAAGTTCAATGAAGGTGTTCAGGATGGTGTTGTCCTTGATCTGCGGTACGAAGCCCGAGATGTCAACCAGGAATTGTCCAGCCCTGATAAAATTGATCAATGGTTTGAGATAAAAACCAGGGGGCTGACGGAACGTGCCAAACTACAATTGAAACAAAGCTGGACGACCGTCAGTAAGCTGTATAGTTCCAAAGAACGCCTGGAGCGGATCGCTGCAGACATCATTTTTGATATGAATGATTCTGTTGGTAAGCCGCGCCTCGCTAATAATCGTGGAACTGCTATGCTTGTGGCAGGCAGCATCTATGAAGCATGCAAGTATTGGGAGATCTTCCAGGCTCACGGTTTCACCAAGTGCGCTGTAGTCACTTCCTATGAGCCAACGACAGCCAGTGTGCGTACTGCAACGTCTGATCTTTCCCAGGAAAGCGAGGAGGAATATAAAAAGAAGATCTACGATCGGATGTTGAACGGGAAAAAACAAGCTGAATTCGAAACCGAAGTCAAAGAACTGTTCCGAAAGTCCCCGGCGAAAATGAAGCTACTCATCGTTGTCGATAAATTGCTTACAGGTTTCGATGCGCCCAGCGCAACATATCTGTACATCGACAAGAGTATGCGGGATCATGATCTTTTCCAGTCTATTTGTCGTGTCAATCGCCCGGATGGAGAAGATAAGGATTACGGATACATCGTAGACTATATGGATCTTTTCCGAAACATTCAATCCGCTGTCCATGATTATACGACAGAGGCGTTTGACGGTTTTGATCCAGAGGATGTGGAAGGCTTGATCAAAGACCGGTACGATGAAGCTAAGTCAGAAATGAGCAGCAGTCTTGAAGCACTAAAGGATCTGCTAGCCGGTGTTCCAGCTCCTCAGGCTGACGCTGACTACATTGAGTTTTTCTGCGGTGCTCTAAGCGAGACAGACGAGCGGAGAGCGCGAAGGGATACGCTTTACGCGTTGACAGCGTCTCTCACCAGATCATTTGCCAGTTGCTGTAACAAGCTGGTATCTGATTACGGCTATACAGAAAAACAGGTTGCTGGTCTGCGAGAAGAGATTTCTGGTTACAACAGAATCAAAGAAATGATCAAACTGGCCAGCTGCGACTATATTGACCAGAAGCCATATGAGGCTGATATGCGGTATATCCTGGATACATATATCCGCGCTGATGATTCCAAGCTGGTCAATAGAATGGCAGACATGTCTTTAGTGGAGCTGCTGCTGGAGGGTAAAACTACAACGCCAGCTGATTTGGTTAAAGACCTCCCCGGAGACGATACAGCTAAAGCTGAGACAATTGAGAATAACCTTAAGCATGAGATCGTCAAAAAGATGAGCTCCAACGAAGTCTACTTTGGAAAGCTATCTGAGATGCTTGAGGATGTTATCCAGCAGCGGAAGATCGAAGCGATGAGCTACGAAGAATACCTCCGCCAGGTAGTAGAATTGGCACAAGCAATCCTACACCCTGAACAGGATGACGCTTATCCTGAAGGAATCCGTGACAGTGAAGCCAGACGTGCGCTTTATGATTTCTTAGATGGCAATTCTGACCTGACATTTAAGGAAGATCATGCAATTCAGGTAAGCGTCCGCTCCCATTGGCAGGAGCACCCGCAGCGCAGTCAGGCCGTTCAGCAAGCTATTTATAAAACGCTTATTGCTGCTGCTGTTCCAGCGGATGAGGCAATGGAAAAGACAAATGCGATCTTTGATCTCGCAAAAAGGCAGGCTGAATATGACAGAGAATGAAACCTTAGTTGTCAGCGGTCTTTCTGTTGAAGTCACTAGGAAGGCCAAACTAAAAAACTTATATATCCGGGTAAATCCACCGGATGGGATTGTGACAGTTACAGCTCCTTCTGCGATCAGCGATGAGTCTATTCGTCATTTTGTGCTCCGTAAGATTCCTGAGATTGTTAAAGTACGGGATCGTATGCTGGCACAGCCACGGCAGACCAAGCGTGAGTATGTATCCGGTGAAGCATGTTATCTTTGGGGAAAGCCCTATATGCTACAGGTCAAGCATCAAGGCACTCGGTATCATATTGATAAGACACCTACCAGAATTATCATGACGGTTCCCGAAGGAGCTTCAGAGGAAAATCGGGAAAAGGCGTTCACGGAATGGTACCGGGCAGAATTAAAGCGTACACTTCCTGCTATACTTGCGCAATGTGAAGATCGTATCGGTGTTCGTTCAAACGCCTGTAATATAAAGTACATGAAGACTAGATGGGGTTCCTGCAATATCGAGGAGAAGAAGATCCTTATCAATCTTCAGTTGGTAAAAAAGCCGGTGGAGTGTTTAGAGTACGTGCTTACGCACGAATTGGTACATCTGTTGGAAAGGAATCACACAAATCGGTTTCATGCTTTGGTAGAGAAGTATTGCCCAAATTGGAGAGAAGCGCGTCAGCTTCTTGAAGAGATGCCGTTAGATGCAATAAATGACGGAGACGAGGAAATCGATGGCTAAGCAGCTAACACCAAGCGATATTTTTGATGTTAATCCTAAAACCGGAGCCTTGATTCTTGGAGCTAACCGGCTGGATGACTATGCCGCAAAATTTCTGGGACAGCACTGTAAAGCCGCATTGACCACGCCAATGGCGCTTCCAGTGGAGGATATGCTTGCAGAAGCCAATCTTACTGTAAAAACAGCATCCCTCTCCAGAAATCTGGATATTTTTGGTTGCTGTTTACTGCTTGATGGTTATGTAGATGTCTATGATTGGGAAAAAGACGAATATGTACCCACGTTCTACAAGGCAGGTACACTGGTATTTGATCCGGATTCTGAATGGGCATATGGAGAAGGATGTAAGCGCAATACTCTTATCCACGAGATGATTCATTGGGAAAAGGATAAACGATATTTTGAAATACTGGCAGTTAAGAATCGGAAAGCAAAGGAACAGCTATACCCGATTATGTGTTGCCAGTCCGGGATAGATTTTGAGCCCCCTACCAAAAAGCAAACGAAGCAGAATGAGGTGGAGTGGCTGGAATGGCAGGCTCATCGCCTTGCACCTCGCGTGCTGATGCCACGGGATATGTTTATCCGAAAAGCTGAAGAGTATTTGAGCGGTCCATTAAATGGCTGTGATGATTTGGTCGATAAACTCTCCAGCTTTTTCAAAGTTTCACGAGCATCTGCGAAAATAAGAATTGCAGAGGTTGGCCTTGAGGGGAAGCTGATCAACTATTCGGATTATAAAGATGTATTCGGAGAATTACAACGAAAAGAACACATTGCAATAACCCCGGCAGACGCATATGAACTAATGAGTCAAAACGATATCCTGGCGCAGTGGATTGAGTCCAATCATATGGTGTTTGCTGATGGTTATTTTGTAATTGCTGATAAGAAATATGTCGCAGTACGGAATGGGCAGCTTCATCTGACAAAAAGAGCAAGAAACAACCTCGCTGCTTGTACGATCAATATATGCGAGCAGCACATCGTTTCTCACACCATAGCGGAAAAAGATTATTACCATTACGCTGTACTGTATCACGCTCAGGGAGTAGATGAAAGATTTCTGTCTTTTCATTCCAAATATCAAGCTGGTTTCAAGGCCTATATTGAACAAGAGGAAAAGAAGGGAAATAAGAGTGAACTACATGAGGTAACAGACGCCGATGTATATGATGCAGTTATTGATAATTTGTTTTCAGAAATGGATGATATAAAGAAAAAGTTTGTCCAGATGCTGACTGATCCTTTTACTACCCTCTGTCAAGCATTATGGTATTGGTTTGCGAACAACAAGCTGACTCGGCCTTATAACTTCAGGAATGCAACACTGCTTCACACGAATTACCATACGGACATCAAGAACGACAAAAAGAACAATATGGGCAAAGAAATCCTTATGGCAATTTGCGTTGGCTGCAAGTTTGATCTTCGGATGACACAGAGAGTGTTTGGAAAAGCGGGTATCCCTCTTGATGAGTTCAAAGAGCCGGATAAAACTTACATCACCCTGCTGGAAAGGTTTCCAGGTATCAGTATCGATGACTTCAACGAGTTGCTGAAGAGAAGAAATATCAAAGAACTCGGCACTGTATCACGTAAAGATGTGGAAGACAAGAGTGCGAGTTGATCAAAAAAGCATTAAAGAATGGAGGAATCACTGGTATGGCGGCACATGGAAAGAATATTCAGCTTTTCCTGATGGGCGGCGATGCAGCTGGACGTATTAAATGTACACTCGCCAATTGGACGGGTGTCGCCTTCAAGATTCCTCGAACCGAATTGGACAAATGCAAAGACCGGGATAATCTGAAACAGAGCGGTGTTTACTTTCTGTTTGGGACGTCAGACGAAACAGGGAAAAACGTCGTATATATTGGTCAGGCTGGTGCCCGGAAAAATGGCGAGGGTATCCTGAACCGGCTTCAGGAACATACGCGCAATCCAGAAAAGGATTATTGGACAGAGGCAATAGTATTCACAACATCCAATAATTCTCTCGGGCCTACTGAGATAAGTTATCTTGAAAATCGTTTCTGTAACATGGCGTTGAAAGCAAAACGCTATGAGGTGAAGAATGGCAACGATCCTACTCCTGGTAACATTACTGAGGAGAAGGAAAGCGAAATGGAGGAGTTCATTGACTATGCCAAGGTAATCATGGGTACCCTCGGGCATAAGGTTTTTGAGCCTTTAAACAAACCTGTGATTGCTGCAACCCAGGCTTCAAACGATACTGTGGCGGAGGATGCAATTGAGCTTCATCTCGAGCGCACAATTAAAAACGTAGGAAAAGTCGAAGCAAATGGGAAGCAGACTGCAGAAGGTTTCGTCGTTCTGCAGGGAAGTAGCATTTCTCCTGTGGATGATGATACTGTCCCTGCGGTTATTAAGGAGCGCAGAGTAAAGGCTCAGCTTGATGAGAATCACATTCTGCAAGAAGATATACTGTTTTCCAGCCCATCTTATGCAGCGATGTTTGTAATTGGCAAAAGCGCGAACGGCCTCACGAGCTGGAAAACTGCTGATGGGAAAACACTCAAATCACTGGAGTCCGAGCAAACCTGAGATTGAGGTGTTGATATGGTTGGAAAGTATAAAGTCATCACACTCTGCGGTAGCAGTCGATTTAAGGATGCTTTCATGGAGGAACAGAAACGCCTGACGCTGGAGGGCAACATTGTCATCAGTGTTGGCCTCTTCGGCCACTCTGGCGATGATGAGGTCTGGACAGAGGGTACCAAGGAAATGCTGGATGACATGCACAAACGGAAAATTGATATGGCGGATGAGATTTTCGTGATCAACGTTGGTGGCTATATCGGGTCCAGCACCCGGTCCGAGATCGAGTATGCGACCGCAACTGGGAAGACTGTGAACTATTTGGAGCCCATGTAATGAGTCAGAATAATACGGAGAACATCGAATGGTCCTCTCTGAGCTACGAGGAGAAGAACCGACAGCTTTTCCTTCGGCAGAAGAAAACGCTCGATATGTTTTTAGAACGCGGTGCCATATCACAGGCCCAGCACGATAAAAGTCTCCATGACTTGATCGAGAAGATGGGAATAAAGACGTAAATTGCAAGTGCAAATTGAACACCCCGAGGCAAATCGTTCCCATCAATTAACCTTGGACGCAGATAGTGCCGCAGGCGCTGTCTGTGCCAAGGTTGTCGCAGCCGTCAGGCTGCGTATTCGGAATCAAGAAAGGCTTCAAATAGTTCCTCTGGCGTGTGGTATCCGAGCTTCTTCCGGGGTCGCCCATTTAACTCATCAGCAGCGGACTGGATGTCCTCGTCTGT
>ENA-UPTA01005042-UPTA01005042.1-activated-sludge-metagenome-genome-assembly--contig:-NODE-5042-length-12299-cov-8.755064_pt1 | contig 12299 bp, 10 predicted proteins | sample MGYA00238184_ERZ773361 | MGnify/ENA primary metagenome ERZ773361 (study PRJEB29100, sample SAMN05720205) | activated sludge metagenome | isolation source: anaerobic digester from wastewater...
GCCGACGCCATCACGCCCTGGACCGAGTGCGACGGCGTCGCCGTCCCGCGCGGCACGACGGCAGCACCGCGATCGGCGCCCGCGTCGTTGGCATCGTGGCGCGTCCAGTAGTGCGCGCCCGCCACCGCGCTCATCAGCACGGTGACGCTGGCCAGGGCCACCGGCAGGCGTCGGCGCCAGGCCGATGGCGGAGCCACCGGCGCCAGGCCGGCGGGCAGGGCGGCCGCGGTGGGCTGCGCGCGCCGCTCGTCCAGATCCTGCAGCATCAGGTTGATCACGCTCATGACCGGTCTCCTCGGATCGGGCGCTTCACGCCAGCGCGCGGGCCGCAGCCATCACGCCGGTGCCGGCCCAGCTCGGCAGGGCGAACAGGTGCGCGTTGCGGGCATCCTCGGTGTCGCGCGCGGCCAGCCAGGCCTCGTGCACGCTCACCTGCGGCAGTCCCCGGCCGAAGGCGACCATCAGCGCCTTGTTGGCCATGATGTTGAGCAGCCGCGGCACGCCCTCGGAGGCCAGGTGCAGGGCGGCAGCGGCCTGGGGCGCGAACATGCGCGTGCCCTGGTGCCCGGCGATGCGCATGCGGTGCTCCAGATAGGCGGCGACCTCGACTTCGGTCATCGCGCGCATGCGGTAGCTGAAGCCGATCCGCTGGCGCAGCTGACGCACCGATTCCTTCGCCAGCTTGCGGTCGAGCTCGGGCTGGCCGAACAGCACCAGCTGCATCAGCTTCGACTTCTCGGTCTCGAGGTTCGACAGCAGCCGCAGGATCTCCAGGCTGGGCAGGGGGATCGTCTGCGCCTCGTCCAGGCAGATCACCACCGGACGGCCGGCACGGCAGTGCTCGATCATCGCCTGTTCGATGCGGGTGCGGATCTCGAACTCGCTGGCCCGCGGCGACACCGGCAGGCGCAGCTCGTGGGCCAGCGTCAGCAGCAGCCCGCGCGGCTTCATCGAGGGGTTCGGCACGTAGGCGGTCACCGTGCCCGGCGGCAGGCACGACAGGAAGCGGCGGCACAGCAGCGTCTTGCCGGTGCCGACCTCGCCGACGACCTTGATGAACCCTTCGCCGTGGCGCTGGGCGACCAGCAGCACGTTGAGCGCGCGCTGATGCGAACGCGACCCGAAGGCGAAGGCCGTATCGGGGGTGATCGAGAAGGGGAACTCGCGCAGTCCGAAGTGCTTCAGGTACATGGTGGTCTCCGTCGGCGCCCGTCTGCCGGGCGGCACGCCGTGCGCCGCGGCAGGACGTGCGCGCGCGCCGTGCTCAGGGGCGCAGGATGCGTTCGATGCCGGGGTGCGAATAGCCCGACATGCGCTCGCGGGTGCGTGCGATGTCCTCGGCCCAGTCCTGCTCGGTCTTGATCACGGTGGGCTTGACCAGGATCACCAGCTCGCGTTTGGCGAAGCTGCGGGTGCGATTGCCGAACAGGTTGCCCACCACGGGCAGCTCGGACGTGCCCGGCAGCTGCGCGCGCGACTCGTTCTGCTCCTGGCTCATCAGGCCGCCGATGGCGACGATGTTGCCGTCGGGCACCCGCACGATGCTGTCGGTCTCGCTGATGCTGCTCGAGGCCAGCGGCAGCGAGTAGTTGCCCAGCGTGCCCAGGTTGATGTTCTTGTTGCGCTCGCTGACCACGCTCACCGACGGGTGCACGTGCAGGATGATCGCGTTGTTCTCGTCGATCTGCGGGGTCACGTCCAGCGCGATGCCCGAGAAGAACGGCTGCACCGTGATGTTGGGCGAGCTCGTGGCGGTGGCCCCCGCGGTGACCGTGCTGGTCGACACGTTCGTCACGAAGAAGTCGTCGGTCCCCACCTTCAGCACCGCCTTCTGGTTGTTGAGCGTGGCGATCCGCGGGCTCGACAGCACGTGCACCTGTCCCTGGTTCTCCAGGAACTGGATCAGCGACTGGAAGCTGCCGGTCTGGAACGCCATGCCGAAGATGCCGCCGGCGCCGCGGCCGGCCGCGGTGGCCACGCCGTTGCCCAGCAGCTGCGCGAGGTTGCCGCTGGTGCTGCGGTCCTGTCCGATCGCGCTGCTGTCGGCGCCCAGCGAGAAGCGGTGCCGGCCCGACGCGTCGAACGCGGCCCAGTTGATGCCGCTCTGGAAGCCGTCGCGCAGCGACACTTCGATGATCTTCGCCTCGAGCATCACCTGCCGCTCGATCGACACCTGCATCGCGCGCAGGAAGCCCTCGATCTGGCGCTGCTCGGCGGGCGTGGCCCGCACGACGATCACGCCCGACTGCGCGTTGACCACGACGGTGCGGCCGCCCTCGTTGCCGATGATCGTCTGCAGCGAGGTCGAGATGCCCGACCAGAAGTCCGATTCGGTGTGGGTGACCAGCCGGCTGGCTTCGACGCTGCGCGCCCCGGTGCCCGGCACGGCACCGGGCAGGGGCAGGGCGCCCGGCAGCGCGCCGGGGGTCTGACCCGGTGCGGCGCCCGACACCAGGGTGCCCGAGCTCACGCGCACGTCCGACTGGCCCTGGCGCTTCATCGTCAGGTAGTTCACGCGGAAGATGCGCGTCTGCAGGCCCTGGGGCTGCACGTACACGCGCTTGCCGTCGATGCGGTACTCGTAGCCGTACAGCTCGCGCAGCGCCTCCAGCGCTTCGCGCACCGTCACGTCCTTCAGGTTGATCGTCACCTTGCCCGGCAGGTCGGGCGGCAGCAGCATGCTGTAGCGCGTGTCGGTGACGATCGCCATGAACACCTGTGCGGCGGGCGCATTCGTCACCGCCAGGTCGAAGCGCGGTTCGGGCAGCCAGGTCTTCGGCGTCTCGATCGGTGCGGGCGGCAGCAGCGCCTCGCGCACCGCCGCCGGCACGGGCGGGGGTGCCGGGCGGTCCGCGCGCGCCTGGAGCTGGTCGCCGATCGTGTTGAGCGCGGTGTTCGGCGGCGTCTGGTACGCGCAGCCGGCTGCGAGGGCGGCGACCACGATCGCGGCGCAGCGCAGGGCGCGGGCTCGTCGTGCGATGTTCATCATGATTCCTTGGCGGGCTGCTTCTTCGTGTTCTGCGCGGGGCTGCTGCGGGCCGCGTCGCGTGCCGGGCGCCTGTCGATCGAGGCGGCGGATGGGGTGTCGGCGTCGCGCGCGCCCGCGCGCATCCGATGCGTGGCCTCGGGCACGAGCGACAGGCGCATGCGCTTGCCGGCGGCGATCACGTCGGCGTGCACCGGACCGATCGCCACCAGGCGCACGTCTTCGAAGCGGTCGCCCACGCGCATCGTCCAGTCGTTGATCATCGCGACCGCCGGGCGTCCCGCCGGGCGCAGGATGGCGTGCAGCTGCAGGCTCGGCAGCGGCGCGTCGTCGTGTGCGCTGCCGGTGCCCCCCGGTGCGGCCGGGGCGGGCGTCGGCGCGATCAGTCCGGGCGGCGGGCGCGTCGGGTCGTCGGCGCGCACCGCACCGGCCGCGCCGGCGAGTGCCGCGGCGCAGACGCCGAGCGTCAGGCGGCGGGTCAGAGGGCGATCCATGCGCGCTCCATGCTCATCGTGTGCAGGGTCAGTTTCATCGTCACCGTCGGATGCCGTTCGACCCGCAGCTCGATCCGGCTCCACAGCACCTGCTTGGGCAGCTTCTCGATCGCCTTCAGATACGCGTGCAGGTCGCTCCAGGAGCCTTCGAGCTGCAGTTCGATGCCGTGGCGGTACAGGCCCGGCGACCCGGACGTGCCGGTCGTCCCCTTCGCCGCGATCGTCTGGACTGCCGGCGGCGTCGCCGGTGCGCCCGAGGCGTCGGCGCCCAGGGGCACCGTCTCGGGCGCGGACGAGCGCAGCGCCAGCAGGCGGATGCCCGGGTGCCTGCCCAGCAGACCTTCCAGAAGCCCGGCCATCTCGGTGGGCGCGACCATCGTGTTCGACACGGAGCCGATCGACACCTGTGCGCTGCGCATCTGCGCTTCGAGGCGGCGGATCTCGTCGCGGGCGAGCCGGTTCGGATCCGACGACGCGCCCAGCGCGCCCGCGCGTGCGGCGTCGGCGCGCGCCGCGTCGAGCTGCACCGTCAGCGCGCGGCTCGCGCGCCAGGTCGGCTCGCTCCACGCGCCGGCGACGGCCAGCGGCAGGCCGATCACGGCCAGCACGGCGATTGCCCATTGCTCGCGCATCGAGCGCTGTTCGTATGCGGTGCGCAGTCGTGTCCAGGCGTTCATGGCCGGGGGGCCTCCATCGCGGTGCGCTGCACGCCGTCGGCGCCCGACGAGTCGAGCCGGAACTCGGCGACGCGCTGCTGTCCGAACTCGCGCTCGCCGACCTCCAGGGTGGCGAAGCGGCGATCCCGGAACAGCGGTTCTTCGTTCAGCCGCTTCAGATACCGCGGCACCAGGTCGGTGGACAGCGCGCGTGCGCTCAGCGTCATGCGCGCGCTCGGCCATTCGGCAGAGAACCCCGTCAGCCACACGCCGTCGACGGTCTGTCTCGACAGCGCCTGGAAGTAGTCGGAAAAGCGTCCGGTCTGCAGCTGCGCCGCCTCCTGCAGGCGCGCGTTCGCATCGCCCAGCACGCGCAGCCGCCAGCGCGCCTGCTCGAGCTGACGGGCGACCGTGGCGTCGAGTGCCGGGGCACCGGCGCTGGCGCGCGCGAGCTGGGGGGCGAGGGCGGCGAGTTCGCTGCGCAGCCGGGTCCTCTGCAGATCGAGCAGCACACCGGCGGCGACGGCGATGGCCGTGGTCACGCAGGCGGCACCGACGACGGCGCCCAGCGGCAGCGTGCGCTGCCGGGCCGCCCGGTCGTCGGGCAGCAGGTTGACGAACTGGAATGCGGCGCGGCTCATGCCAGCGCCTCCGACCGCGCGCGCACTGCGGCGCCGATCGCCAGGCACGCGGTCAGGCTCGCGCCGGCGCGCGCCAGCAGTGCGGGGTCGCGCGCACTGCACACGCGCTCGATCTCCATCGTCGTCACGTTCGCGGCAAGGGCCGACTGCAGCCCCTCGACGAGGTCGGCGCTGCGCGGCTCGGCCAGCACCACCAGCCGGTCGATCTGCCCGGTGGCGTACTGGCGCTCGACATTGTCGAAGGTGCGCTGCAGCTCCAGCGCCAGGCGCTCGATCAGTTCGGCACGCCGCGCGGAGTCGTCGACGGCCTCGTGCAGTGCGACGGCCAGCGGGTCGAAGTGGCGCGCGGCGAACATGCCGTCGTCGCGGCTCACGGTGAGCAGTGCGTTGCGGCGGTCGATGCTCAGCATCGACACGGTGCGATTGGCCGGCGCCATCGCCGCGGCCAGATTGCGCTGCGCCAGCTCGACGACGTCGAGCGCGCGGATCGCGGCGCCGGCGCGCGTGAGCGGCGCGATCAGTTCGAAGGCCCGCTTGCGCCGCGTGACCACGGTCATCCACAGCCCGTGTTCCATGCTCTGGTTCTGCACTGGAGCCGCCACGCAGCCGATCACGGCTTCGGCCGCGGGGAAATCCAGGTCGTCCTTCAGGCGCCAGCGCAGCGCATCGGCACGCTCCGGCGGCGGCACCGGCAGACCCGGCATGAAGTGCAGGTGGTAGTCGGCGACCGGCATCAGCATCGCGCACGGCGCGCGGCGCGTGCCCAGCGCACGGGCCACGTCGGCCGAGCGTCGTGCAGGCTGCTCGCCCGTGCCCGACAGGATCTCGAGGCGCGTCAGCTCGAGTGCGCCCTCGGCGTCGCAGGCCAGGTGCGCCGCGACGGTCGCGTCGGGACCGCTTGCGAGGCCCCACCAGCCGCGCGTGCGGCCCAGCCCCAGGCGGCGCGCGATCGCACGCCACCGGCTGGCTTGAGGCTGTTCGTCTGTCTGCATCGGCGGTTGGTCGGTTGTGTTCGGACGCGCCAAGGTTCGCAGGAGCGCGGCGCGGCGTTCGTCGGAAAAAGGCGGGGAAGCCGGCCGTCTTCCGCCCGGCGGCGAGATGCGGCGGTTCAGCGCCCTTTTTCCGGCTTCAGTCCGGCCGCGGCGATGCCGACAATTCCGGCACAGCCCTCGTGACGGCCACCTGGGCGCCCGGCGTGTCCGGGCTCCGGGAGGCTGACAGGGGCGACCCGATCTGCGAACAAACGCTTGACCAACCAGAGGGCTCGGACATGAGCAAGGCGAAACAAGGTGGCTTCACGCTGGTGGAGCTGGTGGTGGTGATCGTGATCCTCGGCATCCTGGCCGCGGTCGCGCTGCCCCGGTTCATCGGACTGCAGGGCGACGCGCGGTATGCGAAGGGTCAGGCGATCCTGGGCAGCGTCAAGAGCGCCGCGTCCATCGCCCGGGCGGGTGCGCTCGTGCGCAGCCAGACCGGCGCGACCGGCACGGTCACCATGGAGGGCCTGTCGGTCGACCTCGTGTACGGCTACCCGGCGGCCACGGCCAACGGCATCGCCCGCGCGGCCAACCTGGACGCCACGGCCGACGCGCTGACGATCACGCACACCGTCGCGACGAAGACCACGACGATCCAGATCAACGGCGCCGGCACGCCCGCCAACTGCCAGATCACGTACGTGGAGGCTGCCGCCGCCGACGCCGCGCCGACGATCACGTTCAACGGCAGCGCGACCAACTGCGGCTGATCCCCGGCGGCTGATCCCCGCCGCGGCGGGCCGCGGGTGGAGGGTACTGTGTAAAATTCCAGTCCCTCCGCAAGGCCCGCCATGTCCAGTCTCCTCGCCAACCTGAACGAACCGCAGCTCGCGGCCGTCACGCTGCCGCCGCAGCATGCGCTGATCCTCGCGGGTGCGGGCAGCGGCAAGACGCGGGTGCTGACCACGCGCATCGCGTGGCTGATCTCCACACATCAGGCCAGCCCGCACGGCGTGCTCGCCGTCACCTTCACCAACAAGGCGGCGCGCGAGATGCAGACGCGGCTGTCGGCGATGCTGCCGATCAATCCGCGCGGCATGTGGATCGGCACCTTCCACGGCCTGTGCAACCGGCTGCTGCGTGCGCACCACCGCGATGCCGGCCTGCCGCACGCCTTCCAGATCCTCGACTCGCAGGACCAGCTCGCGGCCATCAAGCGCCTGCTCAAGACGCTGAACGTCGACGACGAGAAGTTCCCGCCGCGCAACCTGCAGCACTTCATCAACGGCGCCAAGGAGGAAGGCCGGCGCGCCGCCGAGGTCGAGGCCTGGGACGACTACGGCCGGCGCTGCGTGGAGCTGTACGCCGCGTACGACGATCAGTGCCAGCGCGAAGGCGTGGTCGACTTCGCCGAGCTGCTGCTGCGCACCTACGAGCTGCTGTCGCGCAACCAGATCCTGCGCGAGCACTACCAGTTCCGCTTCCGCCACATCCTGGTCGACGAGTTCCAGGACACCAACGACCTGCAGTACAAGTGGCTGAAGCTGATGGCCGGCGGCGGCGCCTCGGTGTTCGCGGTCGGTGACGACGACCAGAGCATCTACGCGTTCCGCGGCGCCAACGTCGGCAACATGGCGGCGTTCGAGCGCGAGTTCCGCGTCACCAACCTGATCAAGCTCGAACAGAACTACCGCTCGCACGGCAACATCCTCACCTGCGCCAACGCGCTGATCGGTCACAACCGGCATCGCCTGGGCAAGAACCTCTGGACCGACGCCGGCGACGGCGAGCCCATCCGCGTGTACGAGGCGATGACCGACGGCCAGGAGGCGCAGTGGCTGGTCGAGGAGATCCGCGGGCTCGCGCGCGACGGTCACGCGCGCGCCGACATGGCGGTGCTGTACCGCTCCAATGCGCAGTCGCGGGTGCTCGAGCACGCACTGTTCTCGGCCGGTCTGCCGTACCGCGTCTACGGCGGTCTGCGCTTCTTCGAGCGTGCCGAGGTCAAGCACGCGCTGGCCTACCTGCGGCTGCTCGAGAACCCCAACGACGACGGCGCGTTCCTGCGCGTGGTCAACTTCCCGGCACGCGGCATCGGCGCGCGCTCGCTCGAGTCGCTGCAGGACGCCGCCCGCGCGCAGAACCTCAGTCTGTACGCGGCGGTCGAGACGCTCACCGGCGCCGCCGCCTCCAAGCTCGCGGCCTTCACCGGCATGATCGACCGGCTGCGCGGCGAGACCCGTGCGATGCCGCTGCCGCAGATGGTCGAGCACGTGGTCGAGCGCAGCGGCCTGATCCCGCACTACCAGTCCGAGAAGGAAGGCCAGGAGCGCATCGAGAACCTGCGCGAGCTGGTCAACGCCGCCGCGGCCTTCCTGTCCGAGGAGGGCCTCGGGCAGGACATGCCGGCCGACCTCGGCGTGAGCGCCGTGGCCATGCCGCAGACGGCCGGCGCGACGCTGGCGGGTGACGGCACGGTCGTCGATGCGGCCGGTGCGCCCGAGGGCGGTGCGCCGATGGCCGTGCAGGTCACGCCGCTGGCCGCGTTTCTTGCGCACGCCTCCCTCGAGGCCGGCGAGAACCAGGCGGGCGAGGGCGCCGACGCGGTGCAGCTGATGACGATCCACTCCGCCAAGGGCCTGGAGTTCGATTCGGTGTTCATCACCGGGCTCGAGGAGGGCCTGTTTCCGCACGAGAACGCGGTGACGGCGCCGGGGCGCGCCGGCGGCACGCCCGGCAAGGGCGCGCCCGAGGACGGCCTCGAGGAGGAGCGGCGGCTGATGTACGTGGCCATCACGCGGGCGCGCCAGCGCCTGTACCTGTCGTTCTCCCAGACGCGCATGCTGCACGGACAGACGCGCTACAGCTTGAAGTCGCGCTTCATCGACGAGCTGCCCGAGGCCACCCTGAAGTGGCTGACACCGCGCGTGCAGCCGCGCGCGGCGCCTTCGTGGAGCGAAGGGTTCGCTGGCGGGCGCGGCGACCCGGCGCGCGGGCAGGGCAGAGGCGGCGATGCCCGGCGCGGCGATGCGTGGCGCAACGACGGCTGGCGCGGCGCGGCCGAGGGCGGCGGACGCCGTGCGCCCGACTTCGGCGATACCGGCCGGCCCGACGCGCACGCGGCGCGCGCCGCCCAGCGCTTCGACCGCGGCATCGCGTTCCGCATCGGGCAGAACGTCGCCCACGCGCGCTTCGGCGAAGGCGTGATCGTCAACATCGAAGGCAGCGGCACCGACGCGCGCGTGCAGGTCAACTTCGGCCGCGAGGGCGTCAAGTGGCTGGCGCTGTCGGTGGCCAAGCTGCAGGCGGTGTAAGGGCCGCGCGCGCACCGGCGTCCCAGGACGGAGGCCGGCGCGCGGGTGTGCGATCCGGCAAGGGAGCTCTCCATGACCCTCGAATCCTGCGACGTCCTCGTCATCGGCGGCGGCATCGCCGGCGCGTCGATCGCCTACCGGCTCGCGCCGCACGCGCGCACCGTGCTGCTCGAGCGCGAACCGCAGCCCGGCTATCACAGCAGCGGGCGCTCGGCGGCGATGTTCATGGAGACGTACGGCTCGCCGCAGGTGCGCGCGCTCACCCGCGCGAGCCGCGCGTTCCTCGCGCAGCCGCCGGACGGGTTCGCCGCGCATCCGCTGCTGTCGCCGCGAACGGTGATGACCCTGGCCCGTGCGGACGAACTCGATGCGCTCGCCCGCACGTTCGACGATGTCGCCCCCATCTCGCCGGGCGCGCAGCGCATCACGATCGAGCAGGCGTGCGCGCGGGTGCCCATCCTGCGCCGTGACGCGTTCGCAGGTGCACTGATCGAACCGGCCGGGTGCGACATCGACACCCACGCGCTGCTGCAGGGCTTCCTGCGCGGTGTGCGCACGGCCGGCGGCGCCGTGCACTGCGACGCCGAGGTCACCGCCATCGCGCGTCAGGGCGCCGGCTGGCGTGTGCACACGGCGCGCGGCGCGTTCGACGCGGCGGTGCTCGTCAATGCGGCCGGCGCCTGGTGCGATCGCATCGCGGCGCTGGCGGGCGTGCGCGCGATCGGGCTGCAGCCGAAGCGGCGCGCGGCGTTCACCTTCAGCCCTGGGGACGGCGTCGACGTGCGCGGCTGGCCGATGTTCATGAGCATCGACGAATCTTGGTACGTGAAGCCCGACGCCGGCGTGCTGCTGGGATCGCCGGCCAATGCCGATCCCGCCGATCCGCAGGACGTGCAGCCCGAGGAGCTCGACATCGCGATCGGCATCGACCGCATCGAGTCCGCGACCACCGTGCAGATCCGGCGCCCGCTGCGCACCTGGGCCGGCCTGCGCTCCTTCGTCGCCGACGGCGACCTCGTCGGCGGCTTCGCACCCGACGCGCCCGGCTTCTTCTGGGTGGCGGCGCAGGGCGGCTACGGCTTCCAGACCTGCGCCGCGATGAGCGAGGCCTGCGCGGCGCTGCTGCTGGGGCGGCCGATGTCGGAGCATCTGCAGCGCTTCGGCATCAACGCTGCCGTGCTGTCGCCGGGCCGCGCCACGCTGGCGCGTGCCTGACCGGCACCGCGGGCCGTTGGCGATGCACGGCGATCCGGCGCCATCCCCCGTTGTCGGTGCGCGCATGCATCCGGGCGCTCATTCTGGCGTCGAGTTGCCGGCCCCGACCCGCGCGGCCGCCCTGGCCCGCATCGCCGCCATCGACCCCGACCGCTACGCGCGCACCCGCAACCACCTGCACGGCGCCGTCTCCGGGCTGTCGCCGTACCTGACCCATGGCCTCGTGTCGCTGCCCGAGGTGCTGGCCGGCGTGCGCGCGCGGCACGCCATCGGCGACCAGCACAAGTTCGTGTTCGAGCTCGGCTGGCGCGCGTACTTCCGGCACGTGTGGTCGCATCGCGCCGACGGCATCTTCACGTCGCTGCACCCGGGGCCGCTGCCCGACGAGGCCTATGCATGCGCGCTGCCGCCCGACCTCGCCGCCGGCCGCACGGGCGTGCCGGCGATCGACCGCGCTGTGCACGCGCTCCTCACGACCGGAACGCTGCACAACCACGCCCGCATGTGGCTGGCCAGCTACACGGTGCACCTGCGCAAGGTGCACTGGCGCACGGGCGCCGACTGGATGGTCGCGCACCTGCTCGACGGCGACCTGGCCAGCAACCACCTGAGCTGGCAGTGGGTGGCGGGCACCGCGAGCCACAAGCCGTACCTGTTCAATGCCGACAATGTGGCGCGCTTCGCGCCCGCCGACTGGCACAGCCCGGGCAGCGTGCTCGACGCGGGCTATGAAGCGATGGAGCGTCGCGCACGGACACGCGCGACGTTCGATGGCCTCGACGGCCTCGACGGCCATGACGGCCATGACGGCCGCGACGGCCGCGACGGCCGCGATCCCCGGTGTTGCGATCGCAACGCCGAGCGTGTCGAGGAGCCCGCGCTGTACGACGCCCCGCCGGCATGGCTCGCTGCCGTGCCGCCCGATCCGGCCGACGTGCGCGGATGCGACGTCTGGCTCGTGCATCCCTGGGCGCTGGGCGACGTGCCGTCCGACCTGCCGGCCGGCACGCGCGTGCTGGGCGTGTGTGTGTCCGAGTTCCACCGCGCCTGGCCGTGGAGCGCACGGCGGTGGTCGTTCGTCGGTGCGCGCATGGCCGCGCTCGCCCCGGTGCGCTGGTCCGGACCGGTCGACGCGATCGCCGCCGCGCTGGCGACCGCCCGCAGCGTGCAGACGCTCGACGACCCCCACCTGTCGCCGTGGCTGAGACAATGGGCGCGGGTGCGCGCTGCACCCGCGCTGTTTCCCGAAGTGGATCGCCGCTGCGATTCCTTCTCGAAGTGGTGGTCGATCGTGCGAGGACCCGCATGAAGCTCGTCACCTGGAACGTGCAGTGGTTCTGCGGCCTCGACGGCCGCGTCGACGTCGCGCGCGTCGTCGATACGGCGCGGGCGATGACCGACTTCGACGTGCTGTGCCTGCAGGAGGTGGCCGTGGGCTACCCCGGGCTTGCCGGCGATGCGGGCTTCGATCAGCCGGCGCGCCTGGCGTCGCTGCTGCCGGGCTTCAGCGTGGTGTTCGGCGCGGCCACCGACGAGCGCGGGCCCGACGGCGCGCGCCGCCAGTTCGGCAACCTGATCGCCACGCGTCTGCCCGTGCTGCAGGTGCGGCACCATCCGCTGCCGTGGCCGGCCGACCCCGCAGCCTCCTCGATGCCGCGCCTGTGCACCGTGGCCACGCTGGCCACCACGCAGGGTCCGGTGCGGGTGATGACCACGCACCTCGAGTACTTCTCGGTCCGGCAGCGCCACGCACAGGCACAGGCGGTTCTGGCGTTGCACCGTGAGGCGTGTGCGCTGGCCGAGCATCCGCCGAAGCAGGTGCCCGACAGCGCCGGCGGCGCCCCCGAAGACACGCCGTTCGGACCCAAGCCGCACACCGCGCGGGCCATCCTGTGCGGGGACTTCAACTCCGGCCTCGCGCATCCGGAGTACGCGCTGCTGCAGTCCGACGGCGGACCGGGCGGCAGCCGCCTCGTCGACGCGTGGCGCGTCGCGCATCCCGACGTGCCGCACGCG
>ENA-UPTA01005044-UPTA01005044.1-activated-sludge-metagenome-genome-assembly--contig:-NODE-5044-length-12299-cov-5.192421_pt1 | contig 12299 bp, 10 predicted proteins | sample MGYA00238184_ERZ773361 | MGnify/ENA primary metagenome ERZ773361 (study PRJEB29100, sample SAMN05720205) | activated sludge metagenome | isolation source: anaerobic digester from wastewater...
TTCGGTTTGTGTCGCGGAGCATCACGTAAACACCGGTCGACGCCGCCGGTGTCTTGTCTCCGACAAGCATTTCATAGGTTTTCTGGGTAAGGTCCGTTAAGATTATACGCGCGGTTGGTTCATAAAGACCATATTGGTTGAGCACCTTTTCATTTTTATCCGCTTGGAAGTAGTCGATTTCCGTCAGGGTTGTGATGGCTTCAAGAAAATCGTTAATCTTTTCGGCGGCGTTGACCTTCCTCTCGCCGTTAATAATATTCCATGATCCATCTGTGTCTTTCATGGACCCAAATGTCAGGCCTTCCCGGGTGACAATTCTAAGTCCCTGGATATCTGACGCTTTCAGGGGGAGAAACCGTTCCCCTTGGGGGAGAACCTTTTGATCCGGCGTGTCCTCTACGAAAATGAGATAGAAGAGAAACAGCACTGCAAACAAAATTGCGGCGATGAAAATTGGTTTTTTCAACGTTTCTGTTTTCTCCTCCAGGCGACTACAACACCGATGGCCATAATGAGGGCCGGTTGCAGGATGACGACAGCAATAAAGACCATTCGGGCTTGCACCGGCGGCAGGACAAGCGGAGCTTTATCACCTGCCGTCAGGTTCTTTCTGATGACAATGAGTGGCTGGTCTTCCGTGAGATAACGTACAGTATTCATAAACAAGTTCCGATTTCCCGCCAGGTCAAGGTACTGATTCGAGATGAATTCGGATGAACCGAAGACAACGAGACGTCCCTTGAAAGGTGCTGTCTTGGGTTTATTTTGCTTGGTTTCCGCGATGCCTTCCACGACGACCGCCACCGGTATGGGGCCTTTCTGATCACGCCCGGTATCGTAACGAACATCCCCTTGTTCGGCAAGGGTCCTGTCAATCTCAGACCAGCTCCGGTCACTGCTCAGCGCCAGAGAGGTCACACTGATGCCGGGAAGGACCGCATCTCCTTTTAACACAGAACGGGCCATCGGGAATATGGTCGGGATTGTAAATTTTTCCGTAATCGTGTGATCGAGATAGGATTGGATGATCGGGACCAGGGGGCCCTTGGCCATAAGATAATTCACAGGATCGACGAGAATGTCGTTGACCAGCTTCAGGTCATAAGACCCGATCAGTGCTGCCAAGCCGAAATCCGATCCGGGGTCGATGGCCAGGATGACTTTGCCCCCCTGTTTCAAATACCCTTGCAGGGCTGCGACTTCATCGGGGGCGAAGTTCTCTTTTGGACCGTTGGCGATAACCAGGGCCGCATCCGTGGGAACTTGCCGGCTCGAAAGCAGAAGCAGGGTTTTTACGAGATAGTTTTCCGTTTCCAGGGTTGTTTTCAACAGCTCGGAACTGCTGCCGTCCATATTATTCGGTTCCTTCAATGTCCTTTCGCCATGACCCGTCAGGAAATAAATGATTTTCTGCTGAGGGTTGTTCAGGGAGAGGATGGCGTTGATGATGCTTTCCTCTCCGGCGGCGGGAAGCACTTTGTACTTGCCGTTCATTTCGATGACGACCGTTCCGTAGTTACTCACGCCGAAACGTTTCGCCAGGGCGGGATTGCGGTCAGGATCGTAGAGATGATAGGTAAAATACCTGCTGGCCAGGGCAAAGGGATCGAGGACATTCATCAATTCCCGCTTCTGATTACGCTGGAAAAAAGCCGTGACCCGGATGGGGGCCGTGATCCTTTCCATGATCTTTTCCGACGCGGCGGACAGACTCATGTCCTTGCGCGGAGTCAGGTCGAACCGGACATTGTGTCGATTGGCGATCGCCTGGATCAGGATTACAATGCCTAGCAGAAGAATAATGAACAGAATAAGACTCAGCCATTGACGGGTACTGTATTCAAAGAGAAAATGTCGAACCTCTGTGTAATTAAGGACCGCGTATGTCAGGACGCCGAGAACGCCGCTCAGGAGGCAGCCAAATCCCCAGATACGCCAGTCACCGCCGAAAGCGATCAGCGCCAGACCCGACAGGCTGAGGAAAATGCCAAACCATAGCAGATAAGAGAGAAGATTTTTTTTCATTGGACGCCCCTCCATTTCCTGGCGGAAAGGGCGAGCATCGCGAGGACGACAAACACCAGGTGAAAGTTGACAAAAAAGATGATATCCTTCAAATCGATGGCGCCTCGGGTAAAGTTATACAGCCGATCGAAGAGGGAAAAATTCAGCAAAATATTAATCACATCAGGATTGGCCACGGCCTCATTCCAGGTCAAAAACCAGAACATCAGTAAAACGAGGTAGGTGCCCAAAGCGGCCACGATCTGGTTCTCCGTCAGGATTGAAATCGTGACCCCGCAAATGATGAAGGCAGAACCCATTAGGAAAAGACCCAGATACCCCGCAAAGAGGGGACGCAGGTCGATATGAAAGAGAAGGGTTGTGATCGCCGGGTAAGTCAAGGTCAGGCCCAGCATGATGACCAGCATCAACATTGCGGAGAGGTATTTACCCGCAAACAATTCCCAGTCGCGCAGTGGATACGTCCAGAGGAGTTCGATGGTGCCGAGTTTTTTTTCCTCGGCAAACAGACGCATCGTGATCAGCGGCATGATGATGGTCATCATGTAACGGATGTCATTGAAGTAGAGTTCCCAAATCTTTTCGAAATCCACTTTTTTAAGGGTCCACATGACGTACATGATAAGATCGGTGTAGAAAAAATAGCCGGCCAGAAGGAGAAAGGCGGAAATGATGACGTAAGCAATGAACGATTGGAAGTAGGACTGTATCTCCCGCCGAAAGATGTACCACATGCCCATCTATGCTGCCTCCTCCTTTGTGACCAGTTCCAGGAAGACGTCTTCCAGGGTCAGGTTTTGTTTTTTCATCTCCAGAATGGGACCGCCTTCGGTATGGATCAGACCGGACAACTCTCTCAGTATGGCTTCGTCCTTTTGGACCTGGATGGTGAAGGCCCGGGCGCCGGAGAAGGTCGCTTCCGATGCTTCCACCGCGACGACACCGGTAATGCCGGCGATATGCTTTTCCAGTTGAGGATTGTTGCCGTAGTACTGGATATAAATATGGCCGTACATTTGAATCTTTTCCTGGAGATTTTGGGGTGTATCCAGGGCGATCAGGCGTCCCTTGTGGATGATGATGACCCGGTTACACGTTTCGCTGACTTCGGGAAGAATATGGGTACACAGGATGATTGTCCGCTCCCGGCCGAGATTCTTGATCAGAGAACGGAAATCCGAGACCTGCCGGGGATCGAGGCCGATCGTCGGTTCGTCCAGAATGAGAATGTCCGGATTGTTCAAAAGCGCCTGGGCCAGGCACACCCGCTGGCGGTACCCCTTGGACAGGGCGCCGATCAACCGGTTGGCCATGTCGTCGATACCGCAGGTGGCCATCACTTCGTCGATATGACCTGTTCTTCTGGTTGGCGCGACCCTTTTGACGGAAGCGGCGAAGTGTAGATATTCCCGGATATCCATGTCGGGGTACAGGGGAACCCGCTCAGGGAGATAACCGATGTGGCGCTGAACCTGCAGGGGCGCTTTGACCACATCGTAGCCGTAAACCAGCGCCCGGCCACGTGTCGGCGGGAAAAAACAGGTGAGAATCCGCATGCTGGTCGTTTTCCCGGATCCGTTTGGGCCCAGGAGACCGACGACGTCTCCTTTATCAATGCGAAAGGTGACATCCTCGATCCCGCGGATGGGGCCGTAGTATTTTGTCAGGTGCTCAACCTCAATCATGATTTTCCTTTTGGTCCTTAAGTAATATGCCCGTCGTGAAACATCTTATGTCGGAATAAACAGAACGCCGATGCGTCTCCTTGATACCTTTTCAATGACCGGCGCCAGGCAGCCTCTGACTTTTACCGGTAGTGTCTGTTTATTCATACACTCGCCAATCCTATAGATGATGGCTGGAATGCCTGTCAAGGGAAAAGCGGGAAGGGGCTTTCATCAAATCCTGCTTGACGAAAGAATAAAAAAAGGGTAGTCGAATCGGCATTATATTTGATGGAGTCCCTGTTTTATGGAAGAAAGTGAGCTTTTAAAAAGACGACTGGAGAAGATCGAATCCCTGAAAAACGATGGGATTGCCCTTTACCCCAATACATTCCATTATAAGGATACGGCTGCGGCCCTGCTGATCAGGTTCGACGACAAAGATAACGATGTTTTATCGGAAGTCACCGAAACCTTCACCATCGCCGGGCGCCTGATGGCAGTCCGGGATTTCGGGAAGGCCGCATTCATTAAAGTTCAGGACCGGACGGGATCTCTGCAGGGCTATGTGAATCATGTGATACTGGGAGATGACGATTTCGGTCTCTATCGGCGTCTGGATGTCGGGGATATCGTTGCCATGACCGGTCGAATTTTCCGGACCCGGACGGAGGAACTGACCATCGAGGTCTCAGAACTCCAACTCCTTTCCAAAGCGATTCGTCCCCTGCCGGAGAAGTGGCACGGCCTGACGGATGTGGAAACGCGCTATCGGCAACGCCACCTGGATCTGATTACCAACGCCAAATCGCGGGAAGTATTTCTGCGTCGCAGCCGGATTATCCAGTTTATCCGCCATTTTATGGAGAAGCGGGATTTCATGGAGGTCGAAACGCCCATGATGCAGCCCAAAGCGGGCGGCGCCATGGCTAAACCCTTTAAAACCTACCACAACGCTCTGGGGATGGATTTCTACCTGCGCATTGCACCGGAACTGTACCTGAAAAGACTGATCACAGGCGGTATGGAGCGGGTCTTTGAGATCAACCGGAGTTTTCGGAATGAGGGTATATCGACGTCCCACAATCCGGAATTCACCATGATGGAATTTTATCAGGCCTATGCGACCTACGAAGATCTCATGACCATGACGGAGGAAATGTTTACCGCTCTGGCCGAACGGATTTTCGGCAGTGAGAAATTTGTTTACCAGGGGACGGAAATAGACTTGGGGCGTCCCTGGAAAAGGATGACCGTTAAAGAAGCGATCATGGAGCATTGCGGCATCGCGGCGGATGTCCTGGAGGATGCCGTAAAAGCGACCGCTTATGCCCGCAAACACGGTATCGAAGTGCCAGACAACACTCCCCTGGGCAAAGTGATGATGGAGATATTTGATGAAAAGGTGGAAGACCGGATCATCCAGCCGACTTTCGTAACCCAGTACCCCATCGAGGTCTCTCCCTTGGCTCGTAAAAATGAACGGGATCCGGCTTTTACGGACCGGTTTGAGTTAATCATTCACGGCAAAGAAATTGCGAATGCCTTTTCGGAATTGAACGATCCCGTGGATCAGCGGGAGCGGTTTCTCAATCAGTTGAAGCAGCGCGAGGGTGGGGATGAAGAGGCCCACGAAATGGATGAGGATTATATCTCCGTCCTTGAGTATGGGATGCCTCCCACCGCCGGTGAGGGCGTTGGTATTGACCGACTGGTTATGCTCTTTACGGATTCGGCGTCTATTCGAGACGTGATCCTGTTTCCGCATATGAGAACCAAAGAAGGATGAACCGCAGGATGGACCATTAATGGGTTCCTATGAACTGTTCATCAGCCTGAGATACCTCCGGGCCAGGAGGAAGCAGGTCTTTGTCTCGATTATTACCTTTATTTCCATCGCCGGAATCTTGCTTGGCGTCGCGGCGCTCATTATTGTTCTTGCTGTCATGAACGGCTTTGAGACGGACCTGCGGAAAAAGATTCTCGGTGTCAATGCCCATCTGGTCCTCATGGAATACAGCGGCGCCATGCGGGATTCTTCAAAGGTACAAGATACGGTGAGTGCGATCAAGGGGGTTGCCGGCGCGACCCCTTTTGTTTATGGCCAGGCCATGGTTAAAAGCGGGCCCAATGTCAGCGGCGTGGTTATCCGGGGGATCGACATGGTCAGTGCCTCACGTGTGCTGCAGATCAACCGGATGTCGGCGGGAACGATGACAGATCTGCCTGAGCGCGACCGGAAAACCCTTCCTGTTGAACCGGCGCGCCAAAAACTTCCCGGCGTGGTGGTGGGGAAGGAACTGGCGAAGAACCTGGGTTTTGGCCTTTATGACACGGTCAGCATCATTTCGCCCATGGGTGTTTCTACACCGATGGGATTGATTCCTCGGCTCAAAAGATTTCTGGTCGTGGGGATCTTCGATTCGGGGTTTTACGAGTACGATTCCACCCTGGTTTTTCTGTCTCTTCCGGATGCGCAGGCGTTTCTTAACATGGACGATCTGGTCACGGGGATCGAAATTCGCCTGACGGACATCTATGAGGCCGACCGGGTGGCTGACGCCGTTAAGACGAAGCTTGGTTACCCCTATTGGGTCAGGACCTGGATGGAAATGAACAAGAATTTGTTTTCGGCCCTGAAGCTGGAAAAGCGGGTTATGGCGATCATTCTGAGCCTGATTGTGCTGGTCGCAGCATTCAACATTATTACAACCCTGATCATGGTGGTGATGGAAAAGCACCGTGACATTGCTATTCTTAAATCTATGGGCGCCAGTTCCCGGAGCATTATGAAAATATTTATTTTTCAGGGACTTACCATCGGTTTTATCGGCACATCCCTGGGGTGCGCGCTGGGGGTGACGGTTGCGCTCCATCTCTCGCAGATATCGCTTTTTATCGAACAGCTCTTCGGATTTAAGATTCTTCCCGGCGATGTCTATTATCTGAGCGAACTGCCTTCCCGGGTCAATTACGGCGATGTGGTTTTTATTGCTCTGGGAACGTTGCTGATCAGTTTTCTATCCACCATTTATCCGTCGTGGCGGGCATCGAAATTGGACCCGGCGGAAACGCTGAGATACGAATGAGCCAGACCGAGATCATCAACAAAAGGATTGGACTGTGATCCGCCTGGAACAGATGACGAAAATCTTTGTCAAAGACGGGAACCGCATCGAGGTCCTGCGGGGCATCGATCTGGAAATCACGAGGGGAGATTCTCTGGCGGTGCTCGGGGTTTCGGGCGCGGGAAAAAGTACGCTGATACATATTTTGGGGACCTTGGATCATCCGACTTCCGGGTCTCTTTTTATCGATGGGTTGAATGTATTCCGTTGGAATGAAAGGAAATTAGCGGAGTTCCGTAACCGGAAAATCGGGTTTGTCTTTCAATTTCACCACCTCCTGCCGGAATTTACCAGTTGGGAGAATGCCATGATGCCGGCACTGATTCATGGCTTATCGAAGGAAGAGGCCCGAAGAAGGGCTCGGGATATTTTGGTGGAATTGGGTCTTGAACATCGCTTAACCCACAAGCCGGGCGAACTTTCGGGGGGGGATCAGCAGCGGGTGGCTCTGGCCCGGGCAATGGTTATGGAGCCGGAAATTCTGCTGGCCGATGAGCCCACAGGAAACCTTGACACGGAGACGGGAAAGAAGGTAGAAGACCTTCTATTGAACTTCAACCAAAACAAAAACGTAACGCTGGTCGTGGTGACGCATAACAAGTCGCTTGCCGACCGGATGTCCCGGAGTATCGGTTTAAGGGACGGAAGGGTGTATGCCGGTGAATAAGAAGAAAATCTTTCAAAGGATTCTGTTTTCTTTGTTCGTCGTGTTCATTCTGTTATCGGGGCAAATGGCGCAAGCCCAGGAGGTCACAGAGGTTAAGAAGGTCACTCTCCTGCCGTTTTCCGTACATGCGCCCTCTGATCCGCAGGCCCTACAGGACAAGATATTCAGTGGCCTGATCAGAGAGCTGAAAAAAAGCCGGCTGATTGAAGTAATCGACAACAGCCAAACTCCCGGTGCCGGATCCGCGGAACCCTTCAACGAAGCCATGGCCATGTCTATCGGGAAGTCTCTGGGAACCGATTACGTCGTCGGGGGCAGTATATCGCAATTCGGCAATATCATCAGCGTTGATGTACGTCTTTATGACATCGGTCAGGAAAAGACGATACCCGGTTTTTCCATCCAGGGACGGGGTACGGAAAACCTTTCGACCGTCATCCAGCAGGTGAAAACGACCATTCTGGCCAAAATCAATGTTGTGCAACGTATCAGCCGGATCGAATTCAAGGGTAACCGAAAAATCGGGGCGGGCGCCATCGAGCAGAAAATCAAGAGCGAACGGGGAGGGATTTTCTTTGAGGAAACGCTCGCAGAAGATATCCGTGCTATCTATAAAATGGGCTACTTCGAGGATGTGAAGGCCGATGTGGAGGATAGTCCGGAAGGCAAGATCATCGTTTTTATTCTCCAGGAAAAATCCCTGATCTCGGAGATTGTGATCAAGGGAAACAAGAAGGTCAGCACCAGCGACATCGAGGGCATCATCACCCTTAAGGTCCGCCAGACACTGAACAATGAGAAGCTTAGGGAAGACGTGGATAAAATCCGATCCCTTTACGACAGCAAGGGATATTATGATGCCGAAGTACAGGACATCATTGAAAAGGATGGGGAAAAGGACGTCCGCATCGTTTTCCAGATCAAGGAAAATGATCGGTTGTACATCAAAAAAATCAGTTTTGAGGGCAATCAGGCTTTTACCGCCAAAGAACTGAAGAAAAACATGACGACACAGGAAAAGGGTTTTTTCTACTTCTTCAATGATTCCGGCCTGCTTAAAAGAGAAATGTTAAAGCAGGACGTTGCAAAAATCACCGTCTTTTACTTAAATAACGGTTATCTCAACGCTCAACTGGGTGACCCGGATATTACACACGACAAAAAAGGCATTTATATTAAGATACCGGTGAGCGAGGGGAAACAGTTCCGTATCGGTAAGGTGGATATTATCGGAGATACGTTGAAGGTTTCCAAGGAAGATCTCTTAAAAGGCCTGATGATGAAGGAAAAAGAGATATTCGACCGGAGCGCCATCATCAAGGACATCGATGCCCTCACCCAGAAGTGTAATGACGAAGGCTACGCCTATGCGGAAGTCGTCCCCTTGACGAACATTCACGATAAGGAACAACTGGTTGATGTGACGTTCCGTATGACCCAAAACCAGTTGGTTTACTTTAACCGGATCAATATCCTCGGCAATGATCGGACACGGGACAAGGTGATCCGGCGCCAGCTTTCCATTGTCGAAGGGGATCTCTACAATAAAACGGACCTCAAGAACAGTTATACCCGCATCAACCGCCTGAACTATTTCGAAGAAGTGGATATCCAGACGGAGAAAGGCCCGGATGATTCGCTGACGGATGTCAATATCCGGGTCAAGGAAAAGCCGACGGGCATGTTCAGCATCGGCGCCGGATACAGCGCCGTAGACGCCGCTGTTTTCACGGCGAGTATCTCACAACAGAATCTTTTTGGCCGTGGGCAGTCCTTGAGCCTGAAAGCCAGCCTGGGTACCCGGGTGACCAATTTCGATCTTTCCTTTGTCGAACCATGGCTTTTCGATATCCCATTGTGGTTCAAGGTGGACGCCTGGAACTTTGTCCGCGAATACGACGAGTATGACCTGGACTCCAAGGGTTTCGGTATTACTTTCGGATACCCTCTATGGGAGCGGCTTTTCGGTTCGATCGGGTATCGCTTCAGCCTGGACGATGTGAACGATGTGACCGAATGGGCATCAACAAATATCAAAGACCAGGAAGGGGAAACGACCATCAGCAGCATAACCCTTGCCCTCACCCGAGACACGACGAATGACAACATGTTCCCTTCCCAGGGGGCAAAGAGCACGGCGTCAATCGAATACGCAGGTCTGGGGGGCGACGCCAAATTCGCGAAGTATAGTTTGACTTCCCAGTGGTTTTACCCCCTCCCCTTCGACACGGTTTTTTCCGTCCGGGGGCGCATCGGCTACATTCAGGAGATAACCGACGAGGATGATATCCCGACCTATGAGCGTTTTTACCTGGGGGGTATCAATTCTCTCCGCGGCTTGCGTAATGTGGGTCCCAAGGATCCCATCACCGGCGATGAAATCGGTGGGCGGACCATGCTTAACTTCAATTTCGACTATATCTTTCCCCTCATTCAAAGCGCCGGGATGAAGGGCGTTATTTTCTTTGATACCGGTAACGCCTGGGAAAGTACGTATGACATCGGTGACATGCGGGAAACGTGCGGCGTGGGGATTCGCTGGTACTCGCCTATCGGGCCGTTACGCCTGGAGTGGGGATATGTGCTGGATCAGAAGGACGATGAATCGCCCAGCCGTTGGGAGTTTACTATCGGTTTATTCCAGTAAATCACTTTTCATAAGGAATGAGAACATGAAGGAGAGAATGATGAAAAAGATTAACGGGTTGTGTTGGTCAATCGTGATCGTATTTCTGGTTTGTCTGGTTTGTAGTCCGGCGCTGGCGGAAGAGAAAATCGGTTTCTACGATATGGATCATGTGATTCGTAATTCGACGGCCGGGAAAAAATCCATTGAGGAGCTCAAAAAGATTGTTGATAAGAGCAAGGCCGTTATTCAGGAAAAGGAAGCAGAACTGCAGAAGCTGAAAGATGAGCTGGAAAAACAGCGTTCCCTGATGAAACCGGACGTATTGAAGGACAAGGAAGCAACCTATCAGAAAAAATACCGTGATTACCAGATTTTGGTCAAAGACTCGAATGAGGAGCTTCAGGGTAAACAGCAGGATATGGCGAAGGAATTCGTGCCTGAAATCATGAAAATTGTCCGAGGGATCGGAGAAAGAGAGAAGTACAGCCTTATTATCGATGTTTACACGGTGCCGGTGGCATATTGGAACAGAACAAACGACCTCACCAAAAAGGTGTTGGATGAGTTCAACAGGACCTTCAAACCAAAGAAATGATAACAGGCTATTTTTTTCGGTAGTTGAATCGTGATCAAAACAGTCAAAGAAATTGCTGAACTGGTGGGCGGTCATGTCATCGGCGACGACCATGTTCAAATCGAACAGATCCGCCCCATCGAAGAGGCAAAAGCCGGAGACCTCACCTTTGTCGCCAATCCGAAATATCGGGAATGGCTCGATACCACGGAGGCGTCGGCGGTCCTCGTTTCACCCGGTACGGAAGCAGCGGGGAAGACCCTGATCGTCGTCCCGGATCCCTATTTGCATTTGGGAGAACTGCTGGCCCTTTTTTACCCGAAAGAATCCCACAAGGCCGGTATTGCCGAAGGCGCGCATATTGAGGCGGAGGCAGTGGTTTCCCCGGAGGCAACGATCTTCCCCGGTGTTACAATCAGCAGCGGCGCCAGGGTGGAGCGGGGAGTCGTCCTGCATCCCGGTGTTTATGTCGGTCCCGAGGTGTCCATCGGCGAAGAAACGATCATTTACCCCAATGTGACCCTTTACCGGAAGACGTTGATCGGTCGTCGCGTTATTATTCATGCAGGGGTCGTGGTCGGCAGTGACGGGTTCGGATTTGCGCGGCCCGGTGTGGGGAACGAAAAAATTCCCCAGGTCGGTTATGTCCAGATTGACGATGATGTCGAGATCGGGGCAAACACAACAATTGATCGGGGGACCTTGGGGCGGACTTGGATTCAAAGGTGTGCAAAAATCGACAACCTGGTCCAGATTGCCCATAATGTGGTCATCGGCGAATATAGTGTGATTGTGTCCCAGACCGGTATTTCAGGCAGTACAAAACTGGGGAAAGGTGTGATCACAGGGGGACAGGCCGGGCTGGTCGGTCACATCAGCCTGGGCGATCACGTCATGGTGGGTGCTCAATCCGGGGTTCACGAGGATGTGCCGCCCAATCAGGTCGTATCGGGGAGCCCCCATTTGCCTCATCGAGACTGGTTGCGGGTCATGGCATCGCTGACCAGACTCCCGGAGATGCGCAGAACACTGCAGGAAATGCAGAAGAAAATCGAAGCTTTGGAAAAAGAAACAAGGAAAACCAATACATGAACATACACCCTACAGCAATTATTTCTTCCGATGCACAGATCGAAGAGAATGTTACCATTGGACCTTATAGCATTATCGGCCCCGAGGTACGTATCGGGAAACATACCGCCATCGGTCCCCATGTCGTGATTGAGCGGCTCACCGAGATCGGTGAATCATGCAAGATCGAGCAGTTTGCCGCCATCGGCGGCGACCCCCAGGATTTGAAGTACCGGGGTGAAAAGACAAAAGTTATTATCGGTCATCACAATATGATCCGCGAATTTGCAACCATCCATCGTGCGACCGTTTCCGATATCGGCGTGACAATCATTGGGGATTACAATCTGCTGATGGCCTATTCCCATGTGGCGCATAACTGCAAACTCGGCAATCATGTTATCCTCGCCAATTCGGCCAATCTGGCGGGTCATATCCATGTGGAGGATTACGCCATTGTCGGCGGCTTGACGGGTGTGCATCAGTTCACACAGATCGGAAGAGCACACGTCTGAACTCCAGTCACATAGCGGTATCTCGT
>ENA-UPTA01005047-UPTA01005047.1-activated-sludge-metagenome-genome-assembly--contig:-NODE-5047-length-12296-cov-5.197288_pt1 | contig 12296 bp, 9 predicted proteins | sample MGYA00238184_ERZ773361 | MGnify/ENA primary metagenome ERZ773361 (study PRJEB29100, sample SAMN05720205) | activated sludge metagenome | isolation source: anaerobic digester from wastewater...
TTGCAGACTTGGTGCCGGTGAGATGAATCGAACACCCGACCTTCTCATTACGAATGAGATGATACCTTTATTTGTCAGTGTTGATTGATGTAGATAGAATCCATACAAATCAACAACTTACATTCATTTCATCTGTGATTGAATACAGTATCGTGTTGATCGGAATCGACTGAAATTCGGGAAGTTCTCTTACATCCGCCGTTACATCCTGGCGGATGTAAGACCGTCGAAGGGGCGCGATATGGCAAAAGTTTCGTTTACGGCCGGTCGGGTGGCTGGGTTCAAGTGCCCGGCTGGCAAGGCCCAGGCGTTTCTTTGGGACGAAGGAACACCGGGGCTGGGGCTCAGGACGACGCCGGCCGGCAAGCCGTCCTATATCTTCCAAGGCCTGTATCAGGACAAGACCATCCGCATCACCATCGGCAGCCCGAGCGCCTGGAGCATCCCGCAGGCCCAGCAAAAGGCCCGCGAGCTGCAACGCCAGATTGACGAAGGCCGCGACCCCCGCCATCTCAAGCGCGATGCGCTGGCCGCAGCTGCAGAACGCAAGGCCGCAGCCGAAGCCCAGGCCCTGACCGTGGGCGAGGTGTGGCCGCGCTATCTGGCCGAGGGCCGCCCGAAGCGCAAGGACGCGTGGAAGCCGCGTTACCGAGCAGACCTTGAAGCGATGGCCGCGCCCGGTGGCGAGCCCAAGAAGCGAGGTAAAGGCCTAACCCGGCCGGGACCGTTGTATCCGCTGTTGGCTTTGACGTTGGCTTCCGTCGACGAGGACACGCTGAAAGCCTGGTATGACCGCGAGGCCGTCGCCGGAAAGCACCAAGCCGCCCGCGCCTTGATGATGTTTCGAGGGTTCCTGCGCTGGTGCTCTGCCCGACCTGAGTACCGCAAGCTGACCGACCGCGACGCTGGCAAGGCCGCCGCCATCGTGGAGAACCTGCCCAGCAACACCCACCGAACGGATGCGCTGCAAGATGCCCAGGTGCCGGGCTGGTGGGCTGGGGTGGAGCAACTGAGCAACCGCACGGCCAGCGCCTACTTGCGCGCCCTTTTATTGACCGGCGCACGAAAGGAGGAGCTGGCCGGGTTGAGGTGGGCCGATGTTGATTTTCGCTGGCGCAAGCTGACGATCGCCGACAAGGTGGACGAGACCCGGACCATCCCCCTGACCCCATACCTGGCGCAATTGCTGGCGACCCTGCCGCGCATCAATGAATTCGTGTTTGCCAGCACGGGTAGGGCTGGCCGGATAGCCGACGTTCGCGCCAGCCATTCAAAGGCATTGACGGATGCAGGCATCGAACACCTGACCATTCACGGCCTGCGTCGATCGTTCTCCCTGCTGGGCGAGGCGGCCGGGGCACCCGCTGGCGCAATTGCCCAGGTCATGGGCCACAAGCCCAGCGCCACGGCAGAGGGCTACCGCCCGCGTAGTGTGGATGCTCTGAGGCCGTATCTGGAGCAGATCGAGGCCCATATCCTGACCTTGGCCGTGGTCCCATTCGTGGCCGATGTGGAGCCGGGCAAGCTGGCGCTGGTCGCCGGTTGAATGCTCCGTGTTTGTAACGCATAATGCACAGGGTCATGCTTGAAGTCAAAGCCTACCAAGACAGCGCGGGGCGCACGCCTTGCGCGGAATGGCTGGGCAGCCTGACTGACAACAAGACCAAAGCCCGGATTGTGGTTCGCGTCAACCGGATGGCCGCTGGCAACTTCGGGGACTGCAAGCCGCTGCGCGATGGCGTGCAAGAGTTGAAGATTGACATAGGGCCGGGGTACCGGGTGTATCTGAGCCGGCAGGGGCCGATACTGGTTTTGCTGCTGTGTGGCGGCGACAAAGGGGACCAGAGCCGCGACATAGAGCGTGCCATTGGGTATTTGAAAGACTGGAAGCAGAGGGGTAAACCATGAATGCACCGCGAGACGTGAGCCATGATGAGGCCGTGGTCGCCATGCTGAAAGCAGACCCGGATTTTGCAAACGAGTATCTGGCCGCTGCACTGGAAGAGGCGCAGCTGCCCGGCGGGCAAGTTGCGCTACTGGGGGCACTACGCCACATTGCGGAAGCGCAAGGCATGAGCGCCGTCGCCGCCCGCGCGGGCATACCCCGCGAGAGCCTTTACCGGGCCCTAAGTCCCAAGGGAAATCCGACCATCAAGACCTTCCTGGCTGTGGTGCGTGGCGCTGGCCTGCACCTTGATGTAAGCCGCGAGTCTGCGGCCGTCTGACCCGCTTGCACCATGACGCAAGTTGGCAAGAAACCCACTGAGTCCAAGCCCTTCGGCACCGACTGGGAACGCGTCAAGCGCGAAGCCGCGCAAGATGCGCCTGTGTCGTTTGACCCGGCCGCCGATGCGGAAAGAGAGCTCTACAACCCGAACGACGCCGCCGTGGCTGCGCGCTGGAGTGGTGCCACCATCAAGCGCGGCGTGGTGAAGGCGTGAATATGAACGACCCCGCCCATCCGGGCGAACTGCTTTCGGGCTGGCTTGATGACTTGGGCGTGACCGTGACAGCCTTTGCCGAACATATCGGCATCAGCCGCGTGATGCTTTCCCGCGTATTGCACGGTCATGCCGTCGTGTCCGCCGATTTGGACTTGCGCCTGTCCGAGACCTTGGGTACGACACCGGGCTACTGGCTAGCGCTGCAAGCAAAACGAGACTTATGGATGGCACGGCAGACCGCCAAAGACCGCAAGCGTATCAAACGCATCAAGCGCATGACCGCGCCAGCGATGGCCGCTTGACCCATTCGCCCCAGCTAGGCCGGACCGCAAGCCGACCGAACTGCCAGACCTCCCGCTGGCCTGCTCGGGCATCTGATTCGGGGTGCAATTGGGAATGTTGGCATGGACTTTTCGCCCTGGGACCGTACAAATATCTTTCAATTGCATGAGGCTGCCTGCCTTATCGCTGGAGTGATGCCGTCATCAAAGCGGGTCCCTGCCAGAGAGGAGCTGCCATCCCATGCGCTTCAGTACTACAAATTGTTGGCGACGGCCTACGTACTGTGGGTCATGCATGACGACCAGCACGATGACCCGAACTACCCCAAGGCTGAGATGCTCAGGGGAGAGCCGCAAATAGGGAGCGACGAGCCGACCCTTGCGGTATCCATTGACAAACTCCCGGGTGAGTTTGTTTCACGCGACGAACTGCGCCGTTGGATTGCGGCGACCGGCATCAAGTCGGCCTATAACTTTGGGGCACGTTCAGCTGCCGTCACCAACAAGCCCTTGCCGCCGGGCGATGCCCCAGTCAAGAAACGCCGCGACTTACTATCTCCAGTGATTGAAGCCGCGCAGCGAGAGTGCGGCGAGCCTTACGACGCTCCGGCAGTGTTCGCTGTACTCAAGAACTTCGCCGAGTCCCAGAAGAAGCCGCTGATAGGCGGCGTCACTGAAGATGGTATTCAGTGGGAGGATGAAAAAGGTGAGCCGCAGTTTCTGAGCCTCAAGAATCTGCGCGAGCGCCTGAACCGCCAGAAAAGGCGCGGCAGCCCAGTCCCGAATAGCATCTCTTAGGCGCGCGAAGTAACGCGATAGAGCGCGGCAAGGCGCGGCAAGGCGCGGCAAGACTCGCAAGCTGGAAATGAGCTGACGCATGACAAGAATTGGGCTCCATACATCGGCATTCGCTGGTGTTCTGGAGTTCACATGCGAACCGAAACGACCCGTTGCGACGACGCCAACCGCACAGCAACGTACCCAAACCCTGCCCAGCTGGCGCATCATGAGAAAAAGTCTGGCATTCCGAACGTGGTATCGGCCGACGAAAGAAAGCCAGTCACCATCACCGGCCCGCCGGCTCCCATTTTTCCGCCGCTGGAACTGGTGAACCGCCCGACAGTACCGACCGACCAGGCCGCCTTCTATCTGATGAGGCAGCCCCAGACACTTAGAGGTTGGGCTAGCGCAGAGACGTTTCCTCCAGGACTCCGCCCTGTTCGGATTCAAGGGAGACTAGGTTGGCCCGTAGCTGGTATCAAGGCCGCCCTGGGGGTGTCCTGATGCGGGCCGCACTACAACGCCTGGCACTGCGTATCTGGTGCCACAGCCCACGCCGCTGGTGGAGGGCTTCGAAATGAGTGGCCCCATCACCCAAAAAAATGAAACCCCGACACCTTCCACAGTATCCGTGGTTTCAGGTGAGCAACTTTCATTTCTGGGTCCGGCGCCATTATCGCCTTCGATGCCAGCGCCGTACAGCAAAGCGTGGCTGGCTCTTGCAGCACTGACCCAAGGACCACTGACCCAACTCGATTGGTTGAACATGGGTCGTGGCTGGCGGCTATCAGCTGCAGTCAAGGAACTGGGTTATCTCGGTTGGCCTGTCGAATCGGAATGGGTACTGGCCGACGGCTGGCCGAAACCGGTCAAGCGCTATTCGGTAAGACCTGACGGTTTGGCGCTGGCCGCTGAACGGCTTAAGAGGCTTGCACGATGATGAACAACATCGAACGCGCACGGGAGGCGCTGCACGCCATTCCCAACGACCTGCAGCGCGAGGACTGGCACCGAGCAGGCCGGGGCGCAATCGCTGCTGGGCTTGATGTTGAGGATATCGTGTCCTGGAGCACCGGGGCGTCGAACTTCAAGAGCGAGCAGGATGTTCGATCGGCTTTCAAGGGCGTCAAACCTCAAGGCGGCACATCAGAGCGAACCCTGTACATGATGGCGATGAAGTACGGGTGGAAAGATCCCGGCTTGGGGGTCACCAGAGTCCCGACTACACCGGTAAACCGCCCTGCAAGACCTGCCGATACCCCAAAGAAGGCGACAGAGCCACCGCGCAAGTCTGCCCCAGGCATGAGCCCAGCAGCAGTCTGGGACCGCTTCGAACCGGCGACAGACGTGCACCCGTATATCAAGGCGAAGCAAGGACTGCCCGATGGCCTGCGCGTGGTGCCTGCGGGTGACCCGCTGCGCATCATGGGAGAGAGCATGGCCGGAGCGCTGGTGTTGCCGGTAAAGCGTCAGGATGGCTCGCTATCCAGCCTGCAATTCGTGACACCACCCGCCATTGCCCAACGTCTGAAGGCGAACGGAAAGACCGACAAGCCGAACCTGCCCTGTGCCAGCCTGGAAGGATGGTTTACCGTGGGCGACCTGGTGCCCGGCGGCATGGCCTATGTTTGCGAAGGCATCGGAGCCGCATGGGCCTGCTGGAAGGCGACCGGCAAGCCTGCCGTGGTGGCCTTTGGCTGGGGCCGCGTTCGCACGGTGGCCGGTGAACTGCGCCAGCGTTACCCCAAGGCCAGGCTGATTCTTTGCCCTGATGTGGGCAAGGAGCAGGAGGCGGAAAGGATAGCCCGTGACGTTGGGGCTGCCGTGGCTGCCATGCCCGAGGGCTGGCCGAGCAATTCAGATGTGAACGACCTTGCCCTTCGTGATGGGTTCGATGCGCTCAAAATCCTGCTATTCGATGCCGCTAAGCCACCTTCGCCGCTGCTGAGGCCGGTATCCGTGGCCGACGCCCTGAGCAATCCAGCACCGCCCCCTGTGTTCGTCTGGGATGGATATCTGCCTCGTGGCACCGTGGCCTTGTTTGGCGCGCATGGGGGCACTGGCAAAAGCACCGTTGCCCTGATGCTGCTGGTATGCGCCGCGATGGGGCGGCCCCTGTTCGGGGTGCCGACCGTTCGCACCAAGGCGCTATACGTCAGCCTGGAGGATGGCACGAACGTGGTGCGGCATCGGCTGGCGACCATCTGCCTAGCTTGGGGTATCGACCCGATGGAGCTGCATGACTGGCTGCACATTGTGGACGGCACCGACAACCCCGAACTGTTCGCCTGTGAAGGCCGCAGTGCTGGCGAGCCTACCGCGACGCATGGCGAGCTGTGCAAGCGGGTGCACGCCGAAGGCTACGGGCTGGTGGTCGTGGACAACGCATCGGATGCCTATGGGGGCGACGAAATCCAGCGCCGACAGGTTCGCGCCTTCATGCGGCTGCTCGGGGGCATAGCCAAGCTGACCGACTGCGCCGTGATGCTGCTGGCCCACGTCGATAAAACCACCAGTCGCGCCAAGCGAGCCGAAGGGGGCGAGGGCTATTCGGGTTCTACCGCCTGGCACAACTCGGCACGCAGCCGCCTGTTCATGACCCGAGGCGATGATAGCCTGCTGACCCTGGAGCACCAGAAGAGCAACCTGGGCCGATGCCGTGAACTGTTGACGCTGGAATGGCCGGAAGGTGGATTGCCGCAACGGGTGCAGAGCATGGACGGATTCACCCAGCGCCAAGCCGGCCGGGACGATGACCGTCGCATCGCCGAACTGCTGAAGCTGATAGCTGAATTCGAGGGACGGGGCCAGTATTGCAGCCCAGCCACCACGTCACGCAACAACCCGCACGCGATTTTAAAAAGCGAGCCCTCTTTCTTGGCACTGAAGCTGCGCGCGGACGATACCAAGCGCATCGTGAACCAGTGCCAGAGAGCCGGATGGATTGAGCCTTTGGACTACCGCTCGGTCGACCGCAAGCCGCGGCAGCGATGGACCGTGACAAGCAAGGGAAGGCAGTTTGCTGGGCTTAATGCGCCAACTGCGCCAACTGCGCTAACTACCGAAGATGGCGCACGCGCGAACATGGCGCATGAGGGCGCGCCAACTGCGCCAACTTCGCAGGGGGGTACGGGGGGAGAGCGCGCACACATTGAAGATGGCGCAGAGGGATTGCCGTGACTGATTAATTCGGCCTGGAGCGCCTTCATGGTGCCGATGGCATGGCACTAATCGCCCGCTTCTGCTGGCCCGTGCTTCGGGAAGTGATTTGTGCAGGCGTTTGGCGATGAGGTATCCAAGTTACAAGCCGCCGTCGAAATTGCCAGTTGATTTAGGCAAAAGATTTCGCAGGAGATGAAACCATGGGTGGTTCAGGTTCAGGGCGATGGCAACAGGGCAAGCCCCTCACGACCGAGCGCATGGCTCTGGACATCCGCGACATGCGGGCCGCGGCGCGTGCCATGTGGTTGATCAATTGGCGGTGGAACGACGGCACCACCGTCTCGGTGTTGTTCAGCCAGGGCATGGCGACGGTTGAGACCCGTGTGCCGGATCGGACGATAGACCCGACGGAAGTGGAACTGGACGCTACCCCGCTGCATTTTGGTGGGCACCGCATTTGGTGGCGGTGCCCCTGCTGTCATGCCCGCGTGGCGGTGCTCTATTGGCAGCGCTGGCGCTGGCAGTGCCGAAAGTGTGCTGAACTCGTACACAAATCGACCCGGCAAGGCGGTCTCTCTCGGGCCTACGCCAAAGTGAACAAGGTACGGCGTGCGCTGGGCTGGGGTGGCGGAATGCTGTCGCCGATGGGCGCCCGGCGCAAAGGCATGCAGTGGTCGACCTATGCCAGACTGATGCAGGAGCTGAACGATGCGTCCTTGGCGGCGACTGGCGAGCAAGGCTCGGCCGTCAAGCGATTGGAGAAGCTGTTAGGGAAAATTCGGGTTCCGGTGTAAATCGGCGAAATGCCCGCGCCCCCATTCGAAAAATGCAGGCGGCGACAGCCATTTCGGCGTTGTGTGACCGGTTAGCCCCAAGTTTCTGTTGACTTCGGAACCCAGGAGCTGACCAGTAATCAAGGCCGGTAGATTCAGGGGCGCTGGGCTGCCTGTGCGGCCGCGAACTCGGCCGAAAAATCGGCTCAGTGAGAAGGGATGGTTCAACCTTGAACCCAAGTGCCCTGATTTGCTTGCCGACCCGGGCATTAATGCGATTTAGATCAGGTTGCTCCGGATGTAGTCTTGAGACCGCGCCCGCAGCCTAGGGTTTGAAAGACTCTTGACACTGGTACCGTGACAACGATGATGCCGATCGAGCAGTTCAGGAACCTGAGCCCGGAAGACATGCAGGCTGAAATCGATCGGTGGCCGCTACCTTTACCGGACCCGAACGGATCAGACCCGTTGATGCGCAAGGCCGAACAGTCGTTATCTTCCACGGAGCCCGCGATGGCATCACGGCCTTTGACTGACCTGTGATCCGATGTTTCCGGCCTCAGCTGCGTTACATTTTGGTGTGAAGTCCTTTTCGGCGGTGTTTTTCGATCAAAGTACCGAAGCCTTTGGTATTTGGCTGAGATCCACGCATCTGGTTTTTTGGGAGCTGGCCAAGCGCGTGTCCATCAATCAAGCGCCCACTAAGTTGAACGGCAAACCTCAATGAAAAGGGAACGGTGGGGCGTAGACACTTGTCGAAAACATATTAAGCAGCCGTAGAGCTGCTGAGCGCGCATGGGAGGAGACATTGGACGTTTTTCAGTTCCGCGAGCACTTGGTCGGCGAGTACGCCGGGTTCAGCCGCAGCTTCACCCGCCTGCGCTCCGACGACATTCGTGAGTTCGTCGACCGGGAATACGCCAGCCAGCGCTACTGGCCCGAGCCGCTGATCCAGATCAACCCCAACTACAAGCGACAAGGAACGGTCCAGCAGTTGGCAGAGCAGGGCGTGCTGCACCCCCATTGTGCAGACATCTTCCGCACCGGAAAAACCGAGGGCAAACCGGCGGACTTGCACTTATATGTGCATCAGCTCCAGGCGTTGGCCAAGGCGCAGAGCCAACAGAGCTACGTGGTCACAACGGGCACCGGCTCCGGCAAGTCGCTTTCGTTCTTCGTACCCATCATCGACCGCATCCTGAACGCGAAGGCAGCCGACCCGCAAAAACGCACGCGCGCCATCGTCATCTATCCGATGAATGCACTGGCTAACAGCCAATTGGAGGAACTGGACAAGTTTCTGCATGGTTATCCTGCAGACGAAGCCCCCTTCACCGTGGCGCGCTATACCGGGCAGGAAAGTGACACCGATCGCAAGCAAATTGCCGACAACCCGCCCGACATTCTGCTCACCAACTTCATGATGCTGGAGTTGATCCTGACCCGTTTCGAGGACGTGGACCGGCGCGTGGTTGAGCATTGCCAGGGGCTGGAATTTTTGGTGCTGGATGAATTGCACACTTACCGGGGGCGCCAGGGGGCCGACGTGGCCTTGCTGGTGCGCCGTTTGCGCGAGCGCCTGCAGGCCCGCCAGCTGGTTTGCATTGGCACCTCGGCCACCATGTCATCGACCGGCACGCAGGCTGACAGAAATCAGACCGTGGCCACCGTCGCCACCCTGTTGTTTGGCGCGCAGATCACAGAGCACGATGTGATTGGCGAAACCCTTGAGCGGGTCACCAACCCCGCCAAGAATATCCAGTCCGTCAAATCACTTTTGAAGCCAGCGTTGCTGAAAGAACGTCACCAGTGGCCAGACTTCGCCGCCTTCAGCGACGACCCCCTGGCTGTCTGGGTCGAGTTGAGCCTGGGCATTGAACTGCCCGTTGACGAGCCGCCCAGGCGGGCCAGACCCATCACGCTGGGAGATGCCGCCAGGCGCCTGGCTGAAGATGCGCAATGCGCGCTGGAGGAGGCGAGCGCCGGGCTGCAACGTTTCCTGGTGGCCGCGCACGATGTCAAAACACCCCAGGGTCGCGCCCCCTTCGTCTTCAAGCTGCACCAGTTCATCAGTGGCCCCGGCAAAGTGCTGGCCACGCTGGAGCCCGAGGGCGTGCGCCACATCACTCTGGATGCCCAGCGCTACGCACCCGGCCGTCAGGACGAGGGCACGCAGCTCTACCCGGTGCATTTCTGTCGCGATTGCGGGCAGGAATACCACCCGGTGTGGCGTTCAGGCCAGTCGCAGGTGGAATATGCTCCCCGGGAAATCGACGACATTTCGGGCGATGACGACGAAAACGCCCGCTACGGTTTTCTGTGCCCAGCCAAGCTGGGCCAAACCTACCGTGGCAGCATTGAAGACCTGCCCGAATCCTGGCTTGACCTGACCAAGGCCGAGCCCAAGGTCAAGAGCACCTATCGCAAATACGTACCCGAAGACATTCAGGTCAGCCCCCAGGGCTGGCAAGGCCGTGGCGGCGGTGACTACTGGTTCATCCCTGGCAAGTTTCGTTTTTGTCTGAACTGCGGGCAGACCCACGAAGTGCACGGCAAGGACATCAACCGCCTCGCCAGCCTGTCAGGCGAGGGGCGCTCGTCTGCCACCACCATCCTCACGCTCAGCGCCATCCGGCAACTGTTCGCAGCCCAAGATATACCCGCCGATCAGCCAGACCCACGCAAACTGCTGGGGTTTACCGACAACCGCCAGGATGCGGCCCTGCAGGCCGGGCATTTCAATGATTTCGTGTTTCTGCTCACGCTGCGTTCGGCATTGATTGGCGCATTGCAAAACCACCAGGGCATGCTGAATGAAGAAGCCCTGGCCGACGCTGTCTTCAAAGCACTGGGGTTCGACAAGACCGATTTTGGCACCTTGGCCGAATACCTGCGCACCCCCAAACTGATGGGTCTGGCCCGGCAGGATGCGCAGCGCACCATGCGCTTCATCATCGGCTACCGACTCTTGCGTGACCTGCGGCGCGGTTGGCGTTTCAACAACCCCAATCTGGATCAACTCAACCTGCTGTCCATCGCTTATCGCGGGCTGGATGAATTCGCGGCAGAGTCCTCCTTGTTTGCCACCAACCCCGTACTGGCCTGCATCAGTCCCGAGCAGCGCGCCACCCTCGCAAGCATGCTTTTTGACAGCATGCGCCGCAGCCTGTGCCTGGAAACCCGCTACCTCGACCCTGTGGAGCAAGACAAAGCCAAGGCCACCGCCCACCAGTACCTCAACGAGCGCTGGGCTTTTGCGGCCGATGAAAACCTTGAAACCGCCAAGTACCTGATCCTGACCAAGCGGCCAGAGTACAGGGGAAAGCCCCGCACCGACCTCATTCCGGGAGGCTCCCGTTCCCGCCTCTTGAAAGACATCAAGACTGCCAAGTTCTGGAAAGACAGTGCCGCCGCGGCACAAGTGGCAACCTGGAAAGACCCGCAGTGGGTCGAACTCCTTGAAAAACTGCTGCTCACTGCGAAAGACTATGGGTTTGTTCAGCCTCCGGTGGAAGTGGATTCTCAGACTGCCGGCTGGCGCCTCAACGCCTCCTGCATGGATTGGATGCTGGTCGATGAGCAGCAGGCACTTGATGACGGCAAGCACAACCAGTTCTTCCGCAGCCTCTACCTCGCAGTGGCCCAAACCCTGCGCCAGCAAGGGCACGCCCTGTTCGACTTTGAGGCGCAAGAGCACACCGCGCAGGTCGATGCCGCCCGCCGCCAATTGCTGGAGCAGCGCTTTCGCTACACCGAAAAAGACCGCAAAGACTGGCTGGCCAATCCCGTGCACGAGGCGCCACTGGAGCGCCTGCCCGTCATGTTCTGCTCGCCCACCATGGAATTGGGCGTCGATATTTCGGCCCTCAACACTGTGTACCTGCGCAATGTGCCGCCCACCCCTGCCAACTACGCCCAGCGCAGCGGCCGCGCAGGGCGCTCGGGGCAGCAGGCGCTGGTCATTACCTACTGTGCGGCGCTCAGCCCGCATGACCAATGGTTCTTTCACCACGCCACCGAGATGGTGCACGGCATCGTCAAGCCGCCCACGCTGGACCTGGCCAACCGTGACCTGGTCGAGAGCCACCTGCACGCCGTCTGGATGGCCGCCGCGCAGGTGCAACTCGACACCAGCATTGCGCCGCTGCTCGACCTCGAAAAACCAGACAAACCACTGCAGCAGGCACTGCGCGAAAAGCTCGCGGCCCCCGAAGTCACTGCCCGCGCCCTGCAAGGCGCGCAGGGCTTCATGGCCCAGCTCGCCCCCGTGCTGGCGGGCAGCAGCTGGTTTTCAACTGAACAAATCGATGCCACCGTGCGACGCGCCGCTGACGACTTCAGCGCCGCCTTCGAGCGCTGGCGCGTGCTGGTGGACGCCACCCGCAAGCAGATGGACATGGCCGACCAGGTGGTCAAAAGCTACACCACCAGTCACGCCGAAAAGCAGAACGCCCAGCGCCGCTACGGTGACGCTGCCCGCCAATATGCGGTGTTGCTCAAGTCGGGCAACGGCCAGAACTCTGACTTCTACACCTACCGTTACCTGGCCAGCCAGGGTTTTTTGCCGGGCTACAACTTTCCGCGCCTGCCGCTCATGGCCTGGATACCCGCCAAGGGAGGCACAGCAGCCAAAGGCAAGGACGATGAGGGCAGCATGGTCAGCCGCCCGCGCTTTTTGGCGTTGTCTGAATTCGGGCCGCGAAGCCTCATCTACCACCAAGGCCGTATGTACCGCGTGGTGCGTGCCAAGCTCAATGTGGGCTCGGCGGACCACATCTCGGGCAACAGCCAGCTTGCCACAGTGGCCAGCCGCGTCTGCAGCCAGTGTGGGTACGCCCACATGGGCGGTGAAGACG
>ENA-UPTA01005049-UPTA01005049.1-activated-sludge-metagenome-genome-assembly--contig:-NODE-5049-length-12295-cov-22.631536_pt1 | contig 12295 bp, 9 predicted proteins | sample MGYA00238184_ERZ773361 | MGnify/ENA primary metagenome ERZ773361 (study PRJEB29100, sample SAMN05720205) | activated sludge metagenome | isolation source: anaerobic digester from wastewater...
CAGAGCTGACCGGCAAAATCTATACAGCGCTTCGTCGCCTTGGTTTCGATGCGGTTTTCGATACAAACTTTTCGGCTGACCTTACAATAATGGAGGAGGGCACCGAATTTGTTCATAGGCTGACCGCTGCGCTTAAAGGCGGCGAGAATGGCTTATTGCAGGCTACAATCGATCGAAGCTTGCCGCTAATTACTTCATGTTGCCCAGCTTGGGTCGACTATATGGAGAAATACTATTCGGATATGATCCCCAACTTCTCAACAGCCAAGAGTCCTCAACAGATGATGGGAGCAATGATCAAGACTTATTGGGCAGCTAAGGCAAATGTAGATCCGGCCAAGATTTACTCTGTCTCCATAATGCCCTGCACAGCAAAGAAATTCGAGAATAGCCGCGATGAGCATATGTTCTCTTCGGGATTTCAGGACGTCGATGTCTCTATCACTACAAGAGAATTAGCTCGCATGATAAAGCAGGCCGGAATCGATTTTCTGGAGCTACCTGATTCGGAGCCGGATAGTCCCTTAGGACCTTATTCTGGGGCTGGAGCCATCTTCGGAGCCACTGGCGGAGTTATGGAAGCCGCACTTAGAACGGCTCATTTCCTTGTGACAGGAAAGGAGCTCGAGGAAGTTGAGTTTACTGCGGTGCGCGGGCTCTCGGGCATCAAAGAAGCGACTGTTCACATCGATAACATCGAACTGCGCGTAGCTGCAGCGCATCAGATGGGCAATATCGCTACAGTTTTGGAGCAAGTTCGCAAGGCTAGGGCAGAAGGCCGCGAGACGCCATGGCACTTCATAGAAGTTATGGCTTGCAGAGGCGGCTGTATAGGCGGTGGCGGTCAGCCCTATGGAGCCAATGATGAAGTGAGAAAGCTCCGCATGCGCGGTATCTACGATCACGATGAAGAATGCGAGTACAGATGCTCTCATAATAACCCATTCATCAAGCAGGTGTATGAAGAGTTTCTGGAGAAGCCGGGAAGCCACAAGGCCCATGAGCTTCTGCACACCAAATACAAGGAAAGGCCTCTCTATTTGAAATAAGAGGTTAATCTAGAGTATGTGGGAGAGGAGCGCTGCCAAGAACTAAATGGCAGGCGCTCCTTTTTATTTTGTATGCTTTTTAAATCCTTGGGGCTCTCATCAATACTTCGAGCTGTGAGCAAGGCGCAATGCCAAAGTGCGATTCACCCCGAATTTCTAGACCATTTGCAGCAATAAGGTCGCCACGTCCAAGCCCGAAAAAACCTAGGTTTTCAGCCGTCGGGTCGTATCGAAGCGCCGAAATCGTCACTCTCAAAGCGCTATTTGTGCACACGATATAGCGAACTCTTCCAGCCTTGTTGAGCATGGGCTCAGATACAATGCGACCGCGAAGTCCGCGAAAACCAAATAAATCACCAGAATCACCAAGATCAGCCGCGCTATAAAGGCTGTCCGCACTGCTGGAGTCAAGAGAACTTGTCTCGTTGTCAGGCAGAGCTTCTTTGTCTTTCTCTTGTTTTTCGTGCTTTTTCAAGGCTATCCACGAAGCTTTGAGAGAATCTCGGTCGAGCCCTGCACAATCTGCGAGCTCACGCACTAAAGGAGGAAGATTCCATTGCCATTCTGAGAAACAAGGTTTTTTCTCTTTGCTCAGCATCGGGCATTGGAAGGAATGAAGACAAGGACCAACACATGCTAGAGATATGCCATCCAAATCTGCTGCAAGCAAACTATCGCGCAACTCAAGGAGCGGAATGCTCGTATAGTGAGCGGAAGGCTCCACTATTATGAGGATTCCCTCAGGCTGCAAATTGGGCAAGAACCGCAATACAAGATCCCGTCGCCTTAAAATTCCATCTGGCGAATCGGCCCATAACTCATTGAGGCTGTTAGCCGCGATGATCAGATCATAGGATTCGCCCTTTGGAGCGCAGAAGTCCTCGATGCTAGCACAATATTCTATGATCTCAAGGTTAAGATTTTTACGCCTTCCTTTGGCAGCTATGGCGGAGGCCATCGCCAGTGCACGCTTGCTTTTATCCACAAGACTAGCCCGCATGGCTCCAAACGTCTGAGCGGCGAAAGAAGCCGGCCCGGGTCCGCTCCCTAAATCCAATACGGAATTAATATCTGGAAGCACCGCTCTCGTTTTTAGCTCGTAGAGTATTGCCGATACTTCGTAAAAGGAGATAGGCCAATAGTATAGCAAATAAGGCTGCAAAATGCTCCACTCGTCCATATATGAAGAGGCTATGAGTCCTCGATTTCCTGTAAGGCCACGCTGAAGAAATCGGAGGTTTTTGGAGACACTGGAGATATTCCTTTTATTGGATAAATGTAGGCCTATCGCTGAACTTGTTTCAAACCAGCCATTAAACCGTGCATAGAAAGCCGAATTTGATATCTCATTGAGTGGTTTCTTCATATATACAGAATCATCATCATAACATATAATTTTATAGTATAGTGAAACTCGAAGCTTCTATCTTAAGGGATTTTTTCCTAGATTCTTCACTTTCGGATTTCTTTAAGGAAACCGATATCTTTTATATTGACTTTCTATCTCACACCGCGCAATCCTGTACAACTCTTCGATCTTTTGGATATGAAGACTCGGACTTGCTGAAGGTCATAGAGGACTTTCCTGTCCATGAGTCCGATAGAGAGAGGGCGAATCTACAACTACAGCGTATCTGGTCAGGTCAAACAGAGACTTTCATCGATGCTTTTCGACTCGCTTCGAAGGATAAATCGACCTATAGATGGCTTCGCTTTACGATAAAAGTTCTGTTGCGGAATCCCAATAAAAGGCCAAGAATAATAGTGGGTCATGTCGTAGATCTCGACGATCTCATCAATTCTCAGGAAGAAATACGAGAGCGTCTTGTCGAGATCGATACCATGCGAGAGCTTTTTACCGCCATCAATAAGAGCCTCGATTTTGGTGAGACATTTTCGAGAACCACTAGCCAACTGCGCCGCATTATTCCCTTTGATAGAGCCTGCGCGGAATCCCTCGAAGATGGAAGATTGGTTGTCGTCGCAGGTTATGGCTACAACGAAAGCGATCTCAGTGGCCTTGTTTTTCCTGCTCATGGGGTTGATAATCCGGCTGTGCGCGCCATTGAAGAGCGGAGGATTGTCATCTGCAACGATGTTAGGCAGTCATTCCCAGGTTTTATCAATGCTACAGAAGATTTCGCCACTATGTCTTGGCTCGGTATTCCTCTTATATATGAAAAGAAGGTGATTGGATTGCTGACTCTAGATAACAAGGAATTGAACGCCTACAACGATCAGCATGTCAGAATTGCAAGCGAGCTATCAGAATACATTGCCATTGCTCTAGAGCACGCGCGCAGGCATCAGCTCGTGACAAGACAAGCCATGACCGACAAGCTGACAGGGCTAGCTAACCGTTACGGTTTAGAGACTCATGGAATCAGCCTTTTTCAAAAGGCCATAGAAGAGGAGCACTCAATCGGCGTACTTATCCTGGACATCGATCATTTCAAACAGATAAACGACACATACGGACACGCTTATGGTGATGTGGTTCTTCAGACGATAGCTATGACTATTCGTGGGCAGATTCGTACACGGGACTATGCAATTCGCTATGGAGGGGAGGAATTTGTTGTGCTCCTTCCTGATCTAGGCACGCGCGAAGCCTTGATTGTTGCGGAGAGGCTTCGCAACAAAATTGCTCAAATCAAAATGGAAGAAAATAAAAAAATGCCAACAGTAAGCATAGGAATCTATGCAGCCATTCCCGGCACACTTGACATTCTGCATGAGTACATAAGGAAGGCTGATATGGCTCTATATGCGGCAAAAGAAGCGGGCAGAAATCGCTCTCGAGTCTGGTCGATCAGCCCCGAGTTCTATGGAGAAAGATGAGCAGCATACTCTAGGCTCTTTATGCGTCCTTTTTCCGCTCTTCTGCCTTTCTGGAAATACGATTCCAGATTGAGCTCATGCCCATCGCTTTTTTTGCCATGGAAATAGTGATTCTTGCCTCTTGTCGCATACGAAGAGTGCCTTCGTATATTATTTCCTCGACAAGGCCTTTTTGTGATTCGTAGTAAGCTCGACGTTCGCGTATGGGACCCAGAAAATCATTCAGGACTCGGGCTAGCCTTTCTTTTACTTCGACATCGCCGATGGTTCCAGCCCTATAGCGCGCTTTGAGCTCTTCGACTTCGGCTTTATCTTGATTAAAAGCATCGTGATATATGAAGACGGGATTTCCCTCGACGGTGCCTGGAATATCCGCTCTTATACGTTTTGGATCGGTATACATCGACATGACACGTTTGTTCACGGTTTTTGCATCATCGGAAAGAAAGATGGCATTGTTCAAGCTTTTGGACATCTTGGTATTTCCATCGGTACCAACGAGCGAGCCGTATTCCGAGACCATCACTTCCGGCACTGGAAAGGTCTCACCGTATAGATAGTTAAAACGTCTTGCAATTTCTCTCGTAACTTCGACATGAGCTTCGTTGTCTTTGCCCACGGGAACGAGATGTGCGCGAGGGAGTAGAATATCGGCTGCCTGCAGCACCGGATATCCCAAAAGGCCAAAAGGCATTTCCTCGATATGCGCATTCTGTGCCATTTCCTTGAGACTTGGTACGCGAGAGAGTCTGGGTACAGTTATTAGATTACCGAAGAAGAGCGAGAGCTCGGTCACTTCTGGAACCGCTGACTGCAAATAGATTACCGATTTATTTGGATCTATGCCAACCGATAAATAGTCCAGGACCGCAGAGTATATATTTGCGGGAAGGCGTTCTATATTTTCCTTTTCCGGTCTGGTAGTGAGTGTGTGTAGATCCGCGATTATGAAGAAGCATTCATATTCGTCCTGCAGGCGCACACGATTTGCCAGTGAACCGACATAATGACCGAGATGCAATTTTCCAGTGGGTCTATCGCCTGTAAGAATGCGCTTTTTTTGCATGATAATTCTCCGAACCTATTTCTCTTAAGTATGAAGTATTGAAACAGTGTAGCGAAACAGAAAAAAAAGGGCAATGAGCAAAGAAATTGTGGTTCATAATAGTATGGCAGCAGGTCTTGACGCAGATATAGGCTTGGATTTAGACGCGCGTGGTAATTTGCAGCCCTGCCCAGCCAATCCAAAATGCGCTAGAATGCTTGTATGTGGCTGATAATCTTGGTTTATGCCGGTCTGGTATGCACACTTACAGCGGTGTCTTATGCACTTATGTTTAGGCCAAAATGCAAGAGTCTTGAATTTACAAGGCAAGCCTCTCTTGAGCGCGGCGAGTTCGACGAGAATCTTCTAAATCTCGATTGGCAGGAATGGTCCTTTGCCTCGCCCTATGGATATGCCCTGAAAGGCCAGTATCTTCAGGGCAAAAAGAATGCACCGGCAGCGCTCTTTGTCCATGGCATAACTTGGTCGCGCTATGGAATGGTAAAATACATGCGACCATTTATAGAGCGCGGCTGGAATGTTGCGGCTTTCGATCTTGCCGGCCATGGAGCCAGTATTGCGCCAAGGCGTTTCTACCCATCCTATGGTTTTTATGAAAAATATGATATTAAAGCTGGAGTTGAAGCGTTGCATTCGCTATTTTCCGATGCTCGGCTCTATGGTCTTTTTGGCGAATCGCTTGGGGCGGCTTCAGCCCTTCAATATGCACCTCTTGCAAAAGAAGCATCCTCCAGAAAAATCGATTTTATTGTAGCAGACTGTTCATTTTCTTCGGCCTGGGAGGAGCTCCTCGAACAGTATAGGGAAATCCACATTCCCAACTTCATTGCATGGCCTAGTGCCCATATGACCAGATTTTTTGTCCGTCTTCTGCGAGGCTTCGATCTAAAAGAGGCAAGCCCTTCAAAGGCAGTAATGCTCACCGATATGCCAATTATCTTTGCTCACGGAATGGAGGATAGCTATGTACCAACCATAATGAGTGTGCAAATGGCAAGCGCTCGGATGTCGAATCGCATTGGATTGACAGACCTAGTTCTAATTCCTGGCGCAGGGCACGCGGTTGGAATTTTGACCGATAAGGCTCGATGGTTGGCGGCTGTCGATTCTTTTATAGATCGAGTATTTTATGAAGAAGATCCAATGCGCAATAGCGTAGTATGCAATGAATATATGGATGAAAAGAACAAATAGAGAGCTAATAGCGAGGAGAGCAGAAATGGAATTGAAGGAAGGGATTATTGCCGAAAAGGAAATAATCGTGGAAGAAAAATATATTGCTTCGCATCTGGGATCAGGAGGCGTCCCTGTCTATGCGACACCGATGATGGTGTTGCACATGGAAGAGACTTCTCGACTTGCGGTGGATCATCTACTTGAACCAGGCAAAGCCACGGTGGGCGCCTTTATTGCCGTCAAACACCTTGCTCCGACTCCAAAGGGAATGAGAGTACGCATTCGATCTAAGCTTGCGAAAATCGAAGGGCGCATGCTAACCTTCGAGGTCGAGGCCTGGGATGAAATAGAAAAAGTCGGCGAGGCGGAACATATTCGTTCCATTATAGATATTGCAAGATTTGGAGAGCGAATCGAGAAAAAGAAAGCTCTCGCCGCTTCGAAATAGGTACTCTAAATCACATACTCTTCCAGAATCTATAGAATTTTCGTTCAATAGTGCCAAGGTCGAGATAGGGATAGAATTTGCATGGTCTATTCTGCTCAGCGAAGACGAATCCTTCCTTGAGATATTTATATGAGATATGGTCGATCGGGCAATCCAGGGAAATGCCCTTGACAACCTTGCCTGGCGTGTTTCGGACTTCCTCTATGGCTGCGGCGAGCCTTGCGGGGTGTATGCCAGGTACATAGCAGCGGATAAGAGGATTTTCCTCATATTCTTTCATGAATTGTTGACTATCGAACTCGAGGAGTGTGAAAGCAGTCTTTGGTGCACCTTTAGTGTTGCGCGGGTCGGTTATGAATTGGGCAAAGTCATGATAGTTGAGTTTTGTTAGCACAATGAAGCGCACTGGATTGACTTCTAGCATGATACGGAATTCTTCTGCATCTGTCGAAGGTTCGTGAGATTTGGATTCTAGTTCCACATAATCTCCCAGCGAATTGCTGATATAAAGCTTTCCAAATGCGTCGTAATCCATATGCTCTAAAACCCGATAGCTCTTTATGAATTTTGTGGCTTTTGGCCTACCGTCTTCATGAGGTTTTAGTTCCGAATAAGCGGTATCTATGTCGAAATAGGGGTTTCTAAATTCAGGATCGACTTCTACAAAGATAAGCCTGCCTTCGAAGTATCGCGTGGAACCCTGAACATAGTGTTTTATAAAACGGTCTGGCTCGAGCTGCGAAGCTATGAGCGAGTGATTCGGATGGACAATCATATATAGATGTTTTTCATAATCCATAGGGTGAACCTCCTAAGGTTCCAAACAGCCTAAATATATTATCGCAATTCTTACATATTTAAAGAAATTTCTGCAATAGGTCAAAACATCGATCGCAGACTCATCAACCCCATACTGCTTTTAGAACAGGAGTAAGTACAAGCGAAATCACTGCCATCAATTTTATCAGAATATTTAGAGAGGGACCGGCCGTATCCTTGAAGGGATCGCCTACTGTATCTCCTACTACGGCTGCGCGGTGAGAGCTAGAGCCCTTGCCTTCCTCGCTACGCGATTCTATGAATTTCTTGGCATTGTCCCAGGCTCCCCCAGAATTCGACATAAATATGGCAAGAAGACCTCCGGAGACCGTAGCGCCGACCAATAATCCGGTGAGCACGGCAGGCCCACCGATGAAGCCTGCCAAGACGGGCGCGACTATGGCCGAAATACCTGGCAATATCATGCTCTTTAGTGCTGTCTGTGTAGAGATGTCGACACAGGTTCGGTAATCAGGTTCATCTGTTCCTTCGAGAATACCCGGTTTTGCGCGGAACTGCCTTCTCACCTCTTCGATCATCGAGAATGCGGCTCGATAGATGGCATCCATGGCTAGCGAGCTGAAAAAGAAGGGAATCATTCCGCCAATGAAAAGACCAATGAGCACACTGGGGTTGGCAAGGTTCATCATTTCTACGGGCAATTCTGCGGCACTCAAGAAGGCAACAATTAGGATGAGAGAAGTGAGAAGCGCGGATCCTATGGCAAAGCCCTTGCCAATGGCTGCCGTTGTATTACCAACGGCGTCTAGCGAATCGGTTATTCTTCGTACTTCCGGCTCCATTTCTGCCATCTCCGCAAGACCTCCCGCATTATCCGCAACAGGACCGTAAGCATCGACAGAGAGTTGTATTCCGAGAGTGAGCAGCATTCCGAGGCCAGCGATCCCTATGCCATAGAGCCCTGCAAGCCGGTTCGAGAGCCCGATAGCCAGTCCAATTACCAGGATAGGGAATACCGTTGAAATCATACCGACACCCAGGCCAGAGATGATTGTGGTTGCGGCTCCGGTGGTACAGGATTTTACTATCTTTCTAACCGGCGGAGAATTCGAGCCCGTGTAGTATTCGGTTATTAGACCAATTACCGTACCCGCCACCAAGCCTGTTATGCATGCAAGATAGACTCCTAGCCACCCCGCTTCTCTAGATCCAATCGAAAAACGGCCATCTCCGATAATGAAGCGAACGACTGGTATTAAAAGGACTATGGCTATTATAGATGCTCCTATAGAGCCCGCATTAAGCGCATTCTGGGGGTGTTTGGCTCGGCTTAGGTGAACGAAAAGCGTTCCGATAAGCGAAGCCACCACCCCTGTTCCCGCGGCGATGAGTGGCAATATAGCTAATCTCTGTTGAAGTTCCGGGCTGGCGGAAATTGCAATTCCAAGCACCATGCAGCCAACTATAGATCCGGCATAGGATTCGAAAAGATCTGCTCCCATACCAGCAACATCGCCCACATTATCACCGACATTATCTGCAATGACAGCAGGATTTCTGTGATCATCTTCGGGTATACCGACTTCGACCTTTCCTACCAGGTCGGCACCAACATCCGCTGCTTTAGTGTAAATGCCGCCGCCAACACGTGCAAAAAGCGCCATCATCGAGGCTCCAAGCGAAAACCCCGATACTATTGGGAATATCGTTTGAGCAAGTATTTGCTCAGCATCTGGCATGAAAAGAAGAAGGCCCAGGATAGCACCTATTCCCAAGAGCACAAGCCCCACTACTGTCATGCCCATAACAGACCCGCTTGAAAACGCAATTCTGAGTGCAGGTAAAATACCTTTCTGGGCAGCCTCCGCAGTCCTGGCATTGGCCTTGACCGCAATACTCATACCGAACCAGCCGGACAACGCGGACAGAACTGAACCAATAAGAAAGGAAACGGCCTGCAATTTCAGGGCGCCACTATTGAGACAAAGAAGGAGAACAGCAACCACCGGAATGATAAAGCCCACTGCCTTGTATTCCCTTGCCAGGAAAGCATGAGCTCCTTCTTCGATATAGCCAGAAATTCGCATTACGGCAGGATTGGAAAGGGGGATCTTTTTGATCTTCGAGCTCGTAATCAAGGAATACCCTAGCGCTGCCAGGGCTGTTATGATTGCAACGAATACTCCACTAGAGAGCATCGGCGACCTCCTCATTGCGAAAAGCCAAATTGTACTTTACGTTTCATTATAAGGCTGATTTTTCGGATCTGGCAATATTGAAAATAAATACAAGACCTCAAACAAAGATATGACAATGCCTATGAAAATCAAAACATGGTAATTGTGTATCGGCCAAACCACAGTTTTATGCAAAATTAATGAAACTGCTATCCATCTGTATCCTTGACAAAATTTATAATTTGTATTTTTATTGAAATACTTTTCTTATTGGGAGGGGCACATGGAATGCTCACTTCTCATACCTATTTCCTCACCATCTTTGAGAACTCTGCGAAGAACATTTCTTGCGTTCCATTCCCGTCGTATTTATCTATTCTGCTATCGTCGCTGACAACCTTGCACTTTTACGTGCAATTAATCCCATTTCTCATTACACTTGTTATTGAAAGGAGATGCCCATGATTCATGTGGGTATATTGGGAGCCACTGGCTATGCTGGGCTCGAGTTAACCCGAATCCTCTTGCAGCACCCAGAAGTAACCGCATTGAGCGCTTCATCTGTGAGCTTTGAAGGCAAAAGATTCGAAGAGGTCTATCCATCTATGATAAACCTTCAGAGCGATGTAGCGCTTCCAATGCTAGAAAAGGCCGAAGATGTTATATGCAAAGCCGATGTCATATTTTCCTGTTTGCCGCATGGGCATGCAGAGGAAGCGGGTCAACAATGCTTCGAAGCATCGAAGCCTTTTATAGACATATCTGCTGATTTTAGATTTGGAGTCTATGAAGATATATTCAAAAAATGGTATGGTGTACCGTATAAATATCCAAAACTGCATGAATATGCAGTATATGGTTTGCCTGAGCTAAAGCGTGAGATAATCAAATCGGCGGTTTTAATCGCAAACCCAGGATGCTACCCTACCTCTGCGGAGCTAGGCCTTATTCCCGCTATTCAGCAAGGTCTTGTCGACATTTCCAGCATAGTGATCACTTCGATGTCGGGAGTGACTGGAGCAGGTCGCGAACCGAGCCAAACAACGCATTATCCCGAAGCAGCAGATGCGGCTTCGCCCTATAAGATCGGCTCTCATAGGCATCAACCGGAAATCGATCTTTTGTTGTCGGAGATAGCTGGAGAGCAAGTGCAGAGCGTATTTACACCGATCCTTGCTCCTATGAATCGAGGTATTGTGAGCATGATATGCTTTCGACTTCTGCGTGCGGTCTCGGATGGAGAGCTTCATTCGATCTATACAGAGCACTATGCAGACGAACCCTTTGTGCGCGTTCTGCCCCTTGGGGCAACTGCCTCTAATCGCTTTGTCAAATTCTCGAATTATTGCGATATTTCGGTTCACTTATCTGCGGATAAGGAGCGAGCCGTAATAATCTCTACTATCGATAATATGGTAAAGGGTGCGGCTGGTCAGGCCGTTCAGAATATGAATATTCTCCTGGGCTTTGAGGAAACAGATGGGCTCAGGTTCATTCCACCTGCATTCTAGGTAAGGAGGATGCGATGAAACAAAGTCGGGGTGGCGTGACTGCCGCAAAAGGATTTCTGGCTTCCGGTGTTCATGTCGGAATTCGAAAGAACAAGGAAAAGAAGGATTTAGCACTGATATGGTCAGAAGTCCCATGTGTGGCTGCGGCTGTGTATACGACGAATAGAGTAAAGGGTCAGACCCTTATAGTAACTCAGGAACACCTTGCAGATGGCCGCGCTCAGGCGATAATTGTCAACTCGGGCAATGCGAACACATGCACCGGAGAAGAAGGTCTCAAAGCGGCACGGCGCATGGCGGAGCTTGTATCCCAGTATCTTCCAGTCAAGACCGAAGACGTAGTCGTAGCCTCTACCGGTGTAATTGGCCAACAGCTAGATGTCTCGGTCATAGAAACTGGCATGCCCGATCTAGTAAAAGGCCTTTCTAGGGGCGGCTCGATAGATGCCAGAGAGGCTATTATGACGACCGATACGATGAAAAAGGAAATCGCGGTAATCGAAGAACTAGATGGTGTGCCTGTTACCATAGGAGCTATGGCTAAAGGTTCGGGCATGATACACCCAAACATGGCAACAATGCTATGCTTTATAACGACAGATTGCGCGATTGCGGAACCTCTTCTAAGAAAAGCACTTAAAGAAGTTGTCCACGTCAGCTTCAATCGCGTCAGCGTGGATGGTGATACTTCCACGAACGATATGGTGGTAGTTCTTGCCAACGGCAAAGCTAACAATGCGTTTATCGACAAGGAAGATGACAACTACAGCGATTTTCGCGATGCTCTCCAATTCGTCTGTGTGGAACTAGCTAAAATGGTAGCTCGCGATGGAGAAGGCGCAACCAGGCTGATAGAGTGCACCGTGGGAGGAGCAGCATCCGAAGAACAGGCCGAATCTTTCGCAAAAGGCATAATTACATCGAGCCTGGTAAAGACTGCAATGTTCGGCGCGGATGCGAACTGGGGCAGAATCCTCTGTGCCATGGGATATACGCGCAGCGATTTCGATCCAGACAAAGTGGACATCTCTTTCGAGAGCCCGAGAGGATATATCGAAGTCTGCAAGGCAGGCGCGCCCTTACCTTTCAGTGAAGAAAAAGCTAAAAAGATACTCAACAACCAGGAAGTAGAAATCATCGTAGACCTGCATCTGGGAGAGGCTGAGGCAACCGCCTGGGGTTGCGATCTTTCTTATGAATACGTGCGGATCAATGGCGACTATCGCACATAGCATGCAATGAGGCTA
>ENA-UPTA01005050-UPTA01005050.1-activated-sludge-metagenome-genome-assembly--contig:-NODE-5050-length-12295-cov-5.920343_pt1 | contig 12295 bp, 10 predicted proteins | sample MGYA00238184_ERZ773361 | MGnify/ENA primary metagenome ERZ773361 (study PRJEB29100, sample SAMN05720205) | activated sludge metagenome | isolation source: anaerobic digester from wastewater...
TTCCCTACACGACGCTCTTCCGATCTCGTTCCGAAATCAAGTCCGAAAACATCGATTTTCGGATTACTTCTTATTTTCTTTTCCATATTTATCGGAACGATTTCTGTTTTTATTAAAGACTTTTTTTTCGTAGCTGAAGAGGGAAAAAATGAGAAAAATTGAATTTATTGATCTTAAAGCTCAATATGCAGCATATAAAGATGAGATAGATAAAGCAATTGAAAAAGTGTGTCTGGAATCATCATTCATAATGGGTCAACAGGTAAGAGAACTTGAAAACCGGCTTTCTGAATTTACGGGCTCTCCTCATGCAATATCATGTTCAAGCGGTACGGATGCCCTTCTTCTCGCTTTAATGGCAATAGGCGTTAAAGATGGCGACGAGGTTATCACAACTCCCTTCACCTTCATTGCAACCGCTGAAGTCATATCGCTACTCGGGGCAAAACCTGTTTTTGCAGATATAGATGAAACGACATACAACCTTGATCCGGGCAAAATAGAAGAGAAAATAACTGAAAGAACAAAAGCGATAGTTCCAGTGTGTCTTTACGGACAGGTTACCGACATGGATGAAATAAATGCGATAGCGGCAAGACGCGGTATTTTTGTAATTGAAGATGCCTGTCAGAGTTTCGGAGCTGAATATAAAGGAAAAAAGAGCTGCAATCTCTCAAAGCTCAGCTGTACAAGTTTTTTTCCTTCTAAACCGCTTGGGTGTTACGGCGACGGCGGAGCAGTTTTCACAAGTGATGCGGAGCTTGCTGAAAAGCTGAAAAGCATCAGAGTTCATGGTCAGACACAGAGATATTACCACAAATATATCGGGATAAACGGCCGTCTTGACACAATTCAGGCAGCGATTCTCAATGTGAAAATGGACCACCTTGAAGAAGAATTGAAAAAACGGATGGAAATTGCAGAGCATTATTCAAAAAATCTTGTAGAAAAGAAAGATATAGTTCTCCCTGTAATAAAAAAGGACAGGACATCGGTATATGCCCAGTATTCAATAAGAGTGAAAAACAGGGAACTGCTTATAAAGAAACTGAATGAAGCAGGCATTCCGACAGCAGTTCACTATCCGAAACCGCTTCATCTTCAGGAGGCCTACTCGTATCTCGGTCTGAAAAAGGGGGATTTCCCAGTATCAGAAAGAGTCAGCAGTGAGATCCTGAGCATCCCGATGTCCCCGTTCCTGAAAAAAGACGATCAGGATTATATTATAGACAGATTTATTTCAATTTGATGTCCTCATATAAATCAAAAGTATTCTCACTCTCTATTGGTAAGTTTGCACACGGTTTGATTACCGTTGCAATAGCGATGATTTTCTCAAGAATATTAAGTAAAGTGGACCTCTCTACCTACAGACAGACACTTTTAGCATATAACTTTTTCACTCCGATTCTAACTCTCGGAATACCGGCAACAATATTTTATTTTCTGCCACAGGAAAAAAAGAGAGAGCGGGGCGTAATCCTTGACAACATCACTATCCTTTTCATACTTGGAATCATATTTACAATATTTCTCTTTTTTGGTGGCACTGAACTTCTGGCGGCAAGGTTTAACAATCCGAATCTTTTAAAGACTCTTAAATGGCTGATATTTTATCCTTTATACACTTTCCCGGCGCTCGGTTTAACATTTGTACTCATAGTATACAATAAAACAAAGCTGGTTGCAGTTTATGAAATTTTATCAAATCTGGTAATGGCGGTACTTATTCTATCGGCAGTAGTTCTTACCGCAAGTTATGAGCACCCTCTTATCATAAAAATAGCATTTCCTCTTTTTACGCTGCCGGTTCTTTTATATCTTGTTTTCACAACAGTTAAAAAAGGTTTTGATTTTCCAAGGATCAAGGAAATGAAAAAAGCTGTTGAATATGGTGTTCCTTTCGGTCTTTCCTCAATAATAGCCGCTCTTTCTCTCCAGCTTGACAAGGTGATCGTCTCTTCAATGTGTAATCCTGAAGAGTTTGCCGTTTATTCCAACGGAGCGATGGAAGTACCGGTCGTCGGAATAATTACAGGATCAATTGCTACAGTAATAATCTCGGACATGAGAAGACACTGTGCCGAGAATGATTATGCTTCAGCTTTGAGAATATTTAGAAAGAGTGCATCTGTTAGTGCAATGGTGCTTCTTCCTGTAATGTGTTTTCTGTTAGTTTTTTCAGAAGGTTTTATAGAATTTATGTTTTCATCAAAATACATAGAAAGTATAATTCCTTTCAGGGTTTATCTTTTCACACTTCCGATAAGGATTGCGCATTACGGGTCTGCTTTTCTGGCACTTGGTTTGAAAAAAGAGGTGTTATGGAAAACAGCTGGTAATTTTATTTTTAATGCCGTTATGAGCGTAATCTTAGTATATTATATCGGCTCAATAGGTGCTGCCATCTCTACGGTTCTTTCTTTATATTTGTGGTCGGTCCCGGTAAACTTGAAAATACTATCCCGAAGCTTTAAAACAAGCCCGTGGCAGGTGCTTCCTTTTCGTGAAATATTTCATATTTTTTCTGTCTCTTTAGTTGCTGTCTTTTTTACATTGCCCGTTAAATTTATTAATTTATCTAATGTCTTGCAGTTTTTTGTGGGTGGCGTTTTGTTCGTTATTGTGTATTCTGCCATGGCATATAGATTTTTTCCTGACGCCTCTAAATTTGTTAAACAGTTTTTGAAAGGTTACATATTCAGATGAAAACAAAGAATAAAAATGTGAATCTGACGGTTAAAAACGCTCTCTGTACAGGTTGTGGTGCGTGTGCAAGAGTCTGTCCTGTAAAAGCTATTGAAATGATTAAGAATACAGCAGGTTTTTTAGTGCCTGATATCAGAATTGAAACCTGTACTGATTGCGGACTTTGCATAAAGATCTGTGCGGGAATAAATAATGTTGCTAATAGTGAGTATGATTTGTTTAAAGGCAAAATACTGAGTTGCCACACTGGCTATGCTGTTGATGAATTTATAAGAAAGAACTCTCAGAGCGGTGGGTTGGTGACGGCTGTACTTAAGTTTCTACTTGAAAGCAAAGAGATTGATTTCGCAATTATTAATTCATTTAACAGCAAAAACATTTGTAATGAACCGAAGATAGCTGCAACATTTCAAGATCTTGCCGACGGAATGGGATCTTTTTACTGTCAGTCTTCAAATCTTGCATTTATTCCAAAGGAGGATAGTTCTGAGGAATATGCAATAGTTACACTGGGGTGTCAGTCTCAATCTTTAATGCTCATGACAGATAATGTGACCGGTATTAAAAAACCTAAATATGTTATAGGTTTATTCTGTGCAGGGAATCATTCAACTGACTATATCAAGGCGATATTTAATAAAATACCGGGCATTAATTATAAAAACGGTGAAATATCACACTTCAGATTTAGAGATAAAGCTGTCGGCGGTTGGCCTGGAGAAATATCGGTTAAGATACAGGATAAAAAATACACAGCAAACAGAAAAATCAGACTTTCATTAAAATCAGCGTATAAGAATTTCAGATGTGATCTCTGCTATGACCAACTTAACGGTTTTGCAGATATTGCGGTGGGTGATCCATGGGGTGTTGAAGGTAGATGCAAAGAAGAGATAAAATCAGGTTGTTCTGTTGTGATAACAAGAACAGAAAAGGGTAAAACTCTGCTTGAAAAAGCTGAAAAAGAAAGATACATTCAGTTGAATCTTCTGGATGAAGAAGAATTGATTAAAGGGCAGACGATTGATTCAAGACTGAAACCTCAATATTTTGCAAATATTTCTTTATGCAAAGAAAAGGGATTCATGGTTCCAGAGCCTGTCATTAAAACCGACACCTTTTCAGAAATATCTGACCCGGATCCTTTTCTGAAACTTTCCAGAAGCATATTTTTAAGCGAACACCCTTTTAAAATTAAGACATTAAGGGAGCTTATTCTTTTAAAAACTACTTATAAAAGATATAAAAATGCAATATTGAAAAGAATAAAGGTGAAAAAATGAAAAACATTAAAATCTTGTTTTCCAGTGTTAAGATGAGCGGCAATTTCGGATTTCCGTGCATTGTTATGGCAATGGAGCATTTGTTAAATCAAAAAGATCATGAGACAAGTTTTTTCTATGATGGAAATGAAAAAGATGCTTATGAAATGGAAACAAGAAAAAGATATGGAATGAAAACTCATAGTTTTGGTGAATTAACACTAAAAACAAAAATTTTCAGATCATTTTTTACTGCATTGTTATTTAGAATGACTGGGAAAATGATAGGATCTGAAAAAACAATTTCAGGACTCAAAGATTTGTCTGATTATTCAGCGGTAATTGATCTTTACGGAATTGTTTATACTGACAGTCTGCCGCGAAAAAAATATAAAAAGATTCTCAATGCTGTTTTACCATTTCTATTTATCAACAGACTTTGGCTGCTTTCAAAAATGATGGGTGTTCCAGTAATTAAGAATACTGCCGCAATTGGACCATGCAAAACATTGGGCAACAGGTTTAATGTTAAGATAAATTTGGGTTTTCTGAGCGATATGGTAATTGCAAGAGATGAAATAAGCTATAAGGTATGTAAAGATTTGAGTCCGGGCTCTAATTGTCTAATAAGCCCTGACACAGCTTTCTGTACTCCTGTTGCAAAAGAAAAGCAGATTGTGTTTGATGACGGAGCAGTCAAAGACAAATATCTGAGTATAGGAATCAGTCATCAGATAGCATGGCGTTTTGACGGTGATGAGTATTGTCAAAATCTTTCAGAACTAATTGATTTTATTATGGAAAAGTATGATGTTGATGTGGTGCTTGTTCCCAATGAATACGATAAAAAGTTGAAAAAAAATGATTTTTTCTTTTCGGAACATTTAAAAAAAATAATGATGGAAAGATTTCAGAAAAAAGTTTATATTTTAAATCCTGAAAAATTAAAGGCAGACGAGATTAAAATGTTCATTTCTTCATGTTCTGCTGTCATAACTGCAAGATATCACACAATGATAGCTGCTCTTTCGACAGGAACTCCTGTTTTTGTTATATCCTGGCATCATAAATATATTACAGCAATGAAAATGTTTAATTGTGAAAAATATGTTGTTGAGACAGATAATTTTTTAATTCAAGATGTTAAAGACCGGTTTTGTGAATTTTATGAAAACAGGTTTATGATTAAAGAGAATATCAATGAAAACCTTTTAGAGGTTAAGAAGAAGGTTGAATCTGCGGTTGATGAAGTTTTCCGTTTTATAGTGAAAATTGAAAGGTAGGGTGTTTTGAAAGTTTTATTGGTTGCATACTATTTTAAACCGTATAAAGGTGTTGGAGCGTTGAGATCCACATATTGGGCAGAAAATATTAACGAGCTTGATCCTGAAATTGTTATGGATGTTGTAACTGCCCAGGAACAGGTTACAAATGAAAATCTTCCTGGAAATGGCAAGATATTTACAGTAAAGGACAATAAAAAATCTAAATTAAGCAGGTTTATTCGCTTTGATTCCGGTGTTAACTGGAGAATACCGCTACGAGAGTTTATTAAAAGAGTAGATACAAAATATGATACAGTGATTTTTAGTGGCAGTCCTTTTCTACATTTCTTCCTTGCAAAAGAATTTAAAAAGAAGATGAACTGTCGGATGATTTTTGATTTTAGAGATCCGTTTGCCAACAATCCGTACTATAAAAACAGTTTTTTAAAAGGAATGATAAGAAGATTCCTTGAAAGAAAAATGATTAATCTTGCAGATAAATGTATAACAGTTAATGATTTCTGCAAAGGTTTGATTGAAAATAATGAACAAATTGAAATTGAAATAATTGAAAACGGTTTTAATGAGAAAATAATAGACAGAATTCTTTCTGAAACCAGTCAAAATGAAATGGAAAAGTATTCGTTTGTCTATGCTGGAAAACTTTATGGTGCCTCTCCCGAACCATTTTTAGAAACTATAAGTGCTCCTGAATATATTAACAAGATTAATTTCTGCTATGTCGGTCAGGACTTTAAAAGAGTAGATCACTACAACAAGGGGAATTTTGATGTAATAGAAATGCTGCCATATGATCAAGCTGTAAAGAAAATTGCAATATCAAATACCGGTATAATTTTCACAGGGGGGCAGTCTTTTCAGTCAACTACAAAAATATTTGATTACATAGGATTGAATAAAAATATACTTATAATTACTGAAGGAAAGATCTGTTCTGGAAATATCCATAAAATCACTAAAGACTATCCTTATGTTTTTTGGGCAGAAAATAATTGCAGATCCATATCAGAAGCTATCGATGAAACACTTAAAACAAGAAATAGGGATTCTTTTGAAATGCGAGAAAAGTATTCAAGGAAAGAGGGGTTGAAAAAATTGATAAATATGATGTTGAAATGATTAGGATTAAGGACATCAGAATAAAAACAGAAAACATTTTGCTGTTTCTTTTTCTTCTTCCTGTAATAATTGATCAGTTGAATGGTTTTATGCAGGTGGAATTGGGAATATCATTTTCAATAAGTCAATTGTTGAAAACGATTTATTTGTTGTTATCTTTTATCTTGTTGGCAAAGCTCAACAGGAAAAAACTCATATTTATTCTGATTTTTATTCTTATATTGCTTGTCCCTATAATTTTGAACATCTTCTCTAAAAGGATTATTTTCCTATCCGCTTTTGAAGATTTGGCATTTGTGTTCAAAGTTGCAAGTTTTCCAGTTTTTCTGTTTACTTTTGTTTCTCTTTTATCCAAATATGGAAAAACTATAAATCTTGAATTTTATCACAGAACTATTGTCTGGTTATTTTACACCATCTTTGTTGCTTTAATTGCTTCGATTTTTGGATTTGGGCAGGGAATGTACAGAGATGTTGAAAATGTTAAAATCGGATTCAAAGGATATTTTATAGCTGGCAATGAACTTTCCAGTTTATTTCTTGTAGCATATTCGTTTTTTCTGTATTTAGCTGTATCACAGAAGTCATATAAGTCATACATTTATATTTTTATGGGGATGACATCAGCTTTGTTAATGTCAACAAAAACATCTATTATATCATTTTTATTAATAACGGGTTCCATCCCTCTTTTAAATTTCAAATTTTCCGGCGGAAGTGTTGTGTTTTTTATAAAAAATAATAGCAAAAAGATAATGTCAGGAATAATATTTCTGTCGATTTCTTTGATATGTTTTTACTATCTCTTTAAGCAAAATGTCGACCTTTATATTGATAAGACCACCCACACATTTAAGGTGGCAGAAGACATAATTACATTTATGGTAAGTGCTCGAAATTTAAGATATGCTGATTCGTTAGATGTTTATAATAAATATTCGTTTTTTGAAAAGATGTTTGGTACTGGATGGACTTATCCGCAACATTTTATTGAGAAGAGACTGTGGGGATGGGGTTCTGCTGAAACAGATTGGCTGGATTTGTTGATAGCGCATGGTTTTGTGGGTGTTGTATTAATATATTCTTTCTGGTTTGCAGTATTGTTTATTACAGTAAAAAAACTTATTGGAAGAAGCAGCAGGGTTTCTGTTCCATCTTTTGTCGCGATGTCCCTGCTTTTAATAAACACGACTTTCAGTGGACATATTTTGTATTCGGCAATGACTGGAATATATTTAGCATTTTTCGTTTCTTTTCAATTTGTTACTATTGAGGATAAACAATGAAAATTCTTTTAATATCAAATATGTATCCTTCTTCAGAAAACGACAGCTACGGTGTTTTTGTGAAAAATTTTGTTGAAAGCATGAGGAATGCAGGTGCAGAGTTTTCCGGTATTTGTGTGATAAAGGGGAAAAAAACCGGAAAGCTCAGGAAAATGGTTGCTTATATTAAATTTTTTATGAAGATCGTTTTCAATGTAATTTTCAGGTCAACGGATATCGTCTATATCCATTATCCTCTTCAGACGGCTCCGATCCTTCGTCTTTTAAGAATGTTCACTGCAAGACCCTTCGTTCTGAATTTTCACGGGAGTGACCTTTTTTATTCTGAGAAAGTTTCCCGGTTTATAAAAAAACAATCGGAGAAACTTGCCCGCGAAGCTGAGTTGATAGTTGTTCCTTCAGAATATTTTAAAAGAGAGCTGTCTGATAAACTGAAAGTTGATAAGAATAAGATAATCGTTTCTCCATCGGCCGGACTGAATTTTGATGTTTTTAACAGAAACGGATTGGAATCTGCTGAAAAAAGAAAATATTTTGCAGGTTTTATTTCAAGAATAGACACAGAAAAAGGGTGGGATACATTTCTTGAAGCACTTAAAGTTCTCAAGGATAACAATCAACTGAGTGAAAAGAAATATCTTTTGCTTGGAAGTGGGAAAGAGGATGACAAAAAGAACAGATTGATAAAAGAACTTGACCTTGAAGATCTTGTTGATGTTGCAGGGTCGGTTCCGCAGAATGAATTGCCAGATTTCTTTAAGTCAATGGAATTATTTGTATTTCCAAGTGAAAGAAAAGCAGAAAGTCTTGGTCTTGTCGGTCTTGAAGCGATGGCCTGCGGAATTCCCGTTTTAGGAGCTGATAACGGTGGCATTGCTGATTATATCAATGACGGTCAAAATGGATTGCTTTTCAAAAAAGGTGATGAAAATGATCTTGCTCAAAAGATCTGTAAGTTTAGAGAAATGACAAAGATACAGAGAATGTCGATCGAAGAAAAGGCATATGAAACAGCAACATTATATGAGAATTCAAGAGTGAGCAGATCTCTTGTGGAAAAAATAAGAAAAAGATTCCTTCCGGGAGAAGCAAATGGAAAAGTATAGAATTCTTGGCGCTCCGTGTCTTTTGGTTGAAAATGTCAGCTCAATTAAGGAATATATAGGAAACCTTGTTGAAAACAAAACTGGTGGTTACAGCGTTGCAATAAACGCCGAAAAGATAATGATGTATGAAAAGAATCCGGAAATGAAAGAGATCATGGAAAGATCAATACTTCCGACTCCCGATGGTGCCGGAGCTGTGATCGGAATGAAATTTCTCCATAAAAGAAGGTCAATAAAGCTCGATCTGCCCAAAACGGTTTTTCAGCTTGCGGACAAGAACCGCTATTCGATGTTTGTTTTAGGTGCAACAGAAGAAAGCAATGAAAAAGCAGCTGAAAAAATAAAGGAACTTTATCCCGGAATTAACATGGTCGGGAGAAGAAACGGATATTTTGATGATGAATCTGAAATAACATCAATACTTTGTGATCTTAAACCGCAGATAGTGATGATAGCACTCGGTTCACCCAAACAGGAAATATTTGCACAGAAGATGAATAAAGTTGTTCCAGGAACTCTATTCATCGGGTGCGGCGGAGCACTTGATATTCTTGCCGGAAAAACAAAAAGAGCACCAGAGTTTTTTATTAACAATAATCTTGAATGGTTCTACAGACTTGTTAAAGAACCCAGAAGGATAGCAAGGCAGATGATTTTGCCGGTGTTTTTGTTTAAAATATTTAAAAAGTTATTTATAAAAAAGGAGCCGTAAATGAAAAAGTTTATGATTTTCAGTTTTTTGATTCTTATTTTCCTTGTCAGCTGTGATTTGGAATCATTAAAACATGAAGATAAAGAGGCCGATGATTCTTTCGATATATTTGATAAGTGTGACTGTAACGAAATTATTGATGATGTCGATGACGATGTTCTTGATGTTGTTGATGATAATGAGGTCGTGGAAGTCAGTTTGCTGGATGAAAACATTGTGGCGGATTTTCAAAACAGGATCCCTTCGAAAAGTGCTTTTTTTGACGGTGGTTCAGAAAATTATGAAAAAGAAATGGATGGTGCCGGAGTTCCTCTAAAAGACGGAAAATATAATCCCAGTCACATTGCCCAGTATGTCATAGATCTTTTTTGTGAACACTTAAACGATCCCGATGATAATGAGAAAATCGAAAAGATTTCCAATTCTGCCCGATGGCTTTTTGATAATCTTGAAGAATATGAGAACTTTTCTTTCTGGCTTTTTTATGATATTCCAGGGTATATGGTGGAAATGCCCTGGGCGAGTTCTCTTACAAATTCATGGGGAACGATTGCACTCATTTATGCGGCGTACCTTCTTCCTGATAAAAATGAGGAATATATGAGATCGGCTATTAGAGCTTTGAATTATACTTTTATTCCTATGGAGAAAGGCGGAGGTCTGGGATTTTGGGAAAATGGGACAATTTGGTTTGAAGAATATCCAAATATAGAAAACCCGAATCATGTTTTAAACGGTTACTTATTTTCACTGGATGTTATGTTTATAATAAAAGATTTAATAAGTGATCAGAATTTGGTGAACAACCTGAAGATAGGGTTTGAATCATTGGAAAAGAATATTCTTGAATTTGATGCCTGGTATGGTTCCTATTATGATTATTACGGAAAGAATAATAAAATAGGTATGGCTTATCATGATCTTCATTGGAAACAACTTGCCTGGGCATATTATAAAACAGATATTGAAATATTTCATGAAATTTCAAAAAGATGGTTTGAAGCTCAAAACCAGAAAGTACAAAGTGTTGAGGCAAGCTCAACCATTGATTCTTCTCACGGTAGCGAAAAACTGAATGACGGTATATATTGGTATGAATACTGGTCTTCAAAAGCACCTGTCGAAATAATTTTAAGTTTTGAAGAATATCAAACTGTTTATGGTGTTAATGTATTTTATTTTAAAGATAAAGAGCATCAAACGATAGAATTTTATTTTAAAGATAAAAGTGGAACAAATAAAAAAATTAATGAGAGTAATCTTAAAGTAATAAACTATGATTACAATATAACTGGAAATCACGAGACTGTGGTGATACCGTTCAAATTTCTGGAAAAAATAGAAACTGATGAAATAAAAATAATAATAAAAGAATCCAGAGAATCAGGTATTATTGCAATCAGAGAGATTGGTGTTATGAAAGATATGACGGCAGAATTTGAGAAAAGATATCATGAGCTTATTTTAGACAACGAATGGTATATGACTGGTAAATTATTTTAATAATTCGCACTTTAATTATAGTGTTAAAGATTGTCACTCTTTTCCTGGAGGTGAATTTTGAAAATTCTTACTGTAATAGGCGCAAGACCTCAATTCGTTAAAGCAGCGGCTGTTTCAAGGGAATTAAGAAAGCACAAGGGGATAAAAGAGACAATAGTTCACACAGGTCAGCATTTTGACAAATCGATGTCAGATGTTTTCTTTGAGGAAATGGACATTCCAAGACCTGATTTCAACCTTAATATTCACGGGCTTTCACATGGTGCAATGACTGGACAGATGATGGAAAAGCTCGATACGATACTTATGAATGTCAGGCCTGATTTCGTTCTTGTTTACGGTGATACCAATTCAACTCTTGCCGGAGCTCTGTGTGCTTCAAAGCTTCATTTCAAAGTTGCTCATGTCGAAGCGGGACTTAGAAGTTTCAATATGCTTATGCCTGAAGAGATAAACAGAATAATCGTTGACAGGATATCTAACATCCTTTTCTGCCCGACCGATACAGCGGTCATAAATCTTAAAAATGAAGGTTTTTTTGATTTTGGCAGTAAAATTGTGAAATCGGGTGATGTTATGTATGACGCCGCCCTTTTCTATGCACAGAAAAGTGCAAAGAAAAGCTTAATAGTGATTGACAGGGCACTCAGAACAAATGATTTTGTTCTTGCAACGATCCACAGGGCAGAGAACACAGATGACAACATCCGGCTTTCTTCAATTGTAAGAGCGCTGAACAAAATTGCCGAAAAACAGCGGGTTATCCTTCCGCTCCATCCCAGAACAAAGAAAATAATCCAGCAGAACGGACTCTCTTTGAAATTTGATGTAATAGATCCTGTGGGTTATTTTGACATGCTTGAACTTCTCAAAAATTGTGCAGTTGTGATGACAGACAGCGGTGGCGTACAGAAAGAGGCATATTTCTTTAAAAAACCGTGTATTACGCTCAGAGATGAAACCGAATGGACGGAACTTGTTGAAGAGGGCTTCAATGAAGTTGTAGGAAGCGATCACGATAAAATAATTGATGCATACAACAGTATCCCTGAAAGAAAATGCGATTACGAAAAAAAGCTTTACGGCAGTGGAAATGCAGCGAATCTTATCGTTGAAGCATTAAAAGCCGGTATTTAAAGTTGAATGAATTAAGACGGTGTTTCTTGCAAAAATTTAATTCAAAATGAGCTTCACTATCAAACTATTAATATCTTCTATCTTTCCTGTTCCCTCAATGTTTTTATAGATCCCTTTTCTGATGTAGTGGTCCCTTACCGGTGCTGTTTTCCTGTTGTATTCCTCAAATCTTGAC
>ENA-UPTA01005051-UPTA01005051.1-activated-sludge-metagenome-genome-assembly--contig:-NODE-5051-length-12292-cov-8.691509_pt1 | contig 12292 bp, 9 predicted proteins | sample MGYA00238184_ERZ773361 | MGnify/ENA primary metagenome ERZ773361 (study PRJEB29100, sample SAMN05720205) | activated sludge metagenome | isolation source: anaerobic digester from wastewater...
CAAGTTTTAGCCGACTAAAGGGGGTTGATCCAAATAATCCGTTTGTATATTATTATTATGCCCTTTATGTTCTTAAAGATCCCAGTGTGTTGGATTTGAAAATTATATCAAAGGAACCTTTTATTAAAAATAATTGGAACTGTAATGCTGCAAAGAAAAATATTGTTGAGGCCCTTAAACTGGACAAAACAGGCCTGTTGAAAATACCAAAATCATACACCGAGCAATGTGGGGAATGGATGTCACCAAAATAGAACAATTACTTACGGTAGCGGAGTGGAAACAGCTTATACATATGACAGTAAAACATTCCGTCTGACCAGACTGAATACAGTGAACGGAACAGACATACTTCAGGACTTTGAATACACCTTTGACCCTCAGGGCAACATTACAACAATGAAAGATAACGCCACCCAGACACTTTACTATAACAATAACATCATTGATGCAGACAGGGGATATACCTACGACGCACTTTACAGACTGACAAATTCAACAGGCAGAGAGCACATAAACCAGCCCGGAACGGAGTATAATGACTTCCCCTCCGGCATCAACCTCCCCCACCCTAATGATCCACAAGCCATGAGAAGATATTCAAGAAGCTATGAATATGATGATTCAGGAAACATAACTGAAATGGCTCACACTGCTACAGGAGCCAACTGGACAAGAGATTATACATACAGCGGAACAAGTAACAGACTCACCCAAACCCAGATAGGCAGCACACCTACAAGTTACAGTTACGATAATCATGGAAACTTGCAATCTCTACCCAATGTAACAGCATTCACCTGGGATTTTATGGACAGAGTGAAGGAAGCAGACCTCGGAGGCGGAGGAACTGCATATTACACATATAACGCACAGGGAGAAAGAGTCAGAAAAGTTATTCATAATAATTCAGATATTAAGATCAAGGAAACCATCTACCTCGATGGCTATGAAGTGTATCATGAATTTGTAACAGGGACAGTTGACTTTGAAAGGGAGACACTTCATGTTATGAGCCTGTCCGCCGGAGCTGAAAGCGAAGGAGGAATGAACCGAGTCGCTTTAACCGAAACGAAGACGATAGAAAACAGTACTCCCATATCCTCCCCAGTTCCAAGAATCAGATACCAGCACTCCGATCATTTGGGAAGCTGCAGTGTTGAAACGACAGATACAGGAGCATTGATATCATTTGAAGAGTACCATCCTTACGGTGGAACAAGCTTCCAATCCACATCTTCAAGCAGTCAGGTATCAGCAAAAAGATACAGATATAATGGCAAAGAGAAAGATGAGGAAACTGACCTCTACTACTACGGTGCTAGATACTACATCTCATGGCTTGGCAGATGGATGAATTGTGATCCAAGCGGTGAAGTTGATGGATTGAACCTGTATACTTATGTAAAGAATAACCCTGTCATATATACTGATCCTGATGGGAAAGAGGCGAAAGAGAAGAAAAAACAATCTCCGTCAACAGCAGGAAAAGCACAGGAGGCTAAGATATTGTCGTTGTCGGATCTGGAAAAATCAAAAGAGTTTTCAAAAACACTTGCAGCATCTAAAACATTGAAAGATCTGTATGAGCCGTTAAAAGAAAACGGGCCTAAAATTGAAATGAATATAGCTGTGAAAGTGATGAGTTTGGTTGCGGAAGACAACATCGTGGCTTTCAGCGCAAAAACTGTTGAGAAGATTGGAGCGTTAGAAGCAAAACAAGTAGCACATGAATTGACCCATTATGAACAAATGATAGATAAATATAAAGCACAACTTGGAGAAAAAGTTACAGAAAACATGAGCAGAGATGATATAAGGAAAGCATACAATGCTCTAAGTTCGGAAGATCGTAAAAATGTGTATGATAAATGGGTGAAAAGTTTTGACACAGTAGACAAATTTGTTGATGCTTATATGAAGGAAGAGTTTGATGCACAGTTGTCGGCAGAAAAGGTTGCTGGTGAGGTTGGACCAGCCCCAGATATTAAAGATCATCCAGAATTTGCAGGAAAAACAAAAGAAGAAATAGCCACTATTAAAGCTAGTAATTGGAAAGATAATAATTTTTTGAAGTATGGGCAAAAAGCCGAGCAAATATATGAAAAACATAATCCTAAGGTACAAAAAAATGAAATTTAAGTTTAATTTTTTGTTGATTTTTTCTATTGTGTTCTTCTTTTTTCAAGATATTTTTGCGATGGGAAATCTTTCTCAAAAAGAAATAGAAAATATTATAAAAAACAAGGATTATGCTGCTATTAATGAATGGATAGAGAAACATAGGGATGATAGCAATGAGTATACAGCTGAGAAAATCTGGGTTCCTATGGCAATGATTGGGATATTCGATTATAAAATAATTAAAAGCTATTTTAAGAACTTAAAGTCTGAAAAAGACAGACTGCTGATGATAAAATTTATTTTGAGGAGTAGTCTCAGGGAATCTTTTTCTAACCTTGTAAGTGAAGGTGTAATTACAGATGATGATTTTTCTTCTATTTATAGGTACTCAGATGGAGAGCTTTTGTTTGCGGAGACGATCTATGATATGAGCTTGATATGTATGCTCGGATCATATGGCAACTATGATCTTGTGCGAAAGTATATATATAAAAACAAAACCCCTTACTCACTATGTCTATTGCCCTGTAATTATTACGAAACAGAACTTCACTATGCCATCATAGCTAATGACATTCAAGCAGTTAAATATGTTCTTGATAACGGATATATTGAACATATTGGATTAAATTTTGAAAAAGATCTCGCCAAAAAACATTTTGAGCAATGGGTATATACAGAAGAGCAGGAAAAGGAAGATGAAGAGAAACCTAACCCGTACAAAGGAAAAATAATTATGGAGAATTTCATTGGTGAACCTCGCGGATTTCCAATTGCGTTAGCTCTTCGAGGTTCTACTTTTAAGCATGAACAAATGCGAATAGGTGACAACTTACCATCTTTTGAGATCATAAAACTCTTAATTGACAAAGGAGCTCGTGGTATTTCAAAGAAAAAAGCATTTGAATTACTGGAAAAAACAAAAAGCGACAGAAAACCGGAAGAATATGAAAAGATTAAGCAGTATCTGCAAAAGAACTATCCTGATGACAAACCCTTAAAAAAACCTGCCGGCAACTAATGCATTCATCACTCGTCACCCTTCACCCTTCACCCTTCACAGCGACCGGAAAGGTCGCATAAGGACATAACCTATGAACTATGCTGAAATTCTTAGCTACGGAATGCCCGGATTGGGTTTCCTTCTTGCATTTTTTACATACGGTCTGATCAAACTGGAACAGAAAAAATCCAGACCGCGAAAACCTATCCTTGTTGCAATTTATGTGTTTATGGGATTTGCGATCATTATATTTGTAATGGGAACATATTTAAAGGTACTTGAGCTGACGAACACCGGAACAGGTTTGTCAAAGTGTCCTGAAGCTGAGACCTGTGACAAATATGTGGATGAAATAGAAACTTTAAAAGCGGTAAGTCTTTCAAAAAGCGATCTTCTACTTATCTCTTCAGAATATTTTGATAAACAGTCCGGCAAAGATGATATCTGTACAAAAATTCAGAAACTTATAGAAGTCGATAAAACCATGAGATCCTACGAAAAGCATTTTGAGTTTCAGATTTTCAAAGTGCTTAAAACGCTCTCTGATACCGGCAGATCAAGTATTAACACACACATGCATAACGAGGGGCAGGAAGCAGCGTATGGAACTATCTACAATATTCTGAGAGATCTGGGGTACACTGGCAGGGAGTATGACAACGAACTTTCATCACTCAGGGAAGTTGTTATTGCTTTTCAGAACGATATCAATTCACAAACCCCCGGATATTTTCCCGATACACAACTCGGTTTTTTTGGAAGAAGTTCCATCGATGCGGTAAGAAATCACTACAAATTACAAAACAGATAGAAATTTATAAAAAACAGATCTTATCTTAAACCCCGAATTTTCCGAAAGAGTTTGAAATGATTTATAAATTGGATAAACTGAAAGAGGTTGCGTGAAAAATGTGGCTACTTTTAAGGAGAAGTCCAGGATGAATTTTAATCAACTTTCTGATATTATTGGCAAAACACACCGCTATCTTCAAAATAATGCGATTAAAGCAATTAACCGGAATCTTACTATAAGAAACTGGTTGATCGGATATTATATTGTCGAATTTGAACAAAATGGTGAAGATCGAGCGGTGTATGGAGAACGCTTGTTGAAAATTCTTGAGAAACGGATGAATGACAGTGGTTTAAATGAGACTCTTTTTTATTGGTCAAGAAAATTTTATACATCCTATCCGTCTGTTGGAAATCTAATTTCTGCGACACTGTCGCAAATATTAAAAGAATTACCTAGAGAGATTTCTGCGACAGTGTCGCAGAAATTAATTGTCAGGACAAGAGATTCTATTTTAGAAACCTTTTGCCTTTGAGTTTTTAGAATTAAAATCTTCTGACACAATAGATGAAAAAGATCTTGAACAAGCCCTTATAAATCATTTGCAGAAATTCCTTTTAGAATTAGGCTACGGTTTTTGCTTTGAAGCAAGGCAAAAGCGCATCATAATTGATGATGAATATTATTTTGCTGATTTAGTTTTTTATCACAGAATACTCCATTGTCATGTCATAATTGAACTGAAAAACGACGAATTCAGGCACGAACATTTAGGGCAGCTAAATGCCTATGTTTCTTACTATAGAGAAAATGAAATGAATTCAGGAGATAATTTGCCGATAGGAATTTTACTTTGTACTCATAAAGGAAAGAAAATGGTGGAATATGCTATTGCAGGGATGGATAACAAACTTTTTGTGTCACAGTACATGCTGCAATTGCCTGATAAAAAAGAATTGGAAAGATTTATACTCAAAGAAAAGGAGTGTATTGAATGAAAAAACAAACATCTTCCCCGCTTCCCCCACCCCAATGATCCACAGGCAATGAGGAGATATTCAGACAACCCCGCAAGTAACCGAACAAGTAAAAAGACTCATTGTATGCCTTGGCCTAAAAGATAAAAATATAAAGGAGATACTCGAAGAGCTTAATTTAAGGCATCCAGTGTGTTAAAAGGTAATTAAAAAAAGATTTCCCAACCTTAAGGTTCTGACACCTAAGGTTATGCTTCAGTTTCATATAATTTTGACGGAACTGAATATTTCGTCAGATGTGTCAGAGAGATCAAATGAATCTAATCTTCCTGGGAAAGTTCACTGAATGCCTTTGAATATTTTTTAAGTTCTTTCGCAAGATATATCCTTTGTTTTTCTGTAAGTGTCTGAGAAAGTTTCCAGAATCCATCTTTTGACCGCTCTCTTCTTTTTTTCATGAGCTCAATCTCTTTTTCATTATAAAACGCATACGGATCATCAATGAGCTCAAGAAGCTTTTTCTTTTTTTCATCGGACTTAGGCATTAAAAGAACTGTTTTCATATATTCCTTCTTTTTTTCTGATGCCGCTTCAGCAAGCTTTTCCTCTTCCTGCGGGGCAAGAACGGTGTCTATCATTGCAACCTGCTCGTCTGTGACAGAACCAAGAAATGACTTTGCCTGCTTTATCATCTCTTTCTTCTGTTTTTTCATATACTTATCTCTATCCATTTCAAGTTCTTTCTTTCTTTTTGCAGCACTTTTCTCAAACTTCTCAAGAGAGCATGTTATCTGTTCAGCAGATAGGTCCATTACAAAATCAATACCGAAATTCTTTATTTTATCCGCTGTTTTTTTCTGGGTTGATTCAATAAATACAAACATTTTATCAAAACTTTCTTTTGTAACCGGTCCTTTTTCCAAAGATCCGGCAAAATCATTTATTGTGGCTGCATAAACAGGAAGTTCTTCTTTCCGGTGCCAGGTCATAAAACCTTTTATCTCACCTTCGAGAGTGTTCTTCTGTTTTTTCTCAAGACAGGCAAAATCACTGATCTGTTTTAAAATAAGCCAGTCCGCCTGATTATAGGCAAATTTTACAGATGTGCTGCAGGAACTGTTCAGGAGCATTACCATTAATCCCGAAATAATGATGAGAGCATTTCTTTTCATAACTTTCTCCATAAAAAAACCGGACTATTATATCCGTAATCTTATATAATTCCCACTTTTTTGACTTTAAAGATATCGGGTCTAAAATAAATAAGTTTTTTTATTTTTTATTGTAATTAGTTTTGGAGATACTGATGTCACTAAAGCATAGGTGGATGAAACTTAGAAACTTTCAAAGTGCCGATTTCTGGGCGATGGTGTTTGCAAGACCGCTAACGATCCTCTTTCTGTTCCCGGTGATCGAAAAAAAATGGGTAACTCCCAACAGAGTCACATTTTTAAGTGTCATTACTAAAATTGCGGGAGCAGGTTTCATAGCAATTGACATGAGCTACCGCGGAGGGGTCATTGGAGCAGTGCTTGTAAATCTCGGTCTCATTCTTGATAATATGGACGGAACGATAGCAAGATACCACAACACCGCATCAAAATTCGGATTTTTCTACGACAAGGCAACCGATGCAGTTACCATGACGATCATGTTCTGGGCCATGGGATACCGCGGATACTTAATGACAGGCGATATGTCAGACCTGATAATCCCGCTTCTTGCAGCAACATGCGTCTACATCACAGGATATTCGAAATGGGTTGCGGAAAGAGTTCTTTTTGATATGAAAATATCTGAGAAATTTCACAAGTCCCAGCTTAACGAATATGCAGCAGATCAGGAGCAGGGTTATATCTGGACACCTCCCCCTCAGAGATCTTTCACTGACTGGCTGAAATGGCTTGGAAAAGCATTCTTCTCGATCCTTTATTTCAACGAAGTCGACATATTCTTCTGGGCTGGACTTGCACTTATAACAGAGGAGATGTGGATATTTACCAAGTTCGACTCGGGCTTTATGCTCCTTGGACTTTTTGTGGGACCGTTTCTTTTCGGATACAAGGTCAGAAAAAAGGAGCGTGAGCTTATAAAACTTAAAAAAGGACTCAACTGATGCGTCTTTTCTATGACATCATTGCAGATAAAAGAGACAAAAGAGAGTTGACAGGTGAAGATATTTCATACTTCCTTGAAAGTTACCTCCATGGAGAATTAAGCGATTATCAGATGTCTGCAATGCTTATGGCGATATTTTTCAACGGACTGAGCGAAAACGAGCTTAAAACATGGGTTGAGAAAATGCTTTTCAGCGGTGAAGTTCTCGATTTTTCACATATTGACGGACCTGTTGTTGATAAACACTCGACCGGGGGAGTCGGAGATAAAATATCAATTCCGCTTGCTCCGTTATTGGCCGAACTCGGATTCTGCGTTCCGATGATATCGGGCAGAGGGCTTGGGCATACTGGTGGAACCCTTGATAAACTTGAATCAATTCCCGGATTTTCAGTGAACATAGAAAAAGACCGGTTTAACGAAATAATCAATAAAAACAGAATGCTGCTTATCGGTCAGACTCCGCAGATAGCACCTCTTGACAAAAAGCTCTACGCTTTACGGGATGTAACGGGAACAGTTGAATCGATCCCTCTTATCGCTTCCTCAATAATGAGCAAAAAACTGGCTGAGGGGATAAACGGGCTGATAATTGATCTGAAAATAGGCGGCGGCGCCTTCATGAAGACCATGGAATCAGGCAGAAAACTCGCTGAAACAATGAAAGATATCGGAAAACGATTTAATACGCATGTTGATGTCCTTTTTACAGATATGAATGAACCGCTCGGGCTTACAACAGGCAACTCTCTTGAAATAATTGAATCAGTTGAAGTGATGAAGGGGAAATATGTTCCGCAGGTTACAGAACTTGTTCTGAGAATGGCTGCAACTTTGATGATGACTTTTAAAATGTGCCGTTCCATCGAAGAAGGCGAAAAGATCGCGCTTGAAAAACTTCAAAGAGGTACTGTTGCCGAAAGATTCAGAAAAACTGTTGAACTTCAGGGCGGTGACAGTCGTGTCATAGACGAACCTGAGAAAATACTCCCCTCTTCAAAATTCAGGAAAGAGATCTTTGCAGATCAACCCGGATTCATTCAGAAAATGGATGCTCTGTCTTTTGGAAAAGCACTTGTTCAGCTTGGCGGAGGACGGCTTAGAAAAGAAGACGGCATTAACTACGGCGCAGGATTTGTTTTTAATAAAAAAGTCAAAGATGCTGTCAAAACAGGAGACCTTCTCTACACAGTTCATTACGATGACAAAGACAGCATCCTGAAAGCAGAGGAATATCTTAAAAATGCAGTTGTGACAACAGGTCACAAACCTCCTTCGGAAAGCAGCATTATTCTTGGCTCAATGTAGAGAAATGGATGAATATAAACAGATTCTTTTTTCTTAGAAAGTTCTCTCCGGCATTTTCAAACTATCTTCACAAATACATTTTCAGGATAATTTTCAAAAAGGCCGACCCGGAGATCCCCGACCTTGATCTTCTAAAAGAGACGCCCCCGGATAAAAAGATCGTAACTGTCTATATTTCAGGAAGAAAGAGCCGGATCGAACAGTTTCTCCTGTGCGGTTTCATGATAGATAACAAAATCGCTGTTCCGACACACTCTTTCGGACCCAAAACGATCTTTTTCCGAAAACACCGGGAACTGTGGATAATGCTCCTTTCACTTATAAAGAAGACCATGCTGAAAGAAATGCAGATCGAGTCTCTTTACATACCTGTCGACTCTCCGGAAGAACTCGCGATAGATCCTGTATTCATAAAAATATTTCATAAAATAAAGTTTAAAGAAGCAAGAGTCATTCCTGTAATAACGCTCTGGAACAAAGATCTTGACCGGAAAAGCCGATCTGAATGGATTGAAAAATATATCGGAAAATACAATTTGTGGTCGACATCAAGGGAACTGCTCCTGCTCCTGATAAAAAGGAGGAAACTCACTTTAAGGATCGAACATCCTGTTGTTACTCCGATAGACAGCACACCTGAAGTATTCATAAGGAAACTTTACAAAAGGATGGAGGACTCCAAGCTGAATGTCGTTGGTGCGTCTCTTAAAAACTGGCTCGACCTGAAAAACGATGCGCTGCTCGATCTTGATCTGGAAACAGACGGAGAGCGGAAACAAGCTCTGAAAATAATGGACTCGATGGCCGGAAAATACAGCCCTGTCCTTGCAGAAATATATACTTCAGCGACCGGGCGGCTTTTCAAAACTGTTTTTTCAAGATTTCACTACTCTGACGATGAGATCAAGCTTTTAAGAAGACTCTGCGCAATGCAGGGAGCCAACATGATCCTTGTTCCGACACATAAAAGCTATTTTGATTATCTGATACTCAACTATGTTCTTTATAAAGAGAAAGTTACTGTCCCTCTTGTGGCATCAGGCGACAATCTCGATTTTTTTCCTCTTTCAATGATCCTGCGGAAAATGGGAGCTTTTTTCATTAAAAGAACAATGAAAGACGACAATTTATACAGGGATGTCTTGAAAAGTTATCTCAAACAGGTCATTTCCGCAGGTTACAATATCGAGTTTTTCATTGAAGGGGGAAGATCACGAAGCGGAATGGTCCGTTCTCCGAGAATGGGAATGCTGAAAATGCTTTCGGAAACGGCAAAATCCACATCAAGAAAACTTTATGTCGTTCCTGTTTCCATAACATACGAAAAATTAAAAGAGATCGAGGAATACAAAAAAGAGCGTACAGGTGAGAAAACCCCTGAATCAGACAATTTCTTTCAACGGCTGAGAAATCTTTTTAAAGTCAACTACGGTCCGGTATACATCCGTTTTGCCCGTCCGGTCTACCTCGGCAGCAAATTCTCCGCAGAAACTGCATACCGTATTGCTGAAATTCAGGAAAAATCGTCAGTCATAAGTTTCTCTTCCATCTTCTCAACGCTCTTTTTAAGTTTCAGCGAGCTTTCATCAAGTCAGATAGTTGAAAGAATGGAATTCATAAACAGCGAACTGCAAAAGCTCTCATACATACAGACATCAATGTCGCTTGACAATCTTGATGTAAACTGTTCAAAACTTTTAAGAAAACTTGTAAAGAAAGGCGACATACGGCTTGTCCCTCCCAGAAAAGAGTTTTTTTCGCTTTCACCGGAAGCGGTTTCTGAATTCTCCTTCTATAAAAACTCAGTGGCTTTTGCTTTCGCCCCTTTTTTCTGTCTCCTTTTTGAAGGTTCGCAAACCCATCCTTTCATAAGCGAATATCTCGAAATTGCGATAATGGGATACAACCGTCAGTTGAAACCTGAAACAGCAGTAAATACAGCAGATTATCCTGAGTGGTTTGTGATTCTTCTGAAAAAATTCTTTTTTGAAAAATTTGTTCTCCTTAAAATACTTATTGAAGCGATGAAAAACAGGTCGGATCTTTTTGGTAAAACAGTAACTCACACTGAACTTGTCGAAAAACTTTTTCCCCATCTTACAGCAGAAATTCAAAATGTTTCAAAAGATCAACTGTTTGAACTGATCTTTTTTCTTGAGAAAAAATCTGTTTTGACGAATAATCTGACTGATTTCAATAGTGACCTTGCTGATAAATTTATTTCTGAAGCGGACGGAGTCGTAAAACTGCTCACGGAGGAAAAGAGTTGATAGAACTTGTCTACATCCCTTCATTTATAAAAATAACATCAATATCAGGCAAAAACGCAGTCTGTTACGGATCTGAAAAAGAACTTGATGAAAAAATAAAAGCGGCTGATTCAGAGTATTTTCTTATAATTTATGAATCGGATTACAAACCTGATTCAATTGCAGTAAAAAACAGCTATGCGACAATAATCATTTCCTTTGGATGTGATTTTGAACAGATAGACCATTTCACATTCAGGGTTGACGGAGAAAAGATCACCCGGTTTTCACTTGAATGCATAATCTCTCTTGTTGAAACCACTTCATCTCTTTATGACAGAATAATTGAAAACCTTCAGATCGGCATAAGTCTTACCGTTGAAAAGGAACCGGATAATCTTTACAGCAGTATTCTGACATTTTTGAGAAAGGCAACGGGAGCGGAGGCGGGAACACTTTATCTCATGAGCAGGGAAAGGGATAAAATATTCTTCATTTCATCACAGAACAGCCGTTTTGACTCTAAAATGATCGAAAAGAAAGAGATTCCCTTCAACAGACAGAGTCTTGTAGGATATGTGTGTCATAACGGAGAGCCATTAAACATTCCTGATGCTTACAATATTCCCGAGTCCGCACCGTATCAGTTTAACAAGGAAATTGATAAAAAACTCAACTACAAAACCGTCTCCATAATCACTGTCCCGATGAAAACCACAACAGGTGAAATTGTCGGGGCTGTTCAGCTTATAAACAAGATCGATGAAAGGTCGAAAACTGAGATCCCTTTCAGTGATTTTGATGAAATGATGCTGATGAGCTTATCCACTCTTGCCGCTGTTTCAGTTGAGAACAATAATCTTCTTCTTGAAACCGAAACACTCCTGAATAACATGATAATCTCTTCAGTTAAAGCCATAGAACAGAGAGATCCTGCAACAAAAGGCCATTCATTAAGAGTCGCGGCATATACACTTGCACTTTTAAAAAGAGTTGCATCCAGACCGGACATTCTGAAAAACGAAACCGTTGACAGATATACTGTTAAAACTGCTGAAACGGCTGCACTTCTTCATGATTTTGGAAAAGTAGGAGTAAGAGAAAAGATCCTGATGAAGCAGGGGCGGATATATTCAGAACAGGTTGAGGCGGTAAAATGGAGAATGCGGTTCATCATTGCTTCTGTGAATGGACGGGAAGAAGATATTGCGATCGTCAGGGAAATGGTTGAAAAGATCGACGGGCTGAACATACCGAGACCTCATACCGATGAAGAAAAACAGTTAATTGAAAAAGCAGGCGGTCTGACATTTGAAGTTGACGGAATGACTGTTCCGGTCCTTACTGCTGAAGAACTTGATTTTCTTAAGATAAAGAGCGGAACATTTAACGATTCAGAAAGAGCCGACATGGAAAAGCATGTCATCTACAGCCATGAACTCCTCAATGCGATCGACTGGCCGCAACACCTTAAAAATGTTCCCGAAATCGCTTCATCTCATCATGAAAAACTTGACGGATCGGGATATCCTTTTCAAAAAAGTGCGAAAGACCTCGGAATTATTGAAAGAATACTTGGAATAGTTGATATTTACGATGCGCTTACCGCTAAAGACAGACCATACAAAAAAGCAATACCGCCTGAAATTGCAATCTCAATAATAGAAAAAGAAGTTGCCGCCGGCAAACTCGACCCTGAAATATTCAGCATCCTTGTCAG
>ENA-UPTA01005053-UPTA01005053.1-activated-sludge-metagenome-genome-assembly--contig:-NODE-5053-length-12289-cov-8.290093_pt1 | contig 12289 bp, 9 predicted proteins | sample MGYA00238184_ERZ773361 | MGnify/ENA primary metagenome ERZ773361 (study PRJEB29100, sample SAMN05720205) | activated sludge metagenome | isolation source: anaerobic digester from wastewater...
GGGCGCGCTCGGGCTGTGGCTGCTGCGTCACGACATCGCCCGGCGCACCGCGCGGGCTGCCGGACTGACCGGCTTCATCGGCCGCACGCTGCTGATCGGCCATGGTTGGCTGACGCTGTCGGGCGTGCTGATGCTCGGCTGGGCGGCAGGTCTTGCGCCCGGCCTGCGCGACGCGGCGCTGCACGCGGTGCTGCTGGGCTTCGTGATGTCGATGGTGTTCGCCCATGCACCGATCGTCTTTCCGGTGCTGCTGGGCGTACCGATGCGTCACCATGCGGGCGCGTGGATCCCCGTCGCCCTGCTGAGCGCCTCGCTGGCACTGCGGGTGGTGGCCGACGTGGCCGGCCTGCCGGGGGTGCACAAGGCTGGCGTGGCCGGCAATGCGGTCGCGCTGGCTGCGTTCGTGCTTTCCACACTGGCGGCGGTGGTGCTCGGACGGCGACGCGCGACGGTGGGTGGCCAGGACCTGCGGCCGACGCCGTCGAGCCACCCGCGGCCGCCCTCCGCGCGTGGTTGAAGGCCCGCAGAGGCCTCAGCCGTGCAGTTTGTGGTACTTGGCGAGCAGCTGCTCGGGCGTTTCCTTGTGCTTCGGATCGGGGTCGATGCAGGCGGCCGGGCACACCAGCTGGCACTGCGGCTCGTCTTCGGCGCCCACGCATTCGGTGCAGCGCGCGGGGTCGATGATGTAGGTGGGGTCGTCGGCGGCGATCGCCTCGTTGGGGCACACCGGCCGGCAGGCGTCGCAGGCGGTGCAGTTGTCGTTGATGATCAGGGCCATGAAACCGATTCCAGAGGAGGGGGCGCCGGGACACGGGCGCACCGGACGAGGGCGCAGTGTGCGCGATCCGCGCGGTGCACGCATTGCGCTTTGACATTGAACGACGGAATCCCGCGCAACACAATGCGCGGCGCGCGTGCCCCGCGCCGCCTGCGGGCGGGGCACCTTCACGTGATGGAGAACCGGATACATGATGCAGGCAGCCGAACGACGGCGCGACCCGACCAGTCTCTCGCTGGCGATTGCCGGCTCGGGTGGGGCGGGGGTGATGACGGCGGGCACGATGCTGCTGGAGGCGGCCGCACGTGCCGGCCTCTACGGCATGATGGTGCGCACCAGCGGGCCGCAGATCCGCGGCGGCGAGGCGGCGGCGCTGCTGCGCTTCTCGCCGCACCCGGTGGCCAACCTCGATGACCGCTTCGACTACCTGGTCGCGGTCGACTGGCTGAACCTGCAGCGCTTCGCCGACGAGATCCCGCTCGACGCGGGCAGCATCGTGATCGGCGATCCCTCCGAGGGCGCGATGCCCGAGGCCTTCGCGCAGGCGGGCGCGCGGTTCGCACCGCTGGAATTCAAGGCGACGGCCAAGTCGATCAAGGGCAGCTGGCCCAACATGGTGGCGCTCGGGCTGACGGCGCGGCTGCTGGGCATTCCCGAGGACGTCGTCGCGGCGGTGGTCGAGGGCTCGCTGAAGAAGAAGGATGCGCTCGTGCCCAGCCTGGCGGCGGTCGCCGCCGGGCGTGCGGCGGCCGATGCGATCGAGCACCCGCCAGCGCTGGCGCGCGCCCAGGGGGGCGCGGGACGCTGGCTGCTGACCGGCAACGAGGCGGCGGGCTTCGGCGCCTTGCGCGGGGGCGTGCGCTTCGTCGCGGCCTACCCGATCACCCCGGCCACCGAGCTGCTCGAATGGCTGGCGCCCGCGCTGCCCAAGGTCGGCGGCGTGCTGGTGCAGGCCGAGGACGAACTGGCGTCGATCAACATGGCGCTCGGCGCCTCGTTCGGCGGCGTGCCGGCGCTGACGGCCACGGCCGGCCCCGGCCTGTCGCTGATGACCGAAGCCATCGGGCTGGCCGTCACGGCCGAGATCCCGGTGGTGGTGGTGGACGTGATGCGCGGCGGGCCGTCGACCGGCATCCCGGCCAAGAGCGAGCAGAGCGACATCGCCATCGCCACCAGCGGGCTGCATGGCGACGCGCCACGCCTGGTGCTGGCGCCGAACTCGATTGCCGACTGCCTGGCCACCACCCAGTGGGCGGTGCACCTGGCCGAAACGCTGCAGGCCCCGGCCATCGTGCTGTCCGACCAGTTCTTCGGGCAGACCCGTGCGGTGGTCGACCGGCCGGACGAGCTGGTGCTGCCGGGCGGACGCCTCGTGGCGGCCGCCGACACCGAAGGCTACCGACGCTACGCCGACACCGCCTCCGGGGTTTCGCCGATGGCGATTCCCGGCACCCGCGGCGTGGCCTACACGGCGGACGGCCTGGAGCACAACGAGCGCGGCATCCCGTCGAGCCAGGCCACCGACCACCGGCGCCAGCTCGACAAGCGCCTGCGCAAGCTCGAGACGGCCGAGTACGGCGCGCGCTGGGCCGACCTCGAAGGCGAGGGCGAACTCGTCGTCGTCACGCTGGGCTCGGCGACCGGGCCCGTGCGCGAGGCGATCGCCCGTGCCGCCGCCGACGGCGTGCACGCGCGCCTGGTGTCGGTGCGGCTGATCGCGCCGGCGCGGCCGGCCGTGTTCGACGCGGCGCTCGCCGGCGCGCGGCGCGTGCTGGTCGTCGAGCAGAACCACGGCGCGCAGTTCCTGCGCTTCCTGCGCGCCCACTACGACCTGCCGGGCGAAGTGCGCAGCTTCTGCCATCCCGGGCCGCTGCCCATCCGGCCGGCCGAGGTCCACCGCACGATCGTCGATTGGAGCCGAGCATGAGCAGCCCCCCCGAGACCGTGATGCAGCGCGTGACCGCTGCCGACTTCAAGTCCGACTACAAGCCGATCTGGTGCCCCGGCTGCGGCGACTTCACCGTGCTGTCGTCGATCACCAAGGCGCTCGCCGCGCTCGAGCTGGAGCCGCGCAACGTGGCCGTGGTGTCCGGGATCGGATGCTCGTCGCGCATGCCGGCGTACACCACCGCGTTCGGATTCCACGGCGTGCACGGCCGGGCGCTGGCCGCCGCCACCGGCCTGAAGATTGCGCGTCCCGACCTGACGGTGCTGGTCACCGGCGGCGACGGCGACGGCTACTCGATCGGCGGCAACCACTTCATGCACGCGTGCCGGCGCAACGTCGACATGACCTACATCGTGATGGACAACCACGTGTACGGCATGACCAAGGGACAGCCGTCGCCCACCACCGAACCCGACTGGGACTCGAAGCTGTCGCCGGGCGGCACCGGGCTGAAGGTGTTCCATCCGCTGGTGGTGGCGCTGGCCGCCGGCGCCAACTACATCGCACGCGCGTTCTCCGGCGATCCGAACGGCACCGCGGAGATCCTCGCGCAGGCGATCCGCCATCCGGGTTTCTCGTTCGTGGAGATCCTGTCGCCCTGCGTGACGTTCCGGCCCGAGCAGCGCGAGTGGCGCAACATCGTCCGCCCCGCGCCGGTCGAGCCCACCGACGATCCGGTCGCGGCCACGCGGCGCATCCTCACCGACGACGGGTTCAACCTCGGCGTGCTCTATCGAGGCGACCGCGCGCCCTACGCGCCGCCGATCGGTCATCCCACCCACGCAGTTGCAGACCTCGAGAAAGGGTTCGCACTATGAGCACCGATCCCCACCACGACGCAGGCAACGGCGCCTCCGGCGGGGCGCAGGGCGGCGGCGCGCGCATCGCAGACGCGCACACCGCAGATGCGCGCAGCGGCGATACGCGCAGCGGCGACGCGCCCCGGATGTTCGCGTCGATGGACGACATGATGGCCAACGCGTACGCGCTGGAGGCCGAAGCCGCCGAGCGCTACGCGGAGTTCGCCGACCTGATGGAGGCCCACAACAACCGCGAAGTGGCCGAGCTCTTCCGCAAGATGGCGCGCATCGAGAACCTGCACGCGCAGCAGATCCTCGAGCGGATGGGCTGGTCGGGCGCGGCGCCGGCGCCGCGCGTGCCGTGGCGCTGGGAAGGCATGGAAGGCCCGGAGACCGGCGACCATGCCGACCTGCACTACCTGATGACGCCGCACCATGCGCTGCAGGTGGCGCGCATGAACGAGGAACGCGCCCGCCGCTTCTATGCCGAGCTGGTGCGCCGTGCGCCGGAAGGCGCGCTGCGCGACGCCGCCGTCGAGATGGAGGAAGAGGAGGCCGAGCACGTGCGGCTGATCGACGCCTGGATCGCCCGCACCCCGGCGCCCGAAGAGGGCTGGGACGTCGACCTCGATCCGCCGAACTACACCGACTGATCCCGGGCCCGCGTGCCGTGGAGGGGGCCGATGTGCGATCCCCGTGCGCGCCAGGCTTCGAATCCGCGTGATGGCACGAAATGACTGGTCACGTTGACTGGTCATTTCGTCGGATCCGAGGCAAAGGGGCCGTGGGGCGACGGGGTCCTGCGTGCTGGGGGCGAACGGGCAGGGCGAACGCGCAGAGCGACGGACCAGGGTTTGGTTTGATGCGGGTCAAGGCGCGGCGTGCCGCGGCGATGCACACTGTTCCGCATCCGGCACCACGCGTCACGGAAGTTGCAGATGTCCCAGCTGTTGCGTATCGAGTCCCCCGCCTCCGTGCCCGGTCCGACGGGGTTGCCGCTGCTGCGGCTCGGGTTCCGTCCGTTCTATCTGCTGGCGGCGCTGCATGCGGTGCTGCTGGTGCCGTTGTGGGTGCTCGTCCACCGCGGCGCGCTCGCGGCGCCGGCCGGGCTGCCGCCGATGTGGTGGCACGCGCACGAGATGATCTACGGGTTCGCGTTCGCGGTGGTCACGGGCTTCCTGTTCACGGCCGTGCGCAACTGGACCGGGCGGCCGACGCCGACCGGCTGGCGTCTCGGCGGGCTGGCGCTGCTGTGGGTGGTGGTGCGCGTCTGCCTGCTGCTCGGAGCCGCGCGGGCCGGCCTGCTGCTCGAGATGGCGTTCCTGCTGCTGGTGGCGATCGCGCTGCTGGTGCCGCTGCTGGGCGCGGCCAACCGCCGCAACTATTTCGTCGGGCTGCTGCCGCTCGTGCTGCTCGCGGCCGACGCCGCGATCTACGCGGCCACGTTCGTCGACGGCTTTCCGGTGACCGCCGACACGATGCTGCGTCTGGCGCTGTACCTGATCGTGCTGCTCACCGGCGTGATCGGCGGGCGCGTCATCCCGATGTTCACGCTGAACGCGGTCCGCGGCCTGAAGCAGTTCAAGGACGTGCGGCTCGACCGCGCGGCCCTCGGTGCCACGGCGGCGGCGCTCGCCTGCGACGTGGCCGGCGTGGGCGGCGCGCCGCTGGCGGCGATCGCGCTCGCGGCGGCGGCGCTCCAGGCGGCGCGCCTGTGGGGCTGGCGGCCGCTGGCGACCGGGGCCAATCCGCTGCTGTGGATCCTGCACGTGTCCTATGCGTGGACGGTCGTTGGTCTGGTGCTGCTGGCGCTGTCGTCGTCCGGTGCGATCGCGCGCGCGCTGGCGCTGCATGCGTTCGGGCTGGGGCTGGTCGGCGGGCTGATCATCGGCATGGTCACGCGCACCGCGCTCGGCCACACCGGTCGCATGCTGGTGGCCGGTCGCAGCGAGACCGCGATGTTCGCGCTGGTGCCGCTGGCGGCCGCGCTGCGGGTGTTCGGCCCGATGATCGCGCCGGATGCCTACCTGTCGTGGGTGGCCTGGGCGGCGGTGCCGTGGTCGCTGGCCTTCCTGCTGTATCTGTGGGTGTACGTGCCGAGGCTGTGCGGCGCGCGCGTGGACGGACGCGACGGCTGACCGGCGCCGCGGTCGATCCGGACCTGGACGCGGCGTTCGACGCGGCGTTCGAGGCAGCGTCCCGTCGCCCGTTCAGCGGGCGTTCACGAGGCTCTGGCATCATCGGGCCTCCCAGATCATCACAAGAGGAGACCCCCATCATGTTCCATGAACTGCGCGTCTATCACTGCGCCCCGGGCCGGTTGCCCGACCTGAACCGCCGCTTCGAGACCATCACGCTGAAGCTGTGGGAGAAGCACGGCATCCGGCAGGCCGGCTTCTGGACCGTCTACATCGGCGAGAGCAACCAGCAGCTCATCTACATGCTCGAGTGGAAGGACCTGGCCGAGCGCGAGGCGAAGTGGGCCGCGTTCGCTTCCGATCCCGAGTGGCTGAGCGCGCGCGCCGAGACCGAGAAGAACGGGCCGCTGATCACGCACTTCACCAACCAGATCCTGGCGCCGACCGCGTACTCCAAGGTTCGATGAGAGTTCCTTCCTTCCGGCGGCACGGCGCCGTCGTCCTGGCGCTCGTGCTGGCCGCGTCGGCCGGGCCTGCGTGGACGCAGGCGCCGGCGCCGGCAACGGCCCAGGCCCAGGCGTCGGCCCAGGCCCAGTCGCCGGCCCAGGCCCAGTCGCCGGCCCAGGCCCAGGCGTCGGCACCGGGACCGGCGCGGTCGCCGGCACCGGCACCGGCACCGGCACCGGCACCGCCGGAAGTGCGGATCGACGATGCCCAGCGCAAGGCGCTGGGCATCGAGACGGCAGCGCCCGTGCCGGCGCAGGCCGGCGACGTGCAGGGGCTGCCCGCACGCGTGGTGATTCCGAATCATCAGCTGCGCATGGTCAGCGCGCCGCTCGCGGCCATGGTCGAGCAGATCCTGGTGGCCACCGAGCAGCAGGTGCGCAAGGGCCAGCGTCTCGTGCGCATGCTCAGCCCGGGCCTGGCCGACCTGCAGCACACTTATCTGCAGGCGGTCACGCACTACGAGCTGGCGCGCGACAGCCTGCTGCGGGACGAGAAGCTGATCGAGGCCGGGGTGATTCCCGAAAGCCGCATGGTGGCGACCCGCAGCCGCATGAACGAAGTCTCGGCCGACCTGGCCGAACGCCTGCAGGCGCTGCGTCTGGCGGGCATGAGCGACGCCGCGATCGAGCAGTTGCGGCAGGGGCGGGCGGTGGGCAGCGTGATCGAGCTGACGGCGCCGATGGACGGGGTCGTCGTCGAGCAGCTGGCCACGGTGGGCCAGCGCGTCGAGGCGGCTGCGCCGCTGATCAAGCTCGCGCGCCTCGACCCCTTGTGGCTCGAGATCCAGGTGCCGGTGGCGCGCCTGTCCGGGCTCGAGCGCGGAGCGCCGGTGCGGGTGCCGGGCGCCGACGCCTCGGGCACGGTGCTGGCGGTGGGGCGCAGTGTCGCCGCCGAGAGCCAGACCGCGCTCGTGCGGGCCGAGATCACGCGCGGCGCCGTGCGTCTGCGCCCGGGGCAGCTGGTCGAGGCCAGCCTGCAGACCAGTCCCGAGGGGGGACAGTGGCGCGTGCCGAACGCGGCGCTGGCCCGGCAGGGCGGCCGCGTGTTCGTGTTCGTGCGCACCGGCACGGGGTTCCGGGCGCAACCGGTGCGCATCGTGGGCGAAGGGGCCGAGTCCAGCCTGATCGCCACGCCGCTGGGCGCTGCCGATCGCATCGCGGTGCGCGGGGTCGCGTCGCTGAAGTCGGCGCTGCTCGGCATCGGCGTCGAGTAGCACGACGGACACCGGAACGGTCAGCGTGTTTGCCCGACTCAGCGCGTTTGCGCTCGCGCAGCGCCTGCTCATCCTGGTGGCCACCGCGCTGCTGGTGGCCGGCGGGGTGCGCGCGTGGCTCGGTCTTCCGATCGACGCCTTTCCCGACGTCTCGTCGACGCAGGTCAAGGTGATCATGAAGGCGCCGGGCATGACCCCGGAGGAGGTCGAGGCGCGCATCACCACGCCGATCGAGCTCGAGCTGCTGGGCATCCCGCACAAGCGCGTCGTGCGCTCGACCTCCAAGTACGCGATCGCCGACATCACGCTCGACTTCGAGGACGGCACCGACATCTACTGGGCGCGCCAGCAGGTGGCCGAGCGCCTGGGCAACGTCGCCCGCGACCTGCCGGCCGGGGTGTCCGGCGGGCTCGCGCCGATCACCACGCCGCTGGGCGAGATGTTCATGTTCACCGTGGAAGGCGAGGGCCTGTCGCTGGCCGAGCGCCGCACGCTGCTCGACTGGACGATCCGTCCGGCGCTGCGCACGCTGCCGGGCGTGGCCGACGTCAACGCGCTGGGCGGCGCGGTGCGCGCGTTCGAGGTGGTGCCCGACAACACCGCGCTGAACGCCCGCGGAGTCACGCTGGCGCGGCTGCGCGAGGCGCTCGAGACCAACAACCGCAACGACGGCGCCGGGCGCCTGCGGGACGGGGAGGAGGCGCTGGTCGTGCGCGCCGAAGGGGCGATCCGCGACCTCGAGGACGTGCGTGCCATCGTCGTCGCCGTGCGCGACGGCCAGCCGGTCCGGGTGGGCGACCTGGCCGACGTGCGCGTCGGCAGTCTCACCCGCTACGGTGCGGTCACCGCCAGCGGTGAGGCCGAGACCGTGCAGGGGCTGGTGCTGGGGCTGCGCGGCGCCAATGCGCGGCAGGTGGTGGAGGGCGTGCGCACGCGCCTCGCGGAGATCGAGAAGACCCTGCCGAAAGGCGTGTCGATCCGTCCGTTCTACGATCGCGGCAGCCTCGTCGACCGGGCGGTGAACACGGTGGCGAAGGCGCTCACCGAGGCGGTCGTGCTGGTCGTCGTGCTGCTGCTGCTGTTCCTCGGCAACCTGCGCGCCGCGCTCGTCGTCGCGCTGATCCTGCCGCTGTCGGCGCTGGCCACCTTCGTGCTGATGCGCGTCTTCGGGCTGTCGGCGAACCTGATGAGCCTGGGGGGGCTGGCGATCGCGATCGGCATGCTGGTCGATGCGGCGGTGGTGGTGGTCGAGAACATCGTGACGCGGCTGGCGCACGACGGCGCGCTGCACGACGGCGGGGGGCGCGACAGCGCGGGGCACGAGGGCGCGGCGTCCGACAGCGCAGGACACCACGATGGCGCAGCACCCGACGCCGCGACGCGCGGCCGATCCGCGCCGCCGCTGCGCACGCTGATCGCCGATGCCGTGCGCGAGGTGACCACGCCGGTGGCCTCGGGGATCCTGATCATCGTCATCGTGTTCCTGCCGCTGCTCACGCTGGAGGGGCTCGAAGGCAAGCTGTTCGTGCCGGTCGCACTGACCATCGTGTTCGCGCTCAGCGCGTCGCTGCTGCTGTCGCTGACGGTGGTGCCGGTGGCGGCCTCGTTCCTGCTGCGGCCCGGTGCGCACGCAGATCCCTGGCTGATGCGCCTGGCGACCCGTGTCTACGTGCCCGCGCTGCGCTGGTCGCTCGCGCATGCGCGCGCCGTCGTGGTCGCTGCGCTGGTGGCGCTGGCGGGCACCGTGGCGCTGTACCTGCAGATCGGCAAGACGTTCATGCCGACGCTGGACGAAGGCGACGTGATCATCGGGCTGGAGAAGCTGCCGTCGATCGCGCTCGATGCGAGCGTGCAGGGCGATCTGCGCATCCAGAAGGCGATCCTGGCGCGGGTGCCGGAGGTCCGGCGCATCGTCGCGCGGGTCGGATCCGACGAGCTGGGCCTCGACCCGATGGGCCTGAACCAGACCGACACCTTCCTCGTGCTCGCGCCCAAGGACACCTGGCGCACCCCCGACAAGCAGTGGCTGCTGGACGAGTTGCGCGCCGTGCTGCACGACTTCCCCGGCACCGCGTACAGCTTCACGCAGCCGATCGAGATGCGTGTGGCCGAGATGGTGATCGGGGTCCGCGGTGACGTGGCGATCAAGATCTTCGGGCCGACCTCGCCACGCTGAACGACCTGTCCGCGCGCCTGGTGACCGCGCTCAGGACGCTTCCCGGCGCCGAGGACGTGCTCACCATCCGCAACGAAGGCATGCAGTACCTGAGCGTGGAGGTCGACCGGCTGGCCGCGGGACGGATGGGGCTGAACGTGGGTGAGGTGCAGGATGCGCTTCGCGCCGAGGTCGAAGGCAGCATCGTGGGCATCGTGCTGGAGCAGGGACGCCGCACGCCGCTGCTGCTGCGCGGGCCCGACGGCGTGCGCGAATCGGCGACGCTGTTCGGCGGCGTGACGCTGACGCTCGACGGCGGGCGCACCGTGCCGCTGGCCGACGTCGCCCGCCTGCGCCGCGTCGACGGTCCGGTCAAGGTCGATCACGAGAACGCCACGCGCATGGTGGTGGTGCAGGCGAGCGTGCGCGACCGCGACCTCGTCGGCTTCGTCGAGGAGGCGATGCGCAAGGCCGAGGCCGAGGTGCCGCTGCCGCCCGGCTACCGCGCCGTGTGGGGCGGCCAGTTCGAGAACCAGCAGCGCGCCGCCGCCCGCCTGATGCTGGTGGTGCCCGGCGCGCTGGCGATGATCTTCGTGCTGCTGTTTGCGACCTTCGGATCGGTGCGGCAGGCCGTGCTGGTGTTCAGCAACGTGCCGTTCGCGATGATCGGCGGCGTGTGCGCACTGTGGCTGTCGGGCGAGTACCTGTCGGTGCCCGCATCGGTCGGCTTCATCGCGCTGCTGGGCGTGGCGGTGCTCAACGGCGTCGTGCTGGTCAGCCACTACAACCACCTGGCCGCGCAGGGCATGGCCGTCGACCGGCTGGTGGTCGAAGGCGCGACGCGCCGCCTGCGGCCGGTGCTGATGACGGCCAGCATCGCCGCGTTCGGCCTGCTGCCGCTGCTGCTGGCCACCGGTCCCGGGTCCGAGATCCAGCGGCCGCTGGCGATCGTGGTCATCGGCGGACTGGTCACGTCGACCCTGCTGACGCTGGTGCTGCTGCCGGTGCTGTACCGGCGCTTCGGCGTCGCGGGCATGCCGGCGCGCGGTCCGGGCTGATCCTGGCCGGTGGCCGCGGCGCTGGTCGCCGGCGTCACCGTCACGCGCACGGTCACCGCACGGCACCGTCTCCGGACTCATGCGCGCGGCGCATAAGCACCTCCCGCACGCCGGTGATGCTTCTGCATCCCGCACGCGGCGCCTAGCATGCGGCGATGAATTTCCAGCAGCTGCGCATCGTCCGTGAAACCGCCCGGCGCAACTTCAACCTGACCGAGGTCGCGAATGCGCTGTACACCTCGCAGTCCGGGGTGAGCAAGCACATCAAGGACCTGGAGGACGAGCTCGGGGTGGAGCTGTTCGTGCGGCGCGGCAAGCGTCTGCTGGGCACGACCGAGCCGGGGCGCGAGGTGCTGCGGCTGGTCGAGCGTATGCTGCTCGACGCCAAGAACCTGCGCCAGCTCGCCGACCAGTTCGCCAACCGCGAGACGGGCAGCCTGGTGGTCGCCACCACGCACACGCAGGCGCGCTACTCGCTGCCCGAGGTGGTGCGCGCCTTCAAGGCCGAGTTCCCCAAGGTGCACCTCGAGCTGCACCAGGCGAGCCCGCGGCAGATCGTCGCCATGCTGCAGACCGGCGAGGCCGACATCGGCATTGCCACCGAGGCACTGGACGCCGAGCGCGACCTCGCCGCGTTCCCGTTCTACACCTGGCGCCACGCCGCCGTGGTGCCCGACGGCCATCCGCTGACGGCGCTCGACGCCATCACGCTGGCCGACCTCGCCGAGCACCCGATCATCACCTACCACCACGACTACGCGGGACGTGCGCGCATCGACGCGGCGTTCGCGGCGGCGGGCCTGGCGCCCGACATCGTGATGGCCGCGCTCGACACCGACGTGATCAAGACCTACGTCGGCGTGGGCCTGGGGGTGGGGATCATCGCCGCCAACGGGTACGTCGCAGGGCGCGAGCACGGGCTGGTGCGCCTGGATCTCGGCGACCTGTTCCCGCCCAACACCACGCGGATCGCCGTGCGCAAGGGGCACTACCTGCGCGGGTTCGCGTACCGGTTCATCGCACTGTGCTCGGCCGATCTCGACGAGGCGCGCGTGCGCGAGGCGGTGTCGCCCAGCCGCGAGGCCGAGCTCGGATGAACCGGTGGCCCATCCCGGGAATACCGCTGCGGCGCACCGCCTGTGCGCAGCGCACCGTCCATGCGCAGCGCACTGTCCGTTCGCAGCGCACCTGCTATCGTTCGCAGAATTCATTGGTTGGGACCGGGCCGGTGCCTGCCTAGACTGATCGCATCCGATCGACCTGCAGACCCACGAAGCCCGGACCCATGAGACGCGACCTGTTCATCATGAGCGAAGAAGTCCTCGACATCCTGTATCGCGCGGCCAACCGTCGCCTCGGCACCGACATCGCCTATGCGGGCGCCGTCACGCCGAAGGAGGCATTCCGGCTGCACACGCTGGGCGCGGCCAAGCTGATCGACGTGCGCACCCGTGCCGAATGGGAGTACGTGGGGCGGGTGCCCGACAGCACGCTGATCGAATGGCGTGCCTACGGTGCCCAGGATCCCAATCCCGACTTCATCGCGCAGCTGCGCGCGGTCGCCGGCCCCACCGACGTGGTCATGTTCCTGTGCCGCAGCGGCGTGCGCTCGCACAACGCCGGCCAGAAGGCCGCGGCCGCCGGGTTCACGTCGGCGCTGAACATCCTCGAGGGGTTCGAGGGGGACCTCGA
>ENA-UPTA01005056-UPTA01005056.1-activated-sludge-metagenome-genome-assembly--contig:-NODE-5056-length-12288-cov-5.534374_pt1 | contig 12288 bp, 2 predicted proteins | sample MGYA00238184_ERZ773361 | MGnify/ENA primary metagenome ERZ773361 (study PRJEB29100, sample SAMN05720205) | activated sludge metagenome | isolation source: anaerobic digester from wastewater...
CGCTGCGTATAGAACACATTCCCGGGCGCCAGTTCCCGTATGGCCGAGCCTGCAGACCGGGTAACCTCGATGGGTCGATGCTCCTGGCCACCCCTGTGCTTATTGTAGATGGCACCGTGAAACCGTACTCCTCTCTCCGGGAAGGCATAGTTGGGGAGCAGACCATGGTCTGTGAGTATTTCCAGGGCGCTCGTCCTGTTCAGACTGGCGAGCCGCCCGTTGATGATCTTGATCTCGCGGTCTGTTTCCAGCTTGGCCTCTACTTCTCCCTCCTCCAGGGTCTTCAACTGGTCTTGCAGTCGTTTTCGAGCATTGACCAGGTCTTTACGCATGCGGTCGAACTCATTTGCTGCCAGGTGGATGCGCTGCACAAGCAGTTCGGTAGCGGTCTCCCGTATAAAGCGTTCCCGTGTATCCGGCTGGATATCCAGCACCACTCGACTGAGCAGTGCATCCCTAAGGGCATCTTCGTTCATGGTTATCCACTCGAACATGACCGGCAGGGAGCCGTGGGTTGCATTCAGGTCTTCCACGAGCTGCCCAGCAGTTGAAGGCAATGTGTGAAGGATGCCCGACTTTGATGCGCAGTCAAAGCAGAAGGCAAGGTACTGCCGCACCAGGACCGCTGAGGCATCGAGCCAGCACCCAGGGGGATCGATCCTGCCCTTGAGGATCTCATCGGGTCGTGCATAAAAGAAGAGGTCATGCGGGCGCTGATTCACTATGGAGATGATCAGGGCAGTCCCCGTGGCCCTGCCTGCCCTTCCTATACGCTGGATGTAGTTTGCCGTACTGGGAGGTATGGAGCACAGCATGGTGCTCGAGAGGTCGCCGATGTCGATGCCCATCTCCAGGGTGCTGGTGCATGTGAGGATATTCGGATCATCCGCATGCTTGGCCTCCGCAAAGGAGCGTTCGAGTAGTTCTCTATCCTCAGTGGCCAGCAGGGCGGTATGCTCATGGGCCACAACCCTTCGAAGCGCACCTTTCCGGTACCGGTCCTGGTAATACTTCTGCCGAGGTGAATATTCGCAAGGGGTATAGACCCCCCTGTCGGCATGGTATTCCATGCTCGGTGCCTTGCCCCATTGCTCACCACCTTCCCTGGGTCTCACAAGGGATTTTCCACTGTATGAGCAGCAGTAATGTGCGCCTTCCGAATAGATAATCGCTGCAGTAGGGGATATCCAGTAGTATTCGCGAGACCCATCCTGGTGGATCCTGTTCAGGAGACCTGCCTGGGCACCGACATCGAGCAGGCACCGTATGAGGTCTAAGATGGTGGCTTCAGAAGCTACAGGAAGGACCAATGCCCTGCGGGCCCACTTGATGTGCCATGGAGGCATGTTTCCCCTGGTAGGAGCCAGGACATTCTCATGGTAACTGGTGGGTTGGGTCACCATGAACCGTGGGCGATATCGTATGGCCGAGGGGTAGGTCTCTCTGCCCGGGACCGCCCTTCCAAAGGGGTATTTCCCCCAGAAGTTCTGCCTTGCAAGAGGGATGAGGTACTCATGTCCCACAGCTCCCCGTTCACGATAACGGTGAAGCATGCCGTACACCCAGAGCCTCAGCCGGTCTTCATCCACCTTTTCCAGGTGAGGATCAATGCCCGGCAGCCTCTCCCTCAGCCCCTTCACTGTCTTGCTGACGAGATCTTTGTCCCATCCCATGCAGGCGCTGCCAGCAGGTTCCATGGTGCGGCCGTGGGTCTGCATGAGCCCGAACTCACTGCACGCCTCCCAGGTGAGCCTCGTCTCGATCTCCTCCCTGAGGCCTGGCGGCGGTTCGATCATGGCATCGTTATCACGATACTGCACCCAGGGCTCATACTCCTGCAGGTCAGGAGGCATGAGGGCCCCCATGGCCTCCTTCACGCTCCCCGGCCTTCCATGGGCTGGCTGGGACCAGTACTCCAGCAGCCGTCTACCGACCTCCTGCAACCTCAAGCCACCAGGGCCTGCTGTATCAATGATATGCTGTAGGGCGGTGCGGAAGGTGAAATGGTATGTCCGGGCTGAAAAAAATCCGGCCCGGTGTGAAGCATCCTGCACACTGTCCGTAAAGGCCAGGAGCTTGGGATCATCATTCAGCGGCGTACCGAACATCTCGTCGATGGCCACGCTGGCCAGGGTGGATGCCTGGGAACCTATGAAAAACAACCCTGGTATGGAGCCGCACCGCGGACATCCCTGGACACCGTACACTTCACCGGTACTCAGATCCTGGTCGGTATCCCTGTTGACTCGCACTCGGAACCGTCGCGTATCATCGGTAATGGGGCATGGCCCGTCACCTTGCCGAAGCACCAGGCTTGCAGGGCAGAGGTACATGTTTGCAAAATCGAGAGTCTGTTGAGTTCCGGCTTCTCCCTCGTCTTCATCCCATGGACTGATCACCACGATGTATCTACCTTTGCGCCCCCTTGCACCGAACCATGCCCGGTATATCTTCGACGGATCATCCTCCAGCATGATCCCCTGCACACCCTTGGCCCCTATGAAGGCATCCTCCTTGGGGTCGTGCAGGGCTACCCACCCACTCTCACCGCATTCGCTGCAATGGAACACGGGCAGGCAATGGAGGCTTCCAGGAGGCTCATCCAACCAGGCATATGCAGGGGTGTCGGAGACAATCCGCCCGACCCTGCGCAGTTCCCTTATCCAGAGCTGCACCTGGGTGGGGACGAGTGGCACTGCCTTGCCGCTCCTTTTCTCCTTGGCATGGGCCACCAAGGCGAAGAATGACATGACCAGGCGCTGGCGGTCTTCCGGATCATCAACGGCGCTGAATCCAAGGTCACGATGCGAGAGCCCCTCGACCACCTGTTTCCATGTGTAGGGATCCTCTCCTTTACGCTCGGCCATATGGAAGATCTCGAGCAGGTACCGGAAAAGTCGGGTCTTCTTGAGCCATATTCCAAGATCAAGGGTCCACTGTTCTATGGCCTGTTCCCGTTGCTCCTCAGTCGCAGAATCGGTTATTGTATATACAGGTCCTTTCCAGAGTGCTGTCTGGCGCATGGCATACTGCAACGTATCCTCAATATCCAGCGGATCACAGGTCTGTGGATCAGGCAGGGAGAGCTCAAGATCATCGGGAGACACGATCTCTTCGACATCCAGGCGGTCTTCCACGATTATCCCGTCCGGAGAGATCTCCTCTTCAAAGAGGGTGGCAGCGAATCGCGCCAGCCGGTCCACGGCAAGCTCCATGGCATCGATGGGTACGGCCTGGGAGGAAGAGTCCTTGAGCGTTTCCCTCTTGTCCAGGGTGGCGCTCGTCCCAACCACGCACAGAGCACCTTTATCAATTTCAAGCCGTTCCTTGAGCCTTCTGATAAGGCAGGCGACATCGGCGCCCTGGGCACCGTCGTAGGTGTGCAGCTCGTCAAGGACCAGGTAGGTGAGGACCCCCTTCTCGTTGAACCGCCAGAGGTTCTGATCCTGGGGCCTCATGAGGAGGAAGTCGAGCATCTTGTAGTTGGTCAGCAGGATATCAGGCGGGTTCTCCTGCTGGACGCCGTGATGGGTGATGCCGTGATCTTCACCCATGACCTTGGTCCCGCTTTCTGCCGAGGCACCTGGTGAGAGAGGATCGTACCTGCCGGTGTAGTTGCCCACTCTAATGCCTGCATTCTTCAGGGCCGCCTTTTCCCAGATAATGGATGCAAAACGCTTCTCCTGGTCGGAAGCCAGGGCATTCATGGGGTAGAGGATAATGGCCTTAATGCCTTTCTGGCCCTGTTTCTTTGCCCGCAGGCAATGATCAAGGATAGGGTAGAGGAAGCACTCGGTTTTTCCTGAGCCGGTTCCTGTGGTGACAATGGTGCATTCCGGGGTCTTATTCTTGCTACTGAGCCGCTTCCATGCCAGGTACTGGTGCCGGTAGGGGTGGAAGGGGATGGTGAAGTCGAAGAGTTCTCCGTTATCAAGGACGCCTTCAGGGGCTGGTCTGTAGGGTCTGCGCAATGTTACCCAGGGGCCTTTGAAGATCCCTTTTTCCGGGTCGATGAGGAAACGCTCGAACTGCTTCTCAGCCCTGCGGTCGCGGAATGCAAAGGTGCTCTGCAGATAGTAGAGGATCTGCTTGCGGATATTTTCAGCAATGTGGGCTGGAAGCATGTAGTGTTATCCTCTTATCCTATTTTTTCTTCCCCATTCGTTCTTCAAAGATCAACCATGCCCTGGCATAGTCAGCCTCGCGATCAACTTTGGTAAAGGGCGGGTAGAAGGTTTTGGTTACTGTCTGGTTTCCGTTGTCGATTTCCCAGGTGACATTGAGAGGGCTCTTTCCATCCCAATTCTGGAGGGCATCACGAAACTCCTTAGCCCCTTGATTTTTACGTAATGTATTTGGGATATGTCGTCCCTTAGCATCATATTCGTCAACCAATTCATATCCACGCATGACAGGGAATTGAACACGATAAATTGTAATCAATTCATCCAATGTCATTCCAAGTGCCTGAGCTACAAGGATATCAATTTCTAAGAGGGCTTGGCGTCTTGTAAAATCACTACGTAATGGAGTTTTCCACTCCCATTGAATATAATTGAGTTGATTCCAAGGAAGCTCATATTCATTATACAGGCAGGGATTATTGCAAGTCCAAGAATCCAACTGAATACCATCTTCTGCCACTTCGAACCATAATTCACTATAATGAATAGAGAGACAACATAACCGTAGAAATCGATAAATTATATTCGCAGCACACTTATTTTTTATAAAAGGTAATGGTTTTATGTCATCATGATATACATGACCTTTCCCTTTAATTTTAATAAAGTAATCATAAGGAACAGAGCTAATCAATCCAGCAAATAGAATCGTATCTTTATAATCATTGAAATCAATAACAATTATAGTATTAATCGATGTAAATCCTCTAGGGCCAACTGCACCAATTAAAGTTCTTTCATTTGCAGGTTGGCACATAGTCCTAACCCCAATTTTATATCTATCAATTATGTTGGTATCTGTATGATAAGTAGACATATACCTATCAAAATATATTAAATTATTATTGCGGTTTCCTGGCTTATAAACTGCCCTTGGCAAGTATTCTGAGCTAATTTCTGTAAGATCGATATCATCGTAGTGAGCACTTGTAATGCAAGTAGTACGTGGTGTTTTATTAAAAGGGTTTGCCACATAGAAATGAGGTCCTGAAAGAATCCATTGATTTGGCGAGCCAGGTTGATAAGTTGGGTTATCCTGGCGTGAAATTATACCATCACGTTGTGCATTCGTTTCATTAAATATATCAGTTACACGATATTGCTCCCTAATATCAAATAATCGTTTCTCTGCATGTTCGAATCTTTCTAAAACATGTAACATTTTATTACTGTGTATTTGTGGTAATCGCGCTTCTATCGCTTGAATACCTTGTTCTTCAAAAAGATCGGCAAAAAGTATCAGCTCTTTTTCTGTTATATGTACAATGCGATCAATATGTCCTCGAATATCCCATTTCCCATCATCATTCTTAATACTAGGAATAGCATCCTGGGGTTTATTGTGACATTGACAAGCTTGAATTGTTGTAGGAGTAAAAATAGTATTCATGTTATGAAAATTTATATTTTCTTTAGCTGTGCCAAAAATATTTATGCTGTAAACATGTTGATCATGAACATCAGCAAAGAGAAGTAAAGAATTCTTAAACTGGTAGTGAGATTTCAATCTCTTATAATAAAGCTTTCTAAATGCACCTCCCCTTGGATCATCATAAACTCCTTCAGGATGAAGTAGTCCCCCAATGCTTTGTTCATTAAGTAAATTCCATGAGCACACAATGAAATTTTTATATAAATTAGTTCTTACCCCAAGCAACTCATTATAAAGTCTTCTTGAACTAAGGAATTTGGTCGTTCCAATAGATAACCGATAATAATAACTATATATTAGTTTATTATCATAAGAAGATAATAAATAAGGACGTCTTTCGTTGAACTCAGCACTTTTACATCCACGTACACCTAAAATTGGATCGATTTCTGAAAGTATCCCAGCATCATTCCAATCAGTTCCAATCCATGGGGGATTCCCTAGGATAAGATCAAAGCTATTGTGTGACGAGTAAGCAGACAATATTTCAGAGAAAACGAGTTCCCAGTGATGGAAATATTGTTCCACAGCAATATCCCCAACCTGTTTGAACCATGCTACGTTCCCCGAAATTACTTCTGTATCTGGCACTCCCCGAGAAATCTTGATGAGACTTGCTACATCAAAGCCCAACCTCATACTGAGCATTGCCTGTGCTTCAGGATCCGGCAACTTATCTCCCAATAAAAACCGTGCCACTCCAACAAATGAATCCCGCTTAGGCAGGTTCTCCACATCATCCAACGGCCAAAACCACAGGCTGCACCAGGCATCCATGATGAGCTTGATCCTCTGGAATGATCCACTCGACGCCTCTATCTTAGATTGAATCTCTTCCTGCTGCTTCAGTGATGGCCCAACCTTTAAGGCTTGTGCGCTATTGGAAGGAACAGGCCAAACCGTAGCGGTACACATAGTATCAGCTAGTGCCTTTTCACGCTCCGTAGTAAATCTCTCCCAGTGTGTATCAATAAGATCTGATATGACGAGCACCTCCTGGCACTGCTCCTCGGTCCACTTGGGCTTCACCTGCTTCTGAATCCAGCTCTTGGCTGCTGCGCAACGTTCAGGCCAGAACTGCTTCATGAGGGAATCCGAATGGACCGGCACCATGTCATCATCGAACACGAGGAAGTGATAGATCTCATTCTTCGAGCGTTTTTCCCCAGGCTTGAGCAGTCGAGGTATGTCCGAATTCGCACCACAGTGCTTCCCGTTCTTGAGCTGTTCCTTTGTCCAAACCGCACGGCGTGCACCGATGAGGCTGTTGCCAGCCCGTAACCTCAGTCCGAACCACGGAGTTGCACAAGGAGCAAACCTGTCAGGCTTGCTGCCATTACCCTCTTCTATAAGCAGGCGATGGATGCACCCAAGCCATAGGGAAAGGCTTCCAAGCTCTACAGCCATAGGATTCAGGTCCACCCCGTAGAGGTTACGTGTGGCAATGTAGTGCTTCACCCTGCGATGTTCATCCGGGTAGCGGCCAGGATCGATGGTCCCACCCATCTGCTTCTGCTTTAATCTCAGGTAATGATGGGCAAGCTGATCCGCTGCCTCATTCAGGAAGGCCCCACTTCCCATGGCAGGCTCGCAGACCTTCAGGGAAAGGATTTTATCCGCATCATCGGGGGTATAATCTTTCAGAAGCTCTCGAAGTGCCTCCTCCACAAGACATCGAGTAAGTACTTCCGGGGTATAGTAGGAGGCCGTCTGCTCTCGTTCGTAGCCGGATAAATGCAGGATAAAGGTACCCTTGGTATAAATACGAGGCTTGGATGAATTCTCCAGGCATACGACTTCATCGGGCTTGAATTCAGTCAATCTATCCTTAGAAACAAACCATGAGGGTGTCTTGGTGCTCTTAATATCTTCACCCGCTGGCTTGACCTGTATCAGATCCTGGGGTGCAAACATGCCTCGGTAACTCAACAGACCCTCATAGACAGCACCCAGCTGGTTGATGCCCAGCTCGGCATAGTTGACCCGGCCTATGGTGCGGGAACGTTCGTCTACACTCAGTGAGAGACGTCGTATGACCTGCTGGAGACAACGGTTCGTTAGGGTGGCCCTAGAAAGGAGAGGGGTGGCCTTGGGATCAAAAAGCCGGGCCATGAGTGGCCGCATCTCGAAGTTGTCCACCGGTTGATCAGCATCAATGTGGCTTATGAGGGACTCTCCCTCATCGGGATGAAAACCCTCGTGCACCAGCCTGAAGATCATCTGTACATGCTGATGGAAGTAGGTGCCATTCTCTGTGGCCGCAGTCAGGGGTACCTGCTCCAGGTCCCGCAGGGATTCAAGGGAATACCCGAGCCGGTACACGTCCTCGTTGGCTGGTAATATGCCGAGCTGCCCTCCATGTGCCTCTGCATAGAAGAGAAAGAGCATGCGGTACACATAAATGAGGGCCTCTCTCTTGAGCTGCTCCGGGTGCACCTCGGTATTCCCATCAGGAAGCGCTTCATGGGGCCTCAGGGTTGTATAGGATAAGCTCTGACGTCGCCGGTCATCCACCCACTCATTGGCGATAAGCTCGATGGCCTCACGCACTGCGTACTGGAGTTTCTCACTCACACCATGGGCAAACTTGTGCGATTGCTCCTCCAGCCTGTCATGGAGTACCTCATCACTCTCAGCGCCAGGACACAAAGTCTCCGCAGAAAGGAAGGCTGCTACGGTATCGAAGGTGTCCCTTTCCTTCCTTCCAAATGCATCATCGAGGTCGAATACGAGGTATCGACCCTGGGCAAAGGTATGTCCGTCAAGCAGCAGCACCGTACTGCCGGCCAGCAGCAGGACCCAGCGGGGCGCATCCTCCTCGGTGAAGATACGGCTCACAAGGTGGGACCAGTCACCGGAACACAGTGTGTGAGCAGGATCAGTGAGCTGGGAGACATGGGGGACCATCTCCAGTGGGTCTTCGCTGGGCATGCCCTCCTTGAGGCTTGCCTCGGGCCAGCAGAAGACCGTTTCACAGGCCACCAGCCAGGGACGGTTGTAGCGGTTGACCCTGAGGAGGTCAGGGACAAAGGAGTCTCCTCCCTCAACAGGGAGATCCGCGGGACTGCGGTCCGTGTACCCCAGGGCTTCCAGGAGGTGGCTGTGCCAGCCAAAGAGCTCAGGATTCCCCTTGGCCTTCATGATCCTATCTTCAGGGGCCTCTATCTCCAAGGCCTGGGTCTTGGCACGGAAGTAGAGATCGGAAAGCTGCTGGATCCTGCGGGGCGTTGCCTTTGCCCCCAGTGTGGACCATTTGGATTTGAGGGACCGGATATCTCCGGCAAAGGTGGTATCGAGGTAGTGGGCCGAATAGTATTCCCCGACATTGATAACAGCGGTATCCAGGGGCATCGCTACCTTCCCCTCGCTGACATTGATGGAGTGAAACTTTTACCCATGGACCTTTCCTCCCTCTATGACCAGCACAAGCCGTGTCGTGGGTTCGGCCTCGGCGTCGAAATAGGTGCTCTCCCAGTTCTTCTCACGGTCCCTCAGGTACGATTCCATTTCTTCTATCTCGCGCTTGTAATGGTGTGCTCTCGGGTGATTGGGCGGCAGCTCGGCGATCATCTGCTCCCAGAACTCTTTTCTCTTGCGCTGCCAATCCCTGAGCCTCCGGAGCTCCTTCCTCAGGAGGGGTGCCATGGCTCGGTCCCGTTCGAGCTTGAGAGATCTCATATGCTCCAGGCTTGTTTCCACTGCAGCGGGGATGAGGATTTGGGCGGCCTGGGTTGACTGCGGCAACATGCTGTTGACCAGGTTATGGACCTTTGCCTCTTCCAGGGCATCTGCCAGCGACCGCTGGCGGAAACCACCCCCCTTTTCAAAGGAGACCGCATGGGCATCCACCACCAGGGGCGTCCCTGCTCGACTGGAGACCTGGCCTATGAAGCAGAAGCACAGCTCACCGTCTTTGAGATGAGGAGAGCGGATGTATGGCGCTTCACCACGGTTCATCACCATGATCAGACGCTCGACGATCCACTGGAGGATAGGGTGCTGCATCATGATCAGCTGGGTCTTGCTCCAGTGCCCGGCAGTCTTTCTGGCCGCTTCGATGGCCTTGTCCACGTAATCCATGTCATGGGAGAGCCTAAAATGATCATGTTCCGGCCATGCCTCCATAGGGATGGCCGTGGCGCCGAAGATCACATCTCCCCGCATATTGGGCGACCCGAGGCGACGCTTGAGGTCCTCCGGGGAGTTCAGGGTGATGAGATGATCATCGATCTGGAGCTGGCTGTAGCCAGACGCATTTTCCGCAAGATACTGGTACCCTTTGGTGAAAAAATCGCGGTCAGTGAAGAGGCGGTACCTGTTCTGCGGGCAGACAGGTTGCGCCGGCACGTGCGAAGGGTCAGCGGGCTGGGCTGCATCGGATGCATGGAGGAGGAAGTTCATCAGGGACGAATCATCCTTGCCGGCTGTTCGGAGGAGCTCTTCCAGGGCAGCTGCCTCGGCGCTCTGGGCTGTTGCCTCGGCCCCTTCGAGAACTTTCACATCCCCTTCCAGTATCCCGTGCTCTGCAATATATCGCTCCTCTGCCTCGGGATCATAGAGCTTCAGCACGCTCTCGCCGGACCGGGTAGACCGGTTGATCTCCTCCACCTTCTGAATGAGCCGGCTGAAAATATCCTGATCCCCTGCAAATTTTACCTGGGTTGAGTTCACCATGAGGTAGCGGAGGTATGGTGTTTTCTTCTGGCCGAAACGGTCTATGCGGCCATTGCGCTGTATCAGGGTGATGATGGACCATGGCAGATCATAGTGGACGATATGGTGACACTCGTGGTGAAGGTTGATTCCCTCGGAGGCCACGTCCGTGGCGATGAGCATGCGCACCGGGGAGCTGCCCGTGCCGAAGGCCTCCACTGTTTTCATGAGATGAATATCCGGCACTCCTCCGTGGATGACTGCAATAGCCTGCTTGGGCTGCTCTTCGAATTTTGGATCATAGGTGATGCCGAAGTCCTTTGCCAGTGAGGAGGCCAAGGCATCCTGAGTCTTGCGGTATTCGGTAAACACCAGGACTCGGGGACTTGTGGCACCTCCATTCCACCCGATGTCCTTGAGCTGCTTCTTCATGATCGCATATCGAGTAGAAGATGAAAGGGTGAGCCCCTTGAGGCTGGACTGCAAGTCCATCAGTAGGGAAATTTCCTTGGATTTGTTCTCAGCCTTCTGCAATCGCTGGATGCGATCGGAACAGGTGGAAAGACAGGCCTCTGGGCTTGAGAGAAAGAGCTTGTACAGGCCGTACTGAACCAGGATGTCGACATCCGAGCCTTTGATGGCCTTGCCGAACTCCTGGCGCATACGGCCAAAGACCTCGAATACAGCCTCTTCCTGGTCACCAGCAGGAGATGAGGTTTCCATGAGCGGCACGACCTCACGCTGTTGGAAGTTGTCACCTGCCTCATGTCGGATATCTTCCTTGAAGCGCATGATAAAGAACTCTCTGATATCCTCGGCTGAATATTCCCTCAACCGGGGATCAGGTATGGCTGATGGATCGAGAAGGGTAATGAGCCTGCCGAAGGTTTCCTTTTTCCCGTTATGGGGGGTAGCCGTGGTGAGGATGAGACTGTCGGTGCGCCTGGAAAGCAGCCGTGCGAGCCTGTTGCTGAGATGGCGATGCGGGACATTGGCACCTGCGACATTATGGGCCTCGTCGATCACCACCACATCCCACCGGGTCTTTTCAAGGAAATGCCGGTAGCGCCCTACATCCTTGAGGGTATCGATGCTGATGATGATCCGGTGATAGACCTCGAAAGGATTCTTGTTGGCAGGGATGCGCAGTCTCAATCTGGCTATGCCTTCCGAGTCCATGCGGACGAGGGGTATACCGAAACGGTTCCACAGCTCTGACTGGAACTGGGTGAGCATGGATTTCTTCGCCAGGACGAGGATGCGGTCGGCGCGACCACGTCGCATGAGCTCAGTGATGATCATACCGACCTCAATGGTCTTGCCAAGGCCCACGGCATCGGCAAGGAGCAGTCTCGGCCTGAGCTGAAGGAGCGCATGGTGAACAGCCTTTTTCTGGTACTCCATGGGCTTGAATACACCCATCCCGATGAGGTCAGGAGTGGTGTCTGTCATGGGCATCTGGCGTAATTGTGCCTCGAGGAAAAGCCGTGCCATCCGGTAACCACTCGACTGGTCAGAAACCAGCTTGGTGCCGCGTGGATCAACCGGTGTGATGGTATCGAGCTTTTCAAGGAAGATGCGCTCCTGGCCACGAACCAGGTCATCGGCCCCCACACAGTGGATGGCCTTGTTTCGGTGGAGATGATCAGCAGGGGTAACACGGGTCACGAGCCATTCTGCATCCCTGCAGAGGACACGCATACCTGCAGCAATTGAAGGTGCCTGGCTCTTTTCCATATCAGCATTCCCCGGGATTGAAACAGAGCTCATCAAGGCAGGCAAGCTTAAGACAGGCATTCACCACCTCTACATCATCATCAAATCCGATGGGAGATGAGAGGTCTTTGAGCTCGTCATCACGGATCACGAAATAGCGCATCATACCCAGGCAGTAAGGCTTGGCATGCTCGGGCACGGTGTCCCAGCGAGAGACCACAGTTCGGAAACAGCCGATAAGAGCCATCGCTGTGTTTATATCGATGAGAGGGTTGCGTATATATGCTGCCTCTGTCGCCAGAA
>ENA-UPTA01005057-UPTA01005057.1-activated-sludge-metagenome-genome-assembly--contig:-NODE-5057-length-12287-cov-5.292430_pt1 | contig 12287 bp, 10 predicted proteins | sample MGYA00238184_ERZ773361 | MGnify/ENA primary metagenome ERZ773361 (study PRJEB29100, sample SAMN05720205) | activated sludge metagenome | isolation source: anaerobic digester from wastewater...
CGAAAATCAATCCGAGAACCGAAGCGTTTATCAGTGTTTTGTTGTCTTCCTGAATGTCTTCTCCACCTTCGGCTCCAAAGTCGTAAGCATCCAGAAATTCAAACAGATATTGCAGCGTGGAAATATTGCCTGTCCGTTTTTTGCCTTGCTGGTCTTTCAGCACGGTTTGCGAAAAAATCGGAATGGTTTTGTCGTCTTTAAGATTGCTGATAAACAAAGTTAGCTGCTCAATTTCAGTCGGCTCGAAGAGCGAAGAATTTAGATAAGGAACTTTCTCAAAAATCTTTTTTACATCTTCGTTTCGGTCGTCATACTTACGAGCCAACACTTGAAAAAACAAGCTGTTCAGGTCGTCATAGTTTTTGATTTTGTCAAGGTTGAGAAACGAATATGATTTGTCGCCTTTGCTATATGTGATGAGTTGGGCTTCCAACAATTTCAAAAACAAAATGCGGTTTATCCATGTGATGGAGAGCTCCAATGCCACATTAAAAAGTCGTTCCTGTTGTGTATTGCCGAATTGGCTGGGTTTTTCCAATCGACTCAGTTTATCTAAGCTGTCAAGTTGAATAATCGCATCTTCAAGAATTGTTCCTGTGTGGCGTTCTCCTGTTTTGTTTCGTTCAATTAGTTTTTTGCTTCCTTCTTTGGTTTCGGTCAGTCCGATGATGTGCAACAACTCGCTGTAAAATCGTTTGTCAAGGCTGTTGCTGTCGTTGGTGAAAGGAAGTTTTAAAAGATGTTCGGGCGATAACAATTTGAATAAAGCAATCAGCGAGTTGTCGTCTGCTTTGTCCGTATTGCGTAACGGTTTTTGAAAATCCTGAATATTGAAGTATGTGAATTCAATTTCAGATGTGATGCTGTCAATAAACGGCTCGGCAATTTGTTTGTAGAAAAAATCGGTTTTGGTGTCTGCCAATCGTCCGCCTTCAAAGTCGTTGAATTGTTTGACAAGATTTTTGTTTTGGGCAAAAAGTCTGTCGAATAGGGTAGCGTCAAAAATGAACCACTCATTGATGTTGGTTGCCACCAAATGTTTTACTTCCAGATTTTTATGCGTTATTCTCTCCCGTAAATAATACAACACCAGTTCCTGAAATGCTTTTGTATTCAGTTTTTTGGTGGTAATCATCTCGGTTTTGTTGGTCGGCTTTTTCGCTTCGAGAATTACTCCAACTGTCGAGTTTGCATTTTGTCCGTTATGAATAACAAGGTCGTTCCGACCTTTGGTATTTATATAATTGTTTGGGTCGTAATAGGTTTTCTTTAAAAAGTCAATGACAAGATTTTTATGAAACTCTTCGCTTTCCGTATCATTTGTCCTGTCAAGTAAAGTAATAAGATGATTTTTGAAACCTTCAATATCCCTCCTGTTCGGTTTTACTTTTAAAAAGGCTTTGTTGAGTGCCTTTCTTGGTTTCAATTCCTTTAAAATCATCTGTAAACAATATTTTATTTTCAGTCAGTAAGATAAGTTTTTTAGTTGGAACGATATCTTTTTGGTAGTTGCTATCATTCTTTTGGTGGACAAGTGCTGTATCAGCGTTTATCTTAATTCCAAATATAGCATTTTCTACAAGTAGTAAAAAGCAGATATTATTCTTTTTAGAAATACTTATTAACAGATGCAGTAATGCTGCGTCGCGGGAATAATTAGCGAATGAGATAATTAGCCGATGAGCGAATTATCCATTTTCCATTAAAAAACAGATCGCTTCGTACCTCGTGATGATGCACTTTTTTGGCGGCCTCGCGAAAGCGGCTGATCGTGGACTTGTTAGTAGTAAGTAGTAAGACAACGTCGCGGAGGCGGCACTGTAACAACGGCAATCAATTACGTAAGGTGGAGTATTTTTTAATGTTTCATCTTTTTAATCCGCGATTCAGAGATTTGTACAAGGCTTTTCATTTGGCTGATAGCTATTTGGTTGAGTTGTTGCAGGCGTTCCTGTTGTTCTAATCCTTGTTGTATCAATACGGCATTAATGCTTTCCAGATTGGAGAGTACTACCAATTGTTCAATGGAGGCTTCGTCTCTGATATTTCCTTTGGCTGTTGGGTTGTTATCTCGCCATTGTTTGGCCGTAATACCAAAGAGGGCAACGTTTAACATGTCGGCTTCATCTGCATAAATATATTGTATTTGTGATTTTGAAAGCTCTTTGGGAATCAGGTTGTCTTTAATGGCATCTGTATGGATGCGATAATTTACTTTGGCTAAGGTTCGTTGCAGGTTCCATTCAAGTTTAAGACGATTGTTTTCATCGGCTTTTAGTCGTTGAAACTCTTTAATCAGGTAGAGTTTGAAGCCAGCGCTCACCCACGAAGCAAACTCAAAGGCGATGTCTTTATGGGCATAAGTCCCGCCATTTTTCCCTTGTTTTGATATAATACCTTTTGCATTTGTAGCTTCTATCCATTTGCTAGGGGAAAGTGTAAATGCATTTGATCCAGCCTCGAAGAGAAAGGAGTCGAATTCGACCCCTTTAAAGTTTGGATTATTAAGTTGTTCCCAAAGTCCAAGAAACTCTATTGTTGTTCGGGAACGCATCCAATTTTTAACAATATCTTTTGGTTCTTCAGCATTTTTATTTCTTGCTATATCCGTAAGTGATATATAGTCTTCATTTTCCAGTTTAAAAGTTACCACCGGAATTCCTTTTACAATTATAGTTTCTTTCTTAGCCATAGTATTTCATTTAATTGTAACGAATTTGCCAATGTTAACCCTGTCGGTTTCGAAGGTAGTTAGCGAAATAAAATCATTCTTTTTATCCTCATTCCAAATATAGCATTTTACACAAGTAGTAAAAAGCAGATATTATTCTTTTTAGAAATACTTATTAACAGATGTAGTAAGTCAGCGTCGCGGGAATAATTAGCGAATGAGATAATTAGCCGATGAGCGAATTTTCCATTTTCCATAAAAAAAACAGATCGCTTCGTACCTTGCGATGACGCACTTTTTTGGTGGCCTCGCGAAAGCGGCGGACTAATGACTATTGACTATTAACTAATGACCGTGTACCACCCCTTAGTAATTCGGATTTTTTCCGAAGCGTTTTGCGAGTTCGCGGACGGCGCCGCCGACTTGTTTTTCCAATACATTCTTCAGGATAAATCCCGAAGCCGGAATCAGTCCCTCAAACTCAATCGTGTAGTCCAGTCGGCTGCTGCCATTCTCCAGGTCGATGAAGCGCATCGTACCTATATGGTTTTTCAGCGGACTCGCCGAGGTAATCCTGTATTCTATCAGTTTGTTGGGCTCGTATTTAGTAATGGTTTCCTGAAAGAACAGCGGGAAAGTTACGAGCAAACGCACAGAACCGAGGCCGTTGCAGTTTTTAGGGTCTTTGCTGTCCTTGATGCGGCGGATAAAAGCCGGAAATACTTCGCCCATGCGGTTGTGGTCGCTGAAGAAATCAAAAACTCTGGACGCCGGAACAGGATAATCCTGCAGCAGATGTATGGTTTGTTTGTTGGCCATTTTCGTTTTTATTAACAAAATTAGTCTATCGGTTGAAGTTCTTTTTGTATACCTTGCTGTACAAATCTACTAAAAATTAGTTTTTTCATCTTTAAAATTCAACATTATGTCATTAAGATTAGGAGATATCGCGCCGGACTTTACGGCGGAGACCACGGAAGGAACCATTCATTTCCATGAGTGGCTGGGCAACCATTGGGGCGTACTGTTTTCTCACCCTGCGGATTTTACGCCGGTGTGTACCACAGAACTGGGCTACACGGCTAAGCTAAAAGAGGAATTCGCGAAGCGGAATGTCAAAGTCCTGGCGCTGAGTGTGGACGGTTTGCAGTCGCACCATGAGTGGATCAAAGACATCGAGGAAACGCAGCATGTCAGCATGAATTTTCCGATTATCGCAGATGAAGAGAAAAAGGTGGCGAACCTCTACGATATGATGCACCCGAATGCATCGGAGAAATTCACCGTGAGAAGTGTGTTTATCATCGGCAACGATAAGAAGATAAAAGCGACCATTACCTATCCGCCGTCTACGGGCAGAAATTTTCAGGAAATACTGCGTGTAATTGATTCGTTGCAGCTGACCGCCCAATACAGTGTGGCCACGCCTGTCAACTGGGAAGAAGGACAAGACGTAGTGATTGCTCCTGCCATTTCAGATGAAGAAGCAGCGGTGAAATTCCCCAAAGGATTCAAGCGCATCAAACCGTATCTGCGTCTGACACCGCAGCCCAATAAATAAACCTGTTATCGGGTACATATTGTCGCGGCCACCGAAGGTGGCCGCGTTGCTTTTTATCACCCTCACTAATTTACATTTGTATATTAATCATCGCCGTCCGCCGTTCCGCTTGTTGTTGTCCGTTTTTAAGTATAACTTACTGTAAACATATTCCTATGAAGTCGGAAGCCCTGCGAAAAATTGAATCCCTGCATCCAGAGCGTGATGCCTGGGAGATTATCCGTCTGTCCGTGTTTTATGAGTTCCCGTGGGATTTTAATCGCTCGCTGGAGCTCGCATTGTACAAGACTTTCGCGGTGCCGTCTATCTCGGCTATTCTGGCAAAAACACAGGAGTTTGAACTGCATCCGCAGAAACGCTATGACGACACGGATCTGATGTTGAGCACCATCATCGAAGAGGGCATCGACAGCAAGGTGGCGGGAGAGGTGATCGACCGGCTGAACTGGATACACGGCAATTACCGCATTTCCAATGAGGATTATCTGTATGTACTCAGCACCTTTATCTTCGACTCCGCCGCGTGGATCAATCGTTATGGCTATCGCAGGCTGACGACGAACGAGGAACTGGCCGGATTTTTTGTATGGAAACAAATCGGCGAACGCATGCATATCCGCGATATTCCGGATAATATCATCGCCTTTAAGAAATATCACGACGACTACGAAAAAGCGCATTTTGTTTTCGCGGAAACAAATGTCAAAGTGGCGCGCAGCACCGAAGATCTGATGCTGGGCTGGTGGCTGCCTGCCTTCTCGCACGAGGTGGCGCGGCCTTTGCTGCATGCCGTTATGGAGCCGCACTTGCTGAAGGCATTCGGCTATCGGGAGCCGGGAACGCTGCTGCGCAGCGTCGCGACGTCTGTATTGCGCACGCGCAGTCGCCTGGAGCGGATGGCACCGGGAAAACTGCCCTACATCCGCACCCAACATCATACGTATAAAACCTATCCGAATGGTCACAGTATCGAAGCGTTGGGACCTGACAAGATTATGAGTTCCAGTAAATGTCCATACCGCCGCGTGAAAGAGGCGATGGCGAAAGGATAAAAACAGGCTTATTTTTCGAAGCCGAATTCCTCAAAAATAAAAGAAAGTTCGTTGTAGATGTGTGCTTTTTCGAAGCCGTATTGCTCCAGCGAGTAGCTGTGCTTGCTGTGGTAGGTGCGCGCTTTCTGCGTTTCCTTTTCCAGTCTTTCCATAAACTGCGGTGTCATTTCCAGTTTCAGCTGCTGATAGATTTTCACCACGGTTTCTTTGGGCTGCGCCACGAGGTCGGTGTAGGGAACGGTAATCAGATTTTCCTTTTTGAAATGCTGTTTCTGTTCGTAGAAATATTTGTAATAGGAGATGCCTACTTCGCCCCATTCGCGGTAAGCTTCTGAGTTTTCCGGCACATCGGGATACAAGGCGGTCCAGGGTTCGGCAAACATGGAGGTGAAAGACGGAATGGCCTGATACGGATTGCGGATGAGGAAGATGATTTTGACATCGGGGAATAATTCGTGCAGCATCTCGAGGCGTCCGGAGCTCATCACGGTTTTGCTCAGGAAGAGCTTGTCGCTGCCGAGCGCGTACATCCAGCGTTGAATGGTGGCCAGGTAGTATTTCTTGATGCGGTCGCGGGCACGGTCGTCGAGCTTGTCCGGGATATACAGTTCGCGGAAGTCTTTCAGGTAAGGCGTCACCAGACCGATACTGGCGGAAATGCCGGAAATCATGTGCAGGCCTTCGTCTTCCTCCGATTTGTTGAAGCCGGTAGCGTGAATATCATCCCAACCGGAGAACATGGTTTTGTTGATCCACTCCACCATTTTAAACATAGGGCGGCCTATCCGCAGGTCGATGCCATAGATGAATTGCACCATGCGGTAAAAGGTAATAGAAGGAAAGGTCGTATGATAAAGGAGGTTGTACACGTATTTTTCTTTATCGAGACACATCAGGCGATGCAGGAAGGTGGTGCCGCTACGCGGATTGCTGATGATGAATACCGGCTGCTTGATTTTTATATGTCTGTAATTGGGAAACAACACCTCGTCCAGTAATCGGGTGACAATATTCAGCAGGCTCACAATCGTGATAACCAATGCGTACAGAATTCCAATCAGAAAGTTCTTTACAGAAAAATGCTTAATACAGTGCAGATAAACAAATCGTGCATGTGTGCGAATGCGTATGTAATATATAGAGGCGTCTAAAAAAGTCATTCACTTTTTATGAGGACGCTAAAATAAGATATTTCTGTAAAAATTGCAGTTGAGGAGGAGGGCTTAACCCAATCTTATCATTCCTTAAGGAAGAGAGAAGTGGGGAATGGCAGACCGTCAGTAAGTTGGGGAGGTTGGGGGACGGTGCAGTCTGCCGGAAGAGCCGATTATTTCAGGGCTACATTGCCTGCATTCAGGTCTTGTTTGGTCAGGATGATGTGCTGAAAGTTGTTGCCTAATACCAGTTCATCACCGATGAAGAAGTAGTCAACAGTCAGTTCATACTTGATGTCAGCGTAAACGATTTTCACTTTGTCGTTCTGGATGCTGTATTTTCCTTTCAGAACTTTCACCACGAAGCCGTCTTTATCCAGGAATTCGTGTCTGAACTGATTTTTGCCTTCGAAGATCAGTTCTTCAGAAGCATGTTGAACGGCAGTTTTAGATTTGCCTACAAACTGGAAGTCGTTTTTAACGCTTTGGCGGCTGTATTTCCAGCTTCCATTCAGTGGACTGTTAGCATTTTCTTTTCGTTGGGCAAAAGTAGTCAGGGAGATAACAGCGAACAGTGCGAGTAAAAGATGCTTTTTCATTTTTTGTTTGTTTTATTGTTTTATGGTGATGCAAATATCCAACATAAGTTGATGTACATCAAATTTTTGGCGTTATACATCAATTAATTGTATGGTTTTATTTGTAATGAGAGTGTTAAGTAGTAGTTAGAAATGGGTAAAAAACAGGGATTTTGGCTGTTTTTTGTTAACTTAATTTGAAACGCTTAACATTGGATGTGTTGACATGTATCAAAGAAATCCCCTTTTTTGACCTTTTTTTACCCGTTTATTTGATTTATGTCATTTCCAATGCAAAGCGCAGTCACTGATTACAGTTAGTTGTCCAATTTGTAGAGAAATGAGATACGAAAGCTGAGAATAGGAAATTCAGAATTCAGATTTATGAATTCAAATCTTTAGCCCTTCTTACGTCTTGTGTCTTGATTCTTGACTCTTGCGTCTTATATCTTATATCTTGTGACTTATGTCTTGTATCTTATGTCCTACGTCTAATTACTAGATACTAAGTACTAGGTACTAAGTACCAAGTACTCATCCTCCACCATTAATAAAACATCAAAAGCTTGTCCTCTTAAGAAAGATTAGCCTTTATAAATAGGAAGATTGTTTTTTAGATGCTATTTTTGTGCATAAACGATTTTTTATGCAATTACTCTTTTTATTACAGGCAGGTGGCGCCGGCAGCGGTATGTCCACTATTATTATGATGGTACTGATGTTTGCGGTTTTCTATTTCTTCCTGATTCGTCCACAATCCAAAAAAGCGAAAGAGCAGGCTACATTCATTGACAGCCTGAAAGTAGGAGATAAAGTAGTGACCGGTTCCGGTATCCACGGCAAAATCGTGTCTGTTAATGATGAAGATAAAACCTTCCTGATTCAGGTAGATGGTCCTACGCGACTCAAAATGGAGAAATCCGCTATCAACGCGGAGTTGTCCAAAGTAGTACAGGGCACAGCAGCTGCGGAAAGCAAATAATTTACCCATCGTCACGCTTTTATGTTAAAAGTAGGCATCACCGGCGGCATCGGCAGTGGCAAGTCCACCGTTTGTAGCCTTTTTGCCGTTTTAGGTATTCCGGTCTATTATGCGGATATACGCGCTAAAGAAATCATGGTATCTGACCATGAGGTGATACAGGCGCTCACGGCTTTGCTGGGACCGGAGGTTTATCTGCAGGACGGCAGTATCAACAGAAAATGGATGGCGGAGGCCATTTTTCACGATGCGGCGCTCCTCCAAAAGGTGAATGCCATCGTGCATCCCGCCGTTTTTCAGGATACCATTGACTGGTTTCAGTCGCATATGCATCATCCTTACTGCCTCTACGAGGCCGCCATTATGTTTGAAAGCGGGAGCTATAAGATGGTGGATAAGATGATTACGGTGTTCGCACCGCTTGAAGACCGCATCGCCCGCACGATGGCCAGAGATGGCATTTCGCGGGAGGCCGTACTCGAACGAATCGACAAGCAGTTGCCGGAAGAGGAAAAAATCAGCCGGGCGGATTATGTCATTTACAATGACCACACGCGACTGCTGACGGAGCAGGTGTTGACAATTCACCGGGAATTAATTTTACTTAACAAAGGGAACTAATTAAATTTGAACACGTTTATAAAACGTACATCTTTTACAAACTATATAAATATACTTCGATGATAGAAACAGTTAACTGCCTGATAATCGGTGCCGGTCCTGCCGGATACACCGCCGCTATTTACGCTGCCAGAGCCAACCTGAAACCGGTATTATACACCGGACTCGAGCCGGGAGGACAGCTGATGACCACTACGGATGTGGAGAACTATCCCGGCTATCCGGATGCCGTTACCGGACCACAGATGATGGCGGATTTCCAGAAACAAGCTGAGCGTGTTGGCACGGAAGTGCGTTTCGGATTGATTACAAAAGTGGATTTTTCCGGGAAAGTACATAAAGTATGGGTGGACGATGAAAAGGAAATCCACGCCAATGCGGTGATTATCGCGACTGGTGCAAAAGCAAAATGGCTGGGACTGTCTTCCGAAGAGCGCCTCAACGGCCGCGGCGTTTCTGCCTGCGCCGTTTGTGACGGTTTCTTCTACAGAGGGAAGAAAGTAGCGATAGTCGGTGCGGGCGATACGGCCTGTGAGGAGGCATTGTATTTATCCAATCTGTGTCCGGAAGTGCATATGATTGTGCGCAGTGAAAAAATGCGGGCATCTAAGATTATGCAGGATCGCGTTTTGAAAGCAGCTAATATTAAAGTATACTGGAATACTGAAACGGAAGAAGTATTGGGTGCGGATAAAGTGGAAGGCGTGCGCCTGAAAAACAAGACGACGAATGAAGTGCACGATATAGCGGTAGAAGGTTTCTTCGTGGCCATCGGTCACAAGCCGAATTCCGATGTATTCAAAGGATGGTTGGATATGGATGAAACAGGCTATATCCAAACCGTGCCGGGGTCTACCAGAACCAATATCTCCGGGGTTTTTGCCGCGGGCGATGTACAGGATAAGGTTTACCGTCAGGCGGTGACATCAGCCGGTTCCGGTTGTATGGCCGCGCTGGATGCCGAAAGATATCTGGCAGAACATTTTCACTGATTTTGACAAACATACACAGATATACAAATAGCCGGCAAAATGCCGGCTATTTGTATTCGTATTATTTTATGGTTTTTGAAGTATACAACGTGTTGCTGTATATTTCAAAGATAGTATACTTATTGTCGGTTGATTTTCCGTGATTGCAGGTAATTTCTGCTACGTGTCAGTACGGATATCAGATAAGTTTGTTGTCGAGCGCGTATTTAATCAATCCCACAATTGTTTTGGTGTTGAACTTGCGGATCATATTCTTGCGATGGGTTTCCACCGTGCGCTCGCTGATATAGAGTTTGTCGGCGATTTCGGCATTGCTCAGTTCCTGCACAATTAATTGCAGTATTTCGAGCTCCCGATCTGTGAGGGTAGGTTGGTCTTCCTTCTTTTCCGGTTTGGCGTGTTTGTTTTTCACCATTTCCTCCGTCACATCATCACTGAAATACATTTTGCCCTGTGCCACTTTGCGGATGGCATCGATAAGTTCCTGATTGCCGGCATTTTTCAGTACGTATCCGGAGATGCCTACATCCAGCATTTTGTTGATGTCCGCGATGTTGCCCGACATGGAAACGGCGATAACCTGTGTGGCGGGGCGCAGTTTCTTGATTTGTTTGGTCATCTCATAGCCGTCAATCATCGGCATGCTGATATCTGTCAGTACAATATCCGGCTGTACGGTATTGATTTCTTCCACCAACAAATTGCCGTTGGTGTAGGATTTGATGATTTCGATTTCAGGATAATGAGAAAGAATAGCGCTTAAGCCATCTATCAACATCTGATGGTCATCCACTAAAACTATTCTGTATGTATTCATCACTGCAAATTAATTGGTTCAATCATTTGACGCCGTTAAGATAAGGGAATTTCTACAATTATGGTGGTTCCGCTCTTAGGAGAGGAGTCGATACTGAGGTGACCTTTCAGATATTCCGTCCTTAATTGCAAATTCCGCATGCCAATGCCGCCTTTCTCTTTTATTTGATTTACATCAAATCCCTTGCCATTATCTTCTATCATGACAGAAAGTTCGTTCTCATCTGCCGTGAGTTGTATGTGAATGCGACCGGCTTCCGCATATTTCAGGGCATTGTTCACGGCTTCCTGCACAATCCGGTACAGCATCAGTTGGCTGGTGCCATCCAGTTTGCTTTCATCCAGTTCGTGGGATTCCACCTGGATGTCTATTTTTCTCATCTGGCGAATGCGGTCTGTAAAATGCCGGATAGCTTTCTCCAATCCGTATTTCTGCAGGATATCCGGCACCATATTGTGAGATATATTTCTGATTTCCAATATGGAATCATCCAGGATATCAATAGTTTGTTTAATCTGTTGTTTGTTCTCTTCCGGCGTCTGTGCATTGGTGTACAGCGGATTCAGCATCAGTCGGGAGGCGGTGAGGAGTTGCCCTACGCCGTCGTGCAGTTCGCGGGCGAGTCGTTGCCGTTCATTCTCTTCCGTTTCCAGCATGGCGCGGGTACGTTTTTCTTCTTCTTTCAGCAATTCTTCCTGCAGCCTGCGTTCCTGCCGCAGCTTGTAGCGGTTGTAGATAAGATAAAATGTCAGCAGCGACAGCAGGAAAATGGCGGACAATGCCCCAATCATAAGGTTGCGGCGACTCAGTTTCAGTTTTTGTTGTACAATCTGATTTTCCTTCTTCTCCGTATCGTATTGTACCTGCAATTCTTCCATCTGCTGCACTGACTGTATGTTAAACACAGAATCTTTGATGCGTTCGTGCTCCAGTCTGGTCGTGTAGGCATTCCGAAAATCCCCTTTGGCGGCATAAGTGGTAGCCAATCCGTCCAATGCGGCCATCAGCCCATCGTTATAGGCAATCTGTTCACAGATGCGGCGTGCTTCCGTGTGCGATTCGAGGGCTTTGCCGTAGTCTTTCAGTTGCAGATATACATTGCCGATATTAATATGGCAGCTCGCAATACCACTCAGGTCATTGGCTTTGATGCGATAAGCGAGGGATTGCTGGTAATATTCCAGACTTTTACGGTATTGTCCGTTGTCGTAATAGACCGTGCCAATATTGTTGTAGGTATTCCCGATGGAAATGGAGTCTTTTCTTTTTATCTTAATCTCCAGAGAGCGGTTAAAGTAATAGATAGCGGAATCCGGCATTTGCAGTTTATTGTAGCAGTTCCCGATGTTGTTGTAGCTGTATGCTTTTCGTTCATCCGCATTCAGTTGTTCGTAAATAGCCAATGCCTGCCGGTGATAGTCGAGAGCTTTCCGGTATTTCTGAAGGCCGAATTCATTTACAATGCCCATCCAGATATAGGCATCTGCAATGCCTTTTTGGTTGTTGTTCTTTTCGTGGATCTTGAGGGACGTGACAAAATTGGACATGGCGTTGGCGTAATCAGCGATATCATAATACACGATGCCGATATTCTTGTACGCCATTCCGATGCGCTCCTGATCATTGTGCAATTGAGCGAGTTCCAGGCTCAAATGCAGGAAATGGAACGCGGAGTCGGCCATGCCGTTGATGTCGTAAAAGGTGCCCATGTCATTGTAAAGCAACATTTTCTGTTGCGGTAGGTCGAGGGCTTCTGCCAACGCGATAGACTGCTTCAGGCAACCTTTGGCCCTGGCGGGTTCGGGGGCGCGGAATTGCAGGAAGCAATCGTACAGCTCATTGATTTTTACGGTATCTTT